>BNJU01001923.1_pt1 | contig 166385 bp, 196 predicted proteins | sample 8539281 | NCBI WGS metagenome assembly BNJU01 (sample SAMD00202456, study PRJDB9452) | human saliva metagenome | isolation source: human saliva | place: Japan | reverse complement strand
ACATCATCACCTGGGGAAAAAAACATCACTCATCAAAAACAAAAAGACTAGAGTCAAATCTCTAGTTTTTTTATATTCAATAATAGAAGGTCTTTGGAAGAAAGCAAACAGGAGCCTCCCCCTCCACTTCTTCTATAACCTCAATTTCAAGAGTCTCTCTATTTCTTGATAAAGAATCTTTTGTTGGCTGGTAGGCTTTTGCTTTGTCTGAGCAAGGATCTTTAGGTGCGACCAATCTTCCCGAGAAACCAATTCATTAAATAAGCGCAAAACTTCGGAATCTGTCTTTTTACGAGAGACCAATCCTATTTGGAATAACTCAGCCCGAACCGCATTGTCAAACTGGTCATAGTCCTGGGGCAAAATCAGACTTGGAATGCCCTCTCGATACACCCCATCAGAATCCCTGCACCTGCATGATGAATGGCAAAATCCATTTGATCCAGAACATCTGAATAAGGGAGGTAATCAAAAATTAGAAGATTTTCCGACAACATCCTGGGTGGATGTTCCAAACCACTAGGGTCGCCTAGGGTTACGTAAAAGACATAGTCAGGATATTCTTGGCTCAAAAGCTTTGCCAACTCCACCATCCGCTCTTTTTCCCATTTTAAATGAGTGCCGCAAGTGACGAGGACCCGCTTTTTAGAGCTAGTGAAAATACTGCCTCTTCTCTTGAGGAAGCCGATCAAAAGATAAACAGCGATAACCAACCCATTTAAGCTGGGATGGAAAATCGTCTCGAAACTCCAACTCTTTCATGCCCAGAGCCAAGATTGAATAGGGAGAATAGATCGCTTCTGTCCCATCTTCACGGTACAATTTGAAATCCTCTAGGGTATCGAGATTCTTCTTAACCAGCGAAAATCCAACTTTCTTTGCCAGACGGATGACTTGCCTACCCAGAGCATCTCTCCACTTGTAGAAGGTCCCCTGGTGAGGTTTCCAGCCACCTAGATAAGCAGGCGTTGTCGTGCGACTTTCAATCGCTACTGGACTTGGAATGGTCGTAATCCAGGGAATGCCCAAACGATCTGCTAAAACTCCAGCAGGAGCAGCTACAAAATCTGCAATGATCAAGTCTGGTCTCCCCTCAGAGTTCCAAATTCGAGTTATTTCGTCGAAAAACTTCAGGGAGCAGTCTGCTATTGTCCATTAATTGTTGGTACATGATAAAGAGATTTGCTTGCTTGGCTGTATTGGCTATATCTTCCATCACTGTCGGACGATCAGGAAACAAGGCAAGGCAGTCAAAACCAATCTGCTCAACCAATGCCTTTTTCTGAAAACCTGTAATAACACGGATCTGAAAACGCGGATCCTCCAGCAAGGGCTTTACCAGAGTCAAGGTTGGAAATAAATGGCCACTAAAGGGGACGCTAATCACATCGATTTTTATCACTTTTTCTAATCCAGTCATAGATGATTCCTTTCACATCTTCTCTGTATTCATAGCTATAATGTGATCCGTATCCACTTTAATATCCGCTGAGTGGTGATCCAGGATACGTGAATAAGGATCTTTCTTTCCTTTGATGACCAGTAGTTCTAGCTCCTTTTGACTTAAGAGAAGCTGGGAAACCGGGCCAAGCGCTATCACACGCAATCTTGGAAGGGAGACCTGATTCCCTAAACTTCTGAGCCACTGCGTCAGCATATTGACCCCTGAACTCTTACAAACAAGAACCACTTCCTGCGCTTCCAACAAGGGAGACAAGTGTTCTGTAACAGCTTTTGGAAACGAGGGTTCAAAATCGTATGCCAATAGTAGATGATATTGGATGCAGAAGCTGACAAGAGGGATACTTGAGGAAACTGTATATGTTCAAAATCTTGATTGAAGGGAAAATTGCTGGCTACTACTGTATAGCCTGATGGACAAATCGCATGAAGGAGGTCTAGCTGCCCAGCTGTCAGCCCGGCACAAGTGACATCACTGCTCCCACTGAGAAAGAGAACCAAGCGATTAGAGTTTAGCATGGTCTGATCAAGAGATAAAGCAGACAAACGGTCTAGATAGGACTTCATCTTACTCATAACGAATCTTTCCGTCCGTCACACGAATCTTCCGCCCCCGCCAATTTATCACAGGTGGAGTCAATAGAACAAAGACAAACAGCCAAGGAAGCAAGAGATCATTCAGCACTTCGTAGGTGACTTCATCCAAGTGTAAGCGATTGGTTAGAATGCTTTGTCGATAGAGGAGCATCCAAACTGCCTTGAATACCAGTAAGCTTAAGGCTAGAAGAAGATAAGGCCACCCTAAAAATAAGACTTAAGATCAAACCTGGAAGAGGCAGAAAACTCGGTAAACCTATGAGGCAAAAGACCTTCCAGTCCAGGTGTTCTTTGAGATAGATAGAGCTAAAGAGAAGCCAACGCTTCATCTGGAGCAGATATTGCTTGACGTCCTTGATAGTGGTTCGAACATTACAGGTGACCCGTGTTTGGATAATGGATACTCCTTTACTCCTTAAAAAATCGGCTACGGCTAAATCATCACATAGATAATCCTTAATCGCTGTGAAAAGCCCCTGGTCTTTTGCAAGTTCTACCGGTAGGATATAGAACATCCCGTTGATGGAGTGATTCGCCTCAACTTCTGCCATGGTAAAATAAGTAATAAAAGAATTGCCATTTACGAATGCTGCAACCAGCTTGGACCAGAAATTGCTTCTCTCTTGGTTATAGGGAATACCTGTCAGAATGACCTCTTGACCCAAATAGGCAGTCAGCTCCCCCATCTTAGAAAAATCGATCACACTATCATCGTCCAAAACAATCAGATAAGGCCGGGTCAGCTCCTCTACAACCTGCTCAATCTTGTAACTCTTGGGATTAATCCCTTGAGGGACGTCTTCAATGAGAAAGACTCGAATGCGTTGGGCAAAGGAAGCCTCTTGGCAAATCTGATCTGCTACTCGCTGGGCTTCTGTATCAGACTGGTCAATCAACCAGTAGAATTCCACTGCTTCTGTTTGCTGGAGATTGGCCCGCAAATCACTCTCTAAACGAGGATCTCCTGAGAGGATGGGTTGGACCACTGTAAAAAGCTCTTCTGGGAAGTCCGCAATATGAGCCTGACCTCTTTTATAATAAGTAAAGGACAGCAACCAACGGATGAGAAATAAGAGAAGATAAGCAACGCCTAAAAATATAAATATGAATTTCATCAATTAAGTCCCTTTTCGTAAATACCTTGCAAGGAGACGAATGATCCATCTTTGGGGAAGCATGCTACCTAGCCAAACTAGCAAGCGATAGCGAAGCCCGATAATCGCATAGGAAGTATCCCTTTCTATAAATCGGATCAACTGCTGAGCGACTTTCTCAGGCTTCATCTGCAAGCGACCGCCACCCAATGCTTCTACTAGTTTGGGAGGAAGAATAGCTGTTTGGACTGGTCCAAGAATATAGAGACCTAGCTGAATCGGTGAATCTGATTGCTTCAGTTCCTCCTGGAGAGCAAGAGTGTAGGTCTGCAAGGCAGCCTTACTGGCACTGTAGGCTGCTAAATAGGGATGAGGAAAAAGAGCAGCCAGAGATGACAGCTGGACCAAGTGGATCTTCTGATTCTTCTTCACCACCTGCTTGATTAGTTGGACTGGAGCATGGTAGTTGACTTGCCAGAGGTCTTGCTCACTAGCTGATTCAAGGTCACATCCTATGGAAAAATAGGCTAGTCCCGCACAATTGACAAGAAGATCTGCATCTAGGTTCTCTACAAAAGCTTCTAGGGCTACTTGATCTAGCATATCTAACGTTAGGATTGACAGTTGCGCCTTGCTCCCAGTTAGTTCCTTTTGAACTTGGGAGAGTTTGTCAGCATCGCGACCCACTAAGACCAGATGCTCCAGACTTCTTGCCAGTTCTTTCGCTAGCTGCCGGCCAATCCCTCCTGTAGCTCCTAAAATGATTGCTTTTTTTATAGTATCTTCTATCTTCATAGCTCTAGTGTACCAAATTTCGATTAGATAGAAAACTCCTACTTCTATTCTTCCACCTTAAGGTACAATCCATACCTTTAAACAATGAGAATGTCACTTTAAATCATTGAAGTAAGGATTGAAATAGTTTATAATAGCTTGAATACAAAATAATTGAGGGGTTTTTATGAAATTCTATTCCTACGACTATGTACTGAGTCAGATTAGCCAGCAAAATTGGGTCATGGTGATCATGTCCATTCTCTTAGTGTTGGTAACGGCTTTTTTTCGCATTTAAGGCATATAAGGATAAACGTGGAAGTAAGTTCCGTGAATTGTCTATTATTTCTGTCTTAATCTTAGTAGCCGTTGTTTTGATTGGCATTTCAAATTTTCAAAACAATCAGTCTAATGACAATCAATTCCGCTCTTCCCTACACTTTATCGAAGTTGTTTCAAAAGAATTAGGTGTAGATAAAGAAGATGTCTATGTCAATACTTCGGATACGACCGACGGAGCTATTATCAAGGTAGACAAGCAATTCTATCGTGCGATTAGCGGAACAGACCCAGATAGCTATTTACTTGAAAAAATGGACTTATATAAAACAGATGTAGAACTGGTGGAGGTTGAAAAATGATAAGCTTTTTTGCTACAATTGCAATTAAATTGGCCTTGGGGCTTCTTTCTCTTGTTTTTGTTATTAACGTAACAGGAAAAGGAAATTTAGCGCCAAGTTCTGCAGTAGACCAAATACAGAACTTTGTTCTCGGGGGTATTATCGGCGGGGTCATCTACAATAGCTCGATTACCATCCTTCAATATGTCGTCATCCTCATCATCTGGACGATTTTGATTCTGTCACTCAAATGGCTTAATACCAATGTTTACTTCATCAAACATCTGATTGATGGAAAACCAACTATTATCATAAAAAACGGAAAATTAGATCCAGAAGCTTGTCGCTCAAAAAGGCCTTTCTGCTTCTGACGTCGCTCTTAAGTTGCGCTCTCAAGGGGTCTTCCAATTGAAAGAAGTCAAAAGAGCCGTCATCGAACAAAATGGCCAACTCATAATCGTTCGAATGGGAGATGAAAATCCCAAATACCCAATCATTACAGATGGTGTAGTCCAAGTAGAAATCTTAGAGACCATCGGTAAAACTGAAGAATGGCTTATGGCCGAACTGAATAAAAAAGGATTTGAAAATGTCGATGACATCTTTATCGCTGAGTACGACAAGGGTGAGATTAATGTCGTGACTTATTAAAGTTGGAAATCAGCTATTCGATAAAATAGATAGTAAAAAGGTCGTTACGAACTGTAACGACCTTTTTTTTCTATCTTTTAATAGTACTCCCTTGGCGGTAGTTCCAAGAGTTGAAATGATCAGATAAGTGCATCATGATCTTGTCGATATCCAATCCCTTACGGATCACGACTGGGCAAGTATTGACAGAACGGCTACCTGCTCCTTGTTCTGGGATGAGTTTTCCTTCTGCATCAACCATAGAAACCATCACTCCTTGTTCATAGCGAGTTTCAATAGTCTTGTCTGGTTGGATAGAGGCTACATAATCATCGGCTTCGATGACCAAATCCACGGCACCTTCGATTCGCTCTCCGATTCCCTCGACTTTCCCACGATTTCCTTTACCAGATGGGTTAGCTGAAGAGGCATAAACCATTTTGCCTTCTTTTTTTCCCACATTTCTTTTGGCGATTTGCTCACCAGCTTTTACCGAATTTGATGACAAAACAGCTGGTTCCACGAACATCTGTCATGAGTTCTTCACGTCCATCGCCGAAGGCTTGTAATTTTGGCATAGGCATCTTCACGCCAAGGAAGGATACAACCAAGCAAGATATCTTCATCCCAATGTTTTTTTGGTAGAAGGCTTCGATTTCAGGATTCAATTGCGCAAGGGCACGAAGTTCATCCATACTTCCGCAAAGAACGACACCTGGTTTGTTGCGGTTACGTTCTTTGGCTTCAAACTTGCGTTCCAAGCCAGCCTTTGTCGCTGGTCATGATGATGTAGCCGACTTTGGTAGGGCAGACGATACAACCACCCTCGCCTTTAAGAATGTCAAATCCTTCTTGTGAAAGTGTTCCGTCCCATTGAATGTGTTTTGTCATAAATTTCGTCCTCTTCTATTTCTTTTTCTATTCTATCAAAATTCCCAAAAAAGCTTCAATATATTTTCTGAAAATTTTAATTAACTATACAATTTTTATTGCCAATAGGCGGGCCGATTCTTCTCATAAGCAGCAATCAAGTCCTCGTATTGGAGGGTAATCCCAATATCATCTAGACCGTTGAGTAATTTGTTCTTCCAATCCCCATCGATCTCAAAGCTAAATTCTCCAACAGGCGAGATGATCTTCTGCTCTTCCAAATCCACCGTTACCTCATCTGTCGGCTTTCAAGCTTGCCAGCTTTTTGACGAACCTCTAAAGGCTGGACTATTGGTAGCATCCCATTATTGAGTTCATTATTGTAATGGATATCTCCAAAAGAGCCGGCGATAACGACTTTAAAGCCATAATCAGCTAAAGCCCAGGCTGCGTGCTCCCGAGAAGAACCAGCCCCAAAATTGTCGCCAGTAATCAAGATGGTTGCCTTGCTGTATTCTGGTTTGTTAAAGATAAATTCTGGATCCTCGGTGTATTGATCATCCAAGTAGCGCCAAGCGTACATGAGGTATTTACCAAAGCCTTTTTTATCAATCAGCTTTAAAAAAATTGCTTGGGGAGGATTTGGTCGGTATCGATATTATCGTTCATCAAAGGAACCGTAGTTCCCGTATAAATGGTAAATTTCTCCATGATTCCTCCTTTTACTCAACTTCTGGCATTTGGCGCACATCGACAAAGCGACCGGCTATTGCTGCTGCAGCGGCCATTGCGGGGCTACAGAGATGGGTCTTAGCCCCAAATCCTTGGCGGTCTTCAAAGTTTCGGTTGCTAGTAGAGGCACAGTGGACGCCATCCGGCACCTTGTCTGGATTCATCCCGAGACACATAGAGCATCCTGGATCACGCCATTCAAAGCCAGCATCCAGAAAGATCTTATCCAAACCCATTTTTTCCGCTGCTCGTTTGACAGGACGGGAACCTGGAACTACGATGGCGGTTAAATTAGGGGCAATTTTCTTCCCTTCTACGAAACGGGCAGCCAGCTGCAAATCGCTGAGTCTGGCATTGGTACAAGATCCGATAAAGATATAGCCCAACTCGATGTCTGAAGCCTTTTGACCTGGTTGGAGATCCATGTAGGCATAGGCCCGTTCATCATTCATATCCCGAATTTCTGGGAAAGGCTGTTTCACGTCGACTCCCATAGAAGGGTTGGTCCCCCAGGTCACCATGGGTGCTAACTGGGATACATCGATGGTGATGACTCTATCATATGTCGCATCGTTGTCACTGACCAGGGACTGCCAATCGGCTACTGCAGCTTCAAAATCTTTTGGCATACATTCACGACCACGGAGATAGTCAAAAGTCGTCTCATCTGGATTCATAATCCCCATCTTAGAGCCGAATTCAATGGACATATTGCAGATGGTCATCCGCTCTTCCATGGTGAGGCTATCGATTGCTTCCCCTCTATACTCGACCACATGGCCAACCCCACAGGCTACGCCATAACGAGCAATCAAGGCCAAAATATAGTCCTTGGCATAAATCCCCTTCTGAGGCTTTCCAGTAAACTCGACCAAGAGTTTCTTCGGTTTAACCTGCCAGATGGTCTGAGTCGCAAAGACATGCTCCACCTCACTGGTCCCAATCCCAAAGGCAATGGCACCGAAAGCTCCATGGGTCGCCGTATGGCTGTCTCCACAGACAATGAACTTTCCAGGCTGGGTACGGCCAGTTTCAGGACCAACCATATGGACAATTCCCTGTTTTTCTGAACCATGACCTGCATGATCGATCCCAAAGTCCTTGACATTTTCAGCTAATTTATCAATTTGAGCCTTGGAAATCACATCCCGGATATCATAAATGTTAACCGTTGGGACATTGTGATCAAAGGTTCCAAAGGTTAAATCTGGTCTCCGAACCTGTCTACCAGTGTCTCTAAGCCCTTGAAAAGCCTGGGGACTGGTCACCTCGTGGATATAGTGTTGGTCCACATACATGAGTTGGGGCTGGCCTTCCTCACCGGTCACTACATGCCGTTCCCAGATTTTATCAAAAATTGATTTTCCTGCCATCCTTACCTCCATAAAGCGTAGAGTGTGTAAAGTGTGAGAAGGGTTCCTAAGAGCCAGGTGACCTTAAAATACCACTTCTGTGTCTTGTGATGAAAGAGTAGCCCTCCTATCCAGGCTCCTAGCCCTCCAACTGCAAAAGCATAAAAGAGCAAGGTCTTTTCTGGTATCCGCCAGGCATTTCTTTTGGCCTTTTCCTTATCAACTCCGTAGAGAATCCCTACGAAGAGATTCCATAGAAGGATCAAGCCAGTAATCATTCCTTTTACACTCATAATCGTTTTATAATCTCTTCTGTCATTTCTTTTGTCGAAGCACTGCCTCCTAGGTCTCTCGTAAAGATCCCTGCAGCAAGAGTCGCTTTCGACTGCTTTTTCAATGCGACTAGCATCTTCTTCTCGATCAAAACTTTCTCGCATCATCATGGCAACAGAGAGGATCATCGAGACTGGATTCGCCACGCCTTGACCTGCAATATCTGGAGCCGATCCATGAATAGGCTCATACATGCTCGGACCTGACTCTGAATGGCTAGCCGATGGCATAACCCCAAGAGTGCCAGACAAGACACTCGACTCGTCTGAAAGGATATCACCAAAGAGGTTTTCCGTCACGATGACATCAAAGCGAGAAGGATTGGTAATCATGAGCATGGCTGCTGAGTCTACCAACTGGTGCTCCAAGGTCACATCCGGGAAGTCTTGAGCCACTCGATCAGCTACTCTTCTCCAAAGCTTGGAGGTTGCGAGGACATTTTGTTTATCAATGCTAGTGACTTTCTTGCGACGTCCCCGTGCAATCTCAAAAGCCTTCCGCACGATTCGCTCTACTTCTTCAACTGAGTAGTCGTTGATATCCCGTGCTTGATTTGTCTTCTAAGATATGCTCTCCAAAGTAGATCCCGCCGGTGAGCTCGCGAACCACTACGAAATCCACACCATGGATGCGCTCCTCCTTCAAAGGAGAGAGGTGCTTGAGGGAGTCGTAAATCTTGACCGGACGAATGTTGGCATAAAGGTTGAGCTCCTTACGAAGAGCTAACAAGCCTTGCTCCGGACGAATCGGTGCTTGGTCATACTGAGGACTTCCGATAGCCGCTAAGAGAATGGCATCAGCTTCCTTTGTAGCTTCTAGAGTAGAAGCTGGTAGAGGATGACCAGCTGCATCAATCCCTGCTCCCCCAAATGGATGAGCTTGGACTGAATAGTCAAAATTTGTTTTTTCTGCCACTGCTTTCAGCACGGACAGGCCAGCCTCCATGATCTCTGGTCCAATCCCGTCTCCAGCTAGGGCGACAATCTTCTTCGTCATAGTGTTCTCCTTTAGGCATCTGGTAGATCACGATAGGATACAATGTGACCGATCTCTCCAGCATTCTCTTTTTGCACCAAGGTATTGGCATTGATATAGGCAATCGCTGACGCCTTCAATACGTCAAAGTCTAAACCAGAAGCATTAAAGATGGTATCCGTCGCTTCGTTTTCAACAGTGACCAGTACACGCGCTTGGGCATCAATCCCATCTGTCACCGCATCAATAGTGTAGGAAGTCAGACGAACTTCTTGATGGAAGAATTGATCAATAGCATTAAAGATTGCTTCCACTGAACCTTGACCTTTGGCAAGGTATTCAAGAATTTCACCATCTTCATTTTTCAGACTGACTGCTGCAGTGATGCTTTCATCTTCATTGGTTGTGAGGCGAAGATCATCAAAGTGGAAAGCCTTCTGGATTTTCCACTGCTGTACCGGCAACAAGGGCGCGGATATCGGCATCAGTGATCTCGTGTTTCTTGTCTGCCAGAGATTTGAACTTAGCAAACAATGGCTGGATGTCTTCTTCTGTGAATTCCAGTCCCAACTCATGCAGTTTTTCGACAAAGGCATGGCGACCAGACAATTTTACCAAGTGGAAGGCTATTGCTCTTAACCCCCACCAACTCAGGCGTGATGATTTCATAGGTAAGCGGATTTTTAAGGACTCCATCTTGGTGAATCCCAGACTCGTGTGAGAAGGCATTGCCGCCAACCACTGCCTTGTTTTTAGGAATTGGAATCCCAGAGTAACGAGAGACCAACTCAGAGGTGTTGATGGTTTCATTTGAGGACAATCGGACTCTCCACTTGGAAATAGTCTTCGCGAATATTAAGGGCGACCGCTACTTCTTCAAGTGCCGCATTGCCAGCCCGTTCCCCGATGCCATTGATGGTTCCTTCGACACGACCAGCTCCATTCTTTGACAGCGGCGAGGCTATTAGCCACCGCCATTCCTAGATCATCATGGCAATGAGGGGAATAGATAATCTCACGATCTGTCTTGACATGGTCGATCAAGTATTTGAAAATAGCTCCGTACTCTGCTGGTGTCGTGAAACCGACTGTATCAGGAATATTGATGTAGCTAGCACCAGCATCGACCGCAGTCTGGACAACTTGCAAGAGGAAATCCAACTCCGTCCGTGTCGCATCTTCGGGTGAGAATTCAACAACTTCAAACTTTGAGCGAGCATAAGAAACGTGTTCTTTGATGGCTTCAAGAATTTCTTCCTTGGTCTTGTTGAGTTTAAACACCCGGTGAATGGGACTCGTTGCGATAAAGACGTGAACTTGCGGATACTTGGCATCTTTTCAAGGCTTCATAGCAAGCATCGATATCGGATTTAACGGAGCGAGCCAAACCTGTCACAGCAGTCTTGGTCAAGACCTTCGCAATCTCTTGCACAGCAGTGAAGGAATCCGGACTAGCTGCAGGAAAACCTGCTTCAATAGCAGAAATGCCCCATTTTTCCAATTGCTTGGCAATGGCAATCTTTTCTTTAATGGAGAAAATTGACTCCTGGAGTCTGTTCACCGTCCCGAAGACTGGTATCTAAAAATTCAACTTTACGCATAGGGTCTCCTCTTTTCTAAACATAGTGAATAAAATAAAAACATCTCGCCAGTTACCTAAGCGAGATGTCTTGTTACTCCCGCTTGGTAAGCCAAACAGGACTAATGCTTTTGCACTAGCCCGAGTACCTCAACAACAAAGCAAATTGAATAAACTTAGCTGTTTTCATGTTTGACTTTCTCCTTTGATTGATGTCTTGTTTAGTATTTTAGCATAGGGAAAAATTGAATGTCAAGAATTTTCTACAATATTCTGAATTTTTTGAATAGAAACAAAAATAAAGGCGAAAGTCGCTTTCTTACTTTCGCCTGATCTTCTTATTTTTTTCCTGTAGAGATCAAAGATGATTTGATCATTGTATAGATCAATGGTATTGGCCTTGACATAGAAATCCATCTCATTTTTTTAATCTTAGCAAGCTCGATCTTGATCGTCGCTTCTTTTGCTATCAATTTTTACAAAGTCAGGTAGATCCTTGTTTGTAGACAGCACCTGCATCACGGTCTTCTTAGGAAGTTTCAAGGTCCCAACTGAAAAAAATCCTTTGAGGGTCAGGAGGATACTCCCATCCTCTAGCTTACTTGGCTGCAAATAGATATAGAGCGGGTACTCCTTTCCTAAAAAGTCCATCTTCCCCTCTAGTAACATCTGTTGGTTGTCTGCATACAGTTGATAATCACTCAAATGATAACTTTTAAGCATGACCTTGATGGTTTCATTTAGTTGAGCCCTAGTTGTGGTCATACTGCCGATCTTGACATCTCCTCCATGGCTAGGAGTCTGTAGTTGCTGGACATCCTCTCGTACCGTTGAGAAACGAGTCCATACGACTAGACTTGTTGCCAGCAAGAAACTGACCAAGCCTAGAAAGAGCCATTTCCAGATGTTGATCGGCGTTTTTTCTCGTCTCTCCTTAAAATGAGGTCCTGTGGTTGCTGGCTTAACCTTCTTCTCACTCGAACCATTTTTTCTCAGTTGCATGTATTTTCTCCAGTACGGCTTCTTTCATGATCTCGTAGCCTGTATTATTGGGATGGAAACTATCCTCATCATACAAGGCATCATTGGTCACAGTCTCTTTTCCTAATTCGGATTCTGTCACCCCACTCTTGCCATCAATGCCCTTATAGAGGAGGTCATTGATCGGAACAAAGTAGACGCTTTGATAGGCAGAGAGGGTCTCCTCCGTTCTTTGGTTCCACTGATCGACAAGAGTCTGCAATTCCGTTAGATCGGGGAAATTGAGATACAAGGGATTATAGATCCCCACCACGTAAACGGGCAGATCAGGGTTGTCCTTGCGAGCCAATTCGATGATCTGTTTGAGATTTTTCTCATAGGTCTTCGATGCTTTTTCAAAGCGGTCCAGATCTAAGTTACTGGTATCCTCAAGAATGGCCTTTCTCAGGTCATTGCCCCCTGACAGTAATGGTCAGTAACTGAGCCTGCTTCAGGTCCTTTCCAATCTCCTTTTTTTCTCCTGCATACGTGACAAAAATTTGACCGCTCGTGTTGCCAGAAACACCATAGTTGATCGCTTTGAATTCAAGACCTGTTTCATTGGTCAAACTCTGAGCGAGCAGAGGGACAAAACCTCCTTGATTGGTGCTATCTCCTACGCCTTTGGTCAAGGAATCCCCAATCGCTACATAGGTGACTACCTTCTTTTTGGCACTTGTTGACGGTTTGGTCATCACTGGTTCTGCTGAAGGAAGGAGCCAATTGACCAGAAAAAAAGCAGACCAGAAAAGTGACCAAACAATACAAGATCATCTCTAGTATTTTTTTCTACTATTCATATACTCCTCATTCGTCCAGCTTTCAATTTGACTTTCTTATTTTTTATTCAGATTTAGGCTTGGTAGACAATCTTGCCCTGGCAGATAGTATAGGCCACCTGTCCCTTGAGGGATTCACCAACAAACGGTGAATTAGCTGCCTTAGAAGCAAAATGATCAGACACCAAACGGTCAGCATCCGGATCAAAGATCACAATATCTGCTGGTCCACCGACTTCCAAATAACCTGCTTCAAAGTTATATAATTTAGCAGGATTATAGGTCATTTTTTCTAAGAGTTCCATCAAGCTGAGCTCTCCTGCATGGACCAAATAGGTCAAACCAAGCGATAGAGAGGTCTCTAATCCTGTCATACCGGAAGGAGCCTTGGTGATATCGGCTACGTTCTTTTCATCCGCATGATGAGGCGCGTGGTCCGTTGCGATTACGGTAATGACTCCTGACTTCAAGCCTTCGATGACTGCACGACGGTCTTCTTCCCGACGAAGAGGTGGATTCATCTTGGCATTGCTTCCCTTAGACAGCAAGAGGTCTTCAGTCTTAGAGAAATGCTGAGGAGCTACTTCTGCAGTAACAGGAGCACCGATCGCTTGGGCAAACTCGACTACCTTGACACTCTCAGCTTTCGAGAGATGTTGGATGTGGAGGTGGCCACCTGTCGCATGAGCAATCATAGCATCCCGCGCTGCCATCGAGTATTCTGCCACACCAGTGGCTCCGCAAACCTTGAAATGCTCCCGAGCAATGTGCTCATTAAGTCCCAGAATGCCGTTCAACTCTGGATCTTCTTCGTGGAGACTAATGAAAGTCCCCAGACGTTTGGCTTCTTCCAAGGCCTGACGGACTACCTTGGTACTTTGCAACGGGATCCCATCATCTGAGAAACCGACAGCTCCAGCCTGTAACAAACCTTCAAAGTCAGTGAGATGTTGGCCATCAAAGTTCTTGGTAACCGTCGCTACGGTTTTAACATGAATGGCTTCCTTAGCAGCAGAATCCAAGACTTCTTTTAAAGTCACGACATCCGAAATAGTTGGAGTGGTATTGGCCATCATGACAACTGTGGTAAAACCACCAGCTGCAGCAGCCAGAGCTCCAGTGTGAATATCTTCCTTGTGGGTCTGACCTGGTTCCCGGAAGTGAACGTGAATGTCCACCAAACCTGGCGCTACCACCTTGCCACTCGCATCGATAACTTGGGCTCCCTCATAAGAAAGAGATGGACCTATTTCCACAATTTTCCCCTGATCTACCAAGAGATCACACACTTGGTCCAAACCAGTTTTTTTGGATCCATTACCCGACCATTTTTTTAATGACTAACATCTTCTACTCCTTTATTCATAGAAATCAACATGGGTCTCTAGCAAGCGATCCCCATCATAGCGGAACATAGCTGAAAAGAAGGGTTTTTCCTCCAAGAGCCACTCGACAAAAGTGTGGTCCCCCTCCCAAGTTGGCTTACTTAAGACTTGATCATAAGGCACCCACTCCAGTGTCCCTTCGTTACACTCGATGAGTTCCCTTCAAATTCTGTCACCTTGAAGACATAGGTGTACCAGTCTAGATCGGGAGTAAATTCAGGGAAGGTGATAATTCCTTTTAGAACTGGCTTAGCAACTAGACCCGTTTCTTCAAGAATTTCTCTAGCAGCACATTCTTGAGGAGTTTCCCCGCGTTCTAATTTTCCACCAACCCCGATCCATTTGCCTTCATGGACATCATTGGGCTTTTTATTGCGATGAAGCATCAAAAACGCTTCTCCATTATCGATATAGCAAATTGTAGCTAACTGTGGCATTATTTCTTCTTTCTATTTTCCTAACTTCGCAACCAATCAATCGGCTCGCGACCCATCTCCGTTAAATAAGCGTTAGCCCTTGAAAAAGGACGGGAGCCAAAGAAACCGCGATAGGCCGATAAGGGACTGGGATGGGCACTTTCAATAATCAAGTGTTTGCTTGCATCAATCAAAGACTTCTTCTTCCGAGCATAGGCACCCCACAGAATAAAGACAACATGCTCCTCCTCTTGACTGACTAGGCGAATAACTGCATCTGTAAACTCTTCCCAAATCAGGCCAGCGTGCCCATTGGCTTGGCCAGCAGGCACTGTCAGACAGGCATTGAGTAAGAGAACCCCTTGCTCTGCCCAAGGCATCAAATCATGGGAAGGCTTAAGCCCCACATCTTCCGCTAACTCCTTTAAAATGTTTTGCAAGGATGGAGGTGCTGGGATGTCATCCGGTACAGAAAAGCTGAGCCCCTGTGCTTGACCAGGACCGTGATAGGGATCCTGACCCAGAATCACGACCTTAACTTCTTCCAGATTCGTTGTCTTTAAGGCCTGAAAAACCTTTTCACGAGGTGGGTAGATAGTCCCTGATGCATAGACCTGATCTAAAAATTGATTGATTTGCTTAAAGTAGCCCTCTGGAAGCTGCTCCTTAAGCAATTGGTGCCATCTTGAATGTTCCATCGCTTCTCCTTACAGCATAAAATAATTAACCGTTCTCTTGAGATTTCCTTGGACCAGCAGCCAAACCAATAGAGGCTAACAAGAGAATTTGTGGTAGAAATTGGATCAGATAACGAGTCTTGCCACCTTCAAAGATGGTCAAAAAGAGAAGACCACCAAAAACAGCAAGCGATAGGAAGTGGAATTCGTCATCGTTCTTCTTCTTTGAGATAGACAAGGACCAGGCCAGCTGCCATCACAATCCAAACCAACTGTTTGACGAACTCATAAAAACGATACTGAGGACGATCTGTACTTAAGAAGTAGGTACGAATCCATTTGGCAACTGGTAAATCCTTGGTATAAGGCTCGTAAAGAGGGTTAATGACCGGAGTCTTTTCGTATTCAACATCCCGATAGAGCCAACCAAGTGTCCCTTCTGCAACCGTTAAGGATTGCTTGGTATAAAGATGTCCCAGGAGTCCAATCGGACCATATTCCTTCAAGCGCCGTTTGATTTCTTTAATGATATATTCGTTCTTGAACATCCCATTATTGTACTCGTCTCGCTTATCTTCGTCGACATATTTCAAGAGCCCTTCTTTCATATCTGCTTGGTTGTGCCCAATATCCGTCAAGCCCAAGTTAATAAACAAGAGCGGTCCTTTAGCCAGCCCTTCCCTTTTTAAAATAGGGACATCTGTTTGGTGTTTGACAGCTGTATTCAGAGCTCCAAAGACCAGACCAGTTGATAAAAGGGTTAAAGCAAAGACTTTTCCAAAGACCTTCCACTGCCCTTTAAAGAAGAGGACCATCCAAAAGGCCATCACGACAATAATAGTCGTCGGACGGATCAGCATAGTAAGCCCTGATAAGAGGCCAAACCACAAGGATGTCTTCCATTGTGCACCACTGTCGCCCCCTTTTAAGAGATCCAAGGCTAGCCCTAATTGCAAGGCGATGAGAGGAAGAGGCGGAATATCCGTGTACATGGAGTAAAAATAAGGGGAATAACAGATTAAGACCACATAGAGGGTATATACCCAGTCTGCTACTTTTTGGTCATAATGTTTCAGCCCTAAACGATATAAGAGGATAGCTCCTGCATTCACGAAGACCATATTGAGAACTTGCATGACCCAAAGGCCCGCTCCACCAAAGAGTTGGTAGAAAAAGCGTTCGTACAAGAACAAGGGAAGGTTATTGGGATTCCGGCTCAGGTAACTTGATATAGAGGACTCTTTTAGAAGGCCAAAAGCTCCCGTATAGACCACCGCGGCATCCCGACGGATAAAGAGTTCCGCAGACAGCATAAAAACAATCTGAACTAGAATCGCTCCCAGCATCAATCCAGTCTTGTGTTTCATCAACCAGGCAAAGGCTCTTTTGAGATAGGAGCGACCAACATAAGCTAGGAGAAAGATAAGTCCCCCAAATACAAGGTCCCATCCCGAAATATCTTTTAGGTATACGATGCTAATGACAAACCAGTGCACCATCAGGAGCAACATGACCAGATGGAGCAATCCAAATAAGGCATTTTTACTTTTTACTAACATAGCTCCATTATAGCAAAAAAATAGGGATTTCGCTGAATTCTATCGGCTCTCCATCAAATAGAGGACTTCAGTTTGGATGGTGAAGCCAAGCCCTAGATATAGACTCAGGGCTGCTTGATTCTCTTTTTCAACGACAATCTGAAATTGCTGCTCCACTTCTGCAACCATCTGATTCATCACACTTCGTAAGAGATAGCGTGCGTACCCTTTACGGAGATGATCTGGGTCAACGGCTAATCCAAAGAAATAGGTCGTTCCCTGAGAAAAATCCACCGTAACAGAAGCAAGTACTTGCTCATGGTCACGCAAGACAAAGAGACGGGTATCCTGCCCATCTAAGGACTCGGTCGCGTACTTAAGGGCATAATCAAGATCTGTCTCAAAAGCCTTGGATTGAAAATGCGCGATCTCTTGGAGCATGGACTCCTCAGCTTCCAACACCATCAGTCCTTCTCTCTTCTCCTGATCGGTGACCTGACAAGGTGCATCCAACCACAGTTCGTGGTCTTCCTCCTCTGCCTCCACTAAATGAAAATGGCTAAGTAAGTCTGGGTTCTGGTCCAAAAAGCGAAGTTCTGATACATACAGCCGATCGTCTAGCTGATAGTCCTTGGCCAAGTCCATAAAATCTTCCCATAAGGAACGAGCAATCCCTTGTCTACGAAAAGAAGGAGTCACAAAAAGTTGTACTTCAGCTTCTTTGGGTTCATCCGCATAGATGGACAAAAATCCAACCAACTGCCCCTCCACCAATGCAAGGATAAAGGCTGGCATCGTAGGATCAGCATTGTAGAGATTATCCAAATAGGGCAAGCGATAGGTATGGTCAATTTGGTGACAGGCTCTCACAAGCTGCTCACACTGCTTCTTTCTTCTAAACTTAGACGAATCCGTCTTTCAAGCTTCATGAAATTTCCTTTCATCACAAAAACAAAAGGAGAGCCAAGCTTTGGCCCTCCTCCATTATTTCTTTAGTCTTGCCAGGTTTCTTGGTTTTCTTTGAAACGGCGTAACAGTTCCAAACCTTCAGAAGTGATATAACCCTGTTCTTCAGCCAAATGAATCAATTCAGTGTAGTTTGACAAGGTTTCAAGTTGAACGCCAGCTTCCGCAAATTTCTTATCGGCTTTCTCCAATTGGTAGGTGAAGATAGCCACCACACCAAGGACATCTGCTCCTTCGCGCTTCGCAGCTGCGGCAGCCTCCAGAACAGACCCACCAGTAGAAATCAAGTCTTCCACTACCACCATCTTTTGACCTTGTGGTACACGGCCTTCGATTTGGTTTCCAGCTCCATGGTCTTTTGGTTTGCTACGGATGTAGGCAAATGGCAAATTCATCTTGTCCGCAATAATAGCACCATGAGGAATCCCCGCAGTTGCTGTACCTGCAATCACTTCTACTTCTGGGAAAGCTTCCTTGATTTTGTCCACGAAGCCATTTTCAATCAAGGTACGAGTTTCTGGATAAGCGAGGGTCACACGATTATCCGTATAAATAGGGGACTTGATCCCAGAAGCCCAAGTAAAAGGCTCTTCTGGTTTCAAATAAACGGCTTCAATTTTTAGAAGATGGCTGGCAATATCTTTAGCTAATGACATGATAACTCCTTTTTACGATTTTAATCGAATACGAATTAAATCAATAATTGATTTTTAAATGACTGTACAGGTTAGTGAATAGTTTAGCGAAGGCCCTATCGGGCTTCCCGTAGAGCTACAAAAGTTTAACTTTTAGTAGCAATTAGTGTTCCGACGATCTCAGAAGAGAAACGATAATTTTCTCTTCTGAGATCTAGTGAATGCGTTAGGGAAGATCCTATCGGACTTCCCGTAGAGCTACAAAAGTTTTACTTTTACTTGCAATTATTATTCCGACGATTTCAGAAGAGAAACGATAATTTTCTCTTCTGAGATCTAGTGAATGCGTTAGGGAAGGTCCCATAGGACTTCCCGTAGAGCTACAAAAGTTTCACTTTTAGTAGCTCTTACGCATTCCATTGTCTCTTAATTTCATGATAAGCATCCCATGGGTTTTCTGCTTGGATAATCGGACGTCCAACCACGATGTAGTCTGATCCGATGGCATGGGCTTCTTGTGGGGTCATGACCCGTTTTTGGTCACCAATTTCAGCTCCTGCAGGACGGATCCCTGGGGTGACGCAGACAAACTCTTCTGAGGTAGCTTTCTTGATCAAATCTACTTCATGGGCTGAGCAGACAACGCCGTCCAAGCCAGCTTCTTGCGCCTTACGAGCATAATTGACTACGGATTCTTGGACTGTGGTTTGGATGTTTTTGGCAATCACGCATGTCTTCCTCGCTGGTAGAAGTCAACTGAGTCACCGCCACCAACTTAGCTCCTGGTCCAAGTGCTTTTTTGGCTTCGCGCATCATCTCTACACCACCGGCTGCATGAACTGTCACCATATCCACTCCAAATGTGCCTAGGACAGACATGGCTGACTTAACCGTATTTGGGATGTCGTGCAATTTTAGATCCAAGAAAATGCTGTGGCCACGACCTTTCAGATAGTGAACAATTTCTGGTCCGACTGCATAGAAAAAAATTCCATTCCGATTTTTTTACAAAAAGTTTTTTTCATCTTCTGGGAAATGTTCTAGAAAGTTTTTTTGACATCTTCAAAAAGCTGGAAAGTCGAGGGCGATGATGGGACGTTCTTCACGCATGGGTTTCTCCTTTTTATGGCTGACATTTTTTCCACAAAAAAACCTTGCCCGAGGCAAGGTTACACGAAAATTAGGTAGTATCTACCCTGATTCACCGTCTAGACCTTAGGAGCCTCTCTGGACCACTTTAAAGGTTTTTTTCTACATTGTAGTACGATATGAAAGAAAAGTCAAGAAATAATCATAAAACGTTCGGATTCAATCTGTTTTTTTCATCTTTCGACTAGAGAAGATTCACAAACATGTCAAATTCTTGACGAAGATCCGATTTTCCTGTAAAATTTTTGTATGCTGAGTAAGGGTTGTTTTAGTTGTAGCTTACTCAGTAGCCTGTTGGGGTTGTAGCCAGCAGGCATTTTTTATTTCTTGATAATTCTTATAATAGATTTTCTCGGACATGCCGACGCAAATCTTCAAAGCTAGTTATTCCATACTGATCCATGACCTGTGTAAGATTTTCGATAATGGTCGGACAAGCATATGGATCTGTAAAATTGGCAGTTCCAACTCCAATCGCAGAGGCACCAGCAATCATCATCTCAATAGCTGCTTCTGCTGAATCCACACCACCCATGCCAATAATTGGCAGTTTGGTCGATTGGGCTACTTGGCGGATGAGTTTCAAGGCTACTGGGAAGATAGCTGGACCTGACATGCCACCTGTGCCATTGGCAATGATCGGCTTACCAGTCTTGAGGTCAAAGCGCATCCCGACTAGCGTGTTGATCATGGTCAAGCCACTAGCCCCTGCATCTTCTGCAGCCTTTGCGACTTGAGTAATGTCCGCCACACTAGGTGTTAATTTGACATAGACAGGAACGGAGGAGGCTTCTACCGCTGCTTTTACTGCATCATAAGCCAATTCTGGAACTTGTCCGATTAAGAGGCCATTGTTGCCATGGTCTACGTTGGGACAAGAGATATTGAGCTCGATGGCCTTGACATTTGGTGCTTGCGAGATCTTGCCAGATACCGTCGCATACTCTTCATTAGAGAAGCCGGCTACGTTGGCAATAATTGGTAGATCTGGATAATGCTGGGCCAACCAAGGAAGTTTCTCTGCTAGGACAACGTCTACGCCTGGATTTTGGAGACCAATGGCATTGAGCATGCCTGCAGGCGTCTCAGCAACGCGTGGTGTCGGATTTCCGAAGCGAGCCTCAGCAGTTGTCGCCTTTATCATGATGGATCCAAGCAGGTCTAAATCATAGTATTTGGCATATTCCTGACCAAAGCCAAAACAGCCAGAAGCTGGAATGATGGGGTTTTTCAAGTCTAATCCTGGTAAGGATACAGCTAATCGATTACTTGTCATACTTTCCTCCCTACATCACAATCGTACCAGTTTCAAAGACCGGTCCATCTTCACACACGCGCTTATTAGCTGCTTGGCTTTCATTTTCTAAATGCACCACACAGGCATAGCAAGCACCCATCCCACAGCCATACGCGATTCCATAGAAATGTAGGCGCGGGGATGGTCATGGAATTTGGTATTGACATATTTGAGCATGCCAGGTGCCCCACAAGAATAGATAGCATCAAACTCCTGGTCCATCTGATCAATGACCGTAGAAACATAGCCCTCAGTGCCATAAGAACCATCGTCTGTTGTAATGGTGACTTGGCCGTACTGCTTCAATTCTTCTTCTAGGATCACCGCTTCTTTATTGGCAAATCCAAGGACGGAGTGGACTTCTACTCCCTGCTCATGTAGCTGTTTAGCCACTTGAACCAAAGGAGGTACTCCAATCCCTCCGCCGATAACCAAGGCAAGCGCCCCTTGACCAAGACCTTTTAGGTCAAAGCCATTTCCTTGAGGGCCCATGACACTAAGAAAACTACCAATAGGCAATTGAGAAAAGATGGCTGTCCCTCCCCCTTCTACCCGATAGATGAGGCGACAGGTCTTGCTGTCTGGATCAATCTCTGAGATAGAAATAGGACGACGGAGGAGCTTAGAGTCATCCGGTACACGGATATGGAGAAACTGCCCCGGCAACATTTGCTCCACCATTTCCCCCTTCAAGACCATTGAAAAAATCCGTGGCGCAATCTCTTCCTGAGCGATTAACTCCATGTCTTCCATCATGATTTTTCCAAACCGTTTCTTACAGCTGTCACTGACCATTGGTTTCCTCTTCTTTCTTCCGGCAAAAAAGACCTCGCAAAAGCAAGGTCCTACAAACGATCAGCTAGAATCGGTCCGCTGATCTTTTTTCTGTCTTTCCTTGCAGGCCTCTCTGGACCCCTTAAAGGTTAAATTTGTCTCATTATATCGTGCTCCTTGTCGCTTGTCAAGTAGAAGCCTGATGGCTCCGCTCATTTCCCATCTGTCTCAGGAGAAAACCCTTCTGGTACCGGTGGGATATACTGTAAAGCGATGCGATTTTCTGGCTTGCGATCGACCAAGTAGAGAACCAACAAGAAAATCCATTCCAGGGGCTTCATCAGATAGTAAATGACATCCATGGCCCATTTCTTCTTGATATGTTTGGCAAAGGGATAGCCATAGCGGTCATAATTACGACGTAGGAAACGATGGAAACCTGGCGTCTTTTCTTCTAGCACCTGCTCAAAGGCATTGGCAATACAGAGCTGGCGATTGACGACAACAGGATGACCATGGCGGATGCCCATCCGTTGGGGCTTGACCACCTTTTCATGGCCACCAGCTGCGACTGTACAGAGGTAATGCTCATCCATGATGAGATTCTGAGGAGGAATCTTTTCCGAGAAGGTCCAATCTGCTGTATTGGTCCAGGCCTTGACCAAGCTATCAGGACGTTGACCAAAGAGCATGAGGATCATGACCAATAGCGCTAACAAGGGGAGGACAAAGACGACTGCCAACCATGGCCAGTGTTTGGATTGGTGGAGGATCAGGTGAAAGCGCTGGAGAATTGGATTTTCATAGGCCCTAATGGGATCCGCACCCTCCCACTCCTTCATCCTGGTCCGCAGAAGACTAATGGAATAAACCAACAAGAAGACCGTGTGACAACCGATGACTTGCAACTGGATGTCAAATACCGCTAACAATACCAATCCCGTCAATATCCCACTAATACAAAAGATATTTAAAAGTGGAGACAAGGAATTAGCATCCCTATAAGAATAAATGACCAGCGCTAGGAAGGAAATCAGTGCCAAAGTAAGAATCGTCGGGAGTGCCTCCGACCAAATCATGGTATGCTTCTGCTCATTGATGAGCTGTTTGGTCCAATCATAATCTGTCAAATCCTTTACTAGATAGATGACGAAGGATTCCAAGATACAGCCAAAGACTCCTATCCAAAGGATCACAAAGTACTTGCGATTGTTGACCCTTCGTTTAATTTTTTCCTCTTCTTTCTCATCATAGACACCGACCAGTTCCTTTTCCAAGGTCTGGGCCTGAATCGTAGACCAGCGAGAAATAACATACAAAATCACAAAGATATTGGGAACAAAATAACTAACCCCTAGGGCATGAACAAGAATTGTAACACTGTATATTGCTACTCCAAAAATAGCATTCCAGAAACCCAAAGATTGGATATTTCCTGGTAAGCTCCCTAGAATTAGAAAGACGTACAAACCAAGAAAGATCAGTAAATTGGTCATAAAGTTTATCTTTACTAAACTGGCTAAAAATTTGGTCTCCAGTTCCTGATTCCATTTTTTGTACCAGAAAACGATTTTCTTCATCACATCTCCTCCATCATTTCCCTCATTTTATCAAGCTACAATCAATCCTTCAATTCTAAACCTGTTTTATAGGGAAAAATCCTTCTAGAGACTGATACTAGCTGGGATTTTCTGTCAAAAGTATGTTAAAATATAAGCATGAGAATCCAACAATTACATTACATTATCAAAATCGTCGAAACAGGCTCTATGAATGAGGCGTCCAAGCAACTCTTCATCACCCAGCCAAGTTTGTCCAATGCTGTGCGGGACTTGGAAAAAGAAATGGGAATTGATATCTTCATCCGCAATCCCAAAGGGATCACTCTGACTAAGGATGGGATGGAGTTCCTTTCTTATGCCCGTCAAGTCGTGGAGCAGACCCAACTCTTAGAAGAACGCTATAAAAATCCAGTGGCCAATCGGGAGCTCTTTAGCGTATCCTCCCAGCACTATGCCTTCGTAGTCGAAGCTTTCGTCTCTCTGCTCAAGAAAAGTGACATGGAGAAATATGAACTCTTCCTACGGGAGACCAGAACCTGGGAAATCATCGATGACGTCAAGAACTTCCGTAGTGAGATCGGTGTCCTCTTCCTCAATGGGTATAACCGGGATGTCCTTTCTAAAATGCTGGATGACAGCCACCTTAAGGCAACCCACCTCTTCACTGCCCAACCTCATATCTTCGTCAGCAAGACCAACCCTCTAGCTAACAAAGAGGTGGTGAAATTAGAAGATCTAGAAGACTTCCCTTATCTCAGCTATGACCAAGGAACCCACAACTCCTTCTACTTCTCAGAAGAGATCCTCTCCCAAGAGCATCACAAAAAGTCCATCGTCGTCAGTGACCGTGCCACCCTCTTCAATCTCTTGATTGGTCTGGACGGCTACACCATTGCGACTGGTATCCTTAACAGCAACCTCAACGGAGACAATATCGTCTCCATCCCGCTAGATATCGATGACCCAATCGAGCTGGTCTACATCCAACACGAGAAAGCTAGCCTCTCTAAGATGGGTGAGAAATTTATCGAATACTTACTTGAGGAAGTCCAATTTGATAAATAAGAACTAACCAGCTACACAAGCACAATAAAACACCTGTAACAAGTGGATTTCCACTTCTCTCAGGTGTTCTTTTATTGTCTTAATTTCGAAAATACTTGGCCAATTTTCCCTTCGATGACCAGGTCTGCTTGCTTGTCCTGTGGGATACTAGTCTTATTGATAACGACCAGCTTCTTCCCTTGGAAATACTGGATCAAGCTGGCTGCTGGGTAGACGACGAGGGAGGTACCACCGATAATCAGCAAATCAGCTTCTTGGATGGCTTGGACTGCTTGGCTAAAGACGTCCATATCGAGAGGTTCCTCGTAGAGGGTTACATCCGGCTTGACGACATTACCACAGTCCAGACAGTGTGGAACAGTCCCTTCCAAAGCTAGAAAGGACTCTAAATCATAAAATCGCTGACAACTCGTACAGTAATTACGGTCGGCACTACCATGGAGTTTCAAGACTTTTTTAGACCCTGCCATTTCATGGAGACTATCAATATTTTGCGTCACCACTGCCTTGAGCTTACCGGTCTCTTCCAGCCAAGCCAGATAGCGATGGGCTGCATTGGGCTTGGCATCTGGATAGAGCAAGTATTTCTTATAGAAGTCGAAAAAGTCCTCTGGATAGCGCTCAAACATGGTATGAGAGACCAGTTGTTCTGCAGTAAAATGGCGCCCCAATGTGACGCTATAGACGCCGTTCGAACTCCTAAAATCTGGAATATTGGATTCTGTAGAGACGCCTGCCCCACCGAAAAAGACGATCCGTTGACTCTGATCAATGATTTCTTGCAACTCTTTCAGTTTATCCATGTCTTCCTCCTTACAAGAGTGCCTCGATAACAGCATTGGCCTGGTCGAAATAAAAAGGTTCTCGCTGGTAAACAATCCCCGTCTCCTGAGCCAAACTCACCAAGAGCTCCATAAAATGCTGGGAAGAGAATCCAGTCGTCCGGTGGAGTTCCTCTTCATCAAAGGGTTTGATCAAGTGAGCTAGAGGATTGCGGACAGATTTCTCCAACTCCCGCAGTTGCTTGGCCGCATCCTTAGTGGAATCCGGCAAGTCCAAGTGTAAGATCAACTCCGTCAAACTGGACGAATTGACCGCACTCTCACTATGGAATTGTTGCAAGGCTGGATTGTCAGAGGCCCGAATCTTGTCAAACTTCCAATGGTCATAGCTGGACTCCTTGGAGTTGTGGATGTAGTCTGCAATATCTGGGATTTGCATCTCAATCAAGCGCATAAAGATCCGATAGATAGCAGGACTCACCGCCCGAATGAAGTCAATAATCTGCTCGTTGCGAAGCTTGGCTTCTAAGTCATACAGATAGTTCGCCAACTGTTCCTCTTCTGGGTCCTCATGCCAAAAAAGCTGAAAACCAGTCACTTCTAGCAACTCGGTTCTCAACTTTTGATTCATGATTGGTTGGATATTGAGCTCTCGACGCTCGGCCATTAACTGCAATAAGGTCAAGACCAGCTCTGGCACGCTCTTCTGCTTCTTAGCAGAGCGAAGGGCCCGACTATACTGGTAGGTCTGAAGATCGTAGAGCCACTCATCATGAAGGTATTCTGCCATTAGTCTGCGATCAAGGTTTCTAGACCAACTTTCATCATGTCTGTGAAAGTATTTGACGTTCTTCTGCAGTAGTGTCCTCATCTGGATTGACCAAGCTATCAGAAATGGTCATAATGGCAAGGGCATCCACATGGTGTTGAGCAGCAAGGTAGTATAGTGCTGCCGCTTCCATTTCAACAGCTTTCACACCCCATTTACCAAGCTCGATGTTCTTTTCACCATAGTTTGAATAGAAGACATCAGAAGACAAGACATTACCAACGTGAGTCGTCATGCCAAGGTCCTTGGCAATGTGGTAGGCTTTATCTAGCAAATCAAAGCTAGCGATTTGAGGGAAATCGTATTGAGGCCAGTCGTTGCGGATGATGTTTGAGTTGGTTGCGGCAGCTTGTGCCAAGACCAATTCACGAACATGCACATCCGCGTTCAAAGAACCAGCCGTTCCCACACGGATCAATTTCTTCACACCGTAGTCGACAATCAATTCACGCGCATAGATGGAGATCGATGGCATCCCCATTCCAGTTCCCATGACAGAAACACGATGACCTTTATAAGTACCCGTGTAACCAAACATGTTACGGACTTCGTTGAAGCAAACAGCATCTTCAAGGAAATTCTCAGCAATAAATTTCGCACGAAGAGGATCCCCAGGAAGGAGAATTTTATCAGCAATTTCACCTTGCTTAGCAGCAATATGGATAGACATAGTTTATGATACAAAGAGCGACCAGAAAGCGACTGAAAATTAGGAATCTGACGAGAAATCCTGATTTCTCAGTAAGATTATCTATTTTCCGAGCTTTCCGCTCGTGTTCAAATCAGAACACATGCTCTACCTTTCTTTTTTATTTTTTTAGAATAGGCGTTAAAGAGGCAAAGTAAAAATAGGAAATCCGACAAAGATGCATCGCATCTATGAGGATTTATCTTTTTTACACAGCCTCTAGCCCGGGTTCAATTCAAACCCGAACTGCCCTTCCTTTCTTTTTTATTTAATTTGTTAATGAATCCAAAAATGCGTAAAGTTTTGCATTCATTTCTCGATAATCATAATCACGAATGGCTTGAGGTTTTTGAACAAAAGTTAATTTGAACTTTGTTCATCTAAAACTTCTTCACCGTCAGCAGCGATCAAGAGCTCAACTGCTTCTGAATCAAATTCCAAGTGGGCTTGGAAGGCATAGTGTTTAGAACTGAAGCGAATAATCTGACGTGGACACCCTTGACTGGTTGCAAGAACAACAGCATCATCTGTCAACCCTGGCATATCGCCATGCCAGTGGCCGGTTTCAAGAGTTGCTCCAAACTCAGCGACATGCGAATCTGTTAGTCCTTCAGGCGTCAAGGTCACAGGAAACACACCGATCTCACGTTCCGGACTATGTTCATACTCTGCACCATAGGCAACAGACAGGAGCTGGGCACCAAGACAGACCCCAACAATATAAAGATCTGCCTTCATGGCCTTTTGAATCAGCTCAATCTCTGCCTGAGGATCGTAGTATGGAAAAGCTTCTCGATCTTCATCTGGCGATTGAGGACCTCCCATCACAATTAAGAAGTCGATCTCATCCACTGTCTCTGGTAGGGCTTCATTCTCATAGACTTTAGTCGTGGTCACTTGATGGCCACGCTCCTGTGCCCATTTTAGATAAGCACCCGGCACTTCAAAGGTTTCATGCAGTACAAAATGTACCTTCATCGTTTCTTCTCCCATCTCTTTCGAATCACATAAGACAGACCAACCGCAAGTACAAGCGGGATAGTCAAATTCCAAGTTTGACCAGTAAATCCAAGACTCAAGGCAATGGCTGTCAGAGGAGCTTCTAGGGTCGTCCCTAAAAAGACGGTCGCTCCGAGTAACATCCCTAGAGCAGGATCCAGATGAATCCCAAGGACTGTCAAAAGCAAGGTCGCTAGGTAACCAGATCCAATCCCTAAGGCAAATGATGGTGTCAAGGTTCCCCCATAGGCCCCATTGCGCAAGAGGAGATAAACCAGAAGCCCCTTCACTGCAAGAGCCAGTGGAAGAAAAGGAATCGACTGTCTAGACAAGAGGGCTTGCGCAAGTACCTGGCCATTTCCCATAAAGATAGAGAAAAAGGCTACTAGGCTCCCCAGCACTAGAAAGGCTAGAGGAAGAGCCCAAAGAATCGTCCCATCCTTCCGCCGTTTGTGACTAGCCCGTTTGGTTAAGGAAGCAAAGACCAGTGCCAAGGGAGTGACCAAGAAAGCAATCACAATAGCCTGTAAGAAACTGCTAGCCGACCAGGAGACTGCGAACAGGTGATAAATGGCCTCCTGACCAACGATGGGACGAGCGACCCAGGTAGCCAGATAAGTACTGGTCAAAACCAGCAGAAGATTCTGCCAACTGTAGGCGAGTCCCAAAGTCTCAAAGACGAACAAGCTACTGGCAAAGGGGACCTGATAGACCGCAGCCAAACCAGCTCCAGCCCCACAGGCAATCAAGACTTTTCGCTCTTTGAGAGCTAGTGAGAATCCCTTCGCCAAGCGACCAGCTAGAAGAGCCCCGACCTCACGTGGGGCTCCTTCTTTTCCGACCGATGCACCAGCTCCGACAATCGCAACCTGCATCCCTGCATGAAGGAGGTGGGGGAAGGGGAAGGGCGCTGGTTCCTTATCTCCAGCTAAGTCAATTTGCTGGCGAATAGACAGGATCTTATAACGCTTTTGCAAGACATACCAGAAGCCAGCTGCCAAGCACCCAGTCACACACAAGATCAGAAATCTACGGATACCTCCAGCTTCTTGAAATTGCTTGAGCAAATCCGAACTAGCTTGGCCAAAGGCCAGTCCCTGCACTCCTTCTAGTAGATAATGACAGGCAATGCCGACCAGACCCGTCCCTATTCCCAGGAATATAGTAGCTAGAAGCAACCTCAGTCCGTAGGACAGCCTTTGGAGTCGTACTTTCATTGGATTAGAGTTCAGCAAGAATCGCTTTTAGCAATCCTTTAAAGTCACCTTTGACACGTTCTGTCACTTCTACGACTTCTTCGTGGTTGAGCTCTTCTTGGAAACCAGCCGCAAAGTTGGTAATACATGAAATACCAAGAACTTTCAAACCAGAGTGAGCAGCAACGATGACTTCAGGAACAGTTGACATACCGACAGCGTCTGCACCAAGAGTCTTATACGCACGAATTTCAGCTGGAGTTTCATAAGTTGGACCTGTCACACCGATATAAACGCCATCATCCAATTTAATGCCCAATTTGTCTGCTACTTGATGAGCAGTCTCACGGTATTCTGGAGTGTAAGCTTTGGACATATCAGGGAAACGTGGACCAAAGTCATCCAAGTTTTCACCGATCAATGGGTTTTGACCAGTCATGTTGATGTGGTCTGTGATGGCCATCAAAGTACCAGGACCAAAGCCAATACCACCAGCAGCGTTGGTAACAAGAACCCCTTCACAGCCCAACACTTTCATGACGCGAACTGGGAAAGTCACCACTTCCAATGGGTTTCCTTCGTAGAAATGGAAACGTCCTTGAAGGGCCAAGACTTTACGTCCAGCTAGATCACCATAAACCAATTTACCAGCGTGTCCGACTACTGTAGATTGACCCCAGTTTGGAATGTCAGAGTAGTCTACTACGACGGCATTTTCGATTTCTTCAGCCAATTCTCCAAGACCTGATCCAAGGATCAAACCAAACTCAGGAGCTTCGATTCCTTTGCCCTTCAAAAATGCTGCTGTTTCATTGATTTTTGCTAATAATGTCATTATGTTCCTCCTATTATTTCTTAAGTAATGCACCGATTTTGTCAAAGGTGTTGGCGTTGCGAATAGTCATCTGGCGATAGAAAGGCATCTTCATCAGATGTTTGTGGTAGGCCGTTTTAGCATAGCTTGCTTCCGAGAATTTCCCCCCAGAAAACCGCTACCTTGCCAAAGTGGAGCACTTCTTCTCCCAAATCTAAAGCCAGCAACTTCTCTTCTACGGATTCCCTACCCAAACCCTCGGTGTAAAAGAGGACATCCTTACGAGCCATCTCTTCTGTCCACCATTCCGGTAAGTTCGCACATTCTGCTTCATAGTCTTCTTGACTCAGGAGAGAAAAGCGCTCAATAAAGGGATAATGGTTCCCAAAGAAGGTCGACAGCCCCTCCACTAATTGAGTCCGCGGAAGATCCGTCGTAAAGAAGATATTGCCACTATTGATGTAGTTTCCACTTGGCCGAGGCCTAGATCCGTCAATTGCTGACGCAGATCCGCCATGACCACCTTATTCTTGCCGCCAACATTGATTCCTCTTACGAGTAAGGCAAAACGCGTCATCTTAGACCAATTTATCTAAGAAGCTTTCACCGATCATGGCTTTCTCAACACCGAAGTTGTCCGCCACTGTAGCTGAGATATCTGCAAAGTGTCCAACTGGGAGCAAGCCACTTCCTTTGAAGGATGGGCTGTAAGCCAAGAATGGGATGTATTCACGCGTATGGTCTGTACCAGCGTAAGTTGGGTCATTTCCGTGGTCAGCCGTGATCATCAAGAGATCATCTTCTTTCATAGCAGCGATGATTTCTGGCAAGCGTTCGTCAAACTCATGCAAGCAATCACGGTAACCGTGTGGATCACGACGGTGTCCATAAAGGGCATCGAAGTCTACCAAGTTAGTGAACGAGAAGCCATGTTTAAAGTCTTCTGATTTCATAGCCTTGATCAAGTTGTCAATACCGTGGCTGTTTGATTTGTTGTGGCCCATATCGTGGTTGATACCAGCACCATTGAAAATATCGCTGATCTTACCAACTGAGTAAGTATCGATACCAGCTTCGTTCAATTTGTCCAAAACAGTTGGCGCAAATGGTGAAACAGCCAAGTCACGACGGTTAGCCGTACGTGTGAAGTTTCCTGGCTCTCCAACATAAGGGCGAGCAATGATCCGTCCAAGAAGAGCAGGACGTTCCAATGTAATAGAACGAGCGTATTCACAGATACGGTAGAGTTCATCCAAAGGAATAATGTCTTCATGAGCCGCGATTTGAAGTACTGGGTCAGCTGATGTATAGATGATCAACTCGCCAGTTTCCATTTGGCGTGGTCCGAAGTCATCGATGACCGCTGTACCAGAATAAGGTTTGTTAGCTTCGCGGATGACCTTACGACCTGAGAATTCTTCAATCTTTGTAATAATTTCTTCTGGGAATCCATTCCAGAAAGTATCAAAGGGTTCTGTAATATTAAGGCCCATGATTTCCCAGTGACCTGTCATGGTATCTTTTCCAAGAGAGACTTCTTCTAACTTCGTTGCGTAACCAGTTGGATTGCTCTCAGCAGGTACAGTTTTTAAGGGTTGTTCACGCGGAATATTTCCAAGACCTAGCTTTGCCATGTTTGGTACATTCAAACCAACTGCTTTTGAAATGTGTCCAAGTGTGTCAGATGCGCCATCAGGTACACCGGCATTGACAAAGTTATTAGCATCTGGAGCTGCTCCGATCCCTACTGAATCCAATACAACTAAATGCATACGATTAAATTTTGGCATTTTGAATGTCTCCTTTATAATTTAAACTGAATACAGTATAACACAATTTTTTGAAAATGTAACGCTTTCATATAAAATTTTATAAATAAGTTTTATATCCTCAGAAAAAAGGACAAAATGCCCTTTTTAAAGTGATTTGCTAATGATTTTTGGACCTTCTGGTGTCCCTACGATGACTTTAGAAACCATTCCTAAGAAGAGACCATGGTCGACAACACCGACAGTCCGGTCCAACTCTTCTGCTAAGGCTTCAGCATCTGGGATCACTTTCAAATCCAAATCAATAATAAAGTTGCCTTGGTCAGTCACAAAACGCTGGCCATCCTTTTCGCGGTAAGCTGGTGAATAGCCCTTCTTCTCAAAATGACGGAAAAGATTCTCTGCCCCGTATTGAACCACTTCTACTGGCAGTTTAAAGGCACCAAGCGTCTCCACTTGTTTAGACTCATCGACAATCCAGATGCAGTCTTTTGAGTTGGTCGCAACGATTTTCTCCATCAAGAGGGCACCGCCCCCACCTTTGATCCCGTTCAAAGCTGGGTCTACTTCATCCGCACCATCTACGGTCAAGTCTACCACTTCTACATCGTCAATGGCTTTGAGAGGGATTCCCAAGCCTTCTGCCTGCTCATAGGTCACGCTTGAGGTCGTTACAGCAGTAATCTTCAAGCCTTCTTCCTTAATGCGACGTCCCAATTCAGCCACAAAATAATAAGCAGTTGACCCTGTACCAAGACCGACAATCATGCCGTTAGTAACAAACTCAGCCGCCTTAATGCCTACCTGTTCTTTTAGGTTTACCATCATAGACCTCCATTTCTATTCATATTTAGTATAGCATATTGGCCGACAGATTTCACTAGTTAACTGAAAACCTTTTCAACTTCTCCTTCTAAAAGCAATATCTTGCCCCTCTTGCTAGTTAATTCTTTAAAAAAATATATTGATATATTAGATTGTGTTTGTTATACTTACTTTATATAATTAATAATTTTATGAGGATGATAACTATGAAAAAAATTTTTCTATATTTTTTTCTCTTCTTTTTATTCCTTTTTGTATTCTTTTGGTTGTAATAAGAGTACGAATAATGCAGAATCATTTGAAGATTACATTGCCTCAACTGATTTTTACTAATGTAGACTATGACTCAGAAAATGATGTTTATATTGTTAGTATTGAATTAAATGACGTCATCAGTGATGAAAATGCAATTCAAAAATTTTAACGACTCCGTTTATGATGTTATACATTCTACTGTAAAACCTGATAAGGATGTTATTTTTCGAGCTTGGGACGGTAATATCACTGCTTCACTGATTTATTTTTAAAAAAAGAAAAAAATTTGAGATGCTTTCTGATGAAGTATTCGATTCGAAAAACACTTACATAAAAAGCTAATGGATGGCAAACAATTTCAAAGTTTGGTCAATATCAAACTTTAAATGACTATTCTGAAAAGTCCAACTATTGAAGAATTATTATTCAATTTATCTATGGTGAGTAGATGAGACTACTAACTTCTCCTTCTAAAAGCAATATCTTGCCCCTCTTGCTAGTTTACGATAGAATAGAAGGGAATACACAGGAAAAGAGAAGATACATGATTACTAGAGAATTTGATACTATCGCTGCGATCTCGACTCCGCTCGGTGAAGGGGCTATCGGGATTGTCCGCTTGAGTGGAACAGACAGCTTTAAAATCGCACAAAAGATCTTCAAGGGTAAAGACTTGACCAGCGTGGCTAGCCATACCCTCAACTACGGCCATATCGTGGATCCAGATAAGAATGAGATCCTCGACGAAGTCATGGTCGGAGCCATGCGCTCTCCTAAGACCTTCACTCGCGAAGACATCATCGAGATCAATACCCACGGTGGGATCGCGGTGACCAACGAAATCCTACAATTGGTGATCCGCGAAGGCGCTCGATTAGCTGAACCAGGGGAATTTACCAAGCGGGCCTTCCTCAATGGTCGTGTGGATTTAACCCAGGCTGAGGCGGTCATGGATATTATCCGCGCCAAGACTGACAAGGCTATGAACATCGCTGTCAAACAGTTGGACGGATCCCTATCTGACCTCATCAACAACACGCGCCAAGAAATCCTCAATACCCTGGCCCAGGTCGAAGTTAACATCGACTATCCAGAGTACGACGATGTCGAGGAAGCAACGACTGAGATCATCCGTGAGAAGACCACTGAGTTTGAAGCCCTCTTGACCAATCTCCTCAAGACAGCTCGACGAGGCAAGATCCTCCGCGAAGGAATCTCAACCGCTATCATCGGTCGGCCAAACGTCGGTAAGTCCAGCCTTCTCAACAATCTCCTGCGTGAGGAAAAAGCCATCGTGACTGATATCGAAGGGACAACCCGGGACGTCATCGAGGAATACGTCAACATCAACGGCGTCCCCCTCAAGCTGGTCGATACAGCTGGGATCCGCGAGACCGAGGACATTGTCGAACGCATCGGGGTGGAGCGCTCTCGCAAAGCCCTTAAAGAAGCCGACCTGGTCCTCCTGGTCCTCAATGCCAGTGAACCCTTGACGGATCAAGATCGCCAGCTCCTGGAAATCTCTCAAGACAGCAACCGCATCATTCTCCTCAACAAGGTCGATCTCCCGCAACAAATCGAGTTGGACGAGATTCCTGCTGATCATATCAAGATTTCCGTCCTGAAAAACCAAAATATCAACCAGATTGAAGACCGCATCAATGCCCTCTTCTTCGAAAATGCTGGCCTGGTCGAGCAAGATGCTACTTACCTCTCCCAATGCCCGCCACATCTCTCTCATTGAGAAAGCCGTTGAAAGCCTTCAAGCAGTCAACGAAGGATTGGCTATGGGCATGCCAGTGGACCTGCTTCAAGTCGACCTGACCCGTACTTGGGAAATCCTTGGAGAGATCACAGGAGACGCTGCTCCAGACGAGCTCATCACCCAACTCTTCAGCCAGTTCTGTCTTGGAAAATAAGATTCAAAAAAATCGTATGTTGCAAACATACGATTTTTCTATTCTTAATTTCCTTGGTCCATACTTTGGACAGTGAGGTAGGCTTGGTAGACCAAGAAGAGTCCTACTGCTGTCAAGAATGGAATAGCGAGAGGGAGTTCTGTCTCGATTTGGCCAAATGGTGAATTACCAACAAAGTGAAGGCCAAAACCAGATACAAAATAGAACCAACCCGTCAGCATCAACTCCTTGCGACCTTTTGTCGCTTGAAGGATCAAGTAGAGACCCACCATGAAGAGGGCTGTGTAGACCCAGTGGGATACGACCCCATTCATAATCCGACCTAGGATGCCAGATACTGCGTAAGAGAAACCTTCTGGCATGTCTTGACGGATATAGGCAAAGTCCTCCACAATCTGGAAACCAAGACCAGATGCAATCGCTAAAAGGAAGATAGATTTGATCCGACGCACATTGAACAAGTAGAGGACAAAGAAGATCGGAATCAACTTGAAGGGTTCCTCAAAGAGGGGTCCTGCGATGGCACTCTCATACTGGTTCCAAAAATCGCTATTTGGCGCTACCGCTTGAATCATCTCGTGGAAGTAGGTATTGGCAAAACTAGACAACCAACCTGCGATAAAGCCCCCACCTAGGAGAGAAAAAAGAACCGGAATCCAAGACAACTTCCACTTCTTGGCGAAATGAAAGAGAGCCCAAACAGCAGGAATCGCATAAACTAGGAGCAAGAGGACAGAGATACCAATGATCCCATACTGGCTACCTGTCATCCAACCAGCTGTGATAGACTGCGTCTCATAGGCCAGACCAATCGAGAGCAAGAATAAAAATAGAAACAAAAATCGATTTGCGTTTCATAAAAAACCTTTCTTCAAAACAATTAAAAAGGCTGGAAAACCAGTCTTTTTATCTATAAGGCTATTGTAACAGGAAAAGCTTAAAAAAACAATAAAAGGCTACGGAAATGGCGACTACTGATTGCTGCTAATTATTTATGACATTTTGGACCATTCGAAATAACAGAGCTCTTAGTGATTGGTTGCTTTTTATTGTAAAACTAACTGATTTCATCATAGACTACTTTCTTACTATCTTAACTATATAGGGAGATTTTTTTCTAGTTCGAATTAGAGAAAACTTTTCAGCCTCGATTGGTAGAGAGCAATAATACAAATGTCCATACCTACTTTCAACTAAATTCTCCTTCTTCCATAGTCCGTTTCTTTTTTTAAAAATTGTATATCGTCAGAAACAATAGTTACCCATGAATTAGGCTTATCTAAATTATCGTCACTTCGTTGAAAAAAATATCCCATTTCTGTTCATTGAACCAAATATGATCTATAATTTTATACTTTTTTTCAATCTGTTTTTTTCTGTCAAGTATTCTCTATATTGTTTCAATTCTGAATCAAATAATTTATAACCATTATTCTCTGATAAAGGATCATAGGAAATCAAATATTATCCTGTACTATCACAATCAAAGTATTGATGTTCAATTCCATCAACAACTATGTATAATTTATCCATCATCCCTCCACGTAATACATTTTACCATTTTTTTATTGACTCTACCACCAAAGTCTTCCAAACCTTGTTTATATAGAGGTAATTTCCATCATAAATGCCTTTGATCAAAAAAAGCCGTAATTGATATAGAAAGACTTCTCAAAGTTAGATTTTTAAAAGCCAATAAATACCTTTTAAATCAGTATTTTCAAATGTATAATATTTATTTTCATAAGCAAAACCTTGTGATTTCAAAGTTTCGCCAACAATTTTTTTGAATTCTGTGTTATTCATTAATTACTATAACCTCAGATACCTAAATTTTTATAGTTTACTTCGTTTCTTGGTAGTCTTCAAAAAATCTTTTTCCAATAGAGTTAATCAATTTTTCGTATGACTTTCACTGAGCATTAATAAATATCAATCCTTCTAACACGAAATTCAACAAATTCACCATTCTCAAGATCATTTGGAATTCCTCCACCTATATTAATCAAAAATTCTCCTACCTGAGCGATATTTCTTGTTTTATCAATTATTTTAGCAATTATAAAATATTCAAAAACTATTCAGGTGCTTTTACTAGAAATAATTTATCTTCGCTTTTATATACGTCTCCATCAACAATAGCATATAGCATGTCATCAAACTTTCCCCAATCTTTCCAAAAAAATTCATCTGAAAAAGCAAACTAATTCATATTGATTATCCGATAAAGTGACCTCCGCTTCTTTGGTATCAATATCTATCCATTCTATTTTTTTACAAAAATCATTAAATTTCTCCTTAACGTTGAAATCCTAGACTAGGTCCCTTTTTGATAAGATAATCAACAGTTTTTGCATGATATGTCGTTATATTTCCAGTATTTAGATCTAATCCGACAAAGGCGTACAAAAGTATTTTTTTGCCTTCATATTCTATAAATTTTACATATGCATTTAATTCTGGTACATAAGTACCCGTTTCAATTACAAAATTTGCGTCTTTTAAATATTGTTCTATTGAGTAATCCGTTCTTTTCAATGCGTGAGCAACCTCTGCACTGTGTTTATCAAAATGATTCACTAATTTTTGCTTACTATTAAACTGTAAATTTGCATTCTGTGCTTTTCCTACAGATGGTACTGAATTGTTCTCGAATTCTACCCTTGACACCACTGAAGAATTTCCAGAACTTGGTTGAAAAGTTGGTTTTGGAAAACTGGCATCCCCAGAGCTATGTATATCCTTCACCTTCGGTACATCAACATCACTTGGCTCGACTCCGCCGACAACTCCAGCTACACTTTCTGCTGCCACCTGGCAAATCAACTGCTAGGTCTGGTGTACCACCACGACCAAACTTCGTATTCATATAATCGCTCGCCTTGCCGAAACCAAAGCCCATCACTTGGCTCAACACCAAATTCTGAAGCGCAAGGTACTAGTCGGAAAAAGTTTCCTTTTCCCATTATACCAGATTAAAATCAAGTACAGAAAGGATGGGAAAGTCTCATTAATAATGAAAAAGAAAGACAAACGTCTCTTCTTATATTCACTTCCCTGAACTCACTCCGGCAATTCTACCTTCAAGCTCATATCCGTTGGTTGCAATACCTTCTGAACAGCTGTGAGAAAGGCTAGTCCATTATCCGATGGAGAATACTGGAATGTGATATGGATGACTTTTTTATCAAAGCTATCGCCATATCTCTCTACATATTGCTTGCTTTCAAGGAAATGAATATAATTGTTAATTTTTTCTTGCAGAATTTCAAGATGGACTGCTTCTATTTCTTCCTCCCAGCCGATTGAATCCACCAGAAGAAGCTCTAAATGATTATCAACTTTACCAATAGCGTCAAGTTCAGTTGGTTTTAGTTCTGAACTAATAGCTTTTCGTATCAGTTTTTCAAATTCTTGAATAGAAAACAACTGTTTAATGGATGATGGATTTACCAAAATACGAACCGGTGAGGATCTAAAGTAATTTTGCCTAGCTACTTCTTTACTCTCCTTTGTCACCCATTCTCCAGTTTGTAAGAATAGCTCAACCTCATAAGCATCCTGTTCTGACCTTAAAGCCTTGTCCACTAATTCTTTACTAACTGGATAAGTAACTTCTATATCTTGAAAACCTCCTGTCATCCAGGACATTGTATATTTGCCATTTTCTTCAGTTATAATAAACCCATTTTCTTTTATAATTCTCATATCGTCTTATTCCTTCACAGGAATCTAGTTCCTAACACTTAATCCAATCTCATTATAAGGAGAGAAATCCCAATCAAATTAGTACCTATACTTTCTCCTATTATACCACACCATGGATATCTTATGAACTTGTTCAAAATTTGGTCAAAAAAAAGAGAGTGGGACAGAAATCGGTAATTCGTTAGAATTCGATTTCGTCGTCCCACCTCCGCACAGTTGAGTAGGGCTGTAAAAGCTGATGAAATCAGCGTAGTAGAGCCCACTCAACCACTGCGTCTTGCTCGACAATCCAAAGACAATTGAGAGGCTAGGACTTTTGTCCCAGCCTCTTTGTGATTGAATTATTGTCCCCTGCCGGAATCGAACCAGCAACTACTCCTTAGGAGGGAGTTGTTATATCCATTGAACTAAGGGGACCTATAAAAAAAAGAAGCGAGATTACTCCCGCCTCCTTGTTCGTCTTAACGACGGATTTCTTTAATACGAGCTGCTTTACCTTGCAATGCACGAAGGTAGTACAATTTCGCACGACGTACTTTACCGTAACGTACTACTTCAATCTTTTCTACACGTGGAGTGTGTACTGGGAATGTACGTTCAACACCGACACCGTTAGAGATTTTACGAACAGTGTACATTTCAGTGTGTCCTTGACCTTTACGAGCGATAACAACGCCTTCAAAGATCTGGATACGTTCACGAGATCCTTCGACAACTTTCGCGTGTACACGAACAGTGTCACCAGGACGGAATGCAGGGATATCAGTACGAAGTTGACCTTCAGTCAAGCTTTGGATTAATGGATTCATTTTATTCTCCTATCTTCGTCAATCTTGAGGGCTACTCCCCCCAGCGGATAAACTGTATTTTTGTGCTTCCATTACGCACAAAGTTTATAATACCAAAAGAATGTCCGTTTGTAAAGGATTATTGCAACTTTTTCGCAACTTTTTGTCCACCATAGATAGACAGGGCTGGAAAGAGACGCGTAGCGACCATACAGACCAGGAGAAAGGCTGGCCAATGCTGAAAACCAAAGACCTCACATCCGATCAAGATGGGGCCGATGGTCGTCGAGGTTGCCCCTGCAAAGACTGCCGCATAGCCCAAGGCAGCTACAAGATAAACCGGCAGTCCAAAGAAAGGAGCTAGCCATACACCTAGACTTGCCCCGATAGAAAAGAGCGGGGTCACTTCTCCTCCCTTATAGCCTGCAGCAATGGTCGTTACCGTAAAGAGGAGCTTGAGGATCCAGTCTGCTCCAGTGATCAAGCTCTTCCCATCAGTTCCCGCAAAGCTTTGGGAGATCAGGCTGGTCCCCAGTCCTGTATAGCGACCTGTCCCAATCAGATACAAGAGAATACTCAGACCTAGACCGACCACTCCGATCCGCACATAGAGATTGGAAAAGGTCTTGGCAAAGCTAGTTTTTAACTGCCCCAAAAGATAGGCAAAGAGCTTACCTGTCAGACCAAAGATGACTCCTAAGACCAGCAACTGCAAGACTACTAGAGGCGATAGGGAGAGCTTATCTGAGATGACCTGGGTGAACTTCTCTAGCCCCAAGGTGTGAGAGGTCCAACTAGCGACAAAGGCTGCAATGGTCGCAGGATAGAGAGCTCGCCACTCCAGTCTCCCAACCACTAGGACCTCCATAGCAAAGAAGATAGCGGCTAGAGGCGTCTGAAAGAGACCACCGAAGCCAGCAGCCATCCCAGTGACCAAATAGATCCGTGAAGCGTCTGGGCCAAGTCCCTCTCTTCGTAGAGCATGGGCGACCGTCCCACCGAGCTGGACCGCCACTCCTTCTCGACCAGCGGATCCACCAAAGAGATGCGTCATCCAGGTAGAAAGAATAGTCAAAGGGATCAAGCGCTTGGGAATGTCTTTCTCCTTTCCCTCAGCCACTTCAAAGAGCAGCTCCATCCCTTTTTGACTCTTGCCCCCATAGGTGCGATTGAGATAGGTGATCAAGATACCTGCTAGAGCTAGAAAGGGCAAGAGATAGAGTAGATAATCTGTACGAACTTCTCCAATCCCAATCAAGACACGGCCAAAGAGGGTATCAATCACCCCAACGATTGCCCCGATTATGAGGGCATCTAGGGTATAAACTAAGGTTCTTTAAATATCGTCATCTCAGCACCCTAGTCCGCATCTAACTGATCGGCCTGGTAGCCTCTGGAGCGCTTCATCAAGTCCCGATAAGTAGCAAGGATGGTTTCTTCATAGCGTTTCTCCTGGACCAAGCTGGCTACATTGGCTAAGACTTCTTCCTCTCTGGCCCGGTCCAAGACAGGGTTTTGATGGGTTTCTTTGTAACGAATGACATCTTCCACACAGTGCATCCGGCGTTCTAACAGACGGACCAATTCTTTATCAATACTGTCAATCTCTTGGCGAATCTTCTCTAGTTCCATACACTGGCCTCCTCACTTTTTGCTACCCATTTTATCAAAAATCGGGCAATCTTACTAGCCCTATCCAGCTATTGAAGGTTTTCATCCATAAAAAAAGTGCTTGCCACATGCAAACACCTTTCTTAGCTATGGATTAGCCCACTTTTGCTACGACTTCTTCTGCAAAAGCTTCTAATTTTTCAATATCCTCATCTTCAGCTGACAAGTCTACCTTGACGCACTCAGAACCTTTAACCGCACCAGTCGCTGCAAAGACACGATCAAAGTCATCGACTGCCTTACAGAACTCGTCGTAGAAGGTATCACCGGATCCAACAACACCGTAGATCTTACCATTCAAGTCAAGACCAGCTAAGTCTTCATAAAAGTCTACGATTTCGTCAGGAAGCTCACCATCACCGTAGGTATAGGTTGCTACGACTGCAATATCAGCTTCAAGAAAGTCCTCTGCGTCTACTGTTGTACATTCGTCGACTTCTACTTCGACACCAAGATCACGAAACTTATCTGCTACGATATCAGCAATCTCTTCTGTATTTCCTGTCATACTTGCAAAAACAATCTTTGCTAATGTCATAATTCCCTCCAAAAAATAATCTTATGACATTATACCACTTTCGCGCGCATTTTGCATAGTCAAGTACTGAGAGCCTAGCATTGTTCGGAAATTCTACACCAGAGGCTAGACAACCTTTTTCTTTTCCAAATGCCCTCCTTATGCTAAAATTGAAAGAGAATTAAATGAGGTACTATATGCAGATCACACAGGACATTTTAGAGAAAATCAACCACTACGATACCATTATCCTTCACCGTCATATGAATCCGGATCCAGACGCGATTGGAAGCCAGGTCGGTCTGAAAGAAATCATCCAGACCAACTTCCCAGACAAAAGAGTCCTAGCTACCGGCTATAACGAGCCGACACTTGCTTGGATGGCTAGCATGGATACTGTCACAGATGAGGACTATGCAGGTGCCCTGGTCATTGTCTGCGATACTGCCAACACTCCTCGCATCGATGACAAACGCTACACAAGTGGCGATTTTCTGATCAAGATCGACCATCATCCAAACGACGATGCCTACGGAGATTTCCTCTGGGTAGATACAGATTCAAGCTCTACGAGTGAGCTTATCACCCTCTTCGCTCTTGAACAACATCTTGAGATCAGTCCAGAAGCAGCCCGTCTCCTCTATGCTGGTATTGTTGGAGACACTGGACGCTTCCTCTATCCTTCGACGACCAACCGGACTTTCGAGATGGTTGCCCACCTTCGTAGTTTTGACTTTGACTTTGCAGGTCTTTCTCGTCAGATGGACAGCATGAGCTCTAAGATTGCCAAGCTTCAAGGTTATGTCTATGATCATCTCGAAATCGATGAAAATGGAGCTAGTCGCGTGACCCTGACCCAAGAGCTCCTCAAGCACTACCAAATCACAGATGCCGAGACTGCTGCGATCGTCTCAGCACCTGGTCGGATCGAAGACGTCAGCGTCTGGGCTATCTTTGTCGAGCAAGCTGATGGCCACTACCGCGTCCGTATGAGAAGTAAGGCTCTGGTGATCAATGAGATTGCAAAACGCCACGATGGTGGAGGCCACCCACTCGCTAGTGGAGCCAATTCTTATTCTTTAGAAGAAAACGAGCAAATCTATCGAGAACTACAGGAAGTTGCCAAGGCAAAATAGATAATGAAAAATCAAACAAGCAGGTCAGTCGTTTCTAGTGAAGACGATTGACCTTTTTTTCATTTTACACAAAAAAACGAATGAATTTTTAATAACATTTAGAAAAATGTGAACGATTTCTTAAATTTCCATTCCAGTTTGAGCTTATTTATGCTATAATAATCACAAAAAAAGGAGACGTTTTATGCATAAACATCGTATTTTTATCATCGTCGCAGCAGCTCTTACTGCCATTTCTACCTTTTTGCCATGGAGTACATTAAATGGTGGATCCTTCGGAAGTTATTCTTTCAGTGGAATTCAAGGTGAATTTGGATGGGTCATCGTTGTCCTAGCTATTGGTGCCATCGTTCTAGCTTGCCTTCCAAACATTGCTCCACCAATGAACAAGAATTTTTCTATTGGTGTCATTGCTATCGGTATTCTTGAAAGCTTAATTACGATCATCACTATGTTTAGAGTCTTTGGTGCTTCATCTCAATTCGGTGATGGCTTTTCTATTGGTTTTGGTTTGATTATTGCAGTCATTGCAAGTATTGCTATTGTGGTCACAGGACTCCTTGCTATGTCTGGTGGTAAAATCACTAAAGGGACATTCCAAGAACTTGCATCAACAAGTAGAGGATTCGCACAGTCTGTTGCATCATCTGTCCAATCACCACAACAACCGGGTCAACCTGGACAACAACAATGGCAACAACCGCAACAAGGGTTTGGTCAGCCTGCCCCAGGACAAGGATTCCAACAAGCGCCTCAACAAGGATTTGGTCAATCTGCTCCAGGACAAGGGTTCCAACAAGCGCCTCAACAAGGGTTTGGTCAACCTGGTCAACAACAATGGCAACAACCGCAACAAGGATTTGGTCAGCCTGCCCCAGGACAAGGGTTCCAACAAGCGCCTCAACAAGGGTTTGGTCAACCTAATCAACAACAATGGCAACAACCGCAACAAGGATTTGGTCAACCTGCTCCAGGACAAGGGTTCCAACAAGCGCCTCAACAACCTCAGCAAGGCTTCCAACAAGCGCCTCAACAGCCTCAACAAGGCTTCCAACAAGCGCCTCAACAGCCTCAACAAGGGTTCCAACAAGCGCCTCAACAAGCTTGGCAACCACAAGAGCAACAGCAACCTCAACAACCAGAACAGCCAACTACTGAACCTGGTCAAGAATAAAAAGATTTCTATTGATCTTACATGGCTAACTATTCCTTTCTAGGGTTGTTAGTCGGAGTGGGAAAGCTTACCTAACAGGATAGGCTTCTCCCACTTTTTTTCTTTATAAAATGCGAAAAATTTGGTAAAAATCCTTGCCAAACTCATTTGTTTTTGATAAACTAACTTAGTAACAATCTATGGCTCGGAAAGAGACCATGGCAGAAAGGAATTATTGCAAAATGAAAAAAGATATCCATCCAGAATATCGCCCTGTTGTCTTCATGGACACTACTACTGGTTATAAGTTCCTTAGTGGTTCAACTAAGTACTCTAACGAGACTGTTGAATTCGAAGGTGAAACTTACCCATTGATCCGTGTTGAAATTTCATCAGACTCACACCCATTCTACACTGGACGTCAAAAGTTCACTCAAGCAGATGGACGTGTGGATCGTTTCAACAAAAAATACGGTCTCAAATAAGAAACCGCATAACGAACTTAAAAACGTTGAAAATAAAGCCTTTTCCAAGAAATTGGAATTGGCTTTTTTCTTTTTAGTACCGTTTTTGGTACCGTCTTGGAAATTAGTCTTTCCACCCGTTCATATAATTTGCAAACTTATTAATAGCTTTTACTTCACCTACTGCTGTTGTATGACTATATGTATCTAAAGTCATTTGGCTACTTGCATGTCCTAATCTTTTCGCTGTATTAACTGGATCAATACCGATTTCAATCATTAGTGTAGCATGAGTATGCCTGAAACCATGAGGTGTGATTTTCTTTAAACCATGTTTATCAATAATTCTTTTTAAAATACTATTTATATAATCCTGATAAAGCGGTTCTTCCTCACCGTCTCGATTAATAAAAGTAAACATATACGATTCACCAAGATTTAAAGGAGTAACCATTAACTTTCCTTTTTCTCTTAATGAGTGTCGTTTCCATTCAGAAAGTATATCTACTGTATCTTGATCTAACCTTATCTGACGCACCGAGAATTTGTTCTTGGTGCTTTTTTCTAGTGCTTTTCCATTAATTCTACCTAGGTTCTTACTCACTGATAGTATCTGATTATCAAAATCTAAATCAGACCACCTCAATGAATACAATTCCCCTTTTCGTAACCCACTATAAGCTAATAATCTGAATAAAGCATAATTTTTGTAGGGCTCTTCTTCTTTTTACAATTTTTAAAAAATTGATGTAGCTCTTGAACTGTAAAATAATTCTGTGATTCAATCTTCTCCCTTTTTGGAAGAACCACTCCTTTTACTGGATTATCATTAATCAATTTCATCTTAATTGCAAATTCAAAAATTTGACTAATGTATGATTTAATCTGCTTAATATTCCTAAAAGTCTTACCTTTTTCAGTGATTAGCTCTTGACATTGCCATGGTGTAATTTTTGGAAATTTTTAAATTCACCCTAAACTAGGAAGAATATGAAGTCTAAATAAATCGTCTGTTCTAACACTTGTAGTCAATTCGACAGTATCTTGATAAGTTTTTAAACCATTCTTCAAAAAAACATCTGTAAAGGACTTATTTGAAGCACTTAGGAGCTCTGTGAGCTCCCCTGAGTATTTCTTTTGCATCATCAATATTTCATACTGCTTCGCTTCTCTAAGCGTCTTAAAACCGCTTTTTAAAAGAAGTCATGACGCTTTCCATCTATCACTCTATAAATTCTAACTTTATAAAGATAGCCTGTCTTTGATTTTTTTAGTCTTTATATTTAATAATTGACATCTAAATTTCTCCCTTATTTTTATATGGTTTTCGAGCTTATAAAAATAAAGAAATATAAGTCAATTATTTTTTTCTTAATTGATTGCTTGTATTCGTCAGAATTGACCCAATCTTCCCATACATAATGATAAGAGGAATCTTCTTTTACCAGAACTATTAATCAAATACAAAAAAATTACCTTCTTCATCAGATATAAACTGTTTAAAAAGCTTTAAGTAAAACAGGATTATAATTTTTATCTTTTTGAGATAAAATCGATATAATTCTCCAATACTCCAGAATTAATTAAATCTGCAAGCATGAAAGCTAAATCATCTTTGTAAGGTGTCCATTCATCAATTTTATTACTTATTAAGGTGCCTTTTTGATTTTTAGTATGAAGATGCTTTAAAATTGATTCATTTTTAGGATTTCTTAGATTTGGGTTTTCATCAAGTCCCAATAAATAAGGTACTGAAACACCAAAAGTAATCTGCTAATATTTTAGCATTATCTTTTTTTAGGATTTGAATATCCGTTTTCATAATTAGAAATCGTTGATAAGCCTATACCAGTTTCGGAAGACAATTCTTTTCATTGTTTTATTAACTTGCTTTTCGTAACTCTTTTTACCTTGTTATCCAAAAATACTTCCTCCTTCATTTAATTATTATTTTACCATAAAAAATAAAATGTACAAAAAAATTGTAATACCTCTTGCTTTTTACAATTATTTTGTAATATATTATTTACAAGTTACAAGTTTCTTGTAACTAAGGAGCTTATAAAATAAAGAAAAGAGGTACTATATGTCAGATCAATTCACTATCAGTTTACCAAAAGCAACTGAAAAAAATGTTAATTGCCAGATATGATAATATGCTTCAAAAAGCCGTAGAAAAAGCATTTGAAGATAAGGAACTATATAAACCAATGGTTCGAATGGCCGGTTTATGTAGATGGTTAGACGTTTCTACTACTACTATTAACAAATGGCAACGTGAAGGGATGCCTCATATTGTTATTGATGGAGTTACTTTATATGATAAACATAAAGTGACTGAATGGTTAAAAAAATATGAAAGATGAGGGTTCTGTATGTCTGATTTGAAAAAATATTATTACATGAGGTTGAAAGAAGATTTTTTTGATACTGAAGAACTACTTCTCTTGGAAAATCAACCTGATGGCGAAAAGTACTCAAATATCCTTTTGAAGTTATATTTAAAAAGTTTAAAGAATGAGGGTAAATTGATGTATAGAGATAGGATCCCCTACAATCCATGGTTAATAGCTACTATGACAAGGCAACCCGTTGCTGTTGTCGAAAAAGCATTACATTTATTCCAGGAGCTTGAGTTAATCGAGGTGTTGGACAATGGTGCAATCTATATGATGGATATTCAAAACTTTATCGGGAAAAACAACAACAGAAGCCGATCGCAAAAAGAGAATATAGAAATCGAATTGCTAACGAAAAAAACAAAATATTTTTATTATCCGGACAAATGTCCGACAAAAGTCCGACAAATCTCCACCAGAGTCTAGAGATTAGAGATAAGAGATTAGAGAATAGAAATTTAGTTCTAGAAGAACCTAAAAATAATTCTTCAAAAAAAGAAAAAAATTTTATAGGTGAAAATTACTATAACTTAGTTCAGGTCATTGCTGATAAATATAACGATCGTTTTATGTATCCCCAAGGTTTTGTTTTAAAACACTCTCAAAAAAATGAAGATTGGAAAAATACCTTGAATCAAATTATATACAAAGTAATGAGATCATGGATTTAATTGACAGGATTCCTTCAACCACAGAAAGTCCATTAGCTTATTTGTTTAAGATGATAGAAAAATCTCATTCAAGAGAGAAGACAAGAAGAAAAAAATAAGAGCACATAAGATTGCTTCTGATCATTACAAAGAAGGATCATAACATCATGAATATAAAATACAATGAATTAATCGAATTCTTAGTTAATAAGTCACTACAGTTTTTCCAATAACAATTCAATTTGTATTGAATTGCAAGAAATTAAAGAAATATTATTTTTCTCAAATGAATCTATTTATGATTTGGTGTTCCAAATTAAACGAAAGAAATTTTTATTACCCAGTTTATTTTTGGAAACAAATTAGTTATCTCAGAACGAAATATTTTTTTGATTATGTAGATATCTATGATAATGATTATTTAAGTTATAGATTATCTATCGATTTTTGAATCACTTATTAACGGAGGTACAAATATGATCGAACAGTCCATTACATTCAGTTAATGAAAACAACTATCATAAAAACGGAAAAAGAAAAAAACAATACCAGTTTATTATAAAAACCATCAAATAGAGATAAGTTAGAAAAAAATTGGTAAAAGAAAAACAATTATAAATCTGCTTCTTCTTTCCTGGATAGTCTAATAGAATCTATCTGATTCTCGACATGCTTGCATGTGTAACGCACTTTTTACCATTTGGTAAAGTATAGTGCGTTATACTTCACTCGAAGTATGCTTGATCTTAAATAGATTTCTGAACTTTAATAGCTGTTATTTTTAATTTATATAATCTATTTAAATACTTATAAGATATTTAAAAAGGAGCAAAAAATGAGCCAAATTGTAGCACGAATGCAAAAGCTAAAGAGTTCTAACTTAGGTGGGATCTACTATCACAATGAGCGTATATTTAAAAATCATAGCAATAAAAAGATTGATCCTTCCAAATCTCATCTAAATTATGAATTAACTGATCGTAACAAAGAATTAACGTATAAAAAAAGCAAATCACTGATTTCATTGATGAAAAATAAAGTAGGCAGTCGATCTATTCGAAAGGATGCGGTAATGTGCAATGAATGGATCATAACATCTGACAGTACTTTTTTTCAAAAATTAGATAATGAAGAAATTAAAGGATTTTTTGAAACTTCTAAAGATTTTTTTGAAAAGAGATATGGTAAAGAAAAATATTGCATTTGCCAGTGTTCATATGGATGAAAAGTACTCCTCATATGCACTTAGGTATAGTCCCAATGGTAGAGGGTAAATTATCTTCTAAACAGATGTTTAACAGAGAAGAACTTCTCAAAAATTCAAAATGATTTACCAAAAATATTTAAAATGAAAAATGGATATGATATCCATAGGGGAAAGAAGGTAGCACTGCTAAACACCTTACAGTAAAAGAATATAAAGATTTACAAAAATCAGTTAGAAGAAAAAATAGAAAAAGTGAATGATGCTAAACATGAATTAGCAAACATTCAAAACAAACTGGTAAAAATAAAAGAGAACTTGGTGAACTTACCAAAGTAATAGAGTCAAATGATAAGATTCAGCAAAAATTGGGATAATGAATTAGCTATAAAAAGAAGAAAATCCCGTTTGGAAAAAGAGCAGATTGTAATGGAGCCTGAATCCTATAATAAGATTAAATCAAGTTATTTGGACAAAGAAATGAAAGTAGCAAAAACTTGAACAAGATATATTTAAATTAAGAAATGAGATGATAATAGAGAAATCAAAGGAGAAAAAAATATAGAAATATAGCAATCTCAAAGGATCGGCACATTTCTGAACTTACTAAAAAGCAAGAAGCTTTTACAGAATAAGTATAAAAAAAGCTTCTGGAAAGATTCAGAATAATGTGTCAAATCGAAACGGTGGCGAGAATTTTGCAAAAAACATACCTCTACTCTCTTTTCAAAAAGCCAGTTACTCATAGTTAATTCACTAAATCCAATTAAATTAATAGTTTCAGTTGTCCAACAAATAAATAAGGTTATAGATAAAAATATCTAAGGAGAAAAAAATGGCGAAAAATAAAGGTTTTAAACTAACATACTCAGGAGAACTAACTGGAAAATTCATTTCTACACTACTCATCTCAATCGCAAAAGCAACTAAAAGTTGAGAATGCTAATGAACTTCCACAAATTTTATTAAATAATTCAATTTATAGACAGTTCCTAAATAAACAAATCTATATAAAAAAACCTAAAAAGATCACCTTTTCAATCAATTAGGGGTAAAAATAGCTATCAAAATTATTGATAATAATACTAAGGATCTATATTTATTAGTAAATGATGCCACTAGATTTCGTGAGAATATTTTCATTCTATCTACTTGATACATTTACTACAAAAGAACTAGTTGATCATTTGGAATTAACTGAAAAAAGATTAAACCTGAAAGAAAGGATAGAAAAACACAAAAACAGCTATGAGAGCAGAAATCGAAGAACTGAGGGCAAATAAAAAAATAGTTTTAAATTTTTGTAAGTTTTTTTCTTTAAATATTTCCAGTTTTTCATCACTTTTGTGGCATACTAAAAAGTATACAAATGAAAGGTGGATTATAAGATGACTAAAACTCATACACATGCAACTGTAAAACTTCGAAAAAGATGGTAAAATCGCTGATTATGAAAAAATTCATACTTCAAGGGAAACTCACCAGACAAGAAGTTAAAGCGATCCTAAAAGATCAATACGGTTATGAAGTAGTCAGTTTTTCTTCATTGTATTAGTCAAACATCAAAAATAGATGTTATTGCTTTTAAGGATGCAAATAGCATCCTTTTTTTCTTTATTTTATAAACTCGAAACCATAAATCTAGTACCTTTTGGTACCTAATTACTTATATATAACATAATACAAATAACAATTATGATGAAACTTCATTGTAAAAATACACTATATAATAGGTATTTGAGCATATAATATTAACTCCTTGTAAAATACGGTCTCAAATAAGAAACCAATCAAAACCACTTCCACTTGGCAGTGGTTTTTTCTTGTCCTTGTCAGCACAAAAATACCGCTCCTTCAGACTTCCTGAAAGGGCGGTTTTTGTATTATTCGTAGTCGCCACCGGTAAAGTTAAAGTATTCTTCTAGGCTTTTTCCTGAAGCTGCGACGTCTTTTGCATCTTCTCCAATATAGCGAAGGTGCCAACTTTCCGGCATGTAGCCTGTGCTCGCTTCTTTTCCTTCTTGATAGCGGACGATAAAGCCATACTTAGCAGCATTCTTGAGCAACCATTTGCTTGCGCCTGGTTCTTGGACCAGATTGCCACTGGTATCGATGAGGTCAAATGCTAGACCTGTCTGGTGCTCACTATAGCCAGGACGAGCTGAGTAGCGATCTGCTGCAGCTGCTCCGTCTTGATTGACATAGCTTTGGTAGAGATCAACCTGGGTCTCATAACTGCGGAAACCACTGTATTGATCGCTGATAGCATAGCCTTCTGCCTGCATGGCTGCAATCAACTCGTGCAAGGCCGCAACAGCTGTTGGATCCTCACCTGGATTGTAGTCTGCAGCTAAGGGATAGTGCTTGTTAGCGATGACGATATCTCCAGACTTCCCTTGGACACTGTAATAAGAACCATTGAAGGAAACACCTTTGTCTACTGTGACTTCACCAGCCTTCTTCGTTGACTTTTTGCTATCATCAGACGAAGTTGCTTCAGAAGCACTGGTTTCTTTGCTGGCTGACGACTGAGCGACTTGCTTAGTGGAAGCAGGCTCTTTTGGCGTCGAGCTCTTTGATTCCTTTTGTTGGCCACAAGCGCCTAGGCTCAAAAGAACCAGACCTGCAAGCGTCCATTTTTTCATGCTTAATTTCATCATAAACCTCCTAATTACCAGCCGTGACCGCAATAGCCGTAATCACGTAAGTATCCCCTACTGGTTTTAGAGTATAGGTCTTGTCCTTGCTACTCTGGCTATCTTTTCGGCTGGTCACATAGTGTACAGTATATTCTTCATGGGTTTTCACGATAATCATTCCGTTCTCTTCGGTAACGCTGAGAACGTTGAAAACACCTGGTGTATAGTAGTCGATTTCAGCCTTCTTGACGCCTCCACCTGTCGTCCACTCCACCATTTCCTTGTAGGCATCACTTGAAGTGTCATAGTACTTGGAGTAGGTGTTGGATCTACTTGAGACAGATGAGAAGATTTCTGTCCGGTAGTCTTGGAGGAAGAAGGTGATAGCAGTTTTCTTCTCTTCTGCCTTCTTGGCTTCTTCTTCCTTGGCTTTACGAGCTGTTTCTGCATCTTTCAATCGTTTAGCCACATCCTTAGAAAGCTTCAAGGTGATGACTTCATCGTCATCAGGAGTTTCACCAATCGTAACCTTGGTCTTTTCAGTTGTATAGCTCTCATTGTTGAGACTAAAGACTGCATGGACCTCGATTTCTTGATGGGCTACGACGTCGACTTCAAATAAGGTACTTGTGCCGACTTCCTTGCCATTCACGGCTACCTTGATATCCGTTGGATTGCTGACTTCCTCTGGGAATTCAACTTCCAGAAGACGTTTTTCAGAATTGAAGGTTAAGTCCAACTTATTCTTAGAAGCTTGAGCTGGATCTAGCTTGACCTCACTAGAGATCTTTCCAACTTCGGTCTTACCATCTAGTTGCATGTCTCGTGGCGCAAAGTGAACCTTTCCAAGTTTGGTTGTTTGGTTCTTCTTGAGCACTGTCGAATCTTTTTCGCTGGTCTTAAGCTTGGCATCATCTAGATTCGTAGTTGCTGTGACTTCAAGTGGATAGGTCGCGATGCGGTATTCTTGGAAGATACCGAATTTCTTATCCGCCTTCTCAATCCCAATCAGCAGATTCTGTTTTTTGTCCTTGACGATCCCTGTTTTTGAAGACTGGGCGATATGATCTAATTCGTAAATGACATCGATCTTCTGAGCCATCATGTAGTCAAGTAAGCCTTGAGCTTCTTCCTTGGTCCACTTGTCCTTGTCACTAGAAAGGATGCTAGCCACTTCCCGGTAATCCTTTTGTTCAATGGCTGTGACCAATTTGTCTACTGTCACCTGTGGGCCCGTAGTTGTTGAGAAGTAATAGCCTAGTCCAGACAAGACCAAGACCAACAAAGCCAAAATACTAAAGAGGAAGACTTTCTTTTTCTTGCCCTTTTTCTCTTTTTTGACTCTCTTATCTTTCTTCTCTTTCTTTTTCTTGCCTTTCTTACCAGCTTCTTCTTGCTCTGGCGCTTCTGCTGGCGCTAGGGCTTCAACTGGCTGGGACAGACTTTCTGGGGCCTCTGATGGACTCTCCACTGGTGCGAAGACCTGTGTTGTTTGATTGGTCTCATCCAAGTGAATCGTTGAAGCAGGTCCTTCTACGATTTCAAAGTTCTGGCTACGAGCTGATTCAATCTCTTCTGGAAGTGGTGCACGTCCATATAGGGCGAAGAAACGCTCTTCCCAGGCCTGTTGGAGTGGATTTACAACTGCTTCTACCACTTCCTGCTCTCCTAGCCCTGGCACTTCTGACGCCACTTGGTCGATAGCTACTCCGGCAATTGATTTGATTGCCTAAAATCAAAGCCGGAATCTCTTCCGGCAATGAATTCTTCAGGAGTAGGTTTGCGACCGATTACTTTTTCAAATAATTCTACCCATTTTTTGTTCATCGGTATGTTCTCCTAAAACCTAAATTATTTTTATCCGATAGTTGTTGAACAAGATATTATGACCGTTTCCCTATCTGATTAGAAGAAGGAAGCGATATAGAAGGATACTTGTTCTAAAATGCGTCTGTCAATCATGCCAACAATGGTGAAGATGACAAGAATGACTGCTGTAGAAGCAAGGAGCAACAAGAATTTGTCAGCTTTGAATTTTGTTCTGTTCAAACCTTGGTAAACAGTATATAGCAAGCCCAAGAAATAGAGAACGAAGATCAAAGATAGAAGGAAGCTAAATCCTTCAAAGTACTTGACTAGAGAAAGGATCAAGACAATGAGGGATGCAGGCAAGGCATAGATAGACAAGCGAGCAAACTCATCAAATGAACGTTTGTAGGTGTACTCTTTATCTTGCAAGACAAGGTGACGAACCAAGAAACCAGTTAATTGAGTGGCGTAAAGAGTAAAGAAAATTACAATGACAATCAATAAGTAAGCAGTAAATCCTACTTGAGAGTAAGGGAAGGCACTCGCCACGAAGAAAAGTGAGAGGCTAAGGATGAAAGCTGTTAACACATAATGAAGGATACCATTCAAGATTTTTGGTTGGTTTTCTACTGTTGGGCGAGCCAAAGCAGAAACGATCCATGACCAGAATCCTTTCATCGCTTGACCAAAGGCATTTGGTTGAGCAGGTTGTGCATAATAGGCTTGACCCGGTTGAGCTTGACCTGGATAAGGTGCTTGTTGGAATCCTTGACCTGGAGCTTGACCTGGAGCTGGTTGACCAAATCCTGGTTGTGGCTGTTGTTGAGGCGCTTGTTGGAAGCTATTTGGTTGAGCACCAAAGACTGGTGCTTCTGGGGCAGCAGTGAATTGTGGCGCTTCTTGTACTGGTGCTTCTGGCGCAGCAGTATATTGTGGCGCTTCTTGAACTGGTGCTTCTGGGGCCGCAGTGAATTGTGGCGCTTCTTGAACTGGTGCTTCTGGAGCAGCAGCGAATTGCGGCGCTTCTTGTACTGGTGCTTCTGGGGCAGCAGCAAATTGTGGCGCTTCTTGTACTGGTGCTTCTGGGGCAGCAGTGAATTGTGGCGCTTCTTGAACTGGTGCTTCTGGAGCAGCAACGTACTGTGAAGTCACTTCTTCTGGTGCAGCTGGAGCAGCAACAAAGCCAGCGTTTGCTTGGTCTGGAGCTACTGGAGCACCTACAAATTGTGAAGCTTCTTGGGCTACCTGTTCTTCTTGGAACTCACCTGCAACCAATGCTTGAGCGATCTCTGCTTCAGTTGCTGAACGACCGTTCACAGCTTCAAAGTAATCAAGCCAATCCTGTTTGATCATAAAATAATCTCCTTATAAAACAAAATACAGATATATTATATAAAAATTTTAGCTAGAATTCAATGTTCTACCGGAATTCACAAGCTGGGCCATCCCAACTAGTCAAATGCATCCATGCCACCTTGGACGTTGGTTACATCATAGCCCGCTTCTTCCAAAAATTGACAGGAACGGGCTGAGCGCCGACCAGACTTGCAGATGACATAATAGGCTTGCTCCTTGTCTAGTTCTGAATAGCGTTCTGCCAGTACTGATAAGGGAAGTAAGGTCACTCCGTCCAGATGAAGGGCATCATATTCCTCCTGCTCACGGACATCGAGGACTTGGATTTCTCCTGCTTGGTACTTTTCTAAAAACTCATTAAATGGAATTTCTTTCATCATTTCTCCTTTTTAATGCCACTATGGCAAGGTTAGTATTTCATAGTTAAAATCAATAGACTCTAAAAAGCGGAATAGGTCTTGAGTTTTGATAAAGATGGTCTTTTCATTGGTGTTCGGATGGAAGGTCATGATCTCCTCTGATACAATATCCTGATCAAAATAGACGAGAATATCTTTTTCTTCATTGTTTAACAGGCCAAATGGGGATACTGTCCCTGCTGGTAATTGCATTTTTTCAGCTAGCGATTCAGCTGAAGCCATGCGGATCCGATTGGCTCCTACTTGCTCTTTGAAATCATCCATGTCCAAGGGTTTCTGATCATCCATGATGAGCAAATAGTACTGGGTTTTCTTCTTGTTGGTCAAAAACATAGACTTGGTCCGGACCCCTTCTAAGCCTTCAATATAAGAATCCGCCTGCTCAGTCGTGAATGCAGGAGGGTGTTCCACCACATCAAATTCAATCCCGAGTTCATCTAGTTTGTCTTTGACTTTTTGATATGCATCCATGGCAATACCTCCTATTGTGGTTATCACTCATTATTCTTTTTGAACTCTCTTAAAATCTGCTGAACCCGAGCCTTGAGATCAGGTACTACTTCTGCCTCAAACCAGGGGTTCTTGGCCATCCAGATCTGGTTGCGGGGCGAAGGGTGGACCAGAGGGAAATAATCTAGCAGATAGTCCTTGTACCGACGCACCCGCTCTGTCACCTTGCCACTGACCTTCTCATGGAGATAGTAAGCTTGGGCGTACTGGCCGATCAAAAGGGTCAACTCTATATCCGGACACTCCTTGAGGAGTTGAGGATGCCACTTTTCCGCAAAGCCCTTGCGAGGTGGCAGGTCGCCTGACTTACCATGCCCTGGGAAATAAAAGTCCATGGGAATAACCGCAAATAGGCCTGAATGATAGAAGGTCTCCTCATCGACTCCTAACCACTCCCTAAGACGGTCTCCACTCTTGTCCTTCCAATAAAGGCCTGCTTCTTGGGTCTTGAGACCAGGCGCTTGGCCAATAATATTAATCCGAGCTGTTTTTGGCGCCGCAAATAAGGGCTCGATCCCTTTATCCGTATAGTCTTTGTTTTGTGGATCGGCCATGATGGCCTCCTTGATCCGCTCTAGTTGCTCCATTTCTCCTCCTCTAAGCAAAAACTCAGCCAGCAAGTGCCGACTGAGTAGCGTCTTATTTGATGAGTTCGTAGATGGCTTCTGCGTAGATTGCAGCTGCACGGTAGAGATCTTCTACATCCGCAAATTCATTGGCTTGGTGCATGGTGTTCACATAGTCTGGGAACATGGCACCGAAGGCAACCCCACGTTTCAATAGACGACCAAAGGTTCCGCCACCGATTACTTGCTCATGACCTTTCAGTCCGGTTTGTTTTTCATAGACACGCAAAAGCGTTGAGACCAATTCATCTTCCATTGGAACATAGTGAGGAGTGTGGCCGTGGGCAGACAAGCTGACGGACGCCACTCCTTCTACTTTTTCAAGACCAGCTTTGATGGTTTCTGGATCTGTTCCTTTAGGGTAACGAATGTTCAAGGCGATGGTGTTATCTGAACTATTTTCGTCGAAGTTGAAGACACCCGCATTCATGCTGAGAGCCCCCATCTTCTCATCTGTATGGGCAATGCCAAGCTTCTCACCAGCAAAGTCTTCATGAAGAAGAGATGCTGACACTTGCAAGTATGCTTTGGCATCTCCACCGAAGTCAAACTGGTTCAAGAAGAGAGCCAAATAAGTTGCTCCATTGATCCCAGCTTCTGGAGTAGAGCCGTGGGCAGATTTCCCAATAATGGTGACTTTAAATTTACCGTCATCCTCTGTTGCCACTTCATAACGAAGTTGGTGTTCATTGGCAAGGCCTCCAAGAGACTAGCTAGATCTGGTAATTGGCCAGAAACGACTGCTGTCGCTGATTCTGGTACCATGTTTTCACGAAGGCCACCGGTGAAGCTATGAAGATGCGCTTGTCCTGTATTTTGACCACCGAAGTGAAGGTACTCGGTAATGTTTCCTTTTTCCCCGTTGATGATTGGGAATTCGGCATCTGGAGAGAAACCAAAGTCTGGATCAGGAAGACCGACGTGTTTGAAATAGTAATCCATATCGCCCCAGCCAGATTCTTCATCTGTACCGACCACGAAGCGCACGCGCTTAGATACTGGCAATCCCAAATCCTTGATGATCTTCAAACCGTAGTAACAAGCTACTGTAGGCCCCTTGTCATCTGATGAACCACGCGCATAGAGCTTGCCATCGATAATCTCAGGTTTATAAGGGTCTGTATTCCATCCACTACCTGCAGGCACCACGTCCATATGGGCAAAGATTCCTAGCTCTTCTTCCCCTTGTCCAAAGGTGAAGTGTCCAGCATAGTTGTCCACATTGGTTGTTTCGTAGCCATCACGCTTAGCAATTTCCAAGAATTTCTCAAGAGCTTTGACTGGTCCAGGTCCGTAAGGGTGAGTCGCATCCGCCTGGCTGTCATCCCGTTCTGAGTTGATTTCCAAGAGGCTGAAAAGGTCAGCCATCATTTCTTCGCGACGTTTTTCTACTTCTGCTTTAAAGTCAATTGTTGTCATGCATACCTCCGTTATTTCGATTTAAATTGAATTCTCTAGAATCCCTTCAGTGACTATACATTAGCCTGCCAAAGGATTCTAGAAAACCGGACTTGTATCGTACGAGACGAGGACCATCCGGTTCTTTCTGTTGTTATTAGCGTTTTTCGATGATTTCGTCTACTGGCAAGCGGTAGCTAGGTTCTACCTTCTCTGCTGCGTAACCAACCGTGATCAAGAGTTCTGGACGGAAACGCTCTTCGATTTCCAAGACTTCGTTGACTTTTGATTTGTCAAAGCCAAGGATGATGTTTGAGCCGATTCCCTGGTCCGTCAAGGCCAATACCAGGTTCATTGCGACCAATCCAGCATTCAATGCCAAGTAATCGCTAATCTGTTGTTCATTGTAGCGAGCATATTCTGCCGGAAGGTTTTGCATGAAGTATTGCAACTGCTCCTCTGTGAAGTTCTGGACCCCACCGACACGAGCAATCTTCCGAGCCCGACGTTGCAAATCGGTATCTGTAAAGAGAGCAATGGTCACAGGTGCTTCCATGACTTGGTCATAGTTCCCACCATAGGCTAGTTTAGCCAATTCCGCATTTTTCTGACGAACGACCACGAATTTCCATGGTTGGCTATTGTGCGCACTTGGTGCCAAGGTCGCAATTTCAATAGCTGTCCGCACATCCTTTGGATCGACCGGCTGGTCTGTGAAATGCTTGATCGCATGACGTTTTTTGTTGAGTTCTAGGAATTTCATAGTCAACTTCCTTTTCTAATTCTATTACCTCTATTCTAACACAAAATGAAAGAGCTTGCAGAGTTTTTTCATTGAGGACCCTGTTTCCTTTTCCACTAGGCTACCCGCCCTTCTATGGAACCAGATTATTCCGACGCGGGACTTTCTTTTTCAAAGAAATGGCCACTAGAGTCTTGGATTTTGTTGATAATATCGTCGTAGTGAGAATTTCTTTCTTCCTCATAGAGATTGTTGATTTCTTGATAGTTCAACGGATTTTCAACCTTTGGTTCCGGCTTGCGACTGAGGAAATCAAGAGTCCCTAGAAGCACCAAGATCAGAATCACTAAAGAGGTCCAGCCAGTTTCCTTCTTAGGTAGCCGAACAGCCTTGGTCGAAAGAGATTTCCAACTTGGGTTTTGAGGCAAGAGCTCATAGACTCTCTTTTGAGTTGGGAAGAGGGTCAACAATGCATACAAGGTCAGAAAGAGAAATGAAAAACTATGGACAGAAATCCAACTATACTTAATTTTCATCTTAAAGGCCTTATAACCAGCTCCCCCCATATACACTTCTAGGGCGAAGACGGCGATCATCAAAAGACAGAAAATCAGGAATTGGACTTTCCATAGCTTTCTCAATCCTAAATACTCTTTTTTGAGCGCCTCTTCTTTGTCCTTAGCTTGGTCCACTCCTACTGGAGCTTGGGTGCTTGGGTTTACTTCACTATTGCTTTCAGTTGACCCTACTTTCTTTTCAACTGGTTCTACCTGTCTAGCAAAATAGGCCTCCGCTTCTCTGATGACTTTGCTAAGGTTTTCCTCCACCAGCAGATAAGGAAAACCATTGATCATCCAATTGTTTTTCTCATCTACCTTATTCGGCTCCACCACTTCGAGACAAAAGTGTCGTCCAACTAAGCTTATTGAAAATATCGCATCATAATATTCAGATAGAACTGAAAAATCAACCCTATAAACAGTCTGATCCTCGGTCAGTTTTTTCGTTTCCATAAGGAAACGTCCTTTGTAAACGTCGATCGGATTATCTCTTGTACTTGGGAAACTTTTTCTTCAACGGTAGCAGGATCAAGGGGGAGTGTTAAAGCAGAAAACGTATCTGTGGAAGCATTCCCTTCTAGACTATCTTTAAACCAATCCAAGAAAGAAGTCATATTGGATACGGTTAGATCAATAGGCTGATGGATTGGAAATGCTTGGTCCTCTATACTAGAAAGCATGGGGTCTATCTCTTCAAGGACAAACTGCTGCCCCGCTATCTCAAGGCTAAAAAAAGCTGGATAATGAGGCAACAAACAAGTAAAGACAACCCTAAATGGTTCATTCTTTTCGAAGGGTCTTCTCCAAAAGTCTATTTTTGCTATTCCCTCAAAGGTAGATTCTATCATTCTTTTAAGGAGGAAACGCTTTTTTAAGAGATTATCAGGAGTCAGTGCTTCAGATAACATCAGGCCTGGTTGATCCAGATAAGCTTTGATCTTTCCGAAGCTATATCGAAAACGATCTCGATCATACAAAAACTCCATCCCGAATCTTTCAGGACCCCAGAGGAGTGATACATCGTTACCTTCAACCAACATATTTATTGCTGTCTTATATTCTTCAAGATGAACCTCAAGAATAAATGTCGGACCATAAGCACTCCGGGCCGTCGTTTCTATATCTACAATTTCGAAATGCTCACCAAAAACATGTTGAAGGGCTTGTCGGATATCATTTACCACAAGCTCTCTATGCTGATCAACAGTTAAACCCATTTCTTTATTACTTACCCCTTATGCGTTTTTATAGACTGAAGGAAAGCATTAGCCTCCTTTAGATAGTTATGTTGTTCAATCAAGGAAGTTAGAAGCTCGATGTTATGGCCCCGATAGTTATCCTCGCGTCTCAGTTCTTCGTACATCTCAATAAAGGGAAGGCCCTTGTCCTTGGCATCTTGGAGCTCTGCTTCATAGTCATAGGCTACCTTACGAAAGTGCAGGTTGGTCACTCCATCTTCTTCGACATCGATCAGAGCATACTGAGCTCTGTGGTTTTGAATTGGTTCCCAGTCAAAATAAGGCATGCCAATAGTCCCCGGATTGAGGATCTGTTGGCCCTGGCTGCCGTAGCGAAGCAACTGCTTGTGGACATGCCCGTAGATCGCCATATCCGTCTGATCATCCAGCAATTGGTCAAAGTTCTCCGTCGCATTTGCTGGACGCAAGTCCCCACCGTAATTCTTTTCTGGCAAGTTGTGGCTTAGTGAAAAGCGAATACCATTGACCTCCTTCTTCTCTACCAAAGGAAGGGATCGAAGCCAATCGATCCGTTTAGGATCCAGGCCTTCCATGAGGTACTGAGTAAGTCGGAGGAGCTGGATCTCCTGCGGATCCTCAAGCCCGTACTCGCCATCCAAAGCCTCTAGGATACAATCGTCCCAATTTCCACGAACAGCTGCTGTAATGGGAATCGCATCCAGCAACTCAAAAAGGTCCTCTCTTCCAGGCCCCGGTAGCAAAATGTCTCCTAAAATCCAGTATTCCGTCGCGCCTAGAGCACGCGCATCCGCAATCACTGCCTCCAGGGCTGTTGTATCTCCGTGGATATCAGATAAAATAGCAATTCTATGGTTCATTATTACACCTCATTTGAAATCTAATTAGATTTGAATCTAGTATAACAAAATTAGGAGTAAAACGTAAAAAACCATCCATGAAAATGGATGGTGCAATTACTCAAATCCTGGGAGGGCTCCGCCACTTCCATCAAGGGACTTGCTTCTGCTTGATTTCCTTGATGGAGCTTGACTTTGCACTGCCTCCGCGACTGCTCGTGGGATGCCGACTGTGACGATCTCATCCACAGTAGCTTCTTTGATCTTGGTCAGTGACTTGAAGTGCTTCATCAGCAACTGCTTGCGTTTTGGTCCCAAACCTTCGATGCCATCCAGCTGAGAGAGAAGGAATTCTTAGACCGTAGCTGGCGGTGGAAGGTGATGGCGAAACGGTGAACTTCATCCTGGATCCGCTGGAGGAGGAAAAAAATTCCTGCGAGGTCCGAGAGAGTTCGATAACTTGAAGAGGATCGCCGAAGAGCAATTCGTGAGTCTGGTGCTTGTCATTCTTTTTGCAGGCCTGCAATGGGAATATCCAGTCCTAACTCTTCTTGGATGACTTGCTTAGCAATATTGACCTGGCCCTGCCCCCCATCGATGACGATCAGATCTGGTGGCGTCAGGCCATCCAGCATGACCCGGCTGTAGCGTCTGCGAATGACTTCCTGCATGCTGGCATAGTCATCTGGCCCGACGACAGTCTTTATCTTGTACTTTCGGTAATCCTTTTTGCTTGGCTTCCCATTGACAAAGACAACCATGGCTGAGACCGGACTGGTCCCCATGATGTTGGAGTTATCAAAAGACTCGATCCGCACAGGGGTTGGAATTTGCAGGAGTTTTTCCAAGGTTTTCAATGGCACCTTGGGTCTTTTCCATCGATTTTTCAAGGAGATTGAACTTCTGCTCCAGACTGACCCGCGCATTCTTGATGGCCAGATTGACCAACTGCTTCTTCTCCCCACGCTGGGGCTTGAGTACCTTAGTATCCACAAGGGCTTTGACCGCTTCCTCATCGATATCTTGAGGAATCAATATTTCATTGGGGATCAGATGAGATTTCTCCTGGTAAAATTGCCCCACATAGGTCAAGAAATCCTCGTCCGGATCATTGTAGTAAGGGAAGAGATTGACATCCCGCTCGATTAGCTTACCCTGACGGACAAAGAAGACCTGCACACACATCCAGCCCTTGTCCACGTAGTAGCCAAAGACATCCCGGTTCTGCAAATCCTTGGCCATGACCCGCTGTTTGGTCCGCAGGGTCCCGATAGCCTGGATCAGATCCCGATACTCGGCCGCCCGCTCAAATTCCATGTTTTGCGCAGCGGTAGTCATCTTGACCTTGAGCTCATCGATGATCTTGTCATCCTGTCCTTTTGAAATCAGAAACCTCCTGGGCCATGCCCTTGAAATAAAGCCTCGTCCTTGTGGCAGACCGTGTGGGCCATACACTGCCCTAAATGGTAGTAAAAGCAGACCTTGGAAGGAGGATTGGTACACTTGCGGAAAGGAAAAAATCCGATCCAAGAGCCGCTTGATCTCATTAGCAGCCCCACATCTGGATAGGGACCAAAAATAGAGACCACCGTCCTTTTTGACCTGGCGCGTGATGATGAGGCGCGGATAGCGCTCATTGGTAATCTTGATGAAGGGATAGGACTTGTCGTCCTTTAGCATGATATTGTACTTGGGCTTGTTCTCCTTGATGAGGTTGATCTCTAGAAGCAAGGCCTCAATATTGGACTCAGTGACGATAAACTCAAAATCCACAATCTCAGATACCAGCGCTTCCGTCTTGGTATCGTGGCTCCCTCTAAAATAGGACCGCACCCGATTGCGAAGATTCTTGGCCTTCCCACATAGATGATGGTACCGTTCTTGTCTTTGTGAATGTAACAGCCCGGACTAGTCGGCAGAAGCTCGAGCTTGGATTTAATCAAGTTATTCATACTCTCTATTATAGCAAAAAGGGAGGCTATGCTCCTCTTATAATGTTATATCATATCATTCGTTTTTAAATCGTCGTTTCATAAACTGTTAAAGGGTTTCGAAATTTCTAATGGAGATTTATAATTCGTTATCTAAAGTCTTTGACTTGCTTGTATAAATGCTCAAAACAATTACAAATGACAACAACTGCCACAGAAGGATTCTTACTATCTGCAAACTATCTGCTTCAGAATTTGAAACCACATGAACTAGATTTGAAAGCAAGATTGTTGAAAAAAATGATCTCTAACCCAAACCATAAGGAACCTGTCATTTTGTAGAGTAAGGACCATTTGATACTCATCATTCCCGCTAAGATAACATAGCCAATGCCCATGACGATGAGATTTACGGTGACGACTCTCCTTGAAGATAATCTCTTAAGGGCATTACCAAGTGCCATATTCAAATAGGGAAGGCTATAAAGAATAGACTCTTGCGGTGAAAGCCCTTCAAGAATTTTTTTGTGAAAAGGCCACGAAATATTCCTTCTTCCATCCAGACATTTATCAGGTTAAACAACACACTTGAGAGAATAAGTAAGATTCCTGCTTGAGATACTTTTTCGTTTGTTAAGGAAAAAAACCACTGGCGTAAAACGATAAGTGAACATTACCATGAAGAAACAAGAGAACAATGCACTCAACTGTATATGCAAAGACGGAACAAACTAAACCAAAAAGCAGGCCCTTCCCTATACCACTCACGGTTCCGTCAGAACTGAAACCAATATCTTTCCATCTTAATTTACAAATTGAAAAGGATTCCCCACAGTAGAAGAATTCCAAAAAGCTATGTAGAAAAATTCTCAGATAAGAAGGTTTCATCCGTCCTAATATAGAAGTATTCAATTAGCCTTGCTACTGAGCAGATAACAAATATAATTGAACAACTTAAAAATAGGTTTCTTTATTAGTTGATTTAGCATATCTTCCTTTCAAAAAGTCTTTTATAAAAAGTTAATTTCAATATCTCACTCAGTCCAATTATCTATTTTTCAAATTTCGATAGGACGAACTTAACCAGTCTTGTGACGACTTCTACTACGACTAAAACCATCGCATACAATAAAAATGGCGGAATTAAAAGAAGGGCGATTTTCCAGCCTCTGAAAAAAGCAAGCCCTTTATTAGATTTAGCTGCTGTATCTCGTTCGACTGTTTTCACTTCTATTAGCTTCATTCGCAATAGTTTCACAGTGACTTCTTCTTGCCCAGCATCAAGCGAAACACTTTTCTCCTCTGAACTTGAACTAGCTAGATAGGCCTGAGCCATTCTGACCAGATAAAGTCTCTCATCTTCTTTCACAATGGTACGAAAGAACTCCATTGCCTCATTTCTATTCCCTTTAAGGTATACATTAACTGCCTTCAGATACATAGATTCCAATTGTGAGAACTTGTTGTTTGTCACTTCCTTTAGAACGGCATCATTGGGCTCTTTTTTGACCAGTAGATCATAGCGAGCTCTGTATGCCATCTTGAGTGGTTCATAATCTGCTAAAAAGTTAGAGAGCAATTCCTCGAACTCATCTTCCTTCAAATCAGGTCTAGAAAACAAGTTTGCATTCAATAGAATTTCGTTTAATTTTACTTGTTCAACATCTGTAAACTTTTGAATCTTTTTGAGTTCGTCTACAACTGCTTCAATGGATCCAAAGTCACCAATCCTATAGAAATAGAAAATAGTGGCAACCTGTACACGCGCTTTAATCGTTTTGATACTCTTTCTTTTTTGGTTCAGAATATAGCTTGCCATCAAGTCAAGATTTATGTCCTTATAGATAAGACTATTCAACTTCTTAATTAAAAGAGTATCTTTAATGATAACTAGAACCAGCTCAAATGGTAAGTAAATCAAAAAACAAATGAGAGCAATTTTTTTACTTTGAGTCACTTGCACTGCATATAAAAAAATGGTAGAGCTAGAATTACCAGTAGGACTATCAATGGAATATTGTAGCGTCTTCTTAGTTCTTTATAATCTTTAACCATAAATCTCCTTATTCCATTGACAATTTCTTTCGTGTCCTTGTTGCTAGATCTAGACCAAGGGATGATGCAGCAAGCAATTTCCTATCAACCCGATCGCTTACCATCATTTCTACTCTCTCTATTATAGCAAAAAAGAGGGGTATTAGCCTCTATGCATTATGTCTGTATTTTTTATATTCACCTTGACCAAGTTAAAAATAATGTTTAAAAGATAGATCAGACATCCAATCTCAATCCTTTATTTCAACTTGACCTTTTTCATATCCCGAATACCAACTGCTATTAGGGCTGACATATTCAGGCAATTCACCTTGTGGCTGATCTCCTGAAAGTGTTAAAATTCCATCATATATCAAACAAGAATACTTCACAGAATCTCTAACAAATTCATCATTTTCAGTATCATAAGAGTAGGTACGTTCTGAACTACCTTCCTTTAGAGTGATCTGCTCTCCTTCTATTTTTATCCATGATGTTTTATCTAGTGAGGCTGTTTTAGTAGATTCATTTTTTTACTGTCAGATAATAAATTCCATCTTTTGATTTCATATCATCAAGAGTATTCGTGATAATCCCTAAAATCATAAGTGCAGGAATAATCAACAAAAACCATTTCCATTTTTTTAGATTTATTTTTTTCATCAGTAGACTTTGTTCCAATTTTTAATATTTTTAAAATTCGTTCATTCCAATTTTTTTAATTTTCCACTTCCACTTTCTTTATTTCAGTGGAAACAAACTATTGTTTTAAATAAAATAGTTAGATGTTTATAAAAAAATGACTATTTTAGTTATTTAAGAAGATAAAAAAACTTTCCGCTGTGAGAAAAGTGCCTGAAATAATTCGAATTTCAGGCACTCGGGAGATTTTGAGACCTTAGACTCAAAAACTAAGTCATGGAACTTCGTAGAAGTTCGCTGACGTCCATACTCACCTAAGGAAAAATTTTTTTAGAAGACTTTATCTTCAATCTGTTAGGGATCTAAAACGCCCCCTCTTTGATATTAATATCCTCTTAAATATGGAAGTAAGGACATAAGAGTTGTCCCAAGGACCAAGACCCAAAAACCAGAAGGAATACATGCTTCTTTGGAAGACACCTGGTGCTGGTCGGTTTTCTTGTATGTAGTGAAAAAAATAGCTTTTCTCTTTTAAAAATCAAGACGATGGTAAAGGAGATGGTTCCACCTAAAAAGACTAGAATTTGAACCCACTCGGCTACATTCATATTGACATGCGTACCAAGGTAATGAAGCCCTTGAGAGAGGACCAGGTTGTTAAAGATATGGTAGAAAAATAGCCCACCAGATCGAATACTCGAAAGTCAAGTAGCCAAAGCCAAAAGCCGATAATTGTCGCAAAGAACAATTGATCAAAATTGGCATGGAACATTCCAAAAAGCCAAGGCTGTCATGACGATCGCAAAGACTTTTCCATACTTTTCTAAGGCTCTCAGTCCAGCGGCCCGGAATACCAATTCCTCTGTGATAGGACCTATTAGGGGTCGCATAGAGCAAGAGGCTCCAAGATTGGCTGAGTTGCTCAGACATGTCCTCTTGAGGCTTGAAAAAAAGCCCAAGGTTTTCCATCATGTGGTCCAATAGCTGAGATAAGGCACTAGAAGCCAATTGGGCAAACCCCAAGAAGGCAATGAACACTAAGAAAGTCTGCCAGGTCATCTTGCGTCCCTTTTGTCTCACATCTCCTTTGAAGAGGGATCCTTGCCGATAAAGGGCAAATAGGAGGACACCTATACTGACAGATATCAAGTAGCTAATCCCATTTCCATTGATGATTTTTTCTACATACTCCTGCTTCTCTGCCATCTCCAATCCATACCGTCCAAACATAAAGAGGGTAACGGCAAAGGTCGAAATGATGCTGACAAAGACCATGACCAAGAGATAGAGGCAAACCATCCCTGAAAAGCTTCCCAAATCCTTTTTGGGGTCTATAAATCGATTGAACTGTTTCATCCATTCACTCCACTAATCTACTGTTTTTCTTTTCCGACTCCACCCGTAGCACCATCCAAAAGCCCCTTCATACAATACAAAGAAAAATCAGAAAGGCATGTAGGAAATAGTCCTCCGGTAAAAGCTAGAATAATCGGATCCCGATAAGGATCAAAAGAGCCAGGTAGCATCTCCGACAAAAAGGACTTGGTGAAAGAGGGTAAAGAATTGATCAAAAGCCAATAAAGAGGGTCACTCCTCCTATGGCGATAGGCAAGAGGACCATCCCACCAAATAAAGGGCGATAGAGGCCTGCGTAGCCCTTACGCATCACTGTTCGAATAAATCGTATAGCTACTGGCAACAAGACAAGGAACAGGGCTTGGGTCAGATGAAAGAGGTACTTGACTGCTTGGAAATGATGGAGGCCATCTGGAGAGGATGGAAAATCCGGCATGTCCAGCTTCCAGGTAAAAGGACTGGTCAAATACCGCATAAGGATCTGAAAATTCTTCTGAATGACTGTTGGAGCCAAACCGGTCCGATTCTGAATTCGTAACCAGCTAATCTCCATGGGATAGATCAACCAGGCTAGTAGAATGGTTCCCAAAATCACCGTTGCTAAGAGCCAGAGGACAAAGCCCGTTACTTTCAACCGATCACGCATCGAAATCCCACTCCGCTAAGCTCGATAGGACGTGCGTTGGTGGCAAGGGCAGGTCTGGTACTTCTTCTGGCTTGGTAAAGCCAGTGGTCACCAGCAAAGTAGGGATGCCATTGTCAATCCCTGCTCGAATGTCGGTCAGGTAATTGTCTCCTACCATGACCACTTCTTCGCGCTCTAGTCCAAGGTGAGCGATGGCCTTATCCATGATGATGGCATTGGGCTTCCCGATAAAGGTTGGCTTCACGCGCGTCGCCGCTTCGATCAGGGAATTAAGAGATCCTGCCCCTGGCATCATTCCCCGTTCTGTCGGGATATTGAGATCTGGGTTGGTCCCGATGAAATGGGCTCCCTTTTGAATAGCCAAGGTAGCGATAGAGAATTTCTCATAGTCCACTTCCCAATCAAGACCCACCACGACATAGGCTGGATTCACAGTATCTTCGATGAAGCCTGCTTCAGCAATGGCTTGTTTCAATCCCACATCTCCAATGACATAGGCGGTTTTTCCAAGATTCATATCCACCATATAATCAATGGTTGCTAGCGTCGCTGTATAAATGGTATCCAGTGGCGTTTCGATGTTGAACTGGCCTGCCAGCATCTCTTGGACCATTTCCGGCGTCCGGGTAGTATTGTTGGTCACAAAGAGATAGGGGATCTGACGCTCTTGCAATTCGTGGACAAAGGCTTCCCCAGCTGGGATCCGCTCTTTCCCTTTGTAGATGGTTCCGTCTAAGTCAATTAAATAACCCTTATAAGTCATGGGATTCTTGGTCTCCTTTTTCACTTTCTTCCTCTGCTACTTTCTCCTGATTATGAAACCGGCCACCTGCTCCATACAAAAGCAAGCAAGCCCCATATAAGGCAAATTGAAGGACCAGACCGAAGAAATTGATACTTGCTTTTCCAGCCTGAGTAAAGAGGAAGGATGAAATCATCAAGATGACGATGGTCACCATCAAGCCACCGATCTTAGCCTGATCAATGGTAATGGTATAGACACCGGTTTCTTTTTTTTCATTGGCCTCTTTGCCAGCCTGGATAGGCTTCATGGTCTCAATGAAATCTGTCATTAAGGTCGCTGCGAGGCTGACAGTCGTACTAAAGAGGACACCTTGAGAGAGTTTATCATAGAAGTTACTCCAGAAGCTACCTGATTGGCTGGTAATACTCAAAGAAAAGACGACAACAGGCAGGATAAAAGCCAAAATCAAATGAATCCAGACACGATACCAGCGTACATCTTCCTTGAGAAAACGAAGAAAGGCTTCGAAACTCAATCGATAGCGTACAAATTGAATCGCTTCCTCAATAAAGATATAAAAGGCTGCAACTAAGGTTAAGAAACCATCTCCCAATACATAGAGAGGATTTTTCTTACGACGAGCATAAGCAACAACCCGCCGTTGAACCTCCATCAAGTCTTCTTTTTTCTGTTTTAATCTTCGTTTTTCCATAATGTCTCCTTATCTATTTCTTCCCAAGTGATGAGGGCTTGGGCGTGGATTTGGCCTTCTGATGAGATGACATGATTGCTGATCATCCCTTCCCGCTCGACGCTAGAGGTGATCATACCTCCAGGCAAGACTTCCTTGACATACTTGAGATGGACCCGTTTGGGGATATGCTGGGTTAGGAATTCCGCTCCCATGACTTCAAAGACCCAGTCCAAGTACTTGCTGTTGTTGACATGGCCGTTCATATCTAAATCATAGAAACGTACATGGTAGTCCTGCTCCATGGCTCCATTCAGTTCTGGATAGCGTGGACCACGGCGGATCTTCTTCTCAAATGGTGACTCATATGGCTCTGTGATCTCCTCTGGTACAGATTGGACCTTGCGGCTGTCCCGGTCCATCAAGACGAAGGTAGCCACCATCTCGACGATGGCTTCCCCCTTCTGGTCTCTAACGACAAAGGAACGATAGCAAAAGAGACGATTGTGGGCGAGTGCTTGAGTCTCAATGGTAATCAGTTCATCAAAGACCGGTAGGCGATGAACCCTGATGTCATAGTCAGTGATAATCCAGACTAGATTGTACTGTTCGAGCAGGTCCTTGTCACTGACACCGATCTCCATGGACTGCATGCCTGAAACCTGTAAGGACAGGAGGATGAGCTGGGGCATCTTGATAAAGCCATTCACATCGCTCATATCAAAAGGAACTTTCATGTCATACTGATAAATTTTAGCCATCTTTTACTCCAATATAAATTTCTCTGCTACGGTATCACCAAGGAACAAACCTCTCTTGGTCATCCGGACTTGCTTGTCATCTGGAACCAAAAGTCCCTGCTCCGTTAGACTGGCCACCACTTGTCCATAGCGTTGGTCAAAGGACACACCGAATTTTTCTTCAAAACGTGCCTTGGACACACCGGTTTTTTTCCGTAGACCGAGGAACAACTCCTCTTCCATCTTCTCTTCTAGTGTCAGATGTTCCTCTGTGATTCGAGCCTTACCTGCCTCAACAGCCTCTAGATAATGCCGGATAGGCCCGTGATTCTTGTAGCGAATTCCATCCACATAGCCAGAAGCCCCTGCTCCTAGACCATAGTATTCTGCATTATCCCAGTAGACCAGATTGTGGCGACTTTCAAAGCCAGGCTTGGAGAAATTGGAAATCTCATAATGCTCAAAGCCTGCTTTTTCCAACTCTTCAATGATGTACTCAAACATCTCTGCTTCCAGCTCCTCTTTTGGTAGAGGAAGCTTGCCCCGTCTCATCCGATTCATAAAGACCGTGTGGTTCTCTAAAATCAAGCTATAGAGGCTCATATGAGGGATGTCCAGGTCGATGGCCTTGGCGACATTTTCCTTGACCTGGTCCATGGTCTGACCCGGCAGAGCATAGATTAAGTCAATGGAAATATTGTCAAAGCCAGCCTGCTTGAGGTGGCGGATATTGTCATAAATATCTTGCTCCTGGTGGCTCCGACCAATCTTCTTCAACATCTTATTATCAAAGGTTTGAACCCCCAGAGAGACCCGATTGACCTGAGAGTCCTTGAGGACTGCGATCTTATCCGGATCCAAATCTCCAGGATTGGCCTCGATGGTAAACTCCTCTACCTCCGATAGGTCCATGACCTTGGGCAATTCTGTCAAGAGATAGGCCAGTTGCTGGGCAGATAGAGCTGTCGGTGTCCCTCCACCGATGTAAAGGGTCCGGAGTTTGCCAATCTCATATGACCGAGTCTCCTGGATCAGGTGTTCCAGATAAGTATCGACCGGCTGATTTTTGATAAAAACCTTCGAAAAGTCACAATAATAACAAATCTGGGTACAAAATGGAATATGCACATAGGCAGAGGACGGTTTAGCTTGCATAACCTTTATTATACCACATTTCCTACCAAAGCCTGAGCAGAAAAGGGAGGGTAAAGTAAGGATTTCCTTGACAAGAAGGAATGAAAGGAATAGAATAAAGCTAATCACATTCGGAGGTAAGGAGATATGAACAACTAAGTTTCGTTAAATAAGATACTTTATTTAGTGGACTGCTTGTTCTATCTCTTTTTGTGTGCCCTCTTGCCTATTTTCCAACTTCTTGTTGGCTATTTTAGGTCTTTTTCTGCTTGGGTTCCACTTGAAAACAGCTCTACTAAATAAGTAGAGCTGTTTTTTGTCCCAGTAGAAAGGAATCTTATGCTAAAACTATCCCACCTTACCATCCGCCATACAAAAGATTTACGAGATTTAGTTCGCGATCTGTCCCTAACCATTCATGAAGGGGAAAAAGTTGCTATTATTGGCGAAGAAGGAAATGGAAAATCTTCCTTACTTCACGTCCTCATGTCCCCAAAATCTCTACCAGATTATCTGACCATAGAAGGCGAAATCACCACTTCCTTTCACTCCTATGCCTATATTCCCCAAGCGTTACCGGAAGCCTTGAAGGGAAAAACCTTGGAAGAATATTTTTTTGGAGAAGACGAGCTAGACTATGCCACCCTCTACAGACTGGCTGATCAATTGCATTTTGATAGCGACCGCTTTGCAAGCGACCAAGCTATTGGAAGTCTATCTGGAGGAGAAGCCCTCAAAGTCCAACTACTTCACGAACTTTGTCGTCCTCATGAATTGCTATTTTTAGATGAACCTTCAAATGATCTGGATTTGGAAACCCTGGACTGGCTCCAGCAGATGATCCAAACGAGCCCCCAAACCATCCTATTTATTTCCCATCATGAGGATTTTTTGACGCAGACGGCGGATACGATCATCCACCTAAGACAGATCAAACACCGCAAGGAGGCTGAAACCATTGTAGAGCACTTAGGTTATCAAGACTACAGTAGCCAGAGGGAGCAACAATTCAAGCAACAGACTCAGCAAGCTGCCAACGATCAACGAACCTACCGAAAAACAATGGAGAAGCATCGTCGCGTCCGTCAGCAAGTTGAAACATCCTTACGAAACACTAAGGATAGCACTGCTGGACGTCTCCTGGCAAAGAAAATGAAGTCCCTCCTCTCACAAGAAAAGCGCTATGAGCGAGAATTCCAATCCATGACTTCCCAACCCTATGATGAGGAAATCATCCATCTGCATTTCCCTCCCCTCACTCCCTTGTCTCCCCAAAAAAGAGTCCTTCTCTTAGATCAGGAAGAGCTCGTAATTGGCGATCGGGTCCTGCTTAAGAACCTCTCCCTCACTCTTCAAGGGCAGGACAAGATAGGGATTATCGGTTCAAATGGTGTAGGGAAATCCACTTTTCTTAAAATGATATGGAAAAGTCTACAGAAGAATGAAAGTATCCGTACTGCCTATATGCCTCAAGATTACACTGAACTTCTCCCTTTAGCTCAAACACCCGTTCAATTTCTACAGAATTCAGGTGATCGCGAAGAAATCAACACCATTCAATTGCATTTAGCCTCCCTCAACTTTACCTATTCTGAAATGCATCATCCGATCTCTGAACTTTCTGGTGGCCAGCAAGGAAAACTCTTTCTTCTACAACTAGTGCTCACAAGTCCCCAGTTTCTACTCTTGGACGAGCCTACTCGCAATTTTTCCCCCACTTCCCAACCTGAAATTCGACGCCTATTCGCAGACTACCCAGGCGGACTGGTCACGGTCTCCCACGACCGGACTTTCCTCAAAGAAGTCTGCCAAAAAATCTATCGTCTGACTGAAAATGGTTTGGTAGAGATGGAGGCTCTCTAATGCAAAAAAAGATTGGCCAAAACCAATCTTAGAGAACGAAGAAAAAATGTTCTATTATACAAATCTAACAAATCAAGAATTATCCAAGCCTCTATTGAAACTTTTCCGCCGTGAGAAAAGTGCCTGAAACGTAATAGTTTCAGGCACTCGGAATTATTGAGAGTAAAACAGTTTGGGAAACTGTTTTAGCCTGAGCCCGGAAATTAAAGAGCGAAGGGGCTCAAAATGAATTGAACACGGGCTGCGGATTGTGTCAAAAGTGCAAATACATTAGTACTAAATCCAAGACACAGTAGCTGATTGAATTCTTCTCTCGCCTTTCAGCTCGGAAGAATACTAATCAGCCTTGTGGGGGCAGGACAACGAAGCAATCCCATACAACAGTGCTTCTGTCCTGCTCCCTATTTTGACTTTATCCGCAGACGCCCTTTGTATCTTAATTTAGTCATGGAACTTCGAGGAAGTTCGCTGACGTCCGATCTTACCTAAGGAAAGTTTCTAAGAGGAATTTATTTTCAATTTGAAAGATTGGCCAAAACCAATCTTTTTCTATTTCTTCGCTTCCTCTTGTCCCATTTCTTGGGTGCGTTTGTAGGCTGCTTCCACTCCTGCAATAATGTCGCCCCGTAAGCCGACTTGCTCTAAACAGTTGACTCCTGCGATGGTAGAGCCACCTGGGCTACAAACTGCATCTCGCAAGCGGGCTGGGTGCTCGCCTGTCTCTAGGACCATTTGACTAGCGCCTTGGAAGGTCTGTGCAGCCATCTGCAAGGCTTGCTCTCGAGTAAGCCCTAAGCTTACTCCTGCATCTGCCATGGCTTCGATCATCTGATAGACAAAGGCTGGCCCACAGCCTGCGACAGCCGTTGCAGGATCCATTAATGTTTCCTCGATTTCGTAGAGAGCCCCTGCTCCTGCTAAGAGCTGGTTGACCTGGGCTACTTGCTGGTCTGTCACTGCTTGGGAGCGGGCCAGACTGATAACTCCTTGACCGATAGCTACAGGCGTATTAGGCATGATGCGAATGAGCCTCACTCGGTCATTTTTAACCACACCCGCCATTTTGTCCAGCTCCAAGCCTGCAGCCATGGACACCAGCAAGAGATTGGAGCGTTGAGACAGGACAGTTTGGTACTCTTCTAGGAGAGGACAGATTTGATAGGGTTTGACTCCTAGGAAGATGACCTCCGCCTCTTTAAAGGCCTGATCAAGATCAGACGCTGTTCCCCCATACTGGCCGATAAACTCTTGCACTTTTTGAGGGGAGCGGTTGACCAAAAGCAGATCTGTAGCTGCTACTTCTTTTGCGACCGCTTTGGCCAGACTGGCTCCCATATTTCCAAGACCGATAAATGCTACTTTCATGACTTACCTCACTTGACCATTTCCAGTAACCAGATACTTATAACTGGTCAGCTCACGCAAGCCCATGGGACCACGCGCATGCAACTTCTGGGTCGAGATGCCCATCTCACAGCCTAGGCCAAACTCTCCGCCATCTGTGAAGCGGGTCGATGCATTGATATAAACGGCCGCCGAGTCTACCTGGTTGCCGAAGAATTCAATGGCTGTCGCATCTTCAGAGACAATGGCATCTGAATGGTGGGTACTGTGGGCTTCGATATGAGCAATGGCTTCTTCTATAGAAGGGACGACCTTCACGGCCATGACATAATCCAAAAATTCCGTATCAAAGTCAGTCTCAGAAGCTGGTATCCCAGAAATGATTTGCTGGGCTTTAGCATCCAAGCGCATCTCCACTGGTACTGGAGATTCGTCTACTAAGGCTTCCTTCACTAGTGGCAGAAAGTCATCAGCAATAGCTTCATGCACCAAGAGAACTTCCATGGCATTGCAGACGGATGGTCGGCTGGTCTTGGCATTCTGGATGATATTGAGAGCCTTGTCTAAATCTGCCGCTTGATCGACATAGACGTGAACAATCCCAGTCCCTGTCTCAATCACAGGGACAATTGCTTGCTCTACAACTGCTTGGATCAAGCCAGCTCCCCCACGTGGAATGAGAAGGTCTAGATCCCCCTTGGCCTTCATCATGACCAGACTACTCTCCCGACTGGTATCTTCGACCAACTGGAGGACAGCGGGATCAATGGTGGTTGCTTGCAAGCCTGTTTTTAAGGCGCTAACGATAGCATGGGCTGTCTGATAGGCATCCTTGCCACTGCGCAGAACAACAGCACTCCCGCTTTTCAGGGCCAAGGCTGCTGCATCAGAGGTCACGTTTGGACGACTTTCATAGATAATCCCAATAACCCCTATGGCCACTCGTTTCTTCTGAATGACCAAACCGTTCTCCAGGGTCCGCTCCTCCAAGAGTTCTCCGACTGGATCGGGTAGGCAGCCACTTGGAGAATCCCATCGGCCATGGCTTGAATGCGCTCTTCTGTCAAGAGCAGGCGATCCAGCATTACCTCCGAAATCCGGCCCTGAGCTGCTTCCATATCCAATTGATTAGCAGCCAAAATATCAGCTGTTGCGTCAACCAAGGCGTCGGCCATCGCTCTTAAGGCTTTATTTTTCTCATCACTTGTTGCAGTATTAATACTTTTTTTGGCCTGTTTAGCCAGGCGAATCTGGTCAATCGTCTCCATCTAATCCCTCCTTTAAAATTCTGTAAATAAGAGTTCTACCTCAGGTGTGATGGTAATCCAATCATCCCGGTGAATGACAATACCCTTTGGCTTTTGACCATGGAGCAAATCCTTAATGGCCGCAGCCCCTAAGCGGGTACGCCCTTTCCCAATGACCTGTCCAGTCTCTCCATCATGAACCGTGATAATATCGAAGAAAGAGAAAGCTCCCTCAACCTTTACCACACCAGACACAAGGATACTCTTGCCCTCTTCTTTGACAGCCTTAACCGCCCCTTGGTCCAGCCATACAGACCCTTGGCTAGGGGCATAGAAGGCCAGCCACTGTTTCTGATTGCGTAAAAATTTGTCCTGAGCTGTAAAATAGCTACCATCCTGAGTCTTCTCTGCTGCTTCTAGAAGAGCGTCTTCCTTCAAGGACGAGCAAATGTAAACAGGAACTCCTGACTCGGTGGCAATGGTGGCTGCTTTGATTTTTGTCAGCATGCCACCTGTCCCATTACTTGAGCCTGCTCCACCGGCCATCTCGATAATGTCCTTGCTGATCGAATCGATCCGTTCCAAACGCTTGGCAGTCGGATCCTTTTGGGGATGTCCCGTGTAGAGACCATCCACATCCGTCAGCAAGACCAAGAGATCTGCCTGGACCATAGCCGCCACTTGGGCACTTAGGGTATCGTTGTCTCCGACCTTGAGTTCTTCAATCGAAACTGTATCGTTCTCATTGATGATCGGAATGGCCCCTCTTTGCAAGAGGACAGAGAGAGCCTGGTGGGCATTTTTATAGCGGCGTTGGTCGACAAAGTCATCCTGGGTCAAGAGGACCTGGGCAGATACGATGTCGCGTACCAGTAGATTAGAGGTATATTCTTCTAACAGCAGACCTTGGCCAACTGCTGCAGAAGCCTGCTTGTCTGCGATTTTGGTCGGGCGTTTTTTAAAGCCAAGCGCACCAAAACCAGCCGCAATCGCCCCCGAAGAGACCAAAATCAATTCATGCCCTTGCTCATGTAAGAGAGCTAGTTGCTGGGTGATGGCCTTGACCTTGCTCCGAGACAAGCTTCCATCTTGATTGGTTAGGGAAGAGGTTCCCACTTTAAACACAATTCTCTTATTCTTCATCCATTCATTCTCCAGAGTATTCGATTGTAACATTATACCATGAAAGCCTTAAAAAATACTAAGAGCGGACTAGGGGAAACCCCCATTTGTCCACAAAAAAACGAGTTTGACCCACAAGAGGTAAACTCGTTTTGATGATTGAATGCTTATCCTTGACGAAGCTGCTCCAAGGTTTTTTGAAAAATCTCCGGAACCTCTACTGAAAACTCCATGACCTCTCCCGTCCGAGGATGGGTAAAGCCCAGTGTCTTAGCATGGAGGAACTGGCCATGGCCTTTCAAAGTCTTGCGAGGGCCATAGACTTCATCACCAGCGACTGGATGGCCAATGTAGGCCATGTGAACCCGAATCTGGTGGGTCCGGCCTGTCTCCAATTGCAACTCGACCAAGCTATAATCCCCGAAACGCTCCAAGACATGGAAACGGGTCAGAGCTGGTTTTCCTTTGGCTGTCACAGCCTGCTTCTTACGGTCCTTGTCACTCCGCCCAATCGGCGCCTCAATAACACCTCGATCGTTGGGAAGATTGCCGTGGACAATAGCCCAATACTTGCGCAGGGACTTCTTAGCCTTGAGCTCATCTGCCAAGGCTACATGGGCCACATCATTCTTGGCCACCATGAGAAGGCCAGAGGTGTCCTTGTCGATTCGATGGACGATCCCCGGACGAAGCTCACCATTGATCCCTGACAAGTCCTTGATGTGATACATAAGGGCATTGACCAGGGTCCCACTGGTATGACCGGCACTCGGATGGACCACCATGCCCTGGGGCTTGTTGACCACTGCGACATCCGCATCTTGATAGACAATCTCTAAGGGAATATCTTCTGCCTCGTAGGTCACTTCTTCCACTTGAGGGACTTCATAGCTGATAACATCCCCTTCTTTTACGGTATATTTGGCCTTTTTGACTTGACCATTGACGAGGATCTTTCCTTCCTTGATCTGCTCATTGGCCAAGCCACGTGAGAGTTCAGTCAACTCTGAGACGGCCTTATCCAGTCGCGCTCCAGCGACTTCTACTCTAACTTCCATGGCTCTCCTCTCTCAATAGATAAATCAGTAGCAGTCCCACCCCGATGGTTAAATAGATATCCGCTACATTGAAGATGGCAAAATTCATAAAATCCAAGTGGAACATATCGACGACAAAGCCCTGACGGAGCCGGTCAATAAAGTTGCCGATTCCCCTGAAATAATCAAGGTCAACCCCAACAAAAAGCCAAAATGGAGCCTTTGATATGACGATAGAGATAGACAAAGGCTGCCCCCATCGCAATCAAAGTAATGATGGTAAAGAACCACTGTTGGTTTTCTAGCATGGAGAAAGGCCGCTCCAGAGTTCTTGAGGTGAGGTCAGACTGACCACTTTGGGAATGAAGCGACGCATACCCCTAGCGGGATCTCCTTGACAACATACCCCTTCACCGCTTGATCTAGGAAGATCAAGAGGAGGATACTAATAAAAAAATGCTTATTTTTTTCTCTTCATTGCCTACCTCTTCTCATCAAAGTAGGCTTCCATGACTTGGACAAACTTCTCAGCCACTGGTGAGAGTCCACCTCTTCCCGTTTGACATAGACCATTTTTATTATTGAGATCATCGATCGAGGGGATAACCGTAATGCCATTCACCGACTGGCTATCCAAGAAGCCAGACCCGGTCGCGTAGGCATCGGTCCGCTCTAAGATCCCATTCAGGGTTGCGCGGTCCGTCACATTGAAGAGCTGGGAACTGCTACTCGTATCGACAAAGTTCTCCGAATAGTAGAGATACTCATCCTTTTCCTGGGTAAAGCGAACAGTCGGTAGGTGTGCCAAGTCCTCCATCACTAAGATTCTTTCTTAGCTAATGGATGACCCTTACGCAAATAGATATGGGTCTGGAAAGGAATCAGGTCAACGACTTCCAAGCCCAGTTTATCCACCCGTTGCATGATCCCTTTTGTATTTTGCTTATTGAGATAGATAATCCCCAGTTCACTATGACCCTGAGCCACTTCATCCAGGATTTGAACCGTCGTTGACTCAAAGATCCGGAAATTTTTATTCTCAGGGTAAAGGACAGAGAATTGGGTAATCAAAGGAGGAAGGAAATCATAGTGCTGACTCGAGATCGAGAATTCCTTCTTTTCTTCCTCAGGATTGGCATACTGGTTTTGAAAAACATCAAAGCCCTTGACCAATTCTTGGGCCTTTTCATAAAATTCCATCCCCCGGCGGGTCAAGAAAGTGCCTGAACTAGTCCGACGGAAAATCTTAAAGCCCAGTTCCTTCTCCAAGTCTCTCACAGAGATGGACAGACTCGGCTGACTGACGTACATTTTTTCAGCTGCTTCACGAAAAGTACCACTATTGGCAATCGCGACAACATAGCGTAATTGTTGAATATTCATGTCTTCTTCCTTCTAACAATATCACTCCATTATACCATAATCTAGAGGATGAAAAAAGATGGGGATTTTATCATGAGTGCATAAAAAAACTCCCTGATGAATCAGAGAGTTTTTGAATACAAATTATTTTGCGATTGGGTAAACAGAAACTTGTTTAATGAACACTATACAACATTTTTTTAGAAATAGGATTAAAACCCTTATTAATTCAAGATTTTCACGACGAAATAGTTATAAAAATGTAATGTTTTATAAAATGTGGGTATCATTTTTGGGTATCAATCACACTGAAAAAATGTAATAGTATATTTGCTGTTATAACCGACATTTTAGAAAATGTCTATTGTAATAGAAAACCAACCTTCTTTATAGATTGTGGTAACTACTCTTTACTTTCTAAAGCCTGGACTCTTGATACCAGTGCATTGAATTCAGCCTTAGTTGTATACCAGGTCTCAATATGATGGTTGGTAATATATGGATCATCTCCATTTTTTAACTTGGTCTCGATTAACGAATCAAGGCCCAATTCAAGGTGCTTTGTCTTGATGTTAGAGGTCATTTGTGCTTGAAGGGTTGCGTAAGTGGGAAATAAGGTGTAAGCCGTTTCGGTTTTTAGGTAAGGAACGAGATCTATAGTCTCTGTTTGTCCCCTGCTCTCAAGGTTAGCAATTCTGCTTTCAAGAGGGGCAATATCAATAATCTGGCCTTGTGTCTTATCCTTTAATTCTCTTATTTCACGCTTTAGATCGCTATCATCATAAGCAACAAAATTAATACGCTTTAAATAATCTTCAACAGCCTTTTTGATATCAAGTTGCGCCATTTCAATATCTTCTAAGTTATTGAAATTCTCTGTTGATTGTGTTATTTCCAATCTTACAGATTGATCACTAGGAAACACATATTCCCCACACTGTACTTCTATCAGGTAAATACCAGTAGGTAAGATTTCCCCAATCTTGAAATTCACCTTTGAATCTTCCACTGTGGCATTGATTTCTAACTTACCTTTTTTGTTTGCTAGTTTGATTGTAGCATTTTGACCATCTAGACTAGGGATTTTATTATACTTATAATCAAGTAGCTCATATTCAAAAGTAGAGGAGAAGTCGCCCTGTTTTATAACTTCTCCACCTCTTATTTGATTAAGATTAGTCGAATTTGATCTAATCATTCAAATCCTCCTTATTCTAAATCCCCCCATAAACTGATACGGTTACCTTCTTCGTCTGTCTGACCAATGGCCATGTAATTACGATTGCCCGACTCACCAATGTACGAAATCCATCGATAACCGTTTGCTGATCCTTTGTAGTCATAATGAACTTTTTCCTTAGCTTCGTAGACAGCTACAACCTCACTATTAAGGCTTGGTCCACGGCGAACATTGATGGCAGCATCACCAACAATGAATGTACCATTTTCTGGGATAAGTTCCATTTCATCATTTTTAGGTGTTTCGCTTAGTGGTAGGAAGTTTTCGCTTAGTGGAGTATCTGAGTATGGAAGATAGAACCATCCCTGCACATTATCAAACCCACGACTATTAAAACGTGCAGGACCTCCCACAATAAGAGCATCAGGATTACCATCGATATTTTGCTCAACAGTTCTCATACTGTCCCCGTCTGAATCCTCGATTACTGCCCCACAATGCCCAAAGTTTATGCCACCAAACCAAGCATCCATTGTAAAGAATGCACCAGCTTTAGGATTCTCATTTGTAGGCATACGATGAACTTCTAAGCCTGCTTGTTCTGCTGAATCAAGCAATTCTGAAGCATTCCCCCACAAGTCGATGCCAAAGAAAGTCTTAGCTGGGTATGTAAGTAAGTCAGCGCATTGAGTCCCCGCAAATCCATCCTTATCTACACCCATTCCGGAATTTGCTAAATCAATGATAAATTGAATAGTTTCTTGTCTTGTTGTCATAAGAATACCTCACTTTTTCCATGCTTCGTTAGCTGTTTTTACCGCTGATTCAATAAATGTATTTAACTGATCATTGGTTAAATAGATATTGTTCGCTTCAAGCCCTTCAATTAGGCTTGTTTTAGCGTATTCTAGCTTTTCCTTACCGTGGATGTCTAACTTATCCGCTACTTGCTCGGTAGCATTAACGGCGTTTTTAGCTAGGATCTCAACCACTTCAAGGGCTTTTTTACCGCCTCGTGTTGTAAGGTAGTTTTTAACAGCATTTACAACAATTCCAACTAACACCACGAGAATACTCATAGCGCTACTAGTAATAATTTCAGTAATTTGATTCATTTTTTCTTTTCTCCTTTTTTAAACTTCTTAGGTTCTTCCAAACCTTCTTTTAATTGAAACTTTTCACGGTCAACATTTCTCCGAATATATTGATCGATAAAGGGAATTTCTACCCCTAATGCTGATAGACTAGCAAGAATACTAGAACCGTAAGCTGCCATCATCGAAATGATGAATGCATCAATAACAGGCGCTAGATTCATATATAACGTGAAGGGATATCCGATTGCTACAATTAAGATCATAGCTGTATGACTGACCAGGCCCTTCCTCCATTTTCTACTGGAAAATTCATGATAGGCCCATGCTCTAGATACCCCTAAAATGATATCTAAAGCAACGATGGCCATCAAGAGAAATACAATTATATGTTCGTCAATTCCATGATCATAAAAATCACGAACTACTTCGATAATTCCAAAAATGCCATCTGGTTCTTCTTGATACATCAATCACACTCCTATCGATTAGGCTTCAGGTTGTGCTACTGGTTGAGTTTCAAGATTGTTAGGAGGGTTTAATTCCTTTGGAATTTCCCATTTCCAAACTTCTAATTTTCCGTTGGCACGAGGTCCTTTCTCAAGTTCTTCAAGTGTTTCCCCGTTGTAGGTAAATTCCTCATTAACCTGGATCATGACTAATTTACCTTCTTTAAATCGTGGAGTGTAGCCTGGATTTTCGATAACAAAGATATCATACGGTTGATAGACTTTGCCCGTTTGAGCTACATCAACCAATTCAAGCCCACGAGCGAATAATGTAGGATCAATTGGATGATCGGTATTGGTAACAGCGACTAACACAGCCCAATCAGCTACATTTTTGATATTCTGGATTTGGACTGCTTTATCTTCATTATCTTTTGTAAGGGCTTGGATTTTAGTAATAGCCTCGTTGTTTGCTTCCACAGACTTATCCAGTTCTTTTTTGATTGCGACTACAGCACCTGATGTATCAAGTTCCATACGGACAATATTTAGCACCGCTTCGACAAGTACAGAATCTTCCTCTGCCATGCGATTGTTTGGCAAAACTTCTTCGAATACCCGATAAAGGGTGATCTTGTTTAATCGCTACTTTAGTAGCATTCACAACTAGGGTCAAATGATTTAAATTGTAATTTATAATCCATTAGTTTGTTACCTCATTTTTATTTTTGATTTCGTTGAAAAAGGTCCATCAAATCCTTATCTGATTCTAGGACAGAGCGATAGATTTCTAGCTCTTGTGTGAGCTGATCTAGTTTTTCTTGTAGGTAAGTACATCGAGCCTTAAACTCAATCTCTCCGAGTGTTTTGTCGCCCAATTGCTTGTTTAGTTCAGCAATCATAGCAAGTAAGATATTTTTCGTTCATGTTATTTTTCCTTTCTATTTAAAAGCCATATTTATTGATGAGATTTGATTTTATATGATTTTGAACAGCTCCATTTTTAGGTCCCAACCATAACGAGCGAGAACACCAAAACAAGTCAAGATATCCCATAGATATCCTCCTACATTTTGTGATCCTTTTCCAATAAATAGGTCATCTATATAAGCTTTGCTAAAATGTTTATCGCCACGACCTAAATTATGTTTTACGCCTTTTTCATTCATTGGAATCAAATAGCTATTTCCATCTTTAGTATTATTGTGAATAATCCAAGGACTTCTATACTGACCATTTGCATAGAATATGATTCGATCACCAACAAGTTCATACAAAGATTCTTTTACATTATTCTTCGATCCTGACCACAAGCGCATCCCAGCAAATGTTTCATTTTCTGTATTTTCAGTTTTGTCTTGATTTGTTCCTATGACGATTCTGGCAGCCTTATTGTCTCTTAGATACTCGCCAACAAGACCAACTTGGTTGAATTTGATAAATTGTGAGGAGCTTGTATCATCGATTCTTCGAATTGTGCCGGTATTTGAAAATAGATTGATAGTCCCGTTATCTAAGTCAAATACTGTAGCCCCGTTGTTGGCACTCAATCGTCCACCTTGGACTCTTTCGGCAGCAATCTTGATTGAATTCAGCTCAGTAATAAATGCTTTTTGTGAAATTAGTTCTCTAATAAATGCTTGATTAGCAAGCAATTTCTGGATCAAAGCATAGTCAACTTGTAACTTGTCAGCAGTTACTGCGTTACTAGCCAAAATCTGAGTAGTGACTGATCCAGATTCAAAGTTTCCTGTTTTTAGCTTATCAACCATTGCTGATTTGATTACTGCGTTATCAATTTGAGTTTCCCCTGTAATGTGAGTTAATTTACCAACGAAACGGTTGTTACCGTCTGCGCCTAAATTAATACCGCTTATGATATCTCCTGCGCTATTAAGGTTTTTATTGCATACGAGCCAGCAAGTTGTGTGACTTGAGTCCTTGTGGCTTCAGCAGATTGTTAGGGCCTTTTCTAGCCTGTTCAGCAACTTGATTGCTTTTTGTTTGTGCGTCCTCGGCCTTTTCTTGTGCTATTTGAGAAATTCCTGTGGCTCGATCAGCTCTTGATTGAGCACCAATTGCAAGTTGTCGTGCTTCTTGTGCTTCTCCTGTTGCTTGCTCAGCAGTAACTTTTGCTCCATTTGCTTTCTCTTGTGCTTCTTCTGCCGTCTGCTTTGCTTCCAATGCCTTATCTGACGCTTGACCGATTTTTGCATTTAGAGCCTTAGTTTCAGCAAATGCGTCGTCAAATTGGCTAGACTTATAAGGGCCTGTGTTAGATCCACGCACTAGAATTGGCTCTTTAAACTCAATCCAGCCATTTTTAGCTAAATATATGTAAAATGGATAGTTTGCGTCTTCGCCAAAAGCAAAATCTTCTTGGACGGTAAAAGTCTTTTGGAACTCCTGCCATTGGTTCAATGGTGGCCTATTCTTACCGATATCAGACGATAACAAGATCTTATTTAGGCCGTGATTTTTATGTTAAAAGCAAAAAGAACTGTCTGGGTATTCTCTGATACGATACTTGAAACCAAGCGTATAAGTCTCTCCGTGGTAAATTTTCTTTACGTAGATAGGCAAGGAGAAACCAGACCAGTTATATCCTGTCAAACCTTGCGCCTTTATCGTAAAAATGCCATCTGCGACAGATACGCTTGCTTTAGGGTTATTATTACCGACAAGTGTATTAGTGGACATAGACATAGAGTTAACGATCAAGTTGTTATCATCAGTGACATATTTTCCAACTTCCGTCTGAAATATCTCGCTAGACATAACAAGACGTGATAGTTTGTTTGGTGCGCCTTCTTCTGTTGTTCCAAGAATGCGCTCAAACAATTTCGTACTTTCACGAACGGCATTATAGTTTGTGACTTGCACCTCAATTTGTCGAGTGTTGGCAGCCACTTGAGAGTTGGTATTTGCTAGATCCCGATTTGTTGTTTCTAAATTTCGATTTGTCTGATCGATTCGGTTGTTTGTTTGGTCAACTTGCCGATTAGTTGAAAGCAATTCATTATTGACATCTCTAATCCGTTGGTTCGTTTGGTCGATCTTTTGGTTTACTTGGACTTCAACTTCAACAAGTTTCTTTGTGACTTGGCCAGAAATTTTGTTAAAGATTTCAGTTCCATTGTCATTCTCGGTAAAAGTTCGATTGATTTTTATCGCTTAAATCTTTACTCTTTAAGATCTCGTCTTTAAGTTTTGCAGATATGCTCTCCATGCTTGGGAATGTGCCGGCTTTGCTCAATGCCTCTTCTGCTTTTGCATTGGCTTTTGCAATTTCAGAATCAGTTAGTTGCTTAGATTCTAATATTTTTGTGCAACAATCCCGTTTATTTCCTGCTTAACTACTTCCGCTTGTGCTTTCGCTTGCTCAATTCCATCGGTAACCTTGTTTTCGATTTCTTTAGCACGTTTCTCATATTCTTCATTGGCATTATCAACTAATTTTTGAACCTTGGCCTCATATTCAGCATCATGACTGGCAATTTTATCTTTTACTACATCTTCAACGATTTTGCCAATTGCACCACCTAATGAGCGTGATATTTTACCAAATCCAATTTTCTTTAATTTTTTAGACATTGGACTGTAGTTATAGCTGGTAATCTTTTTGCGAATATCAATATTATAGAGTTCATAAAAGATTGATACTGTATCAAATAGTTTTACTGGTTGATCAGCATGACCCAGAACATCAATCTCTAAGCTCTCATCTGGCAAATCGCAAAGACTTGACTGAAAGTATTTCTTACCATACTCTTTTAAATCCTCAATGGTTTTAACATCCTGGTCTTGGACATCCATGTCATCCTCGTAGATATGCTTATATTTATCTACAAGTGGACTGTCTACAGTAGTCTCAAGGATTTTGTCCTTCTCTCCCTCTCCAGATGCGGTAATGACCTTACGGAAATGGATTCTTGTCTTAAGCGATTTAGTAGTAGTGGATTCTTTGTACTCAGAAAGGTTCTTTTTGTACATAAAAAGAGATTGATTCTCAATCCCTCCATTTTTTAACAATCTCACTGAGTATTTATCTCTGACTAAATCACCACCCCACTGACCAATAATTGAGTGCTGACCCTTTAGTAGTGCATCAATTACTGATACATTCTCTATGTTTAAAGTATGTAATTCAGAGATATCAGAAAAGAAAGTAAAAGGGCATTCTCTCTTTAGCCCTTCTACTAGCTTGTTCATCACAGTAAAACCATTCGCCCGATCTACATTGATCTTGCGGATACTATATCCATTTAGCAACGTTGCTACTTGATTGGCATATACTGTGATATATCCGTGCTCCTTTTGGATGTCAATGATTACAAATTCTTGTTCTCCTGACAAATCATCTGCTAACAAATGAACTTCGTTTTGTAGCAGGATCCATTTTTCATCACTAACAGGATACTTGAAGGTAAGCTGATAAGTATTATTTTCTTGCTGGCTGATGTCATCATCCGTACACAAATTAAGAGGAATATTACCCTCTTTTAAATAAATCAAATGATATACCTCCAATTTCCTTGAATTTTGATTTTGGAAACATTACCAGATGTAGTTACACCTACAACTCCTTTAGGCAGTTCAAAAAAAGGGCCTCTTGTTCGCAAGGTGTTCTTAAGTTGCCCGTTCAATGTATAAACGTTTTGTTTCCGCTGCCTACAATCAATTTTAGCCCCACCTGATAGGTTTAATCCCATTGTCTGGTTGCCAATCGTTAGAGTTACTTCTCCTTGCCCTTCAACTGTAATAACTGGTTCCGAGTATATTGTACCTGGATTAGTGATTGTCCCACGTCCTGATAGCACAACCTCTTGGACATTTTTTAAATATCTAAAAGGATGTTGGTATACCTTGACACTTACAATCCAGTTATTTTGGCCATGAAGCGAGATTTCTGATTCAAGTAAATCAGCATAGTAAATGCTGCCAGGTTGATAACTAAATTCTAATACATTGTCCTGCTTCTGGAATGCGTTAATAATCGCTTGAGCATCTTCATATCGCTTAACAAACAACTTCAAAGTACGCTCATATCCATCATAAGCACCATCTTCAATGTTATACTGGCCATTCATTCCAAATAGTTTTTTTTGCTCATCATATCGAGGGATAGCACCTTTAATATCTCCAAAATCAGTCACCACACTATCTGATATAGTGTTTGTGTTAAAAGTATTGATAATCAGATAATTTACTGCCATTAGATCCCCTCTCTAGCCATGATTCGTCCTTGACGTTGATAGGCATTGATGGCTAATTTTTCTCCATCTAAGTAAGTATTAGAGTCTTTGTTTGATATCTTCTCAAGCCAAGTATCTAAACTTGATCTCAGAATCATCATCTCAGACACCATTCTAGACTCAGTTGTGTCATATTTAGCGTTAGGCATCTGCAATGTGGATGTGATATCTTTACTGAAAGCTGCCCCTGATCCAAAATCAAAATCATCACCTGTAAATGCATTTGAAATCCATCCAGCTACTCCACCAACAGTTCTTTGCACATCTTTAAAACTATTTTGTAAAGAAGCATCAAATCCTCCATGATAGCTTTTACCAGCAGGTATAATAACTTGCGGTCATAAGAAATAGGACCTTTGTGTTTACGGATCCAGTCTGCAATACCACCGATAAAATTCTTAACACCATTATACGCACTTTTCAATCCCCCTAAGAAGCCATCAAGAATAGCTTTACCAGCATCCCAAAGATTGATATTTGCTAAGCCAGAGAAAAATCCTTTAATACCTGAACAAAGGTCTTTAACTCCGTTTTTCATGGTATCCCATGCTTTTTGTGCACCAGTGACAATTCCATCGAAAATACTTCCAAGACCAGATTTGATGCCTTCCCACATGCCGATTGCTGTAGATTTGATGCCTTCCCATAATCCAGACATGAAAGATTTGAAACCTTCCCAAAGAGCTTTTGCACTAGCTACGAAAGCATCTATAATGCCGAGAATAGCTTGACATATTGCATTCCACATTGCTTCTGCTGTTGCCTTTATAGAATCCCATATTCCAGACAAGAATGTCTTAAGCCCTTCGAAAGCACCAGTGAAGTACCCTATGATTGTAGAAATGATTCCACTAAAATAAGTACAGATACCATCCCAAATCATTGATATTGCAGATTTGATACTTTCCCAAATCAATCCTAGATCTTCACCCATTTTTGTAAAGTCTAAAGTTACTAAATCAATGATAAATAATACTGCCCCCATTACAATGCTCTTTATTAATTCCCAGGCTCCACTAAAAATCGTTTTAATGCCTTCGAAAATCTGACCCAGACCATCTTTCATTCCATTCCAAATTGACATAAAGACATCAATAAAAGGCTGGACAATAGCCATTACTGTTTCTGTAATTGTGGTCCATGCAGCTGTAGCGGTACTAGAAATACCTTCCCACAGAGCAACAAAGAATTCTACTATTCCGTTCCAAGCGATTTTTATTCCTTCAATCACACTATTCCAGACTTCTACAGCACCATTCCAAAGATTTATTGCACCTTCTGAGATGGTTGTCCATAAACCTGAAAAGAACTCTACAAGACCATTCCACAAGCCTACTACAAAATCAACAAAAGCACTCCAAATCTGCCTACCCGTTTCTGTTTGGGTAAAAAACCAGACTAGTGCACCTACAACAGCAGTAATAGCAACTACTAATGCTCTGAGTGGGTTGGCAGCAATTGCAGCGTTAAAAGCTAAAACTGCGCCTTTAACTGCTAAAAGTGCTGATTTGAAACCTGTGATAATAGATTGAATAGTTGTAATTGCTTTAAACGCCAAAAAACCTGCTAAGGCTCCTGCTAGAGCAGATTTAACAATATCCATAACTGTTTTATTCTCACGCATCCACTTTGTAAAATCTTTTACCTTACCTGATGCATCAGCTAAAACTTTAGTAATAGCTTCAAAAGCTGAGGCTACTCCTCCAACACTATCTTTACTTTTAGCAAGTCCAAAAAGATCACTAATAAATTCTCCAACAATCCCAGCAACGTTACTAATAACAGCACCAATATTTTCGAACATAGTCCGGATATTATCGCCAATGTTCACAATGCTACTAGCTGTTTTCTCATTTATTCCAAGATTCTTTAAAAAAATCTATATTGTCTTTCTTACTCAATGATCCGAAAATCATATCATAGATAGTGCTGACCACTCCTCCTACTTTATCAAAAACATCATAAAGATCGTTCATAATGCTTTCTCCAATGTAGTCTCCGAAAAGCGTGTGCATAAGCTCACCGAGTGCAGCAGCTAAAACCTGGGGGATCCCTTTTAACACATTCCATACCATTGGAATAAGATTACCTACAAGGAATGTTTAACGGTTTCAAAAAGTTGATGTAATGAAGGCATAATATCTTCACCAAGAGCTAATTTTCCTAAGACGTTTTGAGCTGCTGCTTTCATGGATGCGAACGATCCACTAAAAGTAGTCGCTGCCTCTTTAGCAGTCGTCCCGGTAATATCTAAATTCTCTTGAATCGCATGAATTGCTTGGTACACGTCTGACAGGTTATTGATGTCATACTTAACACCTGTCAGTTTTTGCGCATCAGCTAATAAGCGTTGCATTTCTGTTTTTTGTACCACCGTATCCTAGCTTAAGATTGTCTAGCATTGTATAGTTTTGCTTTGCGAATCCTTGGTAAGCATCTTGAATACGGTCCATAGATGTCCCCATCTTATTGCTATTGTCTGCCATATCGACCATAGCCATGTTAGCAACATCTGCTGCCTTCCGAGTATCACCACCTAACGATTGAAGAAGGCTGGCACTAAAGCCTGTTACATTCTCCATGTAGGCATTGGCTGATAATCCTGTTGTTTTATATGCCTCATTAGCATACTTTTTAACCGTATCAGCAGAACCTTTGAATAAGGTTTCAATCCCTCCTAATGACTGTTGAAGATTGGCCCCTTCTGTCAATGATGCAGAAAAGAATTTACCTATTCCGGCGGCTGCTATTGCTTTTTTTGCGACACTTAGCATCTTAGAACTCAAAGATTCTCCTGCTTCCTGCCCTGCTTGTGGTATTTCAGAGCCAAGCTCTTTCTTAATCATATCCTTGATTCCACGAGCTGATGGCATAATTTGGATATATGCTTGACCTAATTCTGTCGCCATTAATTACCACCTCCAATCTTTTCTAACAATTTACTTCTGTATTCTTCAAATTCCTCTCCAGATGAAATACCATCTGTTCCTTTTCCTTCTCAACCTTGAGAAGACTATCAACCATTGAAGCCGGACGGTTTTACCCTGCTGTCCATCTTTGGTTTTCATCCATACAAGCATAGATAGTCGATCCAACATACTTGCCTGGATTAATAGATCAGTTGGTACATTCTGCCCTGACATTGCAACTTTTATCCTTGAATCATCACGCAGACCAAATGAAAAAACAGCTACCTGATATGCAGGTAGCTGTCTGTAATCATAAATGCGATACGTCTCAGCTAAATCACAAATCAAAGCATCTTCATCAGTTTTGATCATTCTGGAAAGGGTTACTATTTTTTTACATTCTGTGACTCGAAGATGTCCCTGTACTTCATCCATCAACTTCTGAGTTGGTACAATTCCATCTTCACCACGGACGTGATCTTTCAACGCTGCCACTTGATCACCAAGCAACAATTTAAGCAATCGAGGTAGCACAAGAGGGTTTTCATCAATTTCAGCAATAGTTTCTACTACCTCATAGTTCTCCATCCGTTCCATACTGATATCGAATGGAAAACCTGTTTTAGTAGTCCCTTTAAATGATTTAGTTTCTGACATGTATTAAGCTCCTTTGATGTATTCGTAGTGAGTATTGCTTTCTCCATCTGGAAATGCTGTAAGAGTTGTTTGGTATCCGACTGTCTCAGCGTCTTTGTAAGAGATAGTTCCGATACCCGTTACTTTTCCTTCAGGAATAACAATACGTTTCATAGTACCGTCTTTCAATACCATATCTACCACAACGCAATGGCTAGTTAATTCTTTTGAATTAGCCTTGATAGTGATACCTGTTTTAAGATCACCAGTCACATTATCCGCACCGTACACTTCCTTAAGAACATTGACGTTCAATGCCTCGATTAATGTATAAGTGAATGTATCGGGTTTTTCTGTTTGTGAGGAGTGTACGATATCACCACCCCATGCCTTGACGTTTTCAGATTCAGGGCTATTTTCGTTTTCCAAGCCATCCTCTGAGATATATCCTAGAGATAGAAATTTAGCATTTAAGGCGGTTGTAGCATCTGTTGGTAGAGGAGTTCCCTTAGGTGCTGAATAGATTGCACCCCCAATTTTAGGTTTTGCTGTCGTCACTAATGATGACGATGTTGTTTGAGTAGTTTGAGCTTCTGATCCCATTCCATTCTCCATTTCTTAAAAATAATTTATATCAAATACCGCTTGATAACGATATTTTTTTAGTTTCTGTGTCTGTGAAATTGTAATCACTGTTTAGATGGATTCCACTGATCTCATTCAGTTCAACCATGTTTTCGATAACTTGTTTTAGTTTCTCATTCAATTCAGCAGCTTTCTGCATGCTTGTTGAATAACTCTGAAAAGCAAAAGTTGCAGTCTTAGCGTGGTTCTTCTTTGCTCCCCTAGTCTTTTTCAAGGATTACAAACTCTTTTGGCATGTTAATTTCATGCTCAAAAAAAGACGGTACTGATAAATGACCGTCAAGATATTTCTTGATAACAATTTCAATCATTTAATTCACCGCCTTCAAAAAGAGTATTGTTTTTCATATTGTCCTTCTTAGCTTTATAGGTCTTTGCACTAACCATTGCATTAGCACGATTTTTACCTACATGAATATCTTTTACATATCCATCACCGCATCTAGCTTGAATGTCAGATGCATATTGAGAAAGGATACTCTGCATAGGGGCAGATTTCATTAATTCAGCCACTCCTGCACGATTGAGTTTAAACTTAATATCACTCATAGCGTTCTACCATCACCTTCTTGTTCCAAGTTAATGGAAGCATCTCCTCAATCCCTTCAAGAGGAATTCCAAAAGTTTTCCATTTCTTACCGAAAAATAAAACTTCTTTATCTTCCCAATCATGAAGATCACCTTTTGGTATTGCTAGAGTATACTCTGCTTTCCGTCCAGTTAGATTCATCTGGCTTGTGATATCTTCCGTTGAAGATGGAGATATAAGGACATTATCCACCAAAGTTTCAACTTCCTCAAAAATGGGATGACCAAAGTCATCCCTTCCCTTCTCAACGGTTTCTATAAGAGTGATCGTAATACCTTTAATTCGTCCCATAAAGATCAATCACCCCATATCTTTGCTTTTTGAAGCCTAACCTCTTTAGTTCAGACTCCTTGATAAACAAGCCACCACCAGGCACCAAATAAGAGCCACTAAAAGAATATCCCATAGCAGACTCAGCCATTTGTGTCATTGGCTCCTGATCGGTTGATGTCATTAATGTACGAGCAACCACATCCACGGTAACAGATTTCACAACACTTTTATAAGATGGGCTGTCAAGCACCATCTTATCTAAATCTTTGCTGACTTTCTTAGCTTCTTCACGAAGAGAATCTGACACTATTTTCAACAGCGCCTCTGCTCTCTTCCGTTCATCGAATTTTAAAGAACGCCACAAAGTTTCAAGGTCTTCTACTGTTGCAAATGTTGTCATTTTAACTATCCTTCATGCTGTTCTAAAAGAGCAAGCAAGTCAGCCTTCTTAGCTCCTTTGTCGTATTCGATTCCTAAACTGTCTAGTTTAGAGCGAATATCTGCCACTTTCATTTCTGAAACTTCTGTCCCGTTTTTATATTCACTACCAGCGATCCAATCGCCTCCCAGCACTGAATCAGTGGTGATTATTTCTCCTGATACTTTATTAACGTAAATCATTTCAAATCACCTTACGCTTTAACACGAGCAAATGCATCAGCATCCAGAATACCCCATCCGATAAACGCTTCAGCACGCAGCAAGATTTCATTGTAGGCTTTCAAGTCACGACCAGCTCCATCTGGATCACCATATTCAATGATTTCCATTGGGATATTTTCAGCATAACCCCATTTGAAACGGTTCTCAAAGTCACCAACGATTGCATGGTCTGTTTGAGCAGTTCCACCTGTAACAGTCAAGTTTTTGTTTACGTCTGATTTCATTCCGTAGAACGAGTCAGGATTTTGACCAAAGCGGAATTCTGGATATTGAGCCACACCATTTACTTTCAACTTAGCAAGTGATTGACCACCTACTGGAGAGATAGCCACACCAGTAACTTCTCCACCCTTAGCTACGATTTGTTGGACAGCAGCATCAATGTTATCGTCAAATTTATCTTCTGCATAAGTTACGATATTCCCAGAGATCAAACCATCAAATGAGTTAGTGTCACGGAAGGTTGCATCTGTAAGCCCTTTTGGCTCCAGACCGTGGATAGCAGCGATATCAAAAAGCATCTGCGATTTTCTTAGCGAATCCATCAGCAAATTGTGAAAAGGTATTCAAGTTGTTTTTCTTCAGAAGCATACTTAAATTCATCTGTGATACGTGCTGGTATACAAATTTAAGCGGTTTAATTACCTTTGGTTCAATGATTGCTTTACCAGCACCTTTTTGTTGTCCTTCACCAACAATTTGAGCATTCCCTTCAAGATTAAAGATAAATTGCTCAACTCCATTAAATGGAATTGGTGTTTGAGATGAGAGCTTAGCAAGAACAGAACGTCCTTGCACTTTTTGAAATGAGTTCTTTAACCAATTCTGGTTTAAAAAGCGTTCCTTTGTTTTAATGAATTGTCTGTCATATTACATTATTCTCCTGTATTATTTAATTCTCGAAGCATTGACTTCATTTGCGATGTTTTATTGTCTCCAATTTGTGGTTCTACAACACGCATTGGTGCAACAGGTTCGACAGGTTTGATAAAAGATGCTAAGCGTTCTGCATCTGCTTTTTAGACTTTCTTCATCGGTACCTTGCAAGCGATCAGCTAAGTCGAATGGCAAACCATTCTGTAATGCAATTCGAGTACGTAAGTTTTCCGTTTCATAACCGGAAATTTTAGCCTCAAGATCGGCAATTTGCTTGTTAGAACTTTCTGTCTCTTGCTTAGAAGTTTCTAATGCAGATTTTAGACTGCTATTTTCATCCTGTACTTGAACAACAAGAGCTTTTATATCATCGTAATCCGAGTATTTTTCTTTAACTCGTTCTAAACGATTCTTGATGATTGCATCAAGTTCCTCTTGCGTTTCAATAACCTTAAATTCTGACATTCTCATGTCTCCTTTCTCCTGCTTTTCCCCGGCAGTTCGGTAATTTTATCATCAAAAAAAGCAGTTCTAGGACTGCTACTTTTTAATAACTGATTTTTTGCTTTTTCTTAGGCTTAGTGGTTACACAAGCCCAATGCGCAAGCAAAGCGCTGTCCATCAAAGAAATATCCATATCGTCAAAATGAGAGCGATAACCAAAACCACCATTTGAACCAATATTGCGCTTATCGCAGTTAGTAGCCACTTTTGATAGAGATGGTTGTCCAGCATGGCAGATATTTTTTTGATAAATACCTTGCTCCCAAAGAGCATTTGCCACTATGATCTCTTTAACGGTTGGTAAGATGACATTCTTAATTTTGTAGTCCTTCAATTCTTCATCTAGAATCTTTTGACCACTTGCACCGTCAATAACGATTTGGGCCACATCTGCACTACGCAGAAAAGCCACTAGCCAGTCATTCCCATTGCGCACTGATTGACAATCTATAACTTCGACAAAAAAACGTCCATCTTTCGTCCGTACTGCAACGCTCATGGCAACGTTTGTACCATCTTGTCCATACTTAATCCCAACAAATAATTGTCCGACAAGATCAGGAATATCAGATACTTTTAATTCGTTCCATTCTGTTTCAGATATAGCAGACTTCTGATTGTAAGTAGGCCAGAAACCTAGACGTTGAACATTATGATCTAGTTTATCTTCACCTAGCTCAGCTTCTACTTTTCGTTCATTCAAGTGATAACCCATTGAAGGATTTGAATGATACCAGGCATCTACATCGTCAATCTCTTTTTCTTCAGACACAGACCATTCAGCCCAACCAGAGTATTTCCCTTTACCGAATAAGCACGTTTCTCGATACTTAGTAAAGACTGTACCACTGGAAACTGGAGTAGGAGGAGTCCCACACATGATAGTCATTGGATTAGCACTATCGGTTACAGTGTATTTCAAAGCAGATTCCTGCTCTGTTGTGTATTCCTGTGCCTCATCAATGATCAGCATATCGAATCCTTCACCAAGACCCCCATTTGATGTCCTGGTACGGAATTGGACCACACCACCAGTTTTATACAATTCAATCCGTTCCTGTCCTTTGGCACGGATAGAGTTGAAATCTTCACCATCCACATATCCCATTTTCTCCAGGTAACGTTTAACCTTTTCAAATGAGGCATGGGAAGTGGAAATACGATGAGCTGTGTGAAGGATGTTTAGTCCTTTATGCAGCCCCCAAATCTCCAAAATGTAAAGAAGCTCTGACTTCCCGTTTCGTCGAGGAATAGAGTATCCAAATTTCTGATGCACCCATAAGCCATTTTTTTCAACAGCCATCATAGGTAGTAGGAGGTTTTTTTGCCAAGAATAGCAAGAAAGACCAGTTTTTTCGTAAAGATCAATCGCTTCATTTGCTAATGAATTTTTCTTGACGTATTTTAAAATCACCGATTGAGTAGGATTCTGATTGCCAAGTTTCTTCCTAGCCATACTATAACCTTTCAATCGTAATCGCATGATAACCCTATCGCTGGGAGATATCAGATCACCTCCTAATTAAAACCACAATAAAAGCACCCTTTCGAGTGCTTCAGTATTCTTATTTTCGGTCTGAAAAGAATTCAGCCCAATATGGATTTTCTTTATCAAAGATTTCAACCTCTTCTGAAGTCATGTTTTTGAGGGTAATCTTCAAAAAGGTTATAGAACTTTTCCTTATCAAACGTAAATAACATCAACCCTCTAGCAAACCATGACGTATCAACCCACCAAATTTTGTCATCATGATTTTCTTTATAGCAATATTCAGACCAGTTTATTTCTTCATGATCATCTTTCATGGCCTTCAATTCCTTTCATTTGTTTAGAACCGGCTGTGTTAATGAAACTCAATATATTATGGAACTCAGGATTATCTTTCAATGAATCCGAATCAATAATACAACTATCCACCTCATATTTACCGTGTCTGGTACTATGCGTTTTTTTACACTTGAATCTTTCTTTCAAAACAATGTTATCTAATGGTTTAAACCCGTTTGATATTCTGGATTGTAATTCCAAATATTCGAAACGGCCTTCATTTTTTCTTATGATAGCCGCATGTCTACCTGCCGCTAAATAATATTCATTCCCAGATTCTACCTTTTCCAACAATTCTCTGACAGCAGTAAAGTCATTTGTATGTTTAACAACATGCATTTTAACACCAGGAAGATTTCCTATCATTTGGATTCTACTGTTTCTAGCAAAAAAGTCACAGCTTTCCCCTCCTCGAAAATCTAAAACGGTATAACCACCTTTATTACCTATGTAAGCAAAAGCTGCGGATGAACATGATCCTTTTGTTTTATCTCCACCACCAACAGCAGCAATGATTTGCTCCTCAGTTAGTTTTTTAGGACTTTTTTTGATAGGATTCGAGGTAATTCCTTCTTGAAGCGCAAGTTTTCTCACTTCGCTCATTTGAGATTTCCCATTGATATCTTTCCTTGCTTCTATCTTATCACTTTCATCTGTTTTTCTCCAAATTTTACTCCAAATGTCTTTAACTTTCCCGCTTTTTGGATCATAGTCAACAATACAACGACAATGTTGATGTCTTCTATAAACATTCTTTGGAACTTTTGGATATTTATAGCTACCTTGAACCTCTTGACACCAATCACAGCAATGGAGATAAGATTTTCTAATAATTTCGGGTTGTAATCCAGATTTATGATGAAACTCAGCATTTTTTTGAATACTATCATCAATAATTGATTGCGTGAAATTGACAATAGGCTCACCGAGCAGCCACCTTACATCTTCAAAATTATCTTCAGACGAAAAGCGATTTACGATACCATCTATTCGATCTTGATTTAGTAAAGGAATTTGAACTTTAAGCCCTATTTTTGCCTCTCTGTTCAAATTTTCCTGAACATCTCTAGTATAAGCGCTTATTATCTCATAATTACGACCCAGCACGTCCATCAACAAACGTTGAGCAATATTGTAATACATTTTACCATCTGGTAATTTATCGGCGCTTAGAGAAGCTTCCAGAGCCTTAGAGAGAATTTCTCCAACTTCGATAGCGAACTCATTCGCTGTCTTATAAGTTGCTTTTTTGGCCTGTAGTTCTGCAAAAGCTCGACTGACAACTTCGCTCTTCCCATATTCACTTTCAAAACGATGCTGTACTTCCTTTAGAATACCAGGTAATACATCATGTTCCATCTGGTTCTCCTTCATTTGTCACAGGAACAGCAGACATATCACCAGCAATACCTGTAAGATCTCGAACCGTTTCAGCATTGATATAGCCAGGCAAGGCTTGATTCAATTTAAGAGCACCATCACCAATCATGGTCATCATATTAGCATCCGCTTCAAATAATGGTTCCCATTTCACGGTTGTTTTCACGAATTGGCTTCTTTCGTAATGAAATTCATCACGCAAACAAGCAGCTACATAAGCTACATTTAGGAAACCAGCACCTAATGATCGCTGAGCCTTTCGACCTGCTAAACGCAAGTTCTCATGACTAGCTTTAATCGCTTCTACAGATGATGGGTTATCTGAAACGAATCCCAAATCATCTAAGGTCAAACCCATCTCTCCAGCAAATCCAGCTGCTGCTGTCCTCAATTGCTCTGTGAATGGTGTCATGCTAGCAGTCGTAAACTGTCCGATACTTGGTTTTTCTCCAGTATCACTTGCTGAGATAGTTAGTAGGCTAGAAACTGTTGCTTTCCACTTTTCTAATGGTTCTGCATCAGGATCCAGGCCAATGATATATTTTTGTGGCCATGAGTAAAATTCAGCAGTAATATCAGCACGTTCTAGAGTCCGTTTAGCGTATTTTTGATAATACATCCCTGCCCTAGTAATCCGTGAACGACCAAAAGGACGAACTGCATCTGGCCTGTGAATAACAGGGACCAATAAAGGAATATTAGCAGGGTTCTTGACTGAATAAGGCTCTTCATCTTTTGGAATGAAGTGAGTGGCATTCGACTCAAAATATGCTTCCAAAGTTGGTTGTCCGTAATCATCACGAGCTAATACTGCATACCCTTCATTTAACAGTCCAGTGATCGGATCAATAATTCCTGTTGCATTGCTTGATTCAATCACCTGCAATCGCACTTCTTCATTATCCCCTTTCGAAAGGTAGATAAAACTACACGATCCAATCAAAGCGGATAAGATTGCACTATCAAAAAAGATATCCGGGTTATTTTGTTCAAAAATCTCAGTAACTTCAAAATCATCATTTTCGAACTTTCTAAACACTAGACGATCTGCAAGGCTATCAACCCCCTTAGCAGTCCACCCCAACGTTGATTTGTATTGAGCACGGACATTTATAGGGATAGTAATCCCTATGGGGTTGTCATTATTTTTCATAGCATAATGCTTATACCGCAAATTAACTCTAGGCCTGCAAAATTCTAATTTTCTTCTGAGATATTCAATTCCTCTTAGTTCCAATTTCTTATCCTTTCGTTTTGGCACGAGAAAATATGTACAGTGACGGCGTGAAGCTCGGCCAGAACCGAGGGGAGGGGGTAACCCCCCCCTATCAGTTCTGGGTCAACTGTGGTATTTCAGCCAATTGGTTGATTGTGGCAAATTGCGATTTCCAACAATTGCATTTTTTTCAAAATTTTGTTCAGCATATAACTTATCAGACTTCTGTCTATTGCATTGCCAATGCGCAAGCTGTAAGTTCTTGATGTCTGATGGATGTCCATTCCTATTCACTGGAATGATGTGGTCTATCACTGGGGATAGTGGGTGGGGATACCTGAGTGATTTATCTACAGGCTGGCCACAGATCCCACAGGTATTCTGAGTCTTGAGTAGTATCTTCTTATTCTTTTCAAATGCTACTCGATGTGGTCCATTACGGTCTGCCCGTAGCTCTTTCATTGTATACCTCGATTATCTTTTCTGTTTTATATCATCCTGCATATCTTACCCTCGTTCCCTTATTCGGTATCAATACCGTGGTATTGAATAGTGGGGTATTATTTTTATTAGATAGTAGGGAGTAAATTAATGAGGGAGGGTGTAATAATTAGGGCTGGTATTTTTAAAGTTGATGGGTGTTATTTTTATTAGAGGGGAGGGTCTTTGAATTTAACATATCTTATATTCTGTTAATTTGAATCATAAGACTTTCCACCTTACTCTCTCATAGTTAAGTGGGCCATCGTCAATAAATGAATTTACTTTATTTCATTTTGTTAAATACATAGCCTTAATAAGCAAAATTCAGCATGCTATTATCTAGCTCATCTTGCTTGAACCCTATATAGCCCAGTGTGATATCTGGTGAAGAATGATTAAATAACTCCATCAATATTCCAACATTTTGATTCTTTCTGTAATGATGGTAGCCAAACGTTTTCCTCATGGAATGTGTTCCGATGTTTGTTAATCCAATATGCTCTCCAGCATCTCTCAAGATCTGATATGCTGCCACCCTACCAATGTGTGTTATTCTAAGTCCTTCATTGCTCACCTTCTTTCTCGAAGGGAACAAGTAATCATAATCCTTTAATTCATTTTCTTTTATATAATGATCTAGGGCTTTTCTTAGAGCTGGGTTTATAGCGAATCTCTTTGTTTTACCTGTCTTGCGTTCGGTAACTTCAATGTGAGTTCCTTTAACACTTCTTACTTTCAAGGGCAGGATATCACTAACTCGCATTCCTGAATACAGCCCTGTAACCATCATTACATAGTCTCGTTCATTCTTACTCTTTAAGTAATCCTTCATGCGTTCAATATCATCTGTATCACGAATCGGTTCCACTTTTACGCATTTACCTACTCCTTTCAAATAAAAAAATAGTCAGCTCATTAGAACTGACTTAAAAATATTAGCTGTATGGGATTCGAACCCATGCCACCCCGAATCTCTCTGGTGAACAGCTAACCAAAAATACTATTAGGAGATCTACAAAAAACTACCAGGCCACCGCCTTCATTTTCTGATAATACTATTTTAAGTCATAATTTGTGTTATGTTTACCGTATTTTTTTACCGCAAAAATACCGTTTTTATTACATACTAGCACAGCATCTCGATACTGTTCTGCAAATGCTAACAAAGCATTGTTAGTACAGTTCCTGAAATTTAGTCCTCTCTATACCTAGATAGTTGTAAATTTCGTAGTTTAGATCTTTTGATTTTTTTAAAAAACTTGGAAAAATAGTATGTACCGATAAGTAGGATTGAATAGCCTGCTTACCGCTTGTTCAATTTCTTCTAACTCAATCATTGCATCCACACGTCGAACAGCTAAATTTTTCAACAGCTTTATTAGGTCCTGCTCCTCCTCTTGGTTGAAATGTGAATTCTGCGTTACTTTTTGAATTGGGTCATCACATGCTATTTCTCTCCAGCGTGGATATTCTGAGAGCTTTTTCTTAGCCCTTCTTATTGTTTCTTTTTCATCGATATCATCAAAAAGCTGCATTCTTCACCTCCGTTTCCTGGAATCGCTATATCTGTTGGTTTATCTTGCTTTCCACTTCCGATTTTGTTTCTTAATCTTAAAATCTTTTAACGATCTTCTTCCACTCGTTATCATATGAAGAATGTATGAAGTGACTTATTCTTTCTTTAAGTTTTTATTTTCTACCTCAAGAGCTTCAACTCTTTGTAGCATCGTCGAACTTCTTCACGATAGAAATCATCAAATATAATCATATATACCTCCTAAAAATGGAAGATCATCGTCGCTGATGTCCATTGATTTGAAGCATGAGAAGGTGGCATTTGTTCCATCATCGAATTTTGATTGCCGGAATTATCACGTTTTTCTAGAATTTGAAAATTCTCTCACAACCTCTATGACATAAATACGTCTACCATCCGTCCCTTCATAGTTTCTTGTTTGGATACGTCCAACAATTGCTACAAGGTTCCCTTTCTTGGTCCAGCTTGCAAAGCGTTCTGCTTGTTCACGCCACATCACGCAATTTACAAAATCCGCATCGTATTCCCCGTTGGCATTTTTAAAATTCCGGTTGCAAGCTATTGTAAATTGTGCAGTAGCAATATCTGAAGGAGTACGTTTCAACTCTACATCCTTTGTTAATCTTCCGATCAAAGTTACATTGTTAATCATTATTCTTATCCTCCTACTCCGTTCTGTTCGGCAATTTCTTTCAGCTTCTGAGCTCGTTCATGCTCACGCATTTGATATTCTCTATTTAATTTATTAAGAATAGTATCCTGCATTGTATTTTTTTCAGCCATGCGCTGGATGCTTAATTCGTGCTCTTCTACTTCCCATTGCAAATCCCTATTTTCTTGCTCAAGTTTTCTTATTCGTGTGTTTAGATTTATGCTTGATAGAAAGAGTATTAAAAATAGAGCTGCAATATTAACAATCAGTAATTGATTTTTGTTCATACTCTTCAATCTCCTTGTCTAAATCTCTGACTTTACGTTTCATCCATTCTTTTGTTCGCTGTGGCATTTTGTTTTCCTATTTGATTACATAAAGATATGAACAATTTCTCATCTTCCAGTCTTCTCTGGTATGCATTTCTTGTTTTAACTAATGTCTCTAATTTCATCTTTTTTATCATCCTCTATATTTGATAGAACAGCCACTAAAATGGCCCAAATAATAGCTAATATGTGGGCAAGGCCGATTATAAACCATAAAAATAGTTCCATCCCATCACTCTACTTCCTTCACTTCTATTCCTTCGCAATCGAACACCCAGCCAAATCTGGCTTTCTCGATCTCTTTGCGTGTGTGTTTTCTTCTATTTGTATAAATGTTGTTATAAAAACGATAGTCGCCGTTGTTTGTTTTTTACCAGATAATCATCTGTGATTTCAATCTAACTGTATAGCGCTTCTCTTTTTCGACTGTATAGCCGAATTGGTGCATATTGACTAGGATTTGAAATGCTTTTATGCTAGCGTTTAAAAACCACCTTTCAAACTCATTAAGTTTAGCGCCGTCAAAAGTTGACGGAATATTATGGGCACATCGAAACAAATTCCCTTCAAAATCATCTTTGTTTTCCTCGTACCAATCCGCTACGAACTGCGGAACGGCTGGCTTCTTTGGTTCGTCTAGTTGCTGTAAATCTTCCACAAGACCCTCATAGACTTTGGTTTTAAAATTTGCTCCAAATTTTAATTGGACATCTTTCAGCTTATCTTCATACTTATCAATCAACTCTTGTTTATTCATCACTCCACCTCATCGTCATTGTTCGGAAAGATTTCTTCGACTTTCTCCAAGGCAAATCTTTGTCCGTCTTCTCTGAATTTTATCCACTCTTCGGTCGATATTATCATTCTGCAACCTCCAACAATTCCGGATTTTCGTAGATGTTGCCGATAATTTCAAATGGATAAGTATTGTCTTCAACCAATTCAGCCAAGAGCTCCTCCTCGTTGTATTTTTTCGATTCAAACATAAATAAAGCGTGTTTGCTATCCCAAAAATATTTACGTTCAAAAACTCCTTCATCAGTTTCAATGCCAAGGATATCCCCTCAAAGATCTCCTTACTGTTCTTATCATGCAAGCCTGTTGATTGCATGAGTTTGATTTCGTCAGGATAAACTGGAATATTATCATTCATAATTGAATCATTCAATTCAAGTTCTTCAAGCTCAGTTGGCAAAAGAAAAACATAGTCTTTTACTAGCATCATTCTACCAAGTTCATTGTGCCACGCTCTAAACTTTGGAATCATCTTGCACCTCCCATAAAAATTATTAGCAAAATTCTGCTGTTCAGTATCGATTATTTTATTTTTATAATTCAATATCGGAGCCATAACATCATTCATCAATGCAGGTTTCAAAAATGATTTCATTTGTTGTCAAAAATCTTTTTACCGTCGATTTTTATTTTTATATCATACCCGTTAGCGATATGCTCAAGGTCGTTTTTAGATAAATATATTTCAAATCTACTCATCTTCTACCTCCTTGATCTCAATACCCGGGCAATCGAACACCCAACCAAACCCGGCTCCTTCAAGTTGTTTTTTGGTGTGTTCTGTACGAAATTTTTTATCTAGCTTTATTGACGATAACACCCAAGCGTGTTGAAATTTGATAAAGTTTAAATAATTAAAATCATTACTTTCCATCCCTTTAAATCTTACATAATACTGCTTCTCTTTCTCGGTCTCGTATCCATTGACCCACGCTTCTGCGAAGATTTCCACATTTTGCAATTCGAGCCACCCTTCAACCTCACCTTTTGGCGCTTTGTTGATCGCCCCCAAAATGCTATAACCCTCTTTTTTCGCTTCTTCAATCCAATCTGCAACATACTGAGGGACTGTGACTTTTTGTATCTATTTCATTCAATTGTTCCAAGTCTCTTAAAAAAGCATTGACGAGCTATTTCAGCACCATTTGCGTCCCATACACCCTCAAGGCCTTCATATTTTTTTAATTAAATCTTCTTTATTCATTATCATTCCTCACTTTTAACCACAGTTAGATTTCCTGTTTTTTTGCCTTGAGCATGCAATTCTGCATAATACTTAAGCATACCTGCATCTTTGCCGATAATACGACTCAATTCTTTAAGCGGCCCTCGACAGATGTATCTGCCATCTTTATATAATTTGTAGTCTGCTAACTCTTCTGGATCCCCAACAATGGAACTTTCTGTCACACCAAAATAATCACAAAGGCATTGAACTTGAAACTTTCCCAACTGCACTCTACCATTTAACCATGAAGTAACTGCATCTCTCCCATATCCTAATTCAAAGGATAATTGATGCCTAGTCATACCTCGACTTGCTAGGAGTAATTGCACTTGTTGTTTAGCATGTTCAATCTGATTCTTTGTGTACTTGCTCATTCTCTAACTCCTTTACTAAAGAACTGAGGAATGCTAAAGATTCTTTTTTTACCTGCGATTTCCTCAAGAACCCCTACCAAATTGCGGAAGGCTTTTTTCACATCCTCTATGCCGTTCTTCTTTTGGAATCGTAAAAGGTATTTCATTGAATTGCCCCAGGCCCATCCTGCCTTTCCTGCTAAATCACCTATGAAGTTTTCTATCACATCAATTGCTTCCATCCCATTTTTTCCATGATAATGGCTGGGGTTGTTGATAGTATCATACTGTTTCACTTTGTTTTCGCCCATCATAAATCCTCCTCTTTCACCCAAACACCGTCAACTAAGCGCCCTGTTCGATCTTTGATCTCTTCGTACGCCAAGCCTAAACACTCTGTAAAATCGATATTCAAAAACTTAGATACTCGAATCAATTCAAATGCTACATTTTTTAATTGATAATTTTGGCGATTAAAGTAAGCAGCAACTGATTGATCTAGCAATAAAATAAAATGATCTTCTTCCTTGTTAGAATTCGTAGAAGGAACTGATTCTGTATGTGGAAATACTTCTTTCGTATCAATTCCTAATTGTAGAGTAAGACCAATTAACACTACAGCAATGTCTCCGATACTATCTCTTACAACATCATCTTGTTTTTTTGCTAGCCCACTAGCTAATTCCCCAATTTCCTCAAACAATTTTAAAAATTGTTTATCAGGATTCTGAGTCTGTAAATTACGATCATAAAACCATTTTTGAGTTTTCTTAATTAACTCAATTAATCTTTTGTTTTCCATTAATACCTTCTGCTTTCCATCCCATTAGGAATTTAAAAATATGTTTACTCGCACCTTTGAAAATTCTATCTGCAAGTGCTGGATTATAAATTTTTTTGATATCGCTACTAGATAAGTTAGTATTTATAAAAGTCGTCTGTCGATTGTCCAAGATCTTGAATAGAACCCTTTGTCTCCATTCATTTGCTTGTTTGAGAGTATCACTCATGCTACTCTCTTTCCCCAGATCATCGAGAAAGAGATAATCTACATTGCTAAACATTTCTACAGCATGACTTTCTGTAAAGTCGCCTTTTTCCACCAAAGCTATTTTCTATCTCAGTAAACAGTCTAGTTACCGATACGAAAATAATACTTTTAGGAGTACCTATGTCCTTGAATTTATTGTTCAGAGCAGAAGCTAAAGCAATTGATAGATGACTCTTACCGACTCCAGGAGGCCCGGTGATAATCACATTTCCTGTTTCTCCCTTCACATAGTCTCTTAGCATCCTTTTTGAAAAATTTAAACCTTGCTCTGCACTCTGATTATCAGTGCTAAAGTTATCTAGATTTTTCCCAATCAACTCAGCAGGAAATAAGCTGAAGCGATTGAATACTTCAAATGTTTTAGCTAATTTCGAATTGATTGCTGCCTTATTATTTAACTTGTGCTCAATTTGTTTGATTTCTTCTTTTTCACACTCAGGGCATACCTGCAAATATTTCAATTTTTCCAGCAATAACTACGGACTCTCCCATAATTGGCAAGAGTGCACTTCACAGATTTTATCTAGTAACTTTTTCTTTCAATATCTTTTAGAGCTTCCATTAGAATCCCAGCCTTTCATCAACTGCTGGAGCAAATGATCTGACATTGTTTGGCATACTACGATTGAGATAACTATCAAATTTATTTCCAAAAAGCGTTTGAGGTTGTAAATATCGTTCGTAATCTGTTCCCATCCATGTAGCTGCCATGACATTGATTACATGTTTAAAAGTCTTTTAATTCATAACCTTCCTTCAAACGTGCCTTAATGTATTTATGATGGCTAGCTGTATTTTTTGTTGAAGTTCTTATTTGTAACCTGATTGAGATAAGTAATAACTTCCTGACAAATCGACATTATATTATTATCAGTCTTGATATTATCAGTCTTGATTCCCTCAATATTTTTAAGTTCTTGAACTAAAGTTTCTTCAGTTCCAAACTTAAAGTTTTTAAGGTCCGCAACTGAACTCACAGCCGATCCATTAACCGCATTGATGTAAATTCTATTAGGCATATTTACGCCTTGTCGAACTTCTTTTAGTAGCTGGGCATCTTTAAGTTCTTTCTTGGTTTTTATGATTGTAGGTTCGCTACAATTCAAATCAATCATTAACTGCTCGTTAGTATAGTATTGAAAAACATTTCCGTTTTTATCATGCCATTTATTTGTTAGAGATAACTCCAACCTATCAAACAACAACATATACATTAACTTTGCATTGTTACTTAATCTCTTGTATTTTTCGTCATAAATAAGCGGTTTGGGGACTTTGAAAAATGCTAAGTAACCAGCTACTTCTGATTTTTTAATCATTTATTGTACCTCCATATTTGTAAATTTTGTAAATTCTTTGTGGAAGAATAATTTGACGGTACCTAACCCCCATGACGGTTCTTTTTCAAAGATCACTTCTGTCACATTATCATCTTCCTCTTGCCCCTCACGACGGTAGTAAGAATCTCGGTAAAGAAATGCTACAATGTCAGCATCTTGTTCAATCGATCCTGATTCACGAAGATCTGACAGCACTGGCCGTTTGTCATTACGTTGTTCTACTCCACGAGAAAGTTGACTAAGTGCAATCACTGGCACTTTCAATTCCTTGGCTAAAATCTTTAATTGTCTTGAAATCTCAGATACTTCTTGCTGTCTATTTTCTTTTCCTCTTCCAGTAATCAACTGTAAATAATCAATAACAATCAAACCTAATTCTCCCGTTGTTTGAGCTAATTTCTTTGATCGTGCTCGGATGTCAGAAATTCTGATACCAGCGGTATCATCAATATAGAGTTGAGCCTTTGATAACTGTTCCTGTGCTAAGAGCATCCGTCTCCACTCGCTGTCAGATAACTTTCCTGTCCGAATGTGATAGGCTGGAATCACTCCTTCAGCGGATAGCATGCGTTCTACTAGACTCTCAGCCCCCATTTCAAGTGAGAAGATAGCTACTGGTTTACCTGCTCGTATTGCGACATTTTGTGCAATATTTAGAGCAAATGCTGTTTTCCCCATAGCAGGTCTAGCGGCCAAAATAATTAAGTTATCTTTGTGTAGTCCTGTTGTTATTTTGTCAAAATCGGTAAAACCTGTAGCAAGGCCAGTAACATCCCCAACGTGCTTAGATCGTTCATCAATTCTGATATTAGTGGAATCCAATACGTCCATGATGTTTCTAAAACCTGAGTTTTGATTAGCACTTACCGATGTTAGTGTATTTTCAAGTCTTACTATGACATCATCTAAATCTTGGTGATCTTCATATACTGTTTCAAGAGCTTTACCTAGATCATTGATGACCTCTCTTGCTTTAGCTTTTTCAGCCACAATCTTTGCATAATGTTCAATGTGAGCACTAGTGGGAACTGAATTGATCAAACTGGCAAGAAAAGCCATTCCACCAATACGCTCAAACTCTCCAATAGAGTCAAGTGCTGATTTTACAGATACAGGGTCAATTGGTTTCCCCTTATCTGCCAAATCTTCCATAATATTGAAGATAATACCGTGAGATAACTTATAAAAACTTTCCTGTGTAAGAAATTCTGATGCGATAAAGATTTTTTCTGGGTCAACGAAAATTGATCCAAGTACCGCCTGTTCAGCTAGTATGTCGTGAGGCAGGATATTTGTCTTTTCTGCCATTTTATCGCTCCTTATCTACGATATCCAAAGCGCATAGCTTGTCGAGCTTCTTCGATTTTTGTTTTTCCATGATCAACTTTTTAATTCCCTGTTTTGACTCTTTTGCATCGTTGGCTAATTGCACTTACCATGATAGCCTCAAACAACACAACGATTACCAATACACCAATAATAATTTTCATTTAACATTTTCTGATCTCCATTTCTTGTTATATTCATCTAAATCAATTGCTAATACTGCTGCCAAATTCTTTTGTTCAGTTAGTATTTGTCTTTTGTAGGGTGCCAAACCCGCATCTCGTTCTTCCTTTGTTTTTGGCAAGAAATACCCATTTGGTTTTTCTTTTTTTGCAACAACAGGATGTCCAAAATTTACTTTAAGGCTCTCAATAATGAGTTCTAATTTGCGTTTATCTAAATTAAATCGCCTTTGTAGCTCTTTTGCTTGAATTGGTAATTCAAATGATGCATTTTGTAAGATTGTGTTTAGCACTTGTGTTTCTATTAGAGTCATTTCTCTAGAAACTGCCATCTTTATCTCCTTTGTTATCTAAATAACGATATTACTTTGAATGAATTTATCTAATTCATTCTTGTCAATTCTTTTGGTTCCATCAATTTGATAAAGGTTCAATCCCATCTTGATCCATTTTCTGATGGTGTTTGAACTGCAATCTGCATAGTGCGCTGCACTTTCTAGTGACAACCATCGTTTCTCTGATGTCTCTTGGTCTAAGAATTCAGTGAAAGATTCTTTAAATTGAATTCGAACTACTGATCTTATTCCGTTTTTCAAATTCTTCACTTAGAATATTCATTGTCATCTCAATTTGTGTTATACTATTAGTAGTTTCTTTTTCTAGTGCGCCTAACCTCGTTAGGTGCCTTTTTTATATTTCCTACTCCTCGAATTTTTTTCCCATGATTCGTTAATCCGTAACTTTTTGTTAATTCGTAGTTTCAGATCATCGCTACCTTTTCCTTCTTTGAAAAGTTGAGTTATTGTAGCTGGACTTACACCGACGACAGTCGCTAAGTCTGATCGCGACCACCCTCTTTTTCGAGAGCTTCCTCTACTAATGAATTCCATCGTTTATGTTGTTGGCTCATCATATGGGCCCCTTTCTGCTTTTTGTAAAACAGTAAAAAGAATTAGTCAAAAAACTTTATAAAATTCCTTGACATTTTTTTAAAATTAATTCTAAAATTAAGGCATAGTTAAAAGACATCTTAAAACCTTTTATCTTTAATGATTCTCGCTCGCCAAAGCTGTCATTTTTGAAAAAGTTTTATATGTTGTTTTGCTAACTCTTTTACTTTACAAAAACTATTTTAAAACTAATTCTAATTTTTGTCAATAGTTTTTAGAATTAATTTTAAATATTTTTGTCGTATCTTAGAAAGGTTGATATATCAATGTTTTCGACGTTCGATAAAAATTAAAGAACTTTGCCAAAAAGCAAGGAATTTCGCTTAACCAATTAGAAGAAAAACTAAATTTTTAGTACAAATTATCTTTATAGTATGAAAAAGGGAAATCCGAAAGCTGATAATCTCCAAAAAATCGCTGATTATTTTAATGTGTCTATCGACTACTTATTAGGACGCACTGATAATCCAAAAATTGCAACAGACGGTGATGCTTCTGCACCGCTTGACCTTCGAGACATTGCTGCGCAATCTATGTTGTTCGATGGTAAACCACTTACTGAAGAAGATATTGATTTTATTACAGCAGTCTTGGAGGCACACTTAAAAAATAAATAGAGGTGCATTTATATGACTGTAAAAGAGCTTTGTGCCCTTGAGGGTGTAAGCTTATGCTACTTTGATGGGAGCGAATGGCATAGTCCAGGCTTCTTTAATCCAGCATTGAATGTTCTTGCAATTGATATTAATCTATCAGAGCAAGATCAAAAGCAAGTTGCCCTACATGAATTGGGCCATAAAGAACATACTCCAGTCCAGTATGAGATTAATAGGGAGTTGTGTGAACTTCAAGCTGATCGTAGCATGATTCATCATCTATTAGAAGAAGAATTAAAAACTATGGATGATGTGTCAGAATTTAATTATATCCATTTTATGGAACGATATAATTTAAAAACCATCGCTAACGAAACGATGGTGATTGATGAATATAGGTCTTTAATTGATTAAAAAGGAGAAATTATTATGGGATTTTTGATAATGTTAAACAAGAAAGTTCTTTTTCTGGTAGCTTCAGGAGCAAATGGATTGAACTATGTTGTGCTTCAAGTGACACTGAAAGAAAAGTTATTTGGTACTGGATCTGGAAACCTCACTGAACTTGAAGATGTGATTAACAAACAAGTTGCCAAAGGATACCGACTCCATACCATCAGCACAGCTAACAGGGGGTAGCAAAGGACTAGGTGGAGGAGATCGCATCCAGGCTACAATGGTGTTTGAGAAAATTATTTAGTTAGATTTTTATTATCACCTTCACAAAAGATATTGGAGAAAAATATGAAAGAAATAATTTATTTAGATACGAAGTTAATTAATTCTTTATTAGCTCAATTAGATCAAGGATTGATTTTAAAACAAATCGTAGAGGAAAAACACTTCTCAGTCAAATCATGAGGAAACTTCCAGTAAAAAGGAAAGTCTGTATCTGGAAAAATTAGATGTAGCAGTTGCTTCTGGGGACATTATCTAATTCAAAAGAAGAGATTGATAAATCTGCTCTTGTGTACTCAAATGGAAACCGTGAATTAGTGGAAACTGCCATTAATGACTATTCGTTGGACCTATTAATAAACAAAAATCAGTCCTTTGATTTCAGATATTGATGGATGTTCGGAAGGTGATTTTATTAGGAGGAAGATCATTTTCAAATCATACGATTTCAGTTTATTAAAAAATGCTATGGATATAAAATCTCTCGAATTCCTTGTTTCAGATGAGAAGGAAAAATTCGATAAAGCAACTAACGAGTTATCTAAATTAAAGAAGGCTAACCAGACAAAAAAATAAACAAAAAGGATAGAAGAGTTGCAGAATGTTATAGAAAATTCTACTATTTATAGTTTTGAAAGACTCAACAAATTATCATCCTATGTTGAATCATTGTTGTCTGATTGTAAAATTTTTAAATTAGGGAAAAACACTTTCAATCTGCGAACAAGAGAATATAAGGATTCCGAGAAGTTCCTTATCATTACTTAACAATTCAAAAAGAAAAAGCCACTATTATAGGAATAGTAGCTTCCGATATCGAAAATGAAACTAATTTTGAAAAATTTGCTGATGACCCTAATCAGCTTTTTGGCACATGGTTCAAGTACATTCATTAATATTGTGACGAGTTCTTTTGAAATTACACAAAATGGTGATAAATTTATAAGACCTATTGCTATTTACTTTGAACAGTTGTAAGAGATATCTTTTTTTCTCACTCTTTCATTTTGAAGGTTAAAATATTTCTCGTTTTCAGCAAATTTTTAATGCATGGTGTTTACGCATTTGTGAATTAGACGATTGGAGATTTTTGAATTCTTCATTCATCTCATGTTGTGTTTTTCTTTACAGAATTTTAAAAATTGCAACATTTTTAACCTCCTTTTTGAAAAATGTATATAGTAATTTAAAACTAAATAAATTAAAAATCAAAAATAGGAAATCCTCACACCGCCTGGCAGCTAGAATGGAGGAATGTGTGATAAGAAAAGCCATTAAAAAGGTCTTTTTCTTATACCCATTTTAACAAGAAATGAGGTAAAAATCAATGATCAAAAAATATAAAAAAGGTGATGGTTTCGCCTACTATTTTAAAGCCTATCATGGAATTGATCCTTTGACTGGCAAGAAGATTGTGACCCTTAGGCGTGGTTTCAAAACTGAACGTGAAGCTAGACTTGCTGAAGCTAAGTGTTTGGCTGATTATGAGAAGAAAACATTTAGAACCAGAAATACAACTACTACTTTCAAACAGGTATATGAAACTTGGAAGGAACACTATAGAAATACCGTAAAAGAATCAACCTATGTTAGTCAAATTGACAAAGCAGATAGACTTATTATCCCTCATTTTGGAGATAAGCCAATAAATAAAATTACTCTATCCATGTGCCAAGCTCAGGTCAATAAATGGGCTGAGGACTATAAGAGATTTTTTGGGATCATCAGCATTGCTAATCAGATATTTGATTATGCAATATCTATGGAATTGATTGATAGCAATCCAATGAGAAAAACTCTAAAACCAAAAAGAAAAAAAGAAAAGATAAGGAAGAGCTTGAACAATTCTATAATAAAGAAGAGCTGAAAAACTTTTTGAAAATGGTCCAGGAACTTGATGATATAGAAATGCTCACTTTCTTCCGTTTGTTGGCTTTCACAGGCATGAGGAAAAACGAAGTAGGTGCATTAAGATGGACTGATATTGATTTGGAGAGTGGACAACTAAAAGTTAATCAAACACTAGCCAAGGGAGAAAACAATAAAATCATATTTCAGACTCCAAAAACGAATAAAAGCCAGCGAACAATATCGCTGGATCCAAAAACTATTGAAATTTTGAAAGATTGGCACAAATACAGTACAAAAGGCTTATTATTTAAAAATGAATCAGGCAGCCCTAAAAGTATTGTGCATGTCAATAACTTGCTGAATCGAGTTTGGAGAAGGTACCCTGATTTCAAACGTATCACTCCTCACGGATTCAGACATACTCATTGTTCCCTATTGTTCGAGGCTGGAGCAACGATCAAAGAGGTCCAGGAACGACTAGGACATGAAAATATACAGACAACTATGGACATATATGCTCACGTCACCCAAAAAGCAAAAAATGAAGTTGCTGACAAATTTGCTTCATACATTGGTTTTTAGAATATGGGTATCACCGTGGGTATCAAAACAAAAAAACAGGCTCTCCGATATATTCGGAGAGCCTTATTTTATGCTATTTCTAGCAATTATTTTGCGATTGGGTAAACAGAAACTTGTTTCTTATCGCGACCTTTGCGTTCGAAGCGTACTACGCCTTCAACTTTAGCGAACAAAGTATCGTCTCCACCACGTCCGACGTTCACACCTGGGTAGATGTGAGTACCGCGTTGACGGTAAAGGATAGATCCACCTGTTACAGTTTGTCCATCAGCTGCTTTAGCTCCAAGACGTTTAGCTTGTGAATCACGTCCGTTTGATGTAGAACCTCCACCTTTTTTGTGGGCGAAAAGTTGCAAGTTAGCAAGATTCAATTTCAACATAATTGTTTTCCTCCATGTTAGTTTTCTGTGATAACTCTTGTTTGGACGAACTCGGATGAGTTCTCCGATAAGTTTGCCATCCCTAAGAAAAATGATTCAAAGAATAGTTGGGTCATTTCTCTTTGATGAGGTGGAATGTCTGTCGGGATTGTGACCCGCATGAAGCCACCCTCTTCTTCGTTTAATTCTAGTTCCGGTTCATAGCCTGCAAATTTCTCAACTGAGTTGACAAAGTTAATGGCAAGCGTAGAAACCGATGCACACACGACATCTAAGCCGTATTCGCCACTTTCGGCGTGACCAGTAATTTCTGCACTCCTCAGCTCGCCATCTTCGGCTCGTTCAAAGACTGCTTGTATCATGTGTTCTCCTAAAAAAATTAAGCGTTGATTGCGTTGATGACAACTTTAGTGTAAGGTTGACGGTGACCTTGTTTACGGTGGCTACCTTTTTTAGGTTTGTACTTGTAAGTAACAACTTTCTTTTGTTTTCCTTGTTTTTCAACAGTTCCAACAACAGTAGCTCCTGAAACAAGTGGAGTTCCGACAACAGTGTTTTCACCACCAACAAGAACAACTTCGTTAAATGTAACTTCTTGACCAGCTTCAACGTTCAATTTTTCAACGTAGACTGCTTGACCAACTTCAACTTTAACTTGTTTTCCGCCAGTTTTAATGATTGCGTATGTGCTCATTATGCACCTCCTATGTATTTTTGGGTTTCCCCGTATTTTTGTGAAGACTCGCCTAGCATCGTGGGACGAACCACTTAAAGCTCAAAGGATGAGCAACGATGATCGAGCAGTTGCACAGGCATGTGCATAGTCAACTCTCTAAGTATATCACTTCTATCAGACAAAGACAAAGCATTTTTGTCCCTTGAAAACGGATTTTCTTTTTAAAAAATTTCTTTTAAGTGTTTACAAGAATTAAACGGCTTCTATAAATCTCAGCTATCTTTATAAAGAAGCTATTTATGATTTAGTTGTTTCCTTTGATGAATGATCTCACCCATCATAAAAATTCATGGAGCAATTGGATCAGTTCTTGCTGTTGTTCTAGTAAGTTCTGACCGATGGTGGTGGATTGGATGAGGTACGGTCCTCAGGTCTTCAATTACCCTCTTCAAGGAAGTTTGCTCAAATGGCGAATCTACTACCTTTTGAATGTCTTGGAAGGGCTGGTGGGTTACCAGTTGAAAAACCATAGGAATTATTAAGGAGTGAATAGCCTGCTGTACCTGTCTTCTTTTTGATATGCTTCATAAAAGACCCCCGTCAATGACAAAAGAGCAGGCCTTCACCTCGAATAGGCGATTCCCCTTTACCTGTCTTCACTGGTGTATGTCCATTCACAATGCGAGATACCTTGGCTTCAAGACCAAATTCTTCTAAAATTAATTGGCAAATCTTTTTTGAATTGCGATAGCTAAAATACTCATTTTCTATTTCCTTATGCGTTTCTGCCTCCTCAATAAAAATACCGTTCAAAGGTCGTCATCTTATTCTTCCCAAAGAGAGAGATAATTGCCCTCGCCAGCAATACCATACTATATCGGTTGAAAGGTCGTCCCCAATTTCTTTGTTTTTTGCCGCAAGTCGAATATGGTATTCGAAAAAGTCTAGTAATTCTTTCCCAGCATACTGGGCTTGATGAAGAACCAGAGGTTGAAATTCCCCAGAAGGTTTCAAGGGAATACAGCCATGAAAAAGCAAGTGATGATTGTAAACTTTATACATGGAACCTTTTTTCATTAACAGCTCCATATGTTTGGCCATTTTGGGAGATCCTTGGAAGGAAGCCAGCATGCTGTCTACTATTTGTTTTTCCTCTAAGGATAATTCAGAAGGATTTTCCCAATCTATGGTTTGGAAGCAGGTATTTTTCAAGGAATAGCTGATCCCGTCAATGCTGATTGTATTCTTCCAATAATCAATGTTATCCAGCAAGATTTGATTGTCCATCTGAAATTCCGGCCGTCTCTTCATCAATTGAGTTTCTATCTTAAATTGGAGAATGGCCAGCGCTTGATGGACTTTTTCCAACTGCAATATTTCTTCAGCTGTAAATTCCTCCGCTCTTGTCCCCAGGATGGGCCTAAACTTAGGATTGGCTTTGTAGGTTTTATCCGCAAACAGGGTTAAGGATCGAATGTTTAAGCCGTAGGCTTTTTCGATATCCCATAAATAACCGTACCGTGCTGCAATGCGCAATACATTCAATAAACAGGCCTTGGATCCAAAGAAAGCTCCCATCCAAATGATATCGTGATTGCCCCATTGAATATCTAAGGAATGAAACTGAAGGAGCTCATCCATTACCTGGGCACTTCCAGCCCCCTCTATCAAAAATATCTCCTACCACATGCAGGTGATCTATCAATAAGCGACGAATACTGCTGGCAATTCCCAAGATAAAGGGATCCGCTTCTCTTAGTTCAATAACATAACTTAGGATAGTCTGGTAATAAGAATGTTTATCGGCTAGCGTAAGATCACTATAGATCAATTCTTCAATGATATAGGCATATTCCTGGGGCAAGGCCTTTCTCAGTTTGGAACGGCTATATTTAGCTGCTACAAAACTCAATAGAGTCAAGAGTTGAGAAATCGTTGATTTATACCACTCTTTCTCCTTATTCACTTCTTCCAAAACCCTCTCTGGATAGGATACCAGAGCTGACAGTGTATTCTTTTCCTCTTGTGACAAGGAAGCTGCAAAGCAATCATTAATTTTCTCATTTAAAATTCCAGCGCAACTCCTCAAAATATAATCAAAAGCCGCAAATTCTCCATGAATATCACTTATGTAGAGCTCAGTCCCTTTTGGTAGGTTTAAAATGGCCTCAAGATTAGTGAGTTCAGTAATAACTTTTTGACGAGAATCAAATTTTTCTAGTAAAATACGCTTATATTGCTCCATATCATTTCTCCAAGGAATCTGCAGTTACAACCCAATCTAGGCTGATTCAAGAATCAGTTCATCTTTTTACTTGCTCCTCAATTAGGAAAGCTGTCTCTTCAATCGATTTATCCGTCATATTGATGACTTGAGCGCCATATTGTTTAAAGACCTTCTTGGAATAATCCAATTCTTGATAGATTTTTTCTAAATCCGTATAACTTGTTTCTTGTGTTAATCCTAAAGAATCCAAGCGATGACTTCGAACTTTCATTAATTTTTCGGGCTCACAGATCAGACCAATCAAACGACGAGAGTCAACCTTATCTAAGACCTGAGGTAAAGGAACTTCTGGGATCAAAGGCAAATTTGCAACCTTGTAGCCCTTATTGGCCAGGTAAATACTCAGGGGTGTTTTTGAAGTACGGGAAACACCAAGCAGGACCAAATCGGCTTCTAAAAATCCCTGGGGCGCCTTACCGTCATCGTATTTCACAGCAAATTCAATTGCTGAAATCTTTTTAAAATAATCACTGTCCAGGCGGTGCAAGGTTCCTGGAACTTCGATTGGTCTGGTTCCGGTCTTTTCTTGGATGATTTCAAAAAATGGATGCATGAGATCTAAATAAGCCAGACCATTTTTTTGGCTAAATTCTCTAGCTACTGATGCTAACTGACTATTGACCAAGGTGCTGATGACAAGTGCATTATCCTTCAAGGCATCATATAAGATATCCAAGAGTTCCTCTTCTTGATTGATAAAAGGGAAACGGTAACTATTATTAAAAATGATATCTGGATACTGTGCGGTAACTGCTGACAATAATTTTTGGGAAGTCCCTCCCAAAGAATCTGAAATACTATATACAATGATCTCTTTTTTCATATTTATTCCTCTTCACTCTTCAGTTCAGCATTTCTTGCTTGTAAGATAATGTAATCGAGCAAGACTGATTTGGTCACCGTTCCCACAATTTTTCGGTCATTTTCCTCATCGACTACCGGTAAGGAATCGATGGCATGATCCTGCAAGAGGGCAGCCGCTTCTAGGATGTTCATGTCTTTTGTACAGGTAATGATATGTGGCATTCGAGTCATACAAACTGCTACAGGGGTGGTCTGGATACTCGAATTAAGAGATGCCCTCAATAAATCTTTACGGGACATAATACCCAGTAAGAGCTTGTCTTCATCGATAACATAAAGGACATCGGCATCATACATAAATAGGGTGATAATGGCATCCTGAATATAGGAATCATGGGTGACTAATACAGGAGAGTCATGATCTCTGCCACTTCTTTTTGAAAAGTATCAAAAAAGAAAAGTGTTTCGAGATCTAATCCAGAATAAGTATAGCCAATTTTGGGAGTCGCTTTCAATATACCAACCAAGGTCAAAAAGGACAAATCTGATCGCAGGGTCGCTCTTGAAATATCCAATAAATCAGAAATCTTCTCCCCACTTAAGGGCTGATGCATTTTACAATTTCAACTATTTTCTTTTTGTCGTTCACTTAATTTCAAAATTTCCTAGCCTTTCTATTTCTAGCTCCATGATGATGATATCAGGCATCTCTAAAAGCAATATTTATCATATTTCTATCATTTACTTTTCGAAATAATCATCATTTTTAATGAAACATTATAGCAGAATAATCCAATTAGTCAACAGAAAAAGATGTATGTTTTGTTTGACAAATATATGTGATGTATAATACAATGATTTTGTCTTAAATATGACACATATTTAGTTTTTTGGAGGCTTATATGACAAAATGGATTTACTCCTTCGAAGAAGGAAGTGCGAAGGCCAATGATCTCCTGGGTGGGAAAGGCGCTAATTTAGCTGAGATGAGCCATCTGGGACTACCGGTTCCTCCTGGATTTACCATCACCACAAAAAGTTGTATCCACTATCTCGATAATCCCGACTTCTTTGAGTCCTCTTTGAAAGAAGAAGTTTTGAAAGCGGTTGCTCAACTAGAAGAGAAAACGGGTAAGTCTTTTAGCGGAGAAGATCCTCAGTTACTTTTAGTCTCTGTCCGAAGCGGGGCTAAATTTTCTATGCCTGGAATGATGGATACCATTCTCAATCTTGGTCTCAATGATCAGCGGACACAATTACTGGCCAAAGAAACCAATCTAGATTTTGCCTACAACTGCTATCGCCGTCTACTCCAGATGTTTGCTGATGTAGTCTATGGCATCGATAAGGGACTTTTTGATGATCAACTAGCAGCTTTTGAACAAAAACAGAATAAAAAGGTCCATGATTTTGACCTAGCCCAGCAACAGGAATTGATCCAGCACTATAAAGATCTCTACTCCAAACACAAGCAAGAATTTCCTGAGAACCCTCATGAACAACTCTTCGCTGCCATCCAAGCTGTCTTCAAATCCTGGAACAACAATCGGGCTAAAATTTACCGGGAGCTTCATCAGATCCCTCATGATTTAGGAACAGCTGTCAATGTCCAGGCCATGGTCTTTGGAAATAGTGACCAAGCCAGTGGTACAGGGGTTTGTTTCACTAGAAACCCTGCAACTGGGGAGGCGGAACTGTTTGGTGAATTTTTGCTCAATGCTCAAGGGGAAGATGTGGTCGCTGGGATCCGCACTCCTGAGCCGATTAGAGCCTTAAAAGAAATCCAACCTGAAACCTATCAGGCTTTCAGAGACTACGCCAAGATCCTTTGAAAACCACTATAAGGATATGCAGGATATTGAATTTACCATTGAGAAAGGTAAGCTCTACATCCTCCAAACCCGAAATGGTAAACGAACAGCCAAAGCTTCTTTAAAGATTGCTCTAGATATGGTGGACCAAGGTCTAATTCGTAAGGAAGATGCTCTCCTGAGAGTCGCTCCTACTTCCATCAGTCAACTGATTCATCCAGTCTTTGAAGAAACTGCTTTAGAGAAAGCACCTTTCTTAGCTCAAGGCTTACCAGCCAGCCCAGGTGCAGCTACTGGCCAAATCGTCTTTACCGCCGACCGAGCTAAAGAAATCCATCAAGAAGGTAAAAAAGTCATCCTGGTTCGGCAAGAAACTTCTCCAGAAGATATTGAAGGCATGATTGTCAGCCAAGCTATTGTTACCAGCCAAGGGGGAATGACCTCCCACGCTGCTGTTGTAGCTCGTGGCATGGGAACTTGCTGTGTCGCCGGTTGCGGAGAATTAGCCATCAGCGAGGAGAACAAAACCCTTTCCTGTGGCAGTCTGGTTCTAGGGAGGGAGATCTTATCTCCGTCGATGGTTATTCTGGTCGCATTTATCGTGGCGAACTTCCAACTGTCCTAGTTGAGAACAACCAAGACCTCCAGCGCTTGCTTGTCTGGGCAGATGAAGTCGCCATCCTCCAAGTTCGAGCCAATGCAGAAACCGTCAAAGACTTGACAACCGCTATGAACTTTGGGGCCAAAGGAGTCGGGTTGGCCCGGACGGAACACATGTTCTTTTGGACAAGAACGGATTCTTGAAATGCGTCGCCTCATCTTAGCGGATACCGAAAAAAAGAAACAAAAGAAGCCCTCAATAAGCTCCTAGAATTCCAAGAAAAAGATTTCTACCAAATGTTCCAAACCGTCCAAGATAAACCGATGATTGTCCGCCTGCTCGATCCACCTATGCATGAGTTTTTACCTAAAGGATTCCCAAGAAATTGCATTATTAGCAAGCAAACTAAAAAAATCTCCTGATAAACTTGCCGACCGTATTGAAAGTCTGCAGGAAAGCAATCCGATGTTGGGACACCGGGGTTGCCGTCTCGGCATAACCAAGCCGGATATCTACAAGATGCAGACAGAAGCTATTTTTAGAAGTGCTATCAAATTGCATCAAGAAGGTCAAAAGATTAAGCCGGAAATCATGGTTCCTTTAATTGCTGATCAAAAAGAATTAGCATGTATCAAAGAGTATCTTGTTCAGCATATTGAACAGCTTTTCAAACAGTATGGTCAGGAGCCATTCCCTTATGAAATTGGTACCATGATTGAACTGCCCCGCGCCTGCCTAACTGCTGATAAACTGGCTCAAGAAGCAGATTTCTTCAGCTTTGGCACCAATGACTTGACCCAGATGACCTATGGCTTCTCTCGGGATGATATTGGCAAGTTCATCGGCCACTACAAGGACAAGGATATTCTTTCTTTTGACCCCTTCCAAAAAATCGATAGGGAGGGTGTAGGTGAATTAATGAGAATTGCTATCAGCAAGGCCCGTCAAGTAAAACCGAACCTCACTATCGGTATCTGTGGCGAAGTTGGCGGAGATCCTTCTTCAATCTCCTTCTTCCAAGACATACAAATCACCTACGTTTCCTGCTCTCCTTACCGGGTTCCTGCTGCTAGACTAGCCGTCGCTCAAGCAGCACTCAAAGAAGGACAGAATTAAGTCCCCCTTACATTAGAAAAGCACCCTTGAAGCTAGAAGCATCGCATCTACATTCAAGGGTGCTATTTTTCTTTATCAAACTCACGCCAGTGGTCAGGGCTCTTAGTGAGATCTGATCACCTTCATCTCTTACAACAAATCCTCAATCAGCTCATCGACTTCATCTGCTTCCGCTTGAGGCGTGATCTCTGTCACGATGATACCTGCGACAGCCCGCTCCACCAAGGCTTCCACGTCCATGCGTTGCTCATACTGCTCCGCATTTTTGAGTTTTGGATTAGTCTTTGGACGATCCGGAGCAAAGATGGTACAGCAATCTTCGAAAGGCTGGATAGAGATTTCAAAGGTATCGATGGCTTGGGCGATATCGATAATCTCCAACTTGTCCATGGTCACCACTGGACGGATGACGGGTGTATTGGTCACGGCATTGATAGCCTGCATACTCTCTAGCGTTTGGCTAGCTACCTGACCAAGACTTTCCCCATTGATGATGACTAGGCCACCACGGATTTGACGGATACGGTCTGTAATGCGCATCATAAAGCGGCGGGTCAAAGTCATGAGATAGGCTTCTGGTGCCTTGGCTTTAATCTCTTCTTGAATCTCAGTAAAAGGTACTTCGATAAACTGGATATTGCCCCCAAACTTGGTCAATTTACGAGTTAAATCGTGGGCTTTTTTTCAGAGCACCAGGGCTAGTATAAGGTGGGCTCGCAAAGTGAACCGCTTCGATATCCACACCCCGCTTCAAAGCTAGGTAACCCGCTACTGGAGAGTCAATCCCACCAGAAAGCATGAGCATGCCCTTGCCAGACGTCCCAACTGGCAGACCACCTGCTCCCTTAATAGTTTCATAAGAGATATAGGCTGCTTCTTCTCGAATTTCAACTTGCAAGTTGATATCCGGTTTTTTCATTTGGGCTTGGATGGTTGGGATCGCTTCAAAGACAGCACCTCCCAAGGTTTGGTTGAGCTCGCGACTATCGAGTTCAAAGGTATGGTCACTGCGCTTACTTGAGATTTTAAAGGTCAAGCCGTCCTTGTAAATCTCCTTCATAATCTCTTGCACTGCCGCTTTTAGAGCTGGGACAGATTTTTCAATCTTGTAGACAGGTGAAAAGTTTTGAATCCCGAAGACCTGTTTAAGAGATTCAGCCACTGGTTCGTAATCCGTTCCATTTAGATAAGCATGAGCACGGTCCCGATCGGCTGTCACTTTGACAGTTGGGTAAATGGACAAGACATCTGAGATATTATTGCGCAATTTATTAATAAAGCGCATCCGGTTCTTTCCTTTAGTAGAAAGCTCTCCATAGCGGATCATAATTTCTGAATAAGTTAATGGCATAGTAACTTCCTTTTCTTTTCCTTAACGCACCTTTCGCGTCTTTTCATAGATCAGTTTGAACTTGGTCAAAAATTGCTCGACCTGACTCATGTCATTTTCGAGATCAAGACTGAGGCGGACTGCTGTTTGTGCCACAGCCTTGTCAACCCCCATAGCAATCAGGGTTCCAGCTGGTTTGCCAGCCTTGGAAGAGCAGGCAGAGGTTGTCGAGATATAAATCTCATACTCTTCAAAAGCGTGGACGATGACTTCTCCTCGCACTCCCTTGATACCAAAAGTCAAAATATGGGGTGCAAAGCCCTCATCTCCTGAGAAGACAGTCACATCTGGGTAATGGGCTAGTTCCTCACGAATGACTTCCTTCAACTGATGGCATTTACGCTCAAAATCCTCTTGACGCTCCATCGCCAAGCGCAAGGCCTTGGCAGTCGCTGCAATTCCAGCTAAGTTCTCAGTCGTCGAACGAAGGTCCTTTTCTTGTCCGCCACCTGTTAAGAGGGGACTGATCTTTTTGCCTTCTTTGAGATAGAGGAAACCAACCCCACGAAGTCCATGGAACTTGTGACTGGAGAAGGTCGCTAGATCCACCCGTTCTGGCAAATAGAGAGCGGTTGAAACCTTAGCCAGCGCCTGAACCCCATCGACATGGAAAGTGATGGCCGGACGATCCGCCAATAGGTCTGCAATAGCTTGAATCGGCTGGATAGAACCCACTTCATTATTGACAGCCATGATCGAAACGAGGGTTGTATCCGGACGCAAGAGTTTTTCAGCTCTTCTACTTGGACAAAGCCACGCATCAACTGGGAGCAATATCCACCTCAAACCCTGACCTTGTAGCCAGAGGGCCGATTCCTTAACAGCTGGATGCTCAATAGCTGAGACAATGATATGCTTTCCATAAGGAGCTTTTTCAAAAGCAACTCCCTTGATCGCCCAGTTGTCTCCTTCAGTCCCACCTGAGGTGAAATAGATTTCTTCTGCTTTCTTGCCTAGGAGGGAAGCAATCTGCTTACGAGATGCCTCCAAGATCCGAGTCGCTTGACTTCCCAGGTTGTGCAAGCTGGATGGGATTGCCCCAAATTTTGCTTGCGACTTCCGTGTAGGTAGCCAAGGCCTCGGGATAAGGTTTGGTTGTTGCTGAATTATCAAAGTAAATCATCTTCCACTCTCTCCTAGTCAATTTTCAATCATCTTATTGTAACATTTATAGGTTGGAGGGACAAGAATTTGGCAGGCTTCATTTTGTTCCTAGTTTCAGACAGAAAACTTGTAAATTTCTCAAAATAGCTTATGATGAAGATGGAGAGTTTTGTAAAACGCTTACAAGATCCCCTGTTGTTTTTTATGACCTACTCAAGTCCAGAACTGGAACTGATTGAAGTTACAAGGAGACAAGCATGAAACGACCGATCTATTTTTCCATTGCCCTAGGTGGAAGTCTTGCTCTTGGAGGACTGCTCACTGTCCTACCACCACTTCCATTTTCCCTCCCTTCTGCCCGACTAGCCTGTCACGGTAAAGGACAGTGTGACCTACAACAGCCCTTGGAGAAGCCACCTTACTTTAGGGAAGATGAAGGCAGTCTCCGCGAAATGAGCCTTATCCAACCAATCCCTGGTGAATCCGATAGCCACATCGAATTCAAATGCTTGGTCGAATACAATGGCTGGTTCCGTCGTATCATCCGTGTCAAAGATGTAAAAGTGATTTCAAAAACCAAGGAATTCAAGGGTAAAATTGACTACTCTATCCCGGATCCAAACAAGATAGAGATTCAGGCGAATGGCCAGTTTATCTCTCCTAATGACTCCTCTAGTTTTAGTAACCATGAAATCATCAGCCAGCCTAGTCAAACAAACCAACCAATTTCCGTCTCTGAAAAAGGACAGGCAAACTTTGCAACGTCCTCTGAGGCAAGCGAGACTCAAAGCGTCCAGTTTGAAAGCAATTTGAAATTTTAAAAACCTCTTTCATTTCTTCTTAGACATTTTCATAAAAATAACGTATAATGACTAAAGTGTTCACATAAAAGAACCAAATATGAAATGAAGAGGAAACAGATTATGTCACAATACTCACGAAAAGAAAAACACCAAGACAGCAACAGACCATCAAGAAGCGAAAAAGTGAAACAGAGCCTTTCTTTATTCCAGATGATTGTCGCAACGATTGCTAGTCTTCTCGGGATTATCGTTACTTCCTTTACTATTTACAGTATCATGAAACCAACGACAAAGACAGAGGAGAAAAAAGATGGCTCCACTAGCGTTGTTGTTGTCCATGAAAAGGATGGATCTGCTACTGATTCAAGTGCCACAGGAACAGATACCAGTGCTAGCAGCAGCCAAGCATCGGAAGCAAGCTCTGAACAAACTGATTCATCACAGGCAGAAACAAGTGCCAGTGAAGCGCCTGCAGACACAACACCATCTGCTACTGATACCGAATCATCTGCTAATTAATAAAAAGACCAGTTGGTCTTTTTATTATAGAAAAGAGTATTTTTTAAAAAAACTTTCCTTAGGTGAGTACGGACGTCAGCGAACTTCGAAGAAGTTCCATGACTTAGTTTTGGACCTAAGGTTCCAAAACTCCCGAGTGCTTGAAACACTATTGTTTCAAGCACTTTTTCTCACAGCGGAAAGTTTTTATAACTACATAAATGAATCGAACCATTAGACATCACTTTTTTTAAAAAAATAACTAGTTATTTTATGCAAAAAAAGTTTGTATGCATTCTAAAAAAACAGTATAGTCTATTTTAAAAATATAGAAAAGCCTCTGTCGACCAGAAATCCTGATCGATAGAGGCTTGTTTTTACTTGAGAACTTCTTGTGTTTTCGCGTAGTTGGCTTCGACAGCTTCTTTTTCAGCTTTCCACCAGTCTTGGTTGTCTGTGTACCACTTGATGGTTTCTTCTAAACCTGCTTCGAAGTTTGTAAATTGTGGTTCCCAACCCAATTCTTCACGCAATTTTGTTGAATCAATAGCGTAACGCAAATCGTGACCAGCACGGTCTGTTACACGGTCGTAAGCATCTTTTGGTTGTCCCATTTTTTCAAGGATGAGCTCAAGCACTTCCTTGTTATTCTTTTCACCGTCAGCACCGATCAAGTAAGTTTCACCAATACGACCCTTAGTAAGAATCGCCCAAACACCAGTTGAGTGGTCGTTGGTGTGAATCCAGTCACGGACGTTCTTGCCTTCACCATAAAGTTTTGGTTTGATACCAGACAAGATATTGGTAATTTGACGTGGGATGAACTTTTCGATGTGTTGGTATGGTCCATAGTTGTTTGAACAGTTTGAAATGGTTGCCTTAACACCGAAGGAACGAACCCAAGCCTTCACGATCAAGTCTGAAGCAGCCTTGGTTGATGAATAAGGGGATGATGGGTTGTATTTGGTTTCTGCTGTGAATTTTTCACCAGGACCTTCCCCATGTCCAGGAAGATCTTCGCGCAATGGAAGGTCTCCATACACTTCGTCTGTTGACACGTGGTGGAAACGAATATCGTATTTACGAGCAGCTTCCAAGAGTGTGTAGGTACCAATGAAGTTTGTGTGGATAAATGGTGATGGGTCATTCAATGAATTGTCATTGTGGCTTTCAGCCGCATAGTGAACGATCGCATCAGCCTTAGCAGCCAGTTGGTCAACCAATGCTGCGTCAGCAATGTCACCCACAACCAATTCAACACGGTCCCCAAGGATTTCTTCGATGTTGGCACGGTTACCTGCGTAAGTGAGTTTGTCAAGGACAGTCACATGCACGTCTGGATGGTTGTTGTAGACATAGTGTACGAAGTTTGAACCGATGAAACCAGCGCCACCGGTTACGATGATGTTTTTGTATTCAGTCATTTTTTCTCCAAATAATTTTTAGTTTTGATTGTTCCTTTAGCTAGTGAGGGACGCCAGCAACCCTTCGGTTTCATGGCTAAATCCGGAGCCAATGTCTCCGGATTTCCCTACAAGATTCCCTACGGCAATCTTGTATCCACTAGGGCAGGAACGATCCTACCAGGATCCTTGCAGTCGCAATACTGCTATGCAAGGTTCATTTTTACAAATCCTCTGCTTTTAGGGGTTTGACGTCTTTGAGCAATGGGTGGTTCTTATCTGCTTCTGAGACTTCTGCTGCTTCCAAGTTTTCCCATTGGATGTCTAGGCTTGGGTCTGCATAGTTGACAAAAGCATATTTTGGCTTGAGCTCCAATGCCCAGTAGTCATTGACCAAATAGCTGTAGGCTACTTTATCAGACAAGACTTGGAAACCATTGGCTACGCCACGAGGAACAAAAATCCCTTTAGAGGCATCGATCACAGTTTGGTAGGTATTCCCGAAGGTCTCACCTTCACGAAGGTCTACCCAAGTTCCAAGAACCTTTCCTTCATCTGCCACAGAGATGTACTTGTCCCAAGGTTCTGCATGCAGACCACGTAAGACATGCTTGCGCGAGAAAGAAACGTTATTTTGCAACTTGCCTTCGGCAAAGAAGCTTTCAGGAAATCCAAGAGGAAGCATTTTTTCCTTTTGGAAGTTCTCCTTGAACCAACCACGGTTGTCCCCATGAACTGGAATATCAAACTCCATCAAACCTGGAATCGCTTCAATCTTGCGGGCTGCTAATTCTTTTCCGAAAAATTGTTCTGTCATTAAGCTTCTCCAATCAAACGGAGCAAGTATTGTCCGTATTCATTTTTCTTAAGAGGTTGCGCCAATTCATGGACTTGTTCTTTGGTGATATAACCCATGCGATAGGCGATTTCTTCAAGGTTGGCAACTTGGACGTTTTGCAAGCGTTGAACAGTTTCGATATATTGAGAAGCCTGCAAGAGACTTTCGTGAGTTCCTGTATCCAACCAAGCAAAACCACGACCCATGAGCTCAACAGAGAGATCTCCACGCTCCAAATAAGCCTTGTTGACATCGGTGATTTCAAGCTCTCCACGAGGACTTGGTTTGATGTTTTTAGCAATCTCTACTACATCATTGTCATAGAAGTAAAGTCCTGTCACCGCAAAGTTGGATTTTGGATGTTCTGGTTTTTCTTCGATAGAGATAGCATTCATATCTGCATCAAACTCTACCACACCAAAACGTTCTGGATCTTTAACTTGGTAACCAAAGACAGTCGCCCCTTTTTCTTTTGCTTCAGCCCGTTGCAACATCTTGGTTAGGCCATTTCCATGGAAGATATTATCTCCAAGAACGAGGGCAACATGATCGTCACCAATGAACTCTTCACCAATGATAAAGGCTTGTGCTAAGCCGTCTGGGCTTGGTTGCTCTGCATAAGAGAGGGAAATACCAAGTTCAGAACCATCTCCAAGAAGCTCTTCAAAACGAGGAAGATCTTGCGGAGTTGAGATGATCAAGATTTCTTTGATCCCTGCTAACATAAGAGTTGACAATGGGTAGTAAATCATTGGCTTGTCGTAAATGGGCATCAACTGTTTGGAAGCGGCACGAGTCAAAGGATACAAACGAGTACCCGAACCACCGGCTAAAATAATACCTTTCATAATGTTAGGCCTTTCTACGTATTCATTACCCCTATTTTATCATGTTTATATAAAAAAGTCACCTTGCATTTGTGTTGCAAGGTGATGACCGGAGATGAGAGTTGTAGAATTGTTAGCATTGGTCTTACTCATAATTCAAATAGATTACTGCTCCTTGACTGAGCCGTCTGAAAACCTTACCTTGTAGTAGAGCCCACTCAAACACTGCGTCTTGCTCGACAATCCAAAGACAATTGAGAGGCTAGGACTTTTGTCCCATCCTACTTCTTCACATACTGTTCAACTGGATAATCTGCTGGATCTAAGCGCACCTTTCCTCCTACCACTAGTTGGGCCAGGTGCCAACCAATGAGGGGACCTGTTGTGAGGCCAGACGAACCAAGTCCACTGGCGACATAGAGGCCTGCTTGATCAGGAACAGCTCCCCAAAAGGGTGAAAAATCACTGGTGTAGGCACGAGTTCCCACGCGCTCCCCGACGACTTCCGCTTGAGCTAGTTCTGGATAGTAAGACAGAGCTTCTGTTTCCATCTGATTCAGCAAAGCCTGATCCACTGTCAGGTCAAAGCCCATCTCATTTTCATGGGTGGCTCCCATACTGATCTTGCCCTGCTGAAATGGAATGATATCCAGCTCTCCTTCAGGCATGACCACAGGATAATCAGCAGTATCTAAGTCTAGCTGATAATCCCGCAGTTGCCCCCTTTTGCGGACGGACATCAACTTGGTAGCCAATCGACTCGAGGATTTGTCCCAGCCAGGCTCCTGTTGCCAGGATAACTTGGTCATACCTTTCTCCTGCAATCTGATAGCCAGCACTTGAGACTGAGAGAGCAACCTCTTCCTTGATCACTCTTGCCCCACTTGCCTGAAGAAGGGTAACTGTCAGAAGGGCCCCCTCTACATGGGCTCCACCTGATGCATAGAGCAGCTTCTCAAAACCTTGCAGCCCTGGGAATTGCTGGGCCACTTCTTCTTTGGTTAAAATCGCTAAGTCTCCGATCAAGGGAGATTCTTCCCGACGACTCAGTGCCAACTGATAGAGTTCCTCTAATTTCTCCTCATTTTTCTTGAGAAGATAGACGCCGGTCTGCTGGTAAAAATCTCTTTTGATTCCGTCCTTGGCCAGGTCTTCTACCAATTCTTGGTAAAAGTCTGCTCCCAGACGAGCTAGGCGATACCAGGCCTTATTCCGCCGTTTAGAAAACCAAGGGCTAATAATGCCAGCAGCCGCCTTAGTTGCTTGGCCGACTCCATGGTCATAAACGGTCACAGCCACCTGTGCTTCTTTGGATAAATAATAGGCTGCAGTGGATCCCACGATCCCTGCACCAATAATGGCAACTTTCATGATGGCCCCTTAGATATGGTAAAAAGGATTGGTACTGGCTTGACTGCCAATCACTTCAATCTCCCACGCTTCTTCAGCCTTCCACTGGTTAAGCTTTTCTACTAGTTTCGAGACAAAGAGAACCTCGATATGGTGCCCTGGATCCAAGGCCAAGAGCCCATCGCTCAGCATGTCTTGAGCCGTGTGGTAGTAGATATCTCCTGTTATATAGACCTCAGCCCCTTTAGCGAGAGCATCCTTGTAAAAGGACTGGCCACTTCCTCCACAGATGGCGACACGCGTAACAACCCGATCCAAATCAGTCTGGTCATAACTGACCAAGCGCAAAGCATCTAGTCCAAAAGTTTCTTTGACCTTTTCAGCCAACTGACCAAAGGTTTGGGCGGACACCTGACCGATGCGCCCGATTCCGAGTCCTTCTCCTGTCATACTGAGGGGCTCTGTATCTTCAATGTCCAAAAGCTGGCAGAACCAATCGTTGAGACCATCTGGGACAATGTCAATATTGGTATGGCTGACATAGACTGCGATATCATGCTTGATCAGGTCAATATAGATCTGATTTTGAGCCCGATCGGCTACCAAATCCTTGATGGGACGGAAAATCGGCGCGTGCTTGACGATGATCAAGTCCACTCCATGAGCGATGGCTTCAGCCACCGTCTGCTCGCGGATATCTAAGGTAACCATGACCTTCTTGATGTCTTTTTGCAGGGTACCGACCTGTAGGCCACGGACATCTCCCTCCATGGAAAGCTCCTGAGGACAATAGGCTTCATAGCGTTTAATGACTTCACTTGCTAGCATTTAGGACCTCCTTGATTTGTGCAATGCGCTCTTCTAACGATGCTCTGGCAGATTGATTCTCAACAGGGACCTGCTCTAGGGCAAAGGCTAATTTCTCTACTTCCTTGGACCACTTTTGGACAAAGGCTGGAGCTTGTTCCCGCATCAAATAGGGACCAAAGCGTAGTTCCTTAGCTGATAACTCTTGAGAACCCTGTTCGACCACGAGGATCTCATAGAACTTCTCATTTTCTTCCAAGATAGCTTCATCGACGATACGGAAATTATGGTCTACTAACCAGCTCCGCAATTCATCCTCTCGATTATTAGGCTGGAGGACCAAGCGAGAGACACTGGCTAATTTTTCTAGACCTGCGGCTAGGATGTCTGCAATCAAGCGTCCTCCCATGCCAGCAATGGTGATACAGGAAATGCCATCTGTTGGTTCAAAGGCAGCCAAGCCATTGGCTAGGCGGACTTCAATCTTGTCCTCTAAGCCATTATCGGCGACATTTTGCAGGGCAGACTGATAGGGTCCCTCTACCACTTCACCAGCAATAGCAACCTCAATCTTACCTTCTTGTAAGAGGGCGATTGGCAGATAAGCATGGTCACTCCCCACGTCCAACAGACGCGCTCCAGCTGGGACGAAGCTAGCCACCAAGTCCAAGCGATTTGATAATTTTGTAAATTCCATGTGCTACTTTCTAAACTTTTATTCCATTCCTTAGTATACCATGTTTACACCATTAAAAAAAGGCGCAACGGCGCCCTTTTCTTATGCATTAATTTCCTTATACTCTACTTCCAAGCCACGTTTTACAGCTGGGCGATTGGCAATTTTCTCTGTCCAAGCTTGCAAATGCTTGTATTCCTTCACATCTAAGAAAATTCCTGCACGGTCCCAGACCTTGTCTTGGGCTAGACGGCCATACCAAGACCAGATGGCGATATCTGCAATGGTATAGTCATCTCCTGCAATATAAGGTTTGGTCGCCAGTTCCTTGTCCAGTAAGTCCAATTGGCGTTTGGCTTCCATAGCAAAGCGGTTGATAGCATACTCGATTTTCTCCGGCGCATAGTGGAAGAAATGACCAAAGCCTCCACCTAAGAATGGTGCCGCACCCGTCTGCCAGAAGAGCCAGTTGAGCACTTCTGTCCGCTTAGCAGGATCTGTCGGGATTAATTGGCCAAATTTCTCTGCTAGATACAAGAGAATATTAGCTGATTCAAAGACCCGAATCGCTTCCTCTCCTGATTGATCCAACATAGCTGGAATTTTCGAGTTTGGATTGATGGCTACAAAGTCACTACCAAACTGATCTCCCTCACCAATCTTGATGCGATAAGCGTCGTAGCCTGCATCCACTCCCAGCTCTTTCAATTCCTCCAGCATAATGGTTACCTTAATCCCATTTGGAGTTGGAAGGGTATAGAGTTGGAAAGGCTGATCCCCTTTTGGAAGAGTTTGTTCAAAGCGGGCACCTGCTGTTGGTTGGTTCAGGCCACCCCAGGCTCCTCCCATCTGGCTCGGTGCTTCCCATACTTCTGGTAATTGATAATCTGACATCTCTTTTCTCCTTTGTCTATGTTACTACTAGCATATCAAATCCAGACGCTAGTTTCAAAAATCTGCTACGCTGGCTTTACTTGACTTTTCTTGGCAAAATGATAGTATAGAAAAAATACATTTTAAGGAGAAAAAATATGTCCACAATTGACTTTCATAGTTTGGCAAAGACAGAACTCCACTGTCACTTAGACGGTTCCTTGTCTCTACCGACTATTCGCCAATTGGCAGCCATGGCCAATATTGACCTTCCTGCTAGCGATGAAGAGCTCAAGCACCATGTCACTGCCCCTGCCCACTGTGAGAATCTTTTAGACTATTTGGAGGCCTTTGACTACATTCGCCCTCTCCTTCAGACCAAGGAAGCCTTGACACTTGCTGCTTACGATGTGGCCAAGCAAGCTGCTTTGGAAAATGTCGTCTACATTGAGGTTCGTTTTGCCCCAGAATTGTCCATGGACCAAGGGCTCACTGTCCCAGAAACTATCGATGCTGTCTGTGAAGGATTGCACCAAGCCCAGGATGAATTTGACATTACAGCCAAAGCCCTCGTCTGTGGTATGCGCCAGTCGGATCAAGAACTCACCTCTCGCATCTTGGCAGAAGCCAACCAAGTCACAGATCAGGATTTTGTCGGCTTTGACTTCGCTGGGGATGAGCATCACTACCCTCCACAAGCCATTGATGCCCTCATCCAACAGGTCAAAGAGTTACAACCGACCCATGACCCTGCATGCTGGCGAGTGCCACTGCCCAGCCAATGTTGCTCAATCCATGGCCTACGGCATCAAACGAAAATGGTCATGTGACCTTGCTAGCAGATGAACCAGAGCTTCTAAAAAGAGTTTGTGAAAAAAATGGAGTCACCGGTGAACTCTGCTTGACCAGTAACCTTCAAAACCAAGGCTGCTGCCACTGTGGCGGACTTCCCTTACCTCAAGATGAAGGAAGCTCAAGCTCATATCAGTATCAACACCGATAACCGGACCGTCTCTGATACGGATTTGACCAAGGAATATGCCCTCTACCATCGCCACTTCCAAACGACCCCAGCTGACTTTTACCAGCACAATGTCGATGCCATCCAGGCTTCCTTTGCTAGTGAGAAGGAAAAGCAAGAACTCCTGACCAAACTAGAAGAAGCCTATGCAGACTATTTATAAACGAAAAAAACTAGCACTTTATAAGTGCTAGTTTTTTAATCTTTCCACAAATCCATCGCCTGTAAGAAATCATCTGAAACTGTGACATTTTCAGGCTGAAGGGCCTCCCGCTCTTGTTGTTTGATTTTTAATTGTGTCAAACTGGTAATGCCCTCCCGTCGCCAATTGCGCAGGATGGCCTGAATGTATTTCCAGTGAGGCTTGCCGTTAAAGACTGCTTCTCTCAAGGCAGCCTTCACAATATCAGGGTCTGTTTGGTCCTGTTTGACTGTCTGTGTCAAATCTTCAATTTCAAAGGGAGTCAATAGACGGCCCAACTCTTGCTCAAATGTTTTGACCAAATCAGCCAGCTCATTTTCTGCTGACTTGTCTTGCCCACGCTGTGCTACTTCTGTCTTACTTTGAAGCAGGTCATCCAAGCGTTCGAGGGCAATGGTCGCATCAAAAAGAACTTCAATCTCGCCATCTAACTCAATAGTCCGGTATTGGAGCAACCCTTGGTTGGTCAGGCGAGACATGGACTGGTTGACTTCTGCGACAGACTTGCCAATCGCATCTGCAATTTGATTAGGTGTGAGGCTGGATTGGTTGGTCGTGTTTTGCAAATAGAAGAACTGCCAAACCAGAAAAATCCTCTGCGTCTTTAAATAAATGGTGATAATGGAAAAAGTAAGGCACTTGGTAAGACCAAATTGCCTGACTTAAATGCTTGTGAATATGTCATACTACCCCTTTTATAGGTAACCATAAAAATGAAATATCTTTTTCTAACTCCTCTAAACGATAAGGAGTTTCTTGGTAAACTGCATAATTGATCCAATTACTAAAAGAAGTTGGCTGCCGCTAAGTTCCACCGCATCCGTGGGTCCCGACTACTGTCATCCTGATCGTAATAATTCTTCGGAAGATCTGGATTCAAGCCCGCTTTGACATCCCGCTGGTATTCCTTAGCCAAGGTATCACGGTCATATTCCAAATGGCCAAAACTATAGACCTCTCGAAGGTCTGGACTGGCCAGGATGGATAGTCCTACTTCACCCCCCTGAGCCAGGACTTGCAAGTTACTCTTCTCTAGCACTTCCTTGAGGGGGACATCTGTATAACGTGAGTGAGGGGCCAAAAAAGCATCGTCAAAGCCACGCATCAAGCGATTCTGAGGATTCATGACTGTTTGCTCATAGATCCCAGATAGCTTGTCGCAGAGAGCTACTTTTTCAATCCCATAGCGGTAATAGAGACCAGCTTGGGCACCCCAACAAAGGTGCAGAGTTGAAAAGACATGGCGCTTCGACCAAGCAAAGACCTTTGTTAGCTCCTCCCAGTAATCCACTTCCTCAAAGGCTAGTTTCTCTACGGGAGCTCCCGTAATAATCAAGCCGTCATAATAGTTCTCTTTAATATCCTCGAAGGATTTGTAGAAGACTTCCATATGTTCTGCCGCTGTCGTCTTAGACTCATGGCTGGTCATATAGAGGAAATCCACATTAATCTGCAAGGGAGTATTGGCCAGGAGGCGTAAGAGTTGAGTCTCAGTGGCTACCTTAGTCGGCATGAGATTCAAAATCAGAACATTCATCGGACGAATATCTTGGTGCGTTGCCCGAATATCATCCATGACAAAAATATTTTCTGAGCGAAGAATATCAACTGCTGGTAATTTCTTATCTAAGGTAATTGGCATAAAAAGCTCCTATCTTACAAGTTGTTACCTCTTATTATAAGACAGGAGCATATAGTTTTCAATTATGGTTTTTCTCTATCTAGATATAGCTCTAAACTATATTAGTAATGCATCAAGACCTTGTAATCGTAGTCTCCGATAGCTTCGCGGCCTTTGAGATCATCGAGCTCGATCAAGAAGGCACAACCTGCAACCACTCCACCGAGTTTTTCGATCATTTCGATGGTTGCTTTAACGGTACCACCTGTTGCCAAGAGGTCATCGACGATGAGAACGCGTTGACCTGGTTTGATAGCATCAGCGTGCATGGTTAAGGTATCCACACCGTATTCTTTTTCGTAGTCAGCCGAGATGACTTCACGTGGCAATTTACCAGGTTTACGAACAGGCGCAAAACCAATACCGAGCTCGAAAGCGACCGGACATCCAACGATGAATCCACGCGCTTCAGGGCCGACGATCATGTCGATTTTCTTATCGGTTGCGTATTGAACGATTTCACGAATCGCATAACTATAAGCATTGCCATCTGCCATCAAAGGGCTGATATCACGGAAGGTAATTCCTTCTTGTGGATAGTTTTCAATGCTTGCAATGTAATCTTTTAAATTCATGGTTAACTTTCTTTCATAAAAAATTTTTACATTCCATTATACCATGAATTCTATTAACGTGCATCATTTTTTACTAAATCATTTTCCTACCCTCCTGCAAAGAAAACAAAATCCCACATCCAAAAAAGATGTGGGATTGGATTCGAAAAAATGTCTTACTTCTCTTCTAACAATTCATTGTACTCGATTGTCATATCGCCCAGATTTTTCAAAGAATAGCGCGAGCTACCATTCTTGAACCAGGTACCAAGGATGTATTGTTCGGCGACCTTCTTGCTTTGGTTTCGAAGCCAAGTGAGGTCTTTGCCGTAGGTAGCAAGTTTCTGTAAAAAAACACTTCCTTCAACTGTTTGATTATCCTCGTAAAGATACACTTTTTCTTGAATCAATGCTCTTTTTTTAGAATTGTATTTGAAGGTCATCCAAACGTATGCATTTTCGTTTAGATGGTATTCATACCAGTAAACCCATTCAGAACTGTCTCGAAACATCATGACAGATAGGTCTTCCTGACCACCAACGATGTCATCTGAATAGGGATAGGACTGAAATCCTTCATCTTCCTTCCAGATGCGATCACTCCCGATCGTTTCTGTAAAGGGCCCTAAACATCACATAGCGCATCCAGCTGCCATTTTCAGCGTAGTTGATTTCTTCCATGGGATTTCTCAAACTCCAGTAGATCCCCAGCCAATAGAGGGCAAAAAGGAGGAAAGGGCTGAGCCAGAGAAATATTTTCTTTTTGTTCATTAAATCGATTCCGTTAAATAGTCATAAATTTCTTGCACAGATCCTAAAGCCATGAGTTCCTGGTCTTTGACCGTCTGCACCAAGTCCTGATAGATGGAACTAGAGGCAATCTCCTTCTTCTCCGCGTCCTTATTGACCGTCATGATGCCATTTTCAATCTGGACAAAGCCCAACTCTTGGAAGATCTGGATCATCTTGATCAACAAGACTTGTGGAATCTTGAGGTAGTCAGATAGTTGGCTGAGCTTATGGCGAATATCAAACTCAGGGAACTGATACAGCGTTTTGTAGAGTTTGGCATACTGATCGCGACTGCCATAGCCGGTCAAATAATAGGCCTTGTCTAGGTGATTTTTAAAATAGACCGCTTGGAAGCTCTGTTCTTGGAAGAGGGCTTTTTCAAGTCAGCCAGGTCATCCGGTATGCGATCGATGACAATGGCAGGAGAATCTTCCCTTCTTCCAACTGACTAAAGAGGGGAATAGCTTGTGGGAGAGAGCATTTTTCCCTCGGATATTATAGAGCTGTACTCCTTCTACACGGGCATCCACCACCATCAGTTGCAGGGTGGTCTGTCCATTCCACTGATTGACGGACAAGGATACCACCAACTCCAAGTTTTTCGCTTGGGAGTACTCCAATTCCAAATGGCCCTGACCAAAAGCCACCACATCAAAACGGGCATCGCCTTTTTGAATCTTCAACTTCAGATGGCTATTGCCGGCCCCCATAGTCCGGCTAGACTCAACTTGAAAATCACGAATGTAAAAGACTGGTTTCTTATGGTCCATCCCAAAAGGAGCGAGACGGTCGAAACTCTTCAAGGTTTCCAAAGTCAGCTCTTCTAGGTCCAACTCCTCATCCACAAAGAGTGTGGATTTGGCCGTCAGGTCAATCCCTTTTTCTACAATATAGTCAGAAAAAATCTCGGTCAGACGAGGGAGCTTGTCAACTTCCAGAGTCATACCAGCTGCACCCGCATGGCCTCCAAAGGCGATAAAGAGATCACGATGGGGATCTAGGGCTTCAAAAATATGAACACTTTCAGGGCTACGTGCGCTCCCCTTGGCCTTGCCTTGGTCTATGGTGAGGACGATAATGGGCTGATGGAGCTCTTCAAGTAGTCGACCGGCCACGATCCCTAAGACACCTGGATTCCAGCCTTCCTTGGCCAAGATTTGGACGGGAAGACTTGGATCAACCATGGCTTTAGCTTCATCATAGATGGCTTGGACAATTTCCTTGCGCTCTTCATTCTTGGCTTGAATCATCAGCGCAATTTCTAGCGCTTCTTCGTCGTCAAAACCTGTCAAGAGTTCGACCGCTGGATTTGGGGTCATCTAAGCGACCCCAGCGCATTGAGACGAGGGGCAATCTGAAAACCAACTGTTTCTTCATTTACATCTTGAGGGGCGATGGAGGCCAGCTTGAGCATTTCCTGGAGGCCGATCCGTTGGGTTTGACGAAGGACACCAAGGCCATACTTGACTAGGATGCGGTTTTCATCTGTCAGACTGACCATATCCGCAATGGTCCCAATGGCCACCAAATCAAGGAAATCTAGGGGCACCTCTTCTAGGAGGGAACAAGCCAACTTAAAGGCAACCCCGCATCCTGCTAGGTGCTTGAAAGGATAGTCGGCATCTGGATGCTCGGGATGAATGATGGCATAGGCATCGGGCAAGACTTCTGGCATGGCATGGTGGTCTGTCACGATGACATCTACTCCCATGCTTTGGGCCAATTCAATGGCTTCGTGTCCAGCTACCCCATTGTCCACCGTGATGATGAGGGAAATCCCCTGCTGTTCGATAAAGTACTTGTAGACACTGGCATTGGGACCATACCCATCTGTAAAGCGGTTAGGCAGATAGACGGCTACTTCCGCCCCCATCTGCTCCAGGGTTTCCTTCATGATAGAAGCGGCCGTCATCCCGTCTGCATCATAGTCTCCGTAGATCAGGATCTGCTCATAATCTTCGATGGCCCGTCTGATGCGATCCACTGCCTTGTCCATATCGTGAAGCAGGTAGGGATCATGCAGATCTTCTAGCCGAGGTTCAAGAAAACGATCCAGCGCCTCTTCCGTCTGGATCCCTCGTTCTCCCAGTAACTTGGCTGCAGATGCTTCTAATCCTCTCTTCTTTGCTTGCGCCAAAAAAGTATCATCTGAAAAGGGCGCAGCAAATTGCCATTCATATTTTGACGTGATCATCTCGGTCCTTGTCTCCTGTTTTTCTTATCAGCATATTATAACATGAAAGCCGGGAATCCGGAAAATGAAAGCTAGCTTTGAATCAGTAGGGGTAAAATCTTTTATCCAAGGTCATAAAAATCAAGCTTAGTCCAGCTCCCAAACTGCCTCTGTTACAAGCCTTCTTCCTATTTTTCTACCTTTTGATCTAACGATAATACTTCCTATAAAAATCTTACTAAATTTTTAGTATTTCGTTACAAATTACTTGACACTGCAAAGGATTGTAATATAATATAAGAGGCCTAAAATTATAGGGAAAAAGATCGTTCGGTTTTTCAGCCGTCTTGGTTTGGAATCCTTGACTTTATGGCCATTGGAGTTATTAATTCTGTGTGTGGAAAGGACAATCAGTTTTTTATTTTAAGATGTCACAGTCGACTTTCGCTTTTCTCTGGCTACAACGATGGTCTCTACCATTCAGTCCTAGCAGAAAAACCGTCATAAACATCTAGCCGACTTTTTGTCGGTATAGAACTGGACACGCTTAAAATGTGTGGAAAAAAAGTGATATACTTCCAAACCAGGAAAAAGGAATGGAGGAACAAGTGAAAACTTTCTATAAAAAATTATTCGCGTTTGTAGCAATGATTAGTGTAGTTGCTCTTGGCTTGTCAATCATTAAGCCAGTTTCTGCAGCAACTGTTACACCAACCATTACAAACCTTAAAGCAGATACATCTGGTCAAAAGGTCAATTTTTCTTTTGACTGGGACTTAACAGGTATTTCTGTTAAGGAAGGTGATACGTTTACTATCGACGCTCCAGAAGGTGTCAATATCACCAAACTTGCAACGGAGTCACTTCAAGCAAACGGTGCTGAAGTAGCTACCTTGTCGATGACAGACAAAAAGATTACTTTTACCTTTAAAAAAGCAATCGAATCCATGAACCAAAACGTTAAGGGTGGTTTCTCATACCAAGCAGTGTGGGATAGTACTCCAGGAAATCCTGGAAACAAAACCGCAACTTCTAAAGTTGGTTCAGAATCCGTTGTCATCACTCGTCCTGATGGACCTGGCGTATTTGAATCTGTTTTGAACAAGTACAACCTTACTGGTGACTATGTATCTAAAGAATTCAAACTCGATGCATCAGAAAACTATGCATGGATGAACGTTGGCGATGACTACTACCTTACAAAATGGTTCATCCGTATCAATGGCGATGGTAAAAAACAAGCCATCACAAATCCTGTTGTATCAGATAAAATCCAAGCTTCAGCTGTAGATTACTCAAAAATCACTTTTAAAACACCTGCTAATCACGCTGCAAGTGAATTCTTCGTTGGAACTTACTTGAAACCATCCTTCACATTAAGAAAAGGTGGACAAGTGGTTGCTTCCGGATGGGACTTCTGGCAACATGTGACATTTGATCCAGACGGTAATGGATTTACTGTGAACTTATCAGATGTCAGTGATGTCTTTAAAACAGCTTCAGATGAAGAAATCATTGTTGAATACCAAACAATCATTCCTAAAACAACTATCCGTGTTGATAACAACGCTACCTTGAAAGCTGACGAAATCACAACACCTCAAACAGACCCAGCATTCTGGAACAATACAGAGTTGAAATTCTGGGTATCTGGTGATACAACTGTGACAGTTCAGAAAGAGTGGGTTGGTGACGAAGAAGCTGACCGTAAAGATATCACTGTTCAATTGTATGCTGACGGCAAAGCTTTAGAAGGGATGACACAAACTCTTACAAAAGCTTCTGGTTGGCAAGCAGCATTTACGAAATTGCCAGGTATCAAAGACGGTAAGAAGATTGAGTACTCAGTAGTGGAAACAAATACACCTGAAGGTTACACTTCTAAAGTTGAAAAAATTGATGATGCAAACGTGATTAAGGTCGTCAACACATCAAACAAACCAACTACAACGACTACAACAACCACTACTACTACAACCACTACTACAACAACTACTACGCCTGGTGAGCCTAAGACTACAGTAACTACTACGCCTGATGAGCCTAAGACTACAGTAACTACTACGCCTGATGAGCCTAAGACTACAGTAACTACTACGCCTGATGAGCCTAAGACTACAGTAACTACTACGCCTGGTGAGCCTAAGACTACAGTAACTACTACGCCTGATGAGCCTAAGACTACGGTAACTACTACACCTGGAACACCACCTACACCATCTACAACACCTGAAGGACCTACTACAACACCTGAAGGACCTACTACAACACCTGAAGGACCTACTACAACACCTGAAGGACCTACTACAACACCTGAAGGACCTACTACAACACCTGAAGGACCTACTACAACACCTAGTACAACACCTAAAGGACCTAAAAAGAATGGTTCTACTACCACTACACCTGAAAATCCAACTGGACCGAACGCTGGAGGCAATGGTGGCGGACGTAAGAAACTTCTTCCAAGTACAGGTGAAGTTGTCGCAACAGGTCTTGTTCTTACAGGAGTATTGGTCTTGGCCGGTGCCGTTGTATTGAAACGTAAAATGACTGATAACTAATTCAGTTCAGAAAACTACTATTAGCTTGCACTAGCTCCACCTCCTAGTCACTAATAGCACGAGAGAGAATCACATTCTCTCTCTTTTTTATGGACCTATGACGATAGAATAAACTAGAAAACCAAGTCCTACCTCATTCTCATTTTTCTGTCCTAGAGGTTATATAAAAGAGCCTGTGAAAACTTCACTAGGCTCTTTTGTATCTTCACTTATATTCCAGTCTATTTCATATATGGGAATGTTTCTATTATTTTCTTCCTTAATTTTTCATTTTCTATCTTTTCAATATTGAGGACCTTTTGAAATTGGAGCACATCTTGAATCACATGTTCTTGCCCATCTTTTGAAAACTCGGCGGGAATGGTTAAATTTTTAAAAAGATCTCCTTATGTATCCTTCTGGTGTTTCTTCGTAAAATATATTCATAAGAGCCAACTCAAAATTAGTACTGTTTTTTTGAGGCTGAGATTTGAAGTATTGAAGAAATTCTTCTTTATTCTGAACAAGGTGCTCTTGCCCATCTATTGAATAATCAGCAGGAAGCGTGAAATCTTCAACAAATGAATTATAGGGACTTGTTAGTAATTCTAAAAAGGAGAGACGAAACTCTACATCTTCCTCGCCTAAGAAATACAAAACGGAGCGATAGTGATTTTTCAACATCTGATAGGCCTTTGGATAGGCTGCTGCTAGAGATATTTTGTATCTTTCAGTCTCCCTAAAACTTTCATTAAACCTAAGTTGTAATCCTCTAGAAATATAGTCATTTCCTCCGAAACCAGATAATCTCGTTTTTGGCATAAGAGCGAATGGATGTCTATTCTCAAGTCTCTGTTTTGACTCCGTTTTAACTTCTTCAACACTTTTACCAGAGGAACTCTTTTTAGATATTTTTCCTGTTTTTGCATCAATCAGCCCCAGCTCAACCGGATACTGTGAAGTCTCGTTAAACCCCTCCGTAACAACTTTCATAGTTCCATTTTCAATCACTGCTTTTGATTCCTTGGGTGCTAACATAGTAATAATAAAGTAGGCTTCATTATCCTCTGTTTCATATTTCTCCTGAAATATCAGGTGGGATATATTTCTTATTATAGTCACGCACCATTTTAAAGACATCATAGGTTTTAGGTTTTAGTTTTCGATCCTTCGTGTCGTATACATCAATCAACCAATACTCCCCTTCTTTGGGCTCATTATAGCTTAGATAAGGCGCCGAATCTGGTGCAGTACGATAGCGTGAAAACTTATCACTACTCGCTTTTTAACTTATAGCTTTCTTGCATGATATAGCGCTCACCACTTGCACCATCATGTGTATTAAGTTGGTACGCAAATTCTGGTTTACCTTTATTCACTTCTTCAATTAATTCTCTCTCATCACCATCGTCCCATTCGATAACTAGTGCTTCCCCGTTATGAATAAATTCATAGTCCTTAATTACTGGCCTCGGTTTCCATTGAACATACTGACGCAATTCTCTTATACGAATTTGTTCTTTGATAGAAGAGATCGATCCAACCACCACGACGAATAAAGTAAATAAAAACAACTTTGACTTAAATAACTTGGGCATAAACAACTCCTCCTATTCACTAGCTCCTACAAACTATTTTACCATGATTCTTATAAAGTGTCAGTGGTTGAAAAAAGGAATTCTATTCTTGGAAATCCTTGCATTATGTGAATACTGTCTGATAGAAAAACTCAAAGTATACAAACATCCGACTAAACCTACTCCTCTAGTCCATCAATTCCTTGCTAGAAGTATCCCTTATTTTTGAATGACCCATTTCGTGTCACCATAAAACGACTCTAAAGGTCCATCCCCATCTGTTAAATAGTTATTTTTATAGTTAGCTGACTCCCCGCCTCAAGGACCGTTGGCTGGACGTCATTTAAAGTATTATTCAGCATATAAGCAGATTTTCCTTGGCCATCATAGAGTTCGACATTGAAATAATTCTGAGGTATTTGAAACGGTTAGATGAGTTGGATTGAGTATGGTTACTTTTCCATGAAGATCATTTTTGTTACACACTTCTGTAGACAACCTCTTTTGGCTTTTTGTAGTCACTAGGTCATGCACTTTGCAGCTAGTGACTACAAAAGGCATGAAAAGAAAAGCAGAAACCCCACCAATAGTTTGGAGATAGTTGGTTCATAACCTAACCTCCTTATGAAATTTATAAAATGCGTGTTCTCATTTTAGTTCTGATCGGAACTCTCTTTGAAATATTTGAAAAACTCTTCTTTATTCTTTACAACATGCTCTTGACCATCTTTGAATATTCTGCTGGAATCCTGTAATTGTAAAAATAATTTTGAAGTATCCGAACCTCCCATTGGATAGAACAGCTCTAGAATAGATATATCAAAGTTGAGATCTTCTGTTCCAAGAAAGTATAGGTGAGGCTTCCTCACCCTTTTCATAGTCTCCATCTGTTCTTTCATTATGCCCTTACTTAAAATAGAATAGACTTTCGGGTAAGTAGACTTTAATGGAACTGACTCGTTTTCATAATCTTTATTTTATATCTTAAACGTGAATCAGAGAGAGATTTTCGAATCAAAATTATAATTAGGATTAGGATTAGATTCAAAGGGATGAGTTACTTTATAGTTTTTCATCATCATCTCGAAGTTGATCATACTCTTTTCCTGATGATGTTGTAAGTGAAATCTTTCCTGTTTTAACATTCTATTAAGCCGACTTGGGTATTGTATTCCGTCTCCACATGAATGTCTCCTGGATCAAACATAGTTTAACTTTCTGATCCTACTAAAAATACCGATAGAAAGATGGTTTCTTGATCATCCTTATCATAATATAAAGAGCCAGTATTTGTAGCCAATGGAAGATAATCTTTATTGAGATCTCTTACAATTTTGAACATATCAAATGTTTTCTTTTTATTCTATTATCTGAAGTGTCGTAAATATCAATAAGCCAGTATTCTCCTTTTTCGGTTGCTTACTCTATTATTGATGATACTATCGCATACAGAACCTACCGAGTTTTATACTCTATAACGCCCAGGGAGTCCAAGCATCTGTTTTTAACTTGTAGCTTACTTGTGCAATATAATTTCCACGATGACTTCCCTCTAAGGTCTCTCTACACTAATTTCCCTATCGTAATCTTGTGCCTCTAGAGCCTCAGCTAATTCTTTTTGAGTTTCCCATTGAGTTGCAGCACTGCTTTTCCATCTCCTATAAATTGAGATTCAACCAGTTTAGGACGAGGTTTCCAAACTGATAAATTGTGTCAGTTCCCGTTTAGAAGTTCATGCTGTATTTGCAATCCCCCGATTAGTAGGGATAAAAATCAACAGATAGATAAAACTTAAATGATTTCAAAATCTTCTTCATTCCATGGCCTCTAATCTCACACTCATTTTACCATCAATCCCTCTTTGTCAGTCAAATATATAATAGAGATGGGACAGAAAGTCAGTAATTCGTTAGAATTCGATTTCGTCGTCCCACCTCCGCACTGAGTTGAGTAGGGGCTGTAAAAGCTGATGAAATCAGCGTAATAGAGCCACTCAACCACTGCGTCTTGCTCGATAATCCAAAGACAATGGAGAGGCTAGGACTTTTGTCCCAGCCTCCATTTAAAGTAACATTATAAAATAGATTTATTAAATCTTATTAGGATACCCAGAAGTCTCATTTTAGTTTTGATCCTCTAGTTTCATCCTTTTGATCTTCATAAAACAACTTTCCCATCTTTCACTTTTTGAAGGAGTAACTGAGCGTGTCTTCCGAATCATCTTTATGATTGGAATAGTAGAAACTATAGGAACCATTCGATGTCGTTGCTCGCATCTAGCTTTTAGCTGCTTCTTCTAGGTCTTGCTCCTTAACGGACACGGCATCATCTACATAAATGGTCATACGGATTAACTCTGATCGATCAAGGTTTGAAAAGGAATTTGATAGTAGCCAGCAAAGTCTTTTTCCTTCTTTGAGATTTTGTCTTGCAATGCTATCCAGGATTTCTCTTTTTCTTCCTGATAAAAGTTAGCTTAAAAAGATAGAGAATTCAATTGGAAGGCTGAGAGATTGCTTCTTTATTTCCTTCTCTAGTTTTTCCTCGATATTTTTTATGGATTTCTGCTCTAAAAACACTTTCTTATAGTCTGGAAGAAAAATAATAGATGAACTTGACCAGTCATCATGAAAAAGTTGTTTCATTTTCCAATCGTACTCGTTTGATCATCGTAGGTTTTCTCAGAGTAGGTGTAGCTTACATGATAAGTTGGGAATTCTAGGGCAGTCCAAGATAACGGTGATGGTTACTTTTCCATGAAGACCAGCCTGAGTCAAGCTCACTGCTAACTACTTCTTTAGCCTTTTTGTAATCACTCGATGTCATGATCTTGACAACTGGTTAGGAACCATCGTTAAGAATAAAATGGGAACTAGGAGTAAAGGAATAACCTTTGTTTTTCATAGGTCTCACCTCCAAAAATAGAAAATTTCCAAAAGTTAGATAGAGGACTATATGAGATGAAAGATTCTCACAAGTTGAATTACTCATCAACGTATTTATTTATCTAGCTCTATTCTACCATTATTTATACAAGGAATGTCAGGAAAAATAAGAAGAGGCTGGGACAAAAGTCCCAGCCTATTAGTGTTTTTGGATTGTCGAGCAGACGCGGTGGTTGAGTGGGCTCTCACTACGCTGGTTTCATCGGCTTTTACAGCCCTACTCAATCAGTGCGGAGGTAGGACGGGACGAAATCGATTCTAACGAATTACCGATTTCTGTCCCACTCTCTCCGTCAATTACTATAAATCATCCCTCGTACAGGCTTGCTCTGAAAGTTCAACAAAGCCCAGGGATTGGTAAAAAGGCAAAAGATTCTTCTCGCTCCGTTCAGTGGCGAGGAGTCGTTGGTAGACAGTGGGAAAGGTCGCTAAAGCCTCTTTTAAGAGTTTCCTTCCGATACCTTGGCGCTGGTGATCTGGTCGTACCAGGAGGTCCTGCACAAAAATGACTGAGTGACCATCTCCTACCAAGCGGATGTAGGCAACGAGCTCTTTCTCATCATAGACGGCCAACTGCCAGAGACTGGCTTTGACAGCTTCTGCTAGCATAGATGGGTTCTTGGTATAATTGGTCCAGCCGACCGAGCTGTAAAGTGCGACTAAGTCTGCCATCGCTGGAATCTCTTGTTTGTACTCTAACATCTTAACTCCTTTTTAAGGTATAGTGCTGGAAGAAGGCTATATCCCGATAAGGGGACTCCTGACAAACGGCCAGCTCCATCTGAAGCATGGACTCTCGCCAGCCTTCTTGGCCTTTGAAGCGATTGTCCTGCAAGGAATAAAAGACACGAATTCCCTGGTAGTCCTGTACTTCGAGGGTTAGATCTTCTACTACTGCACCGAGATCATAGGCCTGTGCCAAGCCCATGGAGTGGGTTTCCAGATTTTGGCCGGCTAAGAGATCAAGCGCCTTCTGAGTATCATTTTCAAAGACGACAGTCTGTAGGACGCGCCCAACTTCATTGTGCTTGACAATGGAGAGCAGGCCACCTGGTTTCAAGAGCCGGGTGAATGCCTTGAGGACAGCCTCGCGATTCATACTCCAAGACATTGTGGCAGAGGATGACCCTCAAAGCTGGCATCTCAAGACTTGCCAGCTGATCCAGACTTCCGACCAGTTGCTGGTGGGATGGTCTTGGTCCCGAGGCCAACATTTCTTCATTTTGTTCCCACAGCAAGGACCTCATTGTCTTTCGCTAGGGTGGTTGGCCACCAGTCCAAAGCCACTGCCAAAATCAAGCACCCGTTTTCTCTTGATGTCTTTTAATTGAGCAAAAAGAATATCATAATAGATCTGTCCCCAGGGTTGCCGGAGGTTTTCTAAATAAGCTTGAATATTTGCTGCCATCTGGCTCCTCCTATTTGTAATTGAACATTTTGCTGGCTAGCTTGTCCGAGATACGAGGGAAAAGGGTATAGAGCTTGTGGGTCAGGTTCAAGAGCCAAGGCAAATTGAGCTCACGTTTTGCTTTTCCAAAGTGTTTGACAATCTTCTTAGCCACGAAGTCTGGTTCCAAAATATAACGGTCTACAGCCTTGACATAGCTTCCATCGGGGTCTGCCTGGTCAAAGAAAGCGGTCCGAATAGGGCCTGGATTGACCGTCGTCACATGGACACCAAAGGGCATGAGTTCCAACCGCAAGGCGTTAGAAAAACCAATGGCCGCAAATTTGGTCGCCGAATAAAGGCTGGATTTGGCAGTTGCGACGAGACCCGCCATGCTGACGATATTGACGATGTGACCCTTACCTGCTTCCTTCATGCGGGCACCAATTAAGCGTGAGAGATTCATCAGGGCAAAGGTATTGACTTCAAACATGGCATGGATCTGCTCATTGGTAATCTTGTCAAACTCTTCAAAGATCCCATAGCCTGCATTGTTGACCAAGACATCAATCTGCCCATAGCGCTGATAGAGGTCTTCTACCAAGTCTTGGACAGCTGAGGAATCCGTGATATCGATCCCAATGCATACTTTCTTAGGATGTTCAGCATAGACTTGTTCCAGTTTTTCTTGATTTCTGCCTAAGAGAATAAGCCGGTCCTCAGGAAGGAGCTTGACCATTTCCTGGGCTGAGCTCCACTCGCTCCTGTGATGATGATAGTTCGCATCTTAGATCTCACTTCTTCCAAGTCCTTGACCATAGGGACCTTCTCAGAAAACACAGTCGCGGCATCCTAGCGAAATTGACTGACGTCCTGGAGAGGAAGCGGCACTGATATGGGTTAGGAGTAGAAGGCGTTTGGTTCCTGCTTCACGCGCCACTTCTGCCGCCTGCATATTGGTCGAGTGGCCATGCTTACGAGCAATCTTCTCATCGCCCTTGCCATAGGTAGACTCATGCACGAGAACATCTGCATTAACGGCAAGTCTGACGCTGGCATTGGTCTTCCGGGTATCGCCCAGGATGGATGATGATCTTACCAGGTCGAGGGCGGAGATATAATCCAGTCAATGATCTTGGTGCCATCTTCCAGGGTAACATCTTGGCCATTTTTGACCTGGCAAAAAGTGGTCCAAATGGAACCCTGTTGCCTTGAGCTTGTCTGCGTCGAGGGTCCCTTTCCAAATCTTTCTGCGCGGCCCGGTAGCTGACACAGAAAATGGCTGTGATCATAGGCGTCGGCATAGACCGTGAACTTATCGGTCTCCGCGGTTTTTCCAAGTGAACCTTCATCGAACTCAGCGAAAATGGATCTTGTAAGGCAGGCGTGAACCGGAAACTCGAAGGCTGGTCAAGACAAAGGATTTGATCCTAACCGGTCCATAAATCTCTGAGATCCGTCTGCTCTTCATTGGCCTGAAAGGCCAGAGAGGAAACCTGGCAAGCCAGATATGGTCCCCGTGTAAGTGGGTGATAAAGATCTTGCTCAACTTTTCGAGGACGGATGCTGGTTTTCTAAGATTTGATTTTGTGTCCCTTCTCCACAGTCAAAGAGCCAAACTTCATTGATCTCATCCAAGAGTTTGAGCGCTAGACTTGAGACATTACGAGATTTGGACGGCTGGCCCGCACCTGTTCCTAAAATTGAATTTCCATTGTATTCTTTCTAACTAATATAGATTTTCATAGCAGTCCGATTCTTCGATCGAACTGGCGATTTTTCCTGGAGTGAGCCCTAGCTACACTGAGCCAGTCGTCCTGGTTGTAGCCAGTCAGGCGGATGCTCCATCTGCCAACTCTTCAAGATTAGATAGAGGTGACAATTCCTTGCTCCTGCCACCTCTTGATCGTTCACCGGACGCACCAAGACCAAGCCTTCCTCTTCATAGACCAGGTAGTGAGGAAAGATCGCATAATCTCAAACAAGAGGTCCATACGAATGGTTTCTGCTGCTGGGGCAAAGACTTGAGCCAATCCTTTCTCTCGGTAGCGTAAAAACCATAGGCCTTATCAGATCAGATTGAGACGGACAAAGGGTTCTGTCCTCCCAAAGCTAGGACTGGTCGATAGAGGTCAAAGCCTCAGTGCACTTGTTCAAAAGTAGTCAGTTGCTGCTTCAGGGCTCTTCTTTTGGTAAAGCTCAGCGAAGTAGGCATTTATCACACCAGGGCGGTGGCGTGATAAACTGAGGCTTTTTGCTCTTCTGTCAATCCTCTAGATCCGCAAATAGACCTCGTCGAGACTGGTACAGCCTCCATAGCTGAGGCTGACATTAAGATAATCCATGATGATAAAACTCCTCTAGTCTCCATGCATTTTTAGGGGCGATGTAGCCTGTTATGACTCACCAGTTTCCTCATAGGAACGCTCAGCCAATATGGCAATGGTCTCCAATTCATGGATGCGGTAAGCTGACTGCAAAAGGAACCTGAATCGTAAAGGGATGGAAGAGCTCCTGCATCTTTTCAAGTAGAATGTCATGCAGTTTTAGTCCGACTATCAGGATCCTTGGCCGAAACCAGGCGATAAGGTGTCTGAGTCAGAGTAAAGTCACGACTTTATCAGCTTTCTATTGTAGAGAGTTAAGCGTGGAATCTCCAGCATCTCCAACTCCTTCATAATCTGAAGAACTGTCTTTTCATGCTCTTCATGGCTGGGATCTAGAGGCATCTGATGACATGGACCAAGAGATCCATCTCTTGCTTTTCTTCCAGGGTCGACTAAAATCGTCACCAACTCTGTCGGTAAGTCCTGAATAAAGCCGACTGTATCTGTCAGAGTTACTTGTGGATTGCCTGTTAGATGAATACTCTTGGTGGTCGCATCCAAGGTCACCAAAAGAGTTCATCTGCCTGCATTGAGTCTTACTGGTCAAGGTAGCATTCATAATGGTTGATTTGCCGGCACTGGCATAGCCAATCAAGCCAATCTTAAAGATGGGGATTCTGAGGCGTTTTTCCTGTACCACTTCACGGTTCTTCTCGACCACCTTGAGTTGACGCTCGATATCGAGTGATTTGATTGCGACACCTCGGGCAGGTTCAACTCCAGCTGACTTTCTCCCGGTCCACGGGAACCAATCAGCCTGACGGCTGAGCATGATCCTTGACCCACGAGACGGGGCAAGAGGGCTTGAGCTGGGCCAGATGAACCTGAGCTTACCTTCGTGGCTTCGTGCCCGCATGGCAAAGATATCCAAAATCAACTGCATCCGGTCGATGACCTTCACACCCAAAATTTCTTCTAAATTCACATTCTGGCGAGGGGTCAAACGGTTGTTAACGACAACTGTCGAAACCTCATCTGCATCGACCATTTGGGCAATCTCTTCTAGCTTTCCAGAGCCGACAAAAGTCTTGCTATCGTACTTTTCTCTCTTTTGGGTGTAGATCCCTACGACTTCTGCTCCGGCTGTCTTGGCTAGACTGGCCAACTCCTCCATGGACATGTCAAAGTTCTCCATACACTTGAGCTCGACCAACAATGAGGACCCGCTCCTGTTTTTCTCAGTTTCTATCATCTAAAAATCTTTCTATATTTTGAAGAACCCGCTCCTTGAAGCCTTCTTCTCCAATCTGGTAAAAATGAACTGTCATCCGATTGCGAAACCAAGTCAACTGGCGCTTGGCAAAACGGCGCGTATTTTGCTTGAGCTGTTCAAAACCTCTTCTAAACTTTGCCCCCTTGAAATAAGAAAGAGCTCCTTGTGCCAATCCCTGTAGCCCTGAACCTCAGGATGGTTGTCATGAAACCACTGGGCTTTCTTCTAACAAGCCCTGCTCAACCATGAGATCACCCGTCGATTGATGCAGTCGCCCTGAAGGCTTGGCGATCATCGTCTAGACAAATGATATAGGTTCATAGGCTGGAGCTTGATTTTCCAAGTCCTGACCGAAAATGGGAGATTTTCAAGGCCCGCATTGCTCGTCTACGATTGATCTGCGGAATTTCAATTTCCCTCTTTTGCTACTCGATCAAACAGTCTCTTCATCAGTGAGAGGGACAAGGACTCCCGATAGAGCCAGAATGTCCTCGTGGGCAACATCCTCTGGTGATGCATCTAAGAGACTCTGGACATAGAGCCTCCTCAGCAATACATAGGGAAGGTGGCTCGTTCTTGAATCCTCCTGATGACACGGCTGGGCTTCTGTCACGAAAATCGTGGGCTGGTAGTATCTGTCACCCTCGCGGACATCGATCAGATGATGGGGAGCTGCCTGCCTGCTCTTCTGACCAGCCTTGGCCGTTCAATATCTAGGGTGCGGTAGACCTGCTGGCTATCTCCAGTGATGACCTCCCCACAAGCTGGGCCACCTCGATAGCGAGGGCTGTTTTTCCCCAACAGCGGTCACTCACTATCACAATTATCTTGTTTTTCACTGTTTTTCCTTGCAAAAATCGCATCGTTACCATATGTTATAACATAAAAATTTAAAGTTCTAAAGGAGAAATTCTCATGGCTAAAGTTTGTGAGGTTTGTTACTGGTGTTGTTGGTGATAGCTGCTGTGCAAAGCAGGTGCAGTTTACACATTCGAGAGTAATCGAGCTAGAAGAACAAAAAGCAGCTTTCATCGAAGAAAACCGCAAAAAGCAGCACGTCATCGTGATCACACTAATCAAAGAAAAACTCCGGGAAAACCGGGTAATGAATCTAGACAACTATTTTACATTACTAGCTAGATAATCCAGTTGTCATTATTTAGACTAAGCAAGTCAAAAACTTTCCGCTGTGAAAGATGCTAGAAACACGATTGCTTTCTAGCACACATGGATAAGTTTGGACGTAGGTCCAAAACTAAGTCATGGAACTAATGAAGGTCGCTCACGATCGCACTCACCCTGGAAAAAGTTTTTCTAGAAGAATTTATCTTTAATCTAAAACCCGGAAAACCGGGTTTATGTATTCTTATCGTTCTTTTCCAACATTCTTGGTGGCAAAGGTCTAGCATCTCTACCGCACTTTTGCAGTGGCTCGTCCAACGTCGAGAGCGGCATCTTCCGATACGTACTCACAGTGAGACCTCTTCAGGGAAGTCTGGCTGGTTGGACACCTCGACATCGTCCATGTGAGACCTGGCTAGTGTAGTAATCACGAAGGGCGATGTAGCCAGACTGGCCAGCTTTCTACCTGTTTCGTAAACATGCTTCGAGCTCTTCGATTAAACCTTGGTAGGTGCTGAGATGGCCCCTCCATCTCTTCGATCTCGTTCAATTGGAGCCGCGAGTTGTCCTTTTCTATCTGCTAGAGAAACGACTTGCAACTGCTCGCCGCAGTAAAATCCAAATAGGATTCAACCGCCACGCATATGAGCGGCATGAGGAGCTTCTGCGTAGAGTTCCAGTTGGGCTTGGGTAGCGATCCAGCAATTTGCTTCGAGGAGTTCCAGTAACGGTCTGTCTTAGTAATAGTCAAGAAGATCTGATCTTCCAACAGTAGGTAGCCGCTCCAAGGTCCCCGGACCACAAAGTCCTGGCCACCAGCTGGATCTGGTCTTCGAGCACGCAAAGGGCGCTTTCACGATGGACCTTGTCGACTCTTTTAGTGAGAGTTGGCTAAGTCGGTCTGGAAGAAGGCCACAAAACCTCTCTGAGGTCGATCCGCTAACGACAGCCGGACTGGCATTGACCCTCTGGAGCACCGCCATTGCCAGGCTCTCCATGGTTGGAACCGTCGTCAATGGAGATCCGCCGCACACGTGCAGGGTGCACTTTCACCGACTGCTGCTCCTGTCACAGCTTCTTGCTCACAGCTGGAAGCCAGCTTGGTAAGCAAGATCCGCTTTTTCCCATGAAGTCCACTCCTCTCGGTATCCAGATGGGTTCATAGAATTTCTTAATTTGGCTCGGAGTCCGCACACTCGGAAGTTGGATGGCTGCTTGGTACTGGGTGTTGAGCCGGTCCACGAGTTCTAAGGACATCTTGGTTGGCTCGAGCGGATCTCATTCTGATTATGCGTTTGTCGCTTGAGGTCATCAACTGGGAAGAAGACTTTCGAACTCAAGTGACCGATTTGCTCCGGCGTCAAGTCCTGGTCGGTCACAAAGCGGGTCCTGATGGCAAGCGTTAGCTGGGCAAAGACTGCCTGGATGTTGCACAGACCAGTCTTGGAAAACAATTGATCTCCTGACGAAGTTGGCCGACCTGCAGCGTCCATTGACACCGGCTCCCATCTCCTTCTAATTTATCCTGCTGGCTGCCACCACCAGATAGAGCTTGCGCTCTGCCCGGGTCATAGCGACACAGAGGGCACGTCTGCTCCGGACAAGGCTGCTAAACGTAATCTCCTCGACATTCCAGCTGGTAAAGGCAGGGTCTCAATGACCAAGCTGCACGACTCGAGGTCCTCTTGATCAGACTCGATGGGGGAGATTCGCAGCATAGCATGATCCCGACCCCATTTTTCCGACTTTCACGACAGCATTGGTAGGAAAGTTCTTGCCGACAAACTTTGTAGTATAGAGGATAGAGCATGAGAAACCTCAGGTCCCTTGCCTCGTATGGATGGTCATGGTTGGACAGCATCCTTAGGAACTGCTTTGCGCGACATCAGCACAAGTCGTGTTGGCTCAAAATCTTATCAATCATGGAGATAAACGTGGCAAACCTTTGAAACAGAGCTTTGCAGTCACTCTGCCCGGAAGTCAAAGGCACAGAGATTGGCCTGCCGTTGAGCTCCGTTTGGTGAGCACCTCACATAATCATAATAGTGGCGAGTCCTGGCAAATCCTCCAGGCTTGGATCGTAAAGGGAATGCCACGTCTGCGCATAGTCACGCTAGGCATCCGAGTCCACAAGCGGGTGAGCTTCTCGCTCAGCTGGAATTGATCAAATGAGAGCACTCCCTGGTCTGGTCTAAGGTGTTGCGGTTTTCCTCATGAGAGATTCTCTGCCTTCTTTCCTTCAACTCCTGTAAGGCTAAGCGGAGCAACTGGTCTCATCAAACTCAAACATGGCTGATTTCATGAGGCCAACGAGGATAGTCCCGCAGAGTTGATAATACGGTCCGGAGAGTCCAAAAGGGACCATGACTCAACGGACTGGAGTAGTTTTCCTCTCCTCCATCTGGCAACGATAGGAATCTGATAGGCTTCAAAGGCTGAAAGCACCTGGTCGTTGCGAGTCGAACATGAGACGTCCAAGTAGGTGATATCCTGGGAAACCCCTTTCTTCGTTGTGGAGGCGGATGATCTCCTTGATGACCAAAGGACTTTCACCAGAGGATAGGCTATCCTTCTTGCTCCTCAGATCTTCAGCTGCTTGGGCCACATCATGCTGACAGCAGCAAAGCAGGAACTGCAGTTTCCATAGGCGGGTGTCGCTCTTTTCATCCGGATTGCCCGCACAAGCGGTGCTCTGGTCAAGGAGAATCTCTCTCAACTTCCTCATCCATGAGGCGTTCAAAGACACGATTGGTCGCTTTCTAAGACCTTCTACGTGCGCTTCGGACTCTCCTTGAGCAGGATCAACTTACCACTCAGCACCCTTCTTCTTGGTAGGCCTTAAACTGGCCATTAAAAATCTGAGGATCACGCACAGCCATGGAGCACGTAGATAGACTGTTTGACATCTCGCTGAAGCGGTTGTGGCCATTGCGACAAGAGGCCAACATCCGCTCTTGGGTGTGGTTGGTATCCTGGTACCCACTCGACCGCGACCTCGTGGTAGCGCCCTGATGAGACCGCCGGATGTGAGGAATTCTTCAAGGATCTGGATAGCAAAATGGCTGATGTCGCCAAACCTCAAAGTGCGCATTTTCCTGCTTCTTTGCGCTCCAAATAAGCGGTGGAGAAAGCTTGGCCAAAGTCCTAGAGCAAGACCAGAAAGCAAAGGTGGGTGGTTCATCCTTGAAGCGAATCTCGATAGGTTAGCTGGTGGTGCAGCTGCTGCCCGCAAGGCTTCGATGCGTTCTTTTGCGCTCCGTCATTGAAGGCAGTAGCTAGCGTCTTTCAGGTCTTCTTTTCGTGTCGTGACGTCAGGCTTCGTCCTCCGCTGGCATCGGAGATCACACCACCCGGCTCCAGAGACCTCAAAGATGGCTTCCTCGCCTCGATTTCCTGCACTGAGACCAGCGATTAAGTCTTGAATAGCGTGGCGGACATTTTCTGGCACTTGGCCCCTGAAAAGGCTTGGCCTTCATTAGCCAGGTGGAAGGTAAAAGAAAGATTCCAGTTCAAGAGCTGCTCTTTTACCTCCTGGGCCAACTGGGTCCAAAGGAAGCGCCTTCACCAGATCCAGATCCTTGATAGCCTTTGAGGAAAGACCCCTCCAGCCAGGCTGGGGATCCACCAGTGGACTGGACAGTCTCACCACAGGCATAAACCTGAAGTCCTTAAAACCAGCTAGCTGACTTGCCCTTTCCCAAAGTTCTTATTGACCAAGCAATCTGAAAGAGGCGGTCGGTCCCTGCTCTCATAAAAAGCGCCCAAAGCTTTGTTCAAAACAGTCATTCTTGAGCAAGTACTGCTCGCTCGCGCTATTGGAGGATGCAGAAGCTCGATGCAGAGGCCTAATAAGAGCCATATTTGGAAACCAGGCGCGTGCGTGAAAGGCATCCATGGTTCCGATATCACTAGTTGGTAATTTCCTGGCAATTTGTTGGGCCAGAGTGCGCTTGAAGCTCCTCACCCTGGCTAGCCTTTGGAGACTTTTCTCCAACTCTTTTCTAACCAGTTTCGTAAGCCCGGTTGCTGCTCGGACAGCAAAGGTTGAGATGAACACGCTGGATGGAAATCGACGCAATTGATCCAGGATCCAGTTGAACCACGACGAAAGGTCTTTCCAGATCCAGCCGAAGCTGAGACTAGAATTGATGGTCCCCGATGAATAGGATGGCTTCTATCTGCCTCAGTCCGTTTTCGTTTGCATTCGCCTTGTCGAACTGACCTCCTGGACTTGGAGTAGTCTTGAATTCGCTTAGGACTTAAAAATTCAATTGGTTTCATTGATCTCAATTCCTCCTCATTTTCTCATCCAGGCCTGGCGGGAGCTGTCACCGACCGGCGCTCTCTCGCAATTGACTTGGATCCAATTTTTCCAAGCAGGGCTTGTAACTCGATGAAGATTGGCTTCAAATCCAGTGAATCGATTTGCACTGCTTCTGCTATAGGGAGCAATGCTTCTGTCCATTTTCAGTATAAGGGTTAATCTAAAGTTACCCGACAAGATGCTCTGCTGCTTCTTGATAGAGATGGGCATTGTGGAGCAAGAGCACGGTCTAGCTCCTCTTGACTCTGTAGGAGTCACGGCCTTTGTCTCCATATGTTCTCGCCAAGTTGGCTAACAGCCTGATCTGCCAGCACAGACCCATCACTGTGCAGGCTTTTAGAACGGCTATGGACAGCATCATCGACCGCCCTGGTATCCTTGAGAAGCACCAAAGGATCCAAGTCATCTGCAAGTACATGGCTCCAAAAACCTCATGTCAGGACTCGGGAAGTCCTGAAAGTCTTTGATAGCGGGACAGATAGGCTGGCACTGAGTTGAGACCCGTTAAGCATCCTTCTCAAAATTTAAACTCGATGCTCACTGGACCTTGTGGGTCCACTACAAAGCTCCTCGTATCAGACAGCCGATCAATCCGATCCGGACCTTTGCTGACCAAGAGCGGACGACCCATCTCTTCTAGGCTAAGAAGGGACGATCTGCCTGGCCGAAGAGAGCTTCTTCTCCAAATGGTTTCAATGCGATCATTGGTGAGCTGAGGACACGTCCCGCTGCCCGAGCTGGGTGTCCAGAAAGCACTGCTGAGCAGCCATGCGCATTCTCCTTGATAGCGAGGAGCATGACTCGCTCCTGGCTGGGTTTCAAGCGAATGGCCTCGACCAAGCGCCTACACAAAATTCTTCCAGCTGAAGGATCTTTTGGCACCTGTTCAAAAATCTCGGTGCAAGAAATTCCCATGTGCTCTCGCATCTGGTCGCTTAAGTGCTACCTCTCTTGCGAGCCAAGACATAGTGGGATAATAGCTATATTGGTTTTGGTAGTAGGTGTTGAGAGCTGAAGCAGATAAAGACAGAGCCTGACCTTTAGGATAAAGGGGCCTACGGGTCTCATCTTCTAGGACCTTGGTCGCTCGGGTGTAGCAGCTACACTGTGGGATGTGTACTTCTGACGCGCCAGTTCCTCCGAAGTGACTACTGAATGGCAACCGCCCAGAAGGTCGCTTCTTCCCTGCCCAACCCTGAGGTCAATTTCTCCTGCACGTACCCAGGTACTCAATCGAGCCAAGAGAGCCTGGTAAGAACTCCCATGTCTTGACTAGGAGGCTGGTAAGCCTCTCTTTCGATGACAGATAAATTGAGGGGGCTCTTGGTCAGCTCGAGCAAGTAAGACATCTTGTCATCCACCTCGTTGACTAAAATAGGGACTGGACAAGACCAACTGTTTGCTGGCTCAGCATTGAAGAGACAGGGCGACTTTGGAGGCGATCTCTTCCGCAGCTGTCCTGACTGGCAATGTGGAGATTGGCTCACTGTTCGTCGAAGCTTTAGCCCAAGGCTGGCGCCTCATCCGGTCAGCAAGGATTGGTCATCAGCAATCTTGGGAAGCGCTCCTGGGTCAAACCAATGGCAGAGACATAAGGAGCTGATAGAGGTTCAGATCAAATCATAAGACTGAACTCAGCCCACCACATCAGACAGTCGCTGGAGACAGTCCGTAACTTGCCAACATATCCCTGCGGATAAGAGTGATGTAGGAAAATCATCTGAAAGCCACCTCCATCTGGTTCATCCTGAGCAGTGCTCTAGTGCATGGCCAGTTGACTCCAGACTTGATCGCAGCGTTCCATCTCCTGCTCTGAACCACGACCAGCGTCAATGTCGCATGTTTGAGCCAAACTGACTCCTGGACTGGGCAAACTTCTTTTCCAGCGAGTCCCTGGCTGGTCGTTGGACTCTGAGCCTATAAAATTCCTGCAGAGACTGATCCGTGCTGTGAAGAATCTGATTGAGACGCTCTAGGTCAAATTTGTCCTGGTGGTTGACTGTAGAGTCACTGAGCAGTGCGCAGCCAGCCTTGATTCTGCAAAGCAGACAGACTATTGTCAGGAAATGTTTGTCGATATCTCACTCTCGTGTCAGCGCGTCCCATAGAGCCCTGTCTTCAAGAGATTGACCACGTCCTCGGTCAAAACCGATAGCGACGAAGACGATCCAAGGATTCCTGCCCATTGGACCGGGGATGCTGGGCCACAGATCTCGCCTCTCCCGAGATAGAAAGGAGTCGGTACTCGTCAAAGATGGTCTTGAGCTGGAGCGACAAGCATCCTACACCTCTCCAAGAGGACCTGAATGTCTTTTTGCGGTCAAAGCGCCCCTTGCTAGAGGTGCTAAGGAATGAGCGGTAACGGCTTCAGCTCTTCCTTTTGATGATGAAGTCCAAATTTCACGGCTTCGATCTTTGATCAGACAGCTCACATCGACCTTCTGTAAACATAGCGAGCTTCCAAGATCCGGCAGTCATACGGCTAAAGGCATCTCTTTCCTTGACCGACGGAAGCAGACCTGGTGGTCCAGCCAAGTCTAAGAAATCGACACTGGCTGGTAGAGATTCTCACGAAAGCTCGAGCCGATAGGCTTCCACTGGCATAAGCCCGATAATGATCCTTATTTTGTCATGCAGCAGTCGAACTAGGTGTCCTCTCAGCTGAGAAACTGCAGTTTACTGAATCACCAAGCACAAACTTTAACCTCATCCAAATCTCCTTGATAAGGTGATGAGTAAAATTGGCTAGCTAGACTCAGACTCAAAGTTAAGTGCTCAGAAACTAACTGGTCTGACAGCCTTTCAAGATATGGATTCAAGTCTTCTTTTCCAGATCTGGCAAGCGGCATCCAAGCTGATGTCAATATCTGCCGTCTGCAACTCCATGAAAGAGCTGATCAATTGTTGATAAACTGGGGATCCTTCTTAAGACGTGCATAAACCTTGCTTCTTCATCCAGCATCTGAGAAGCACTCCAAAAGAGCATGCTACACTGATATCATCTATGCTTGTTGCTTGTGTCATTGGTGTAAAATAAAGGTGCTATCTGGAGTAAAGCGCGTAATGGTGATGGTGTAGCTTCCTCGTCTATGAGTTAAAGACTTTGCGCTCCTTCAAAGATAGAGAGTTAAAGACAGGCAAAGACCTGCTTCCTTCTTCAACCAAGGATTGGGCTCATCCAACAAAGACACCTGGGTTGAAGTGTCTGAATATTCAGGCATTAATTTCATGTTTTGATTCTGTAAAATGATAGTTCTGGCTATACCACATCTTTGCGCATTTTCATGGTTTCCCATCATTCAAGAGATCTAGGTAGATAAAAAAAAAACCGAATAAAATGTCTGCTTTTTCAACTATTTTAATCTTCCCAATTGATTTGGTGTGATAGAGTATGTTAGAGCCAAAACATATACTGGCCAAAGGCTGCATGAGGGAAGAATGGCAAAAGGTTTTGATCACCTTCTCGTAGAGAAATATATAGAAGGAATCCAGGATAACTCCAATGATCATCAAAGCAAACCTTAGTAGGGTATGGAAGGAAAATCCGAATTAAGATCGAAATAAGCCAGTGCCCACCACTCTGCGCCTTGTTAATCAGACAGTCAAGTGACTTGTAAGAAGAAGAACCCTGTAGAAAAATCCATCTAGCAAGGCATGTAACTGCCATGGGACCATGCTTAAGAATCCTGTGGAACACCTGTATGGGATTGAGCAGAAGGAGGAGATTATAATAAAGCACCTACCCACTCACCGCTGTCACGATATCCCAAACAGACCCAACAATGGCAGACTAAAGGTATCTGCATTTTGGACTATTTAAATTAATTGGAAGCTGTTTAAATCGAAACCCTGATATAAGTGTCATGCAAGAGTTTACAAGATAATCAAAGCAAAAGTTACTGGAGTAGGCTGCCCATCTGTTGTTGCATTGGTAGCTGTCTCTGCATGTGCCAATTTAGCCCAGCAACTGGTCAATATGAAGAGTTCCTAGACTCAGACAATAAACTGTCAAACATGATCGCAGTCACAATAGCGATATCATACCATTTGAGTTTCAATATTTTCAGGGTCGTGGTGAATCCTAAGAATGTTCATCATTCATCCTTCTATTCTACATGAAGTGCAGCTTTGATAGTTCTTACTATAGTAGAACATAAAGAAACTTTAATTCTTAGTTAGTAATAAAAATGTTATTAGTGGTAGCTGGAATTTTGTCCCAGCCTCTCAATTGTCTCTTTGACTATCGAGTAAGACGTATGTTTTATCTCAAGTCTGCCTTGGCCCCAAATATGACTTCAATGAGGGAAACAAGTTTTATTCGCAATCCTCTTAACAGTCTCCACTGTTGAAGCGTGAGGTGAGACGACGAAACCGAATCACCCATTACTGATTTCCCGTCCCACTTTCCCAGTTCGATTCCTCTAAGAGGGCCTGGATTCTATCCAGAGGCTCGATTATCGGTCACTGCCATCACGCGCACGCCTCTGGCCAGATAAAGTCGACTGATCTGACTCTGCAAAGGCTGATCTCTGCATCCTTGATAGCCAATAATATTGAGCTGATATTGGTCCCCGACTTCCAAGTCTCGGATGTTTCACCCAGCCATAGCTGAACTGTAAACTTCGACTCACCAGCACTGCTTTCATCCAACTGGAAGACTTCTAATCCTGGGTGTTGGGAAAAGGATCTTAGCTAGGAGACCTCGTCACCTTTCTGGTAGATGACCAAATCAGCTCCCCACCTCTCAAGGACTTCTTGGTCATTTATTTTGACTCAATATCGTTTTGACGCCAAGTGCCTATAGTGCATGACAGCCAGTACAGCTGGGACTCCAGGGTTTTCTCCGTCGCGATAACGACTGTACTGCGTGTCTTAACATTTCGTTGCCATGTATCCAAGAGTGTCCAATCCTAATATTCCAACAATTCCAGTTGTAAATTATGGATTCATACTGATTAACTACATCTGTGATCATCACTGTACACACATCTATATCCTGGTCCTGCAGAGTTTTCAGGACATCGTCCAAAAAATTCCTAGTCCCAGAATCTAAATGGTTCACTTCCATGGCAGCCTCCTATCCGATAATGATGTTCATTTTGGCATACTGCAAGCAGTATCTGCTTTCCGCTTGGTAATTGTTCGTTTCAAATCAAGGAGGGTTATGACCAACTGTCCGATAAAACAAGGGAGGACCATGATAATGCATAGTCCTGCTCCATTTATGTTGAGGTTACATTATGGTCACTTCCAACTGTCGCTAGGAGTGTGATACCACCTCAAAGACTAAATAACAAAGCGTTAGCTATCCGAGTCACCTAAACAGACCTTTAATAGTCCCACTCAAGAAGGTCAACTGAAAATCACCGTCGTCCCAAAGGAACGTTGAACAAATGTCTGTGAAATCGTAATGGCTCTAAATTGAAAAGGTAGGTTCCCAATAGTTCCTTCCTTTCCTGAGCCAGGAGCAAGAGGACTAGGAAGGGTGATCTTCATCCCCTGCTGTCCCGCCTGGTGCCCACCCAAAAACATCTGCAAGAGATAGATCGAAGAGTTGCCACCGGCTGACTGCTGAGCACTCCAGATGAAAACCAGCTGTCCATGCTGATTTGCTCTGGAAAGCTGACTAAAATTTTCTCTCCCAAGTGGGAATCCAATGGTCGCTGGATTATCAACCCAGTTTGAGAGACTGGTTGCTGGTCCCAAAGAGAAGGATCGCAGCCACAACCAGGAGAACCAATTTGGTATGGAAGTTTAAGAGTTCGCTGTCCTGATTGATTGTGGCCTTGCATAGGGCCAAAACTAGACCATGGCTTCAAGCCTGCACACAGGCAGACAAGGCTGGACACCAACCAATCGGCTCCAAAGCCTACCATAACACGTTCTCCAAATTATCAAAGCCTTTATTATACAGAAAGGAAACCAGTGACAAGATAGAGTTAAAGATTCTATGGCCCAACCAAAGGAGAGGAATGAAGGAATCATGAGAGCAAGGCCCCCAGTCCCTGATGGTAAAGGTGGTGAATGAAATAGAACGGTCAAACGGGCAGCCTGGTTATTAAGCAAGCCAAAGTTTCGTCCTGAAATGTCCGGTCGGTCCTTGTGTCTGAGCTTTCTTTGACGACTTTCAGCAAGAGACCGATAAAGGTCAAGGATCCTCTGTGCCACCTGATCTGAATCAAGAGTATGCTAGACCAACTTGTCTCTAAGCATTGTGGTGGTGTCGAGGCCACTGACTGCAGCATGCCCTGTCACAGACCCATGGAGACCGCTGTGCTATGGTCAGACATAGCTCGCTTTTTGAGCTAGTTTGCTGGACAAAAGGCAGTTTCAATAAGAGGGAGCTTTCAATTAAGATAATTCAAGAAAAAGTTGGGAAAGATCCTTGCTGGTACAGACTTTCATCTTGGACTCTCCACAATGTTAAATAATAATTTGCACTAATAGTCATTAAATTAAAAGTATTATCTTATAAGTGAAGAACCATTTCTAGGCACAATTTGGGCTTTATCGAATACGCTTCAGATCCTCTCAGCTGCCTGCACTTTCAGGTCTGCAAGAGAGAATCTAGCAGGCCAGGAGGCTCCAAACCGCATCACACGAAGCATGGCTGCTGCTGTGAGGCGCACTCCATCTCCACCACACTACACCTTTCAATGTGATAGTCTTAAGTCAGGCGTTTCTCGATAAAGCCATCTGTCAGACCAGTCATGAATTTCTGATAGGAATTTCTTTCCTACATGCTCAATGGCGGTCAATGCAATGACTGTCCACTTCCATATAACGAGATGAAGCCACATACTGGTAATTAGGCCCTCTATCTCGCAAGGCTTTGCTGGGATTAAAAAAGGCATTTTCTTTCCCCATGTCTAACAAGACGCCAAGGCCACCATTTGAAACTACCTCTTCACCCCATAGTCAATTAACCAATCCACAAATTGAGCTACAGTAGATCCTGAACTGGCGCTTGGGCCAAGGATTTCTCCTTGCGCTCCAGACATAAACCGGATAGTCTTAGAAGCAGAGGCATTTGTCATTCCAGCAGCCGGCAAAAGCGGTCGTCAATTCTATCCCCAAGAAAGTATAAAGCGTACTATCAGGTGTAGGCCCAACTTCATGAGTTTCGGCGCATAATGACTGGCCTCTGTGTTGTCGTCAAACTTTAAAATTTGGTTGAGGATCATCAGCTACCTAATCTTTGTTTTGTAAATATTAGCAGCCCATCCAGCAGCCGCTAAGATATAAAGGACGTGAAATTCTTTATGAATGTGCTGTCGCGCGATCTACCGGCAAGTACCACAACAAACAAGCGCACCTTCACCAAGAAACAAGTATGCTTGAATTTGGAAATAAGTATTTATTTTAAGATTAAAAATTCCAGAATATCCTCTATTTTTGGGAATTTCCTTTTTTAGCAGTCGTTTCAAGCAACGCTCACGGTCTGGTTCATCCACATGTTCCTTTATAGTGTCTGATCAATCTGTCCAAGCATAGCTATGGGGTGAAGATGCGTCCTGGGATTGATAGTATTCCGTCGCCACTGCTTCAGCAAGAACTGTTTGTCATAAGTTGTTACGGAAGCTGCTCACCAGGCCAGAACACGGTAAAGGGATTCAAGAGCACGGTTATTGTAGAGGCACACCGGACAAAAACCTCTGCTGCCCTCCACAGAAGTGAACCCTGGTGCTGGCCACTGCTGCTGCTGCACCAGAAGCCGCTACCCAAGAGCGGGGCATCTGCCTCCTCCAAGGATTCTCACGGACCTTGGCAATCCTGTCTTCCTCAAGTGCCTGCAACAACGGCTGTCGCCCCAAATTCCAGAGCCATTGAGTTGACGGGTCCCCATGCTGACTCATAGGAATTTAAGTGTTCTCTTACCTTAGCTGCAATCACAGCAGAAGGCTGACCAACAGCACCGTCACTCCAACAATAACAACCACTCTGTCACCTTTACATCAGCTTTCACATGCCGTACATGGTATTTGCTGGCATGGACATCTGCGAAGCGTCAAGAAGGGATTTGAGCATGGTTTTGCATAATCAGATAGCGAATTGTAATGGATGAGCCCAGTTAGTATACTGAAGTATGTACCCGCTTGCACCCCGTCGACCAGTTGCCGTCAATATGTCGGTCACAGGTCCCATTATGGGCCAGCACGACAGCATCACACTCCCACAAACTGGCGATGAAAGGCGATGACAAGTCTCCTGGTTTGACCGTAGTAATGGCTCACCGATTTCTTCCACAACTCACCGGCTTCGTAATAATTATTTTGATGACCTGGCCTAACATCTGGACTGTGCAACGAGATCGATCCACAGATTACAGGTGCGAACGATATGGGAGAAATGACATCATCTGGTGCTTCTCATGTGGATGTGCTCCACTTCTATGTTAGCCCACTTTGCCTAGCTTTCTTGCTAGACTGTTTTCTCTTATAGGAACAACCTACTTATTGCCACTTACCTATAGTATACTTTATCGAGCTTTTAGCCCAATTTGATTTAAACCCATCATTTAATCATATTTTTCCATACTTCTTTTCTAGCATTTTCTTAATCAGATAGTATTTTGACATTTTCGCATTTCTTATCAATCAACACCTTTCTGACAAAATTGCATTTGAATATCTTTTTCTGCTTCCAAAATCTGACCTGGTACTTGAAGAAGCTCCAATCCATCAAAAGTCTCTCAGCTGAGGTTGATAGCTATCACTATAGTCACCATCTATATGGAGACTGAAGAAGTTGACAAAGGGCTTTAATCAGTCGTGAATGCTACTTGGCATAGGAGGTCGGTGATAAGCCACCTGATCTCCTGCATAGCTCCTTACACTCCACATCATTACTCAAAAGAAACTCTCAATATGCTCTACCACAAAGGCAATCGGAAACAAAATGTAGTGGTTCGGTGTTCTTCTCATCATGAAGCGGTATTCTAAGACATCAGGTTTAATCCAAGGAATAATTCTATATCACTCTCACCTCCAAATAGCGGTGCACTGTCTTCCCTTTTAGCTCAAAATTCCGCACCGCTGACTATTGTCATAAATCTGGTCGATATAGGGGGTCACCTTGAAATCTACGTACAAACTAGACATCAGGTTGAAAAATCACCTCCCAAAGCTGTTGTCATCTCCAATCTTATTCTTAAAATTCAGATCCTCATCAGCTCATTGTGGAGTAGGTCAGTTCGGTACCAGTCCCTGATAACGAAACCTAATTCGTTTTACTTTCTAAAAATTTCATACCCCATGACAGAATAGGAATAATGAGGGTTTCCAAAATCACAATAAACATCTCTTCAATTCCGTCATTCTTCATTTTGATCACATCTGGTGATGAAAGGGCGGGAAAAAATGAGCTATGTGGCAAACCGACGTTTGATTTCAAGAAAGCAGTGTAGCAAACCATGTCCACTTTCTAGTTATCTTGGAGTGGGTTCCACCCGCCTGATTCGGACGTAATTGCTTGCATAAGTTCTTGGAATTTCATGTGGTTCAGACGAAATTCTACGGCGTATAGCTTGTGAAAAATTCCGCTACCTCTCAGGTAATCTCTTCCTGGTGAACCAAAGTCATCACCAACACAGCTCTTTACCTTACCACCCTGTCTCACATTTGCTCCTATTTCCACGTTGAAAAAGGCTATTTTAGGGAACTTTATAAATCATTTGAAGAAGAAACTAATTTTCTAGGTAAATATACAAGCTATTAAAAGAAATTATCTAAAGAAAGTGGAACAAATATCTTTTATGTCCAATCCGATACTGTAATATTCCTTTGGAAAACAACATCTATTTGAAATGACCATCTTTCTGGTGTAAGAGAAGATTTAACCTCTTTCTAAGAATTTCACATTAATAGAAAAGTGGATAGTTGAAACATTCTTCATCCACTTTGGCTGGTTTTACAGCTTATTCGTCACGTAAAGATTCCACTGTCTTCCTTTGGTGGCGATGCGTGAAGGGATGAGACCCGACAACATCGTTAATAACGGAGGATACCGATGAGGATGATGCTGCTCCCGCGGTAATCAAAAATATCGTTCTACGTTGGGGTCATTTTCGCAACGACGGCAATGATTGGAAGGGTGAGCGTAATGGCGATACCGAGCACCCGGAGATAAATCCTTCAGATGGCTGTTTCAAGCGTGAAGATGCGACGGATGTCTTCGGAAGCCCCCATTGCACGTAGGATCCTGGTTTCTTTGTACGTCTGAGAACCGAGATGTGGGGTGATAATCGTAAATCATGTACCGTGATGATATGATGATGAGATGGCATGAAAACCAACGAGTATGGTTGTAACTGTCGCCTACCCTATTGTCGTAATGAGGACATGATGGGTTTGGAATATCGTCGGGAGTAGGTGAAAGCACTTTTGTCGTTCCTCATGGCGCTCTTTTTTCGCCGTGTACAGGTGGTGTTGATGAAGTCCTTCAACTTGTTTTTGTTGGAAGGAAGAGGTGGTAGAACTGATGGCAGCCGGTTTGGGATTTGTTGATGACACCAATTTCGCGAGGTTTTCCTCGTAAGTGGCAGCTGGAGTTGTTGTATTGTTGGGATGCATTGCGCTTTGTTGTTCAGGCGTCAATTTGACCAACTGGATTTTTCTTCTTCGTCAACCGCCGAATTGAATGGTTTTGGATCTTGGCAAATTCTTTTCTCCAGTAATACATTGATAGTTGGGTTAGCTCTTCGCTCTTTTACGATGTCACTATTTTGAATTTGTTCAGGCACCGATGCGGCGCCAGGGCGTTTTCACCCACCAGAAGGAGAGCTCACCCCCAGAACTGTCTCTTCTTTTTGACGAGGTTTGAACGCCGATAATTCAAGCCCAGGCCACCTCGATTGCGTCTCTCATATAGGCTTGTCAGTCACCTTATTCATCCATTGCTTTGGATTTAAAGCGGTCTTCGTGCTGACAACAGCTTAAGTTTTCCAATGAAAATCCCTATACCGATAGGTTTGAGATTTGAGTTCATCCAGTTTCTTCGACTGTTTAATTCTGCTAGTTCTTGATGCGTGTTTATGTATGAGGAGGTCACTGATTTGGTTCCTTTCATCCACGATCAGACGATTTCAGATTTATCTTCGGAAGAAGACCTTTCATACATCATATTGCGCATTAAGCATGGCTCGTCGCTTCTGGTGCTGGTTCCAGAACATGTTTGCAAATAGCCTTAATTGTTTGGTTGGCTGTATCGACTTCTGTCCGCGAGGTTAGACGAAGAATACCTTTTTGGACTGTTGAGGCTACTATGTAACATTATAGGGCTGTAAATTGTACTGGTAACGAATATCTTAGGTGGTTGTGACTTGGAAGTGTTTATCCAAGTAAGTCTTGAAGGAAAGGGAGGTCATTTTTCCTGATTTTGTTTTTTCAAGCCAGGACTATGGAAGCGTGGCTGACACCTGAGTTTGTTTTATTCCTATAAGGTTTTTCACCAAGTCTGGAGAGGTTTTCGCTATCAGATTACTCTTGGTCTGCTTCGCTAATCGTCAGTGGCAGAGACGAGAGTGTCTTCTGCACCTCCTTCTTCAAGTACATAGCTCACAACCATTTGAGAGGGCCAAGACCAGGCAATCCCGATAATCCCGATGAACCAAAGTGCGTGGTGTCAGAAAATGTCCGACCTTCTGTCAGCTTCGTTGCTGTTCAAAGTGGCTAGAGTCACTGGCAAAGCTCATCTTCGTCCTCGTGAACTGAATGTCACCTTGTTTGCTTTAAGTTGTCTGTATGATTCGAGCCGCTCAAGATGTTTCATCTAATACTTGCATGATACGAGGGGAGAGGTCTGTGCCAAATCTGGCTATGCGTCACCATGATGACCAGATGTCTTTTGCTGATGTCTTTAATAACTTCCATGATTTGGAAATAGAAGTCTCAGAATCAAGCGGCTCTGTTGGGTTCACTTCATGAAACGACTTTAGGATTATTGATAAGGCACGCAATCGCGATTCGTTACTTGTCCGCCAGACATTTCATTTGGTTTCTATATAAATGACTTTTAGGCCAACGCGTTCGGCAGCGCTTCGGATGGCACGCTTCTGATGTCTGATTTAGAACAGAGAGCCACAATCTCGACGTTTGAGAGTGCCGTTTATGACCAATCGTGATTATAAGATTGGAAGACGAAACCAACGTAGTTTCTGTAGCTATCCCAATCGCGATCTTTAAATTGTTTTGTTGGATTTTCTGGATGTGAGTAAATCACCCGATGTTATTGGTCGAGTCCACTGATGATATTTAAGAGGGTGGTTTTCCAGAACCCGATTGCCTGAGAATGGAGATTAAACTGTTCTCGCGGAAATTCATTGAGATATCTTTCAGCGTGAAACTCTTGATTGCCTGGGTATGAATAGGAGTACTTTTTGAACATGTTGTAGTTGTAATATGCTCGATCCTTTCCATACAACGCGAGCAGTATATCACAATTTGAATTTTGAATCAATATATTAAAATAGATTCTTTTCTAAAATATTCTCAACAAAGGAATGACTGGAATTTTGGCTTAATGGTGGTGGTGATTGCCAGTCCGTTCGGACTCTAAGTGCTGGATATCATTTATGGCAGGCATATGATCAATTTGATCGCTATCCACTCTACTGTACATGTTTCAATGTCCTTTAGATAGCAGACGGATAGCTGTTTTACTCGCCTCATGTCTCTTCTATCTGCTTGAGACAGACATGAACAATGGCACGCTTTCCAGAATCCATCCATGGTCCAG
>BNJU01002157.1_pt1 | contig 166400 bp, 239 predicted proteins | sample 8539281 | NCBI WGS metagenome assembly BNJU01 (sample SAMD00202456, study PRJDB9452) | human saliva metagenome | isolation source: human saliva | place: Japan | reverse complement strand
CTCATTTTCTCATTATAGATTTTTCAAATATTCCACTTCTTCTCGCGTCAATTTCTATAATCTCCAACCTGTAAGTGTCCCAAAGTCAACTCTACCAATTTTAACCTCTTCAATGAATCCACATTACACCCCACGTTTCAAACATTTTTTTCATCTGTCTATTTCTTCCTTCAAAAATTGCTGATTCTAATTTCTTTTCCAAGCTTTTCACTTTCGCAGGAGCCGTTCTTTTTCCTTCCAATCACAACACCATGTTGTAATGCTTCAAATCCTTTTCCTCAAGCTTCCTATTAATTTTTTGCAATATAGCTCTTATATAGTTTTTCTGGATGCATAACATGATTGTAAAATTCTCCATCATTACTACATGATGATCAAACCTTCTGTCATATAATCCAATCTACCACTATGTAAACAAACGTCGATTTTTATATAATCAATCGCCAATCTTCTTCCGAAATTTATCCTCATTTCGAACATAAACCCTTTTTGGTTTATTTAAAATGTAATATTCAAATTTTAGTATTTATCTTTATTCTTTCACCATCAACTCTACTACATCTTCTGCTTAATTTCCATCCCAATAATTGCTTTTGTTTATTTACTGTTACTCTTCCTTCTTTTATCAATTCATCGGCTTTTTCTTCTAGAGCAAACTCCAGATTCTGCTAGTAAATTTATTTAATCTCATTTTTACCTCTATTTTCCTTTTTATTTAAATTTCTTCCTCGTTTTCTTCTTTTCTTCATCCTCTAGCACTTTGTATCTCTCAAATTGCTCTGTAACCAGGCATCTCATCTTTTTCCTTTTAATTCCAAATAACTATAAAAATCATCAGTCACTTGATACAAATTTGGTGTACCAATTGTTTTTCTTTTCCAGAAATATACATACGAGATCCAAAAGATTTGCCATTGCCTTTTTTCGACATTAACACCTCTCTTATTTGTTCTATTTCTGTTCTTGTGATAGGCCCTTTTATATGCAATAGTTAAAGCTTTCATTGTTGATTTCTGTTAATTTTTCTTTATTCTCAATTCTGGATTAAAAACTTTTTCACATCTTCCAAACATCGGATTTGACACCAACGAAATAATTCCATTTTCTATTCTCAAATTAATTCCTGTCTATTTTCAGCTAAACTCTTTTTACTGCCTCTTCTATCTCAAATTTCCATTTTATAGAATTTTGCAAGATCATCAACTGTCAACAATTCCTCTCGAAAGAAACAACAACGCTTCTATTTTTCTTCAATATTTTCTATTTTAATTTTCTTTTCATATTTTCCATTTCTTTTCTTTTTGAAAATTTTTAAGCTACAATTATAATAAAGTGTGAGAGCAAAATGCTCTACAATCAATTTGTATTTCATACTCTAAAACTTTAGTTTAAATTAATAAACCATTATTAAAAATATCTAATTTCATTTTATTAACATATTCTCATTTTCAACTCAATTTATTAATATTCTGAATTTGGAGAAATTATAATATTTTTATAAGAAGGGAAGTCTTCTAAAATTTTAGCAATCGATTTACAACCGCATCGAATCGCATCGTCTCCCACAGTTACTTTCAATTTTAATTCCGCTTCAATTTCCTTTTCTTTCAAGATTCTAATTCCAGCTCCTCCACCAGATAAATAAATTCCTGTTTCATAAATATCCGCTGCAACTTCTGGACTCAATTTCTTCCATTGTAATTTTATTTCATCAATTATTAAATTAATATGTTTCAAAATAGCTTCATCTATTTCAGATCGCCACTATTTCAATACTTTTTGGCAATCCAACACCAATTTCCTTCCTAATTTCAAAATCGAACGAGTATCATCAAATTCACTAATTGTATTTATTTTCAATGTTTCTGCTGTTCTTTCTCCAATTAACAAACTATGATTATCTCTCTACATAGTTGATAATATCTTCATCCAAATGATCTCCTGCAATTTTTACAGATTTAGAAATAGCAGCTCCACCTGAAACAATAAACGCACTTCAGTAGTTCCACCTATATCAACAATCAAGTGTCCTTTTTGTTCAAATAAATCAATCTCCAACTCCAATAGCTGCTGCAATTGGTTCTTTCAATCAACAAACTTCTTTTAGCTCCAGCATCTTTACTACTTCTACCACAGCTCTTTCTTTCTACTTGTGTAATTCCACTTGGAACGCAAATAATTACTCTCTGAACTTTGAACTTTATCTTTCTAATCAAAAATTTTTCTAACATTTTTCAGTTACTTTCATAATCTGAAATAACTCATTTTTCAATGGTCTAATTATTTTCTGTATGATTAGCTGTTCTTCCAATAATTTCTTTTGCTTTTTCTCCAATATGTTCCACTTCATCTGTTTTTATATTATAGCAACATATGTTGGTTCATCTATTAAAAATTCCTTCCCTTTAACATACACTACTGTATTTGCTGTTCCTAAATCAATCGCTAGTATCTCTTGTTGATCTTGAGCTATGCGTTGCTCCTCCTCATGCTTCTTTTTGATCGAAAAATCCTCATACAAAACTTTATCTCCTTAATATTTTGTTTTTATTTACAATTTAATTTTAATAACTTTTTTTCATACTCAAACTCTTTTCAAAATCATTCATCACAATTTGATTATTGTCATCAATAATCCCATTTTCTTTTAGTTGTTCATAAATCTTTTGACGCTCTTGAAATCCTATACTTAACTTTCTTTGTAACAATGAAATTGATACTCTATTTTCTTTGCCTTACAATATCAACTGCATCTCAAAGAATGAATCCAACGTACTAAGCGTATTTTTCATCATGTTCAACTAAAATGTCATCTCTATACTGCACTTTTCGAATTCATTTTAACGTATTTGCTAAGTCATTAACTTCCCTCATCTGAAATGAATGCCCTTGTATTCTTTCTAATTTTGAAGATCCATTTGCTAATCAATAACATATCTCCTTTTTCCCTAACAATTTTTCCAGCTCCCATCTACATCTAATATTGTTCTTGAATCCACTTGAGATCTCAATGCAAACGAAATCTTGCTAGGTAAATTAGCTTTTATCAATCCTGTTACAATATCTGTCGACGGTCTTTGAGTAGCAACAACTAGATGAATCTCACAGCCCTTGCTTTTTGAGCTATTCTAACTATTGATTCTCTACGCCTCCAGAAACAGTCATCAACCAGCCAACCCATCAATGATAATAACAATAAACGGTATTTTTCTATAAAGTTTAATTTATTATAACTTGTAATATTTCATACTATTTTCAACCAACAGTTTATATCTATTTTCCATCTCATTAACCGCCCATTTTAACGCCAATGCCGCTTTGATGTAACAATAATTACTGAACTAATAAATGTGGTATTCCATTATATGGCATCAATTCTCACCATCTTCGGATCAACCATAGATAAATCTAACTTTTTCTGACTTTTTTAGAAATTAATGTAGATTAATGTATTTATTGCTTACTGATTTCCTGAACTGGTTTTGACTAGCAATCAACAAATGTGGTGTCTTAGCAATATCAATTATTTTATCACGTCCAACCACATCTTTTTCCCTAAAATTACATTTAAATCTCCCTTTTCTAATTCTTTATTTTTATTATATTAGAGAAATAAACTGGCTCTTTTATTTTATTCGCGTTTCAATCCTCAATCGTATTTTTCCTGGAATTGGTGCTTCTATCTCTAATACTTTCTGCCGCCAAATCTATAGCAATATCATCCGAAAAGATTTTGTAACCTTTACTACTTTTGTCCCTGTAGGTATTGTATTTTTCGTACCTTGTTATTGTTGGTCCATATTCATAATTCACAAACTTTCGCATCCACCTAAATTCCTTCAACACATTTTCCAAATGACACATTTTCCAAGCGATACTTTTTCTCAATTTTTATCTTTCGTTTTCATTATCCATCGGCTTTTTCAAAAATAGCACTAATTGCTACTAATTCATTATAGCCTCTACCATTTTCCAACTCTTGGTTAATCTTTCTAACTTTTTCATTAATCTGGTTTCAATTGCATCTATATCTCAAAAGCTCCTATTTTTAGGAAATTCTGGCACCCTTCCACTGTCTCTTTTATCTTTTTATTCTTTTTTATCATCAACTACAATTTTCCAATTTTGTTTTCAGCTTTTTCATTTTCAACTGTAGCTTCTTTTCTTATTAATTTCTAGTCTTTTCAACTTTGAATTTTTCTTTATTATCAGCTTACAGGTTCTTCTTTCAAAACCACTTTCTTCTGATAATTTTTCTTCACATTGTCTTTAGGCAATACTCTTTTCTCAGAAGCTCTCTTCCATTCCTTCTCTTTTACCTCTCATTTCTTCAGGTGTGTAAACTTCCGTTTTTGTAAGAATTTCTTCCTTCCGGCTTTTTTTCTGACAACTAAAACTCAATTTTTCTTTTCTTGATTGTCATAATTTTTCTTTTTAATTTTTCTTTTTGATACACTTTTATAATTAGTTCTCTTAATTTTTCTGTCTCTCTCTCTGCTTTTTAACAATGCTTTCTCTTTTATACTCATCACTTTTATGATATTTCAAGATTCCACGATTATCTTCTGTAACCTAATTCTATGTAATCCTTAAATACCAAATAAAACTGAGACTAACAACAGACAAGTCAGCAAAAATCCCATTGTCATTGAATACATAATTTTATACAATGGCATCGAAACTATCGCACCTAGAACTCCACCACTTTTTACCATTAAACTTATTTCTAATAATTTTCTGCCCGCCACAGTAAAAATTATTCCAGCCAATGATCCTGTCAACGCCTTTTATAAGTAGCAACGACCAGCCAAAACCATCCTATATCCAATAACCTTTATTCTTTTGTAAAATTGAAAATCACCCTCATATGATAATTCCTCCAATGACTAGAATCGAAACAGTATAAACCACGCTAACTTTACTAAAAGTAAAAGTTAACATTTTTAGAAAAATATTAAAAGATTTTTATCAGAACTACCGTTACTTTGGATACTTGCCTTATTGACACTAATACCAATAAAAATAGCCCTAAAAGAATCCAAAAATCCTTCTATCCTTTTTATTCATTCCTCATTCCTTCCTTATTTTAAATTTGGTATTAAAGTTTTTCGATAAATGTTAAAACTCACAACAGTTCCAATTATCAAAACATTTTCTGTATAATTAATCTTAAAAATACTATCTAAAAATATCTCTTTAAATTTTAATACTATAATTATTCTAGCACAATTCAAAAATTTTTAAATAATATTTTTATATTATCTTCTACTATTATACATTATTTTTCTTATTTTGTCATTGGTTATAAGCAATTTTTTAACAATCTATAAATTTGCTATATTTTTAAATTTTTAATACTTATTCAAAATTTCTTTTACTCTTTCTTGTTCTAACTTCATCCATTCTTTTTACTGGTTTTGGCTCCAATCCATGCTCTAATATTGCCTTTTTCAAACCACATAACATCTAACCATTTCAAACTTATATCCAGCCTTAGTAAAGACACCATTTTTTTCTAAATCCTAAATAATTATGTAATTTCTCACTATTTTCATTTGGAAAAGTAACACATCCATAAACATTTATTACATTTTGCAACTCTCAAAAATATCAATTAAAAATATTGTACATTTTCTTCCCAAAACCATTCCCAACATAATCCTTATCCGTATAAACTGACAATTCAACATCCCATTGATAAGCAGCTCTCTCCCCAAACTTTATGTGCATATGCATACGCCACAATTCTATCATCCACTCAGACAAACAATATACGGATATTCCCCTTCAATATCCTCTATTCTCTTCTCGAATTCTTTTTATCGTCGGCACATCATACTCAAATGTAATCGTCGTATTCTCAATATATATCGATATATTTCTAATATTTCTTTTCGCATCTTCCTCTTTGTTGCAAGCCTCAACAAAGCATCATTTTCACAAACCTCCCTTTACTCAAAAACTTTTATTCTCTAAGTATATCATAATTTTAGAAAAATAAAAATAAATTTTATTCTCAAAAATTTTCTATCTATTTTACTTTCAAAATTTATGATATAATAAATTTAATTAATTCATAATTTTAAGAAAGGATTAAAATGAAAAGAGGTATTTTAGTCACAAGTTTCGGTACTTCCCATTCTGACACAAGAAAAACTATCGAAGCTTACTCGAAAAATCTAGTAATTGAAAAATATGGAAAAGAATGTTTTGAAAGAGCATTTACATCAAATATTATAAGAAAAATTATTCAAAAACGAAAAATTTAAAAATTTACAATCAAAAAGAAGGTCTTGAAGCTTTCAAAGCAAAGAGGATTTTCAGAAGCAATCACTATGTCTCTACACATTTTAGCTGAATTGAATATTCAAAATTAGACGATACTTATGGAAAAATCACAGAGCCACTTTTTAGCAACTGACTCTGATTATGAAGAAATCGTTCAAAATAATGAATTTAATGATTTAGAAAACAATGACGCAATAGTTTTTATGGGACACGGTTCTGATCATAAAGAAAGATGTTATTTATAAAACCTACAAGAAAAATATAATTCCTCTGAAAAATAATATTTTCGTTGCTACTGTTGAAGGCAAAATCACTTTAGAAGATGTCTTAGAAAAATTGTCAAAAAACAAATTTTAAAAATATTTTGTTAAAGCTTTTAATGATCGTTGCTGGAGACCATGCCAAGAATGATATGGCGTCTGACGAAGAAGATTCGATGGAAATCCATTCTTGAAAAGAATGGCTACAATGTTATAGCTTCATTAAAAGGAATGGTGAATACGATTTCATCTCAAAAATGTTTATGAAAAACTAGAAAAGTTTTATAAATTTTTAATTTTTATAAAATTTAGCTTGAATATTTGAATTTTGTGATATAATATCAATACGATAAAATGTGGGAATGTTTTGTTTCGATAGGATAAAAAGCTTATTACTAGCAAGTAGACGGGAGTCTTTAAATCCAACTTTTAAATTAATCGGAAACGATAATTACGCTTTAGCTGCCTAGTTACGCTGGCTCGTCTCCATTTGAATTTTGCCATTGTTGGATTTGGAAGACGTCACTTTTAAATGGCTTTCACTTAGTGTGTATGATTATGTCATTTGAGGACAACTTATAATCTCGCTTTTAGACTTTTCGTTCATTTAATATCTAAAAGTTAAAGCGTTAAATGAACTAAACTTGTAGAAGGTAAGTGTGACTCTCTATTTTGGACACGGGTCTCGATTCCCTCGCCATTTCCACCATTCAAATTAATGTTATAACAATTATTTACTAAAAAGAGATTTTCTAGCGTTAGATTATCTCTTTTTGTTTTTAAAATTATCTTTTGAATTTTTCTCTCAAAAACTTTTTCTAAATATTAAAAATTAATCCTAGAAAAATCTATTGTTATATCGTGCTAAAGAAATTAAAATTAATTATATCTTTCTATAATTTATATTTTAATTTATCTTTACAAATTTAAATAATACTAGGAGGTAGCTTTATGAAAAAGGAATTTTTAAAATTTTAATATTTTAGTAATTTATGTTTGCTATAGGTTGTGGTAAAAAGAATGACACAATCAACATAGTATTTTTAAGCAAATGAATCGAATGATTCTCAAAAGCTTCTCGTGAAGAATTTGCAAAAATCATTGAAAAGAACAGTGTAAAAAGGCAAAATATTGTTACAACGACTGACTACATGATTGTATGGAAAATATTATTTCGGGGCAAGCTCAAATCGCTTATATTAGCCGAAGGTATTTTGAGTGCTGACACAAAGATGTATAAGCAATTGTTACAAATGCTGGAAAAAGTGGTACAAACGCAGATGTTTTATTACAGTTTTATAGCTGTACCTAGTGATGCTGCTAACAATCTACAAAGTTGGAAATACTTATGATTTGATTAAAAGGTAAAAGTTTTCTTTGTAACAAATAGTTCCACATCAGGATTTGTTGTTCCTGGAGTAGTAGTTAGAAGAATTTGGATTGAAAATACTGATGAATTACTCTCAAGAAGGAAAGTATTCTCGAAAGTTATTTTTCGAAATTCACATCCTGGAACACAAGTAAATTTATTGAAAAAGATGTAGATGTTACACTTGCTATTCCTCAAATCCTTTTACAACTTATGTAGAATTAGTATCAGGGGAAGAAAATAAAACTCGGGGCTATATACAAAGTTAAAGCTGGTGCACCTTTCACTCATTTGGAGAATACGTTGGAAAAAGTTTTGCAGTTATAAATTCATTCCTGTACCTAATGGAGCACTCGTATTCAACGTAAAAATCACTACTTAAAGATGACCAAGCCAAAAATAAAAGCAGCTTTATTATCTCAAAGAAACCTATGAAACCCCTGCAACTTTTTAGTGCTAAAACAAGTAAAATTAGAGAATGTTCTTAAAAGAAAGTGACAAAGTAGATTTGTTGAAGTTAATAACAAATGGTATGAAGATATAATGAAAGAAAATAATTTTTGCTACTTTAATTTATTTTAAAAGAGTGATATTAAACAAAGCTTTTATACATTCAAATGATATTATGAAAGTTTTTATAAACTATTATTTTTATAAAATATATGATAAAATTGTATACGAAAATTTTCTACTTTTCAGAAATATCTAATAAATAAAATTTTTCATAAATAATTAGTTCTATTTTACAACTTTTTATGAAACTAAATTTTGTTTTTATTGATAGATTCCTGATAGAAAGGAAGAAATATGCTTTTAAGTTTAAAAATGTATCTAAAACTTATAAAAATAAAACTGTTGCTCTTCAGATGTTTCATCGATGTAGAAAAACAACAGTTTATATCTCATTATTGGACCTTCTGAGTGGGAAAATCTACTTTACTTAGAAGTATTAACAGAATGATTGATATTTCATGGTAGCATTATTTTTGAAGGCAAAATCTGAAACATTGAATAAAAAGGAAACTAAAACTAGTTAGAAGACAGATTGGTATGATTTTCCAAAATTATAATTTAGTTGAACGTTTGACTGTTATTGAGAATGTTTTGTACTTGGAAGACTTGGCTATACAATCGGTTTTCAGCTGAGCTTTGGGGATTTATACAGAAGAGGAAAAGGAAGAAGCCTTTTAGATTATTGGAAAAAGTTGATTTGGCAAAATATGCTATCAAAAATGCAGTGATTTAGCGGAGGACAAAACAAAGAGTTGGAATTGCACGTGCTTTGATACAAAAACCAACTTTGTTATTATGATGAACCTATTGCCTCGCTTCTGATCCAAAAATCATCTAAAAAGTTATGGAACACCTTTCAAATTGCTATGAAATGGGTGTTACTTTGCACTCGTTAATCTCACCTGTTGATATAGCTTTGAAATATTCTGACAGAATAATCGCTTTTAAATAAAGGAGTATTCGGATAATTCTGTTGATAAATTATCAAAAGAAGAAATTGAAAAAATTTATAAAATGAAGAAACCGAAGAACATTAATAAGAAAGTGTGTCACAAAAATGTTAAAATCACAAAAATAAATAACGATATTTTTTTAAAAAGAAAAATAGTAAGATCTTTTGTATTAATAGTTTTTATTTTATATCTAGCATTATTTCTGGCTTTAAAAATACTGCTGCTATCAATTCTAAGTGGGATAATCTGGCTTTTTCCAAAAATTTATTCCAACATCAGAATTCTTGCAGTATTTGCCAATTATTTTAAAACGGCAATTGAAACTATTTTTATTAGCAGTTTCTTCAACAATTGTATCATCTATTTTTGCACTATTTTTAGCATTAATCGGTTCTGAAACAACTGAATAAACCTTTACAAAAGCATTAGTAAAAATTATTGCTTCATTTTTCAGAAATATTCTCTTGTTGCTTGGTCTTAGTTCTTCTATTTTCATTTGAAACAAAGCCAGTTTATAGGATTTTAGCACCTGCTTTTTAGTAACTCTTGATATTTAACAAGAACTTCTATTGAGACTATAGATGAAGCATCAGAAAATACATTAGACAGTTTTAAAAACAACAGGTGCATCATATTTCCAAATAATTTTTTCAAGGTGTTATCCCCAGCGTTTTTACCACAACTAATATCTTGGCTATTATTTTTATAGAAAATGGAATTAGGGAAGCAACTTTAATCGGATTACTTATAGGTACTGGAATCGGATTCATTTTTAACCCTATCATGAAGTTTCGTTATGACGCGGCTGGAATGGTTATATTGTTCGTAATAATAATTATTATCAGCATAGAATTACCATCTAACAAAATCAGAAAAAGAATTAATGTAGGAGATCTTTAAAATGAATTCAAAACATATTGAAAACAAAAATAATAAAATAATAATAAGAAAATCTCACAAAATCTAGAATCTATTTGTGGTCTACATTAAGCTATTCTATCTTAATCACCATTTTTCACACTAGCTACAATCAATATGGGTGAGTTAACTGTCTCTGTCTTTTTAGAATAAAAGATTTAAAAATTATGTTTTTCGAAGCACGATTACTGATAGATATACGTTTCTAGAAAGTATTTAATAGTCTTTAATCACTATTGCAATCTTGCTATATTGACAACATTGATTGATCTTTTATAGCGTTATTTTATCTGCAGCAAAAATCTTTCAAATGAAAGAACACTGCAAAAATAATCTAAATTATTGTATCATTCATACTGAGCAATCCTGACAATACTTTCGGGTTTTAGTATTTTCAGTTGTTGCAAACATTGGTGTGGAATCTGCCATTATTGGAATGTCATTTCATAGTATTGCTTATTTAATAAAAGCCATATTCTGAAAGCGTAGAAGAAAATTGATACAGCACATCATCGACGCCCCTAAAGCTAAACAGGGGCTTCTTGGTGGCAACAATATCTCAAGCTAGTTTTACCATCCACAACTATTCCATCCTCTCGTGGACTTTCGAAAGATCTGGAAATCAACTTTACAAACGCCGTAGCAGTTGGCGCTGCATCAGGAGCAGGTGGAATCGATACGACATGTTTATGTCAGAACAATGTATTTTGACATTCGAGAAATTGGAGTATTTGTTTACTTAATATTCATCGTAGCACCATACTAGAATTTATTTCTTATTTCTTAAAATAAACATCTAAAAATTAAATTTATATTTTATAGTTATATAACAATATTTAATCAATACTTGGTTTAACTATGCTTAAACTTCTCGTAAACTCACTTAAAACCTAAATTTATGCAACTGTATAGTTTGCACTTTTAAATAGTTTCAAGTATAATAACACTTGACTTATCTATACTGAACTCAAAAAGTTATAGATATTGCTCAAAAACCTAAATTTATACAATAGTTTGATTTTAAATAAATTGATACATATCTCTTAAAAGAAGTGTCTTTAAATCAGAGATATTATATTTTTATTTATTTTTCTACTTATAAAACCTTTTCATTTGTTTAACAGCTAAATATGAACTAATTTGTAACACATAACTCAACAGCTGTCCCAACTAAGATCAATAAGCTTGTTCCTCCAAGTAATACAGGTATATGAAGAACATATCCAAACCAAATATTAGGCAATATTCCTAATATTGATAAGAAAATAGCACTTCCAAAAGTAACTCTTGTAACAACCTTTCTAAATAATCAGCTGTTTCTGCACCTGCTCTTACAGTAGGTATTTGTCTCCACCTTTTGTTTCAAATCTTCTGATACTTTATCTGATCAAAAGCTATTGTTAACGCATAAAAGAACGAAAATACTGTAATTAATTACAGCAAATACTAATGATACACATACTCTGTTTGTGAAAACCAAGTTGTCAACTATTTTTCCAAACACCTGGTTTCATTACGTAACTCAAAAATGGAGGAGCATGCCATTAGCACTGGAAGCAAAGATTATTGGTATTACTCCAGCATATTTATTTTTAATGGTAAATATGTTCTTCACCAACTGCACTTTGTCCTCCACTCAAACTTAAACTCCTTTTTCCCAGCATATTGAATTGGTATCTTCTTTCAGCAAGTTGCACTAAAACCATTAAAAGCAATAAATACAACAAAACCATTATTGATATAAACACTAAGATGACACCTGTCCACTTCCTTAAACTTGAATATGCTTGCGTTAAAAACACCAGTAATCCTGCAACAATATTTAAAAGATTAACATTGAAGTCCCATTTCCAATACCTTTATAGAAATTCTTTTCAGAAATCCACATTAAAAATGCAGTTCCTCCAGTCATTAATACAACTGTCTCTATAATAAATTTAAAACTTGTATCTTCTAGAACAAATCCTTGATTAGCAAGCATTACTGCTATCCAAATGATTGTCCTAAAGCTCACACTATAGTCAAGTATCTTGTCCATTGTGTTATTTTTATCTCTTTCTTTTCCACCTCTTTTGCATTTCATCTATTTTAGGGTACAACCCTAATAATTGAAACACATAGAAGAGTTAATATATGAATTATTCCTAATGAAAAGATCGAAGCTCTCCATGCCCCTCCAGAAAACAGATTTTAAAAATCCTGCACCTTTGCATTATTATGCGAAAGACTCTTGAATACATTTGTATCTACTCCCTGAACAACTATATGTATACCTACTCTAGCTACTAGTATCATCACATAGTGTAAACGTTATTCTTTTTCCAATTCTGGAATATTAAAAATAGCTTTCACTCTACTTACTATTGCTTCAGCTAAAGTCACTAAACCACTCTTATATGAAAGAAGAAAAGACATATCTTACTTATTCTCTTCTTCTTTTTGTCTATTTCCTGCTTTAGCTGAATACGATTTAATTTCAAGCATTCTACTGATCCACCAGCTTGTCTCAATTAATGCTCAGCAGTTCCTGAAAACTTTTATGAGCTCTTTAATTGTTAATTTTTTAGAAACTTCTGTATTTCCAATTACTTTAATAAACTTGTAAATCTTTTTTCTTTAACATATGATTCAACATTTTCAGCTCAAATATCTTTTACTGCTTTCACCTTTACTCTTAAAGCTGCATCTGAACATTTAGATATAAATTTAGGATTTTAATATCCCATTTTCAACTAATGTTTGTAAACTTACAACATCACCATCGTTGAATTTTATCTACTATATCTGATAATGTAATTACTATAAAATCTTTTTGAATGCTGAATTAGAGAATCCTCTTTAGGAACTCTTTCTAACTATTACATTTTGTCCACCTTCAAATATAGGTGATACATATGAACCTGATCTGTTTCTTTTTGTCCATTGTGTCCTTTACCAGCTGTTTTACCCCAACCAGTTCCGTGACCTCTTCCTACTTTTCTTCTTTTGTCTTTTGATCCTTCAGCAGGTTTTAATTCATTAAGATTCATTTATTCTTAAACCTCCTCTACTTTAAGTAAAATAAGAAACTAATTTTTATTTTTCCTTCTATATCTGCAGTTTTATTATGTACTGCACTTTGACTGATTTTTCTAATCCAAGTGATTTCATCAGTCGCAACATGATTAGGTTTTCTCCATTAATTCCCTCAATCATGTTACTTTTTACTTTAGACATTAATTTCCTACCTCCCAACCCAATTATCCCAAAATTTTCTACTCGTTTTTCCCTTAATCTAGCTATCTTCAATAGATCTTAATTGTCTTAATCCTTCTAATGTAGCTCTGCAACATTACTTTTTATTTTTGAACCTCTAATTTTGTGAAGCACGTCTGTTACACCAGCTAATTTAATAATTCCTTAGCTGCTGACCCAGCAACAACTCCTGTCCCTTTGAAGCTGGTCTCACTAATACACTTGCAGAATTGTATTTACCAATTTGTTCATGTGGTAAAGTTCCACCTTTAAAGATACAGTTACTAATTTTTCTTACGTTAGGATTGCTTTTTCAATAGCATCTCGTACACCATTTGCTTTTTCCTAAACCAATACCAACTTTCTTACCTTTCGTTCTCCAACTGTCGCTAAAACTGAGAATGACATTCTTCTTCCCCTTTAACAGTTTTAGAAACTCTATTTATTCTTAAAAGACTTTCTTTAAATTCACTCTGCTCATTTCTTTCTCTATCTCTGGCCAAAATAAGTCCTCCTTCTCCTTAGAATTTTAATCCTGCTTCTCTGCAGCATCAGCTATTGCTTTTGATTCTTCCAGTGTAAAATATATCCACCTCTATCAAATCACAACTGCTGTTATTCCTTTTTCTAATGCTTTTTAGCAATTCTCTCACCAATTTGTTTAGCTGCTTCAATATTTGAACCATTTTCGATTTTTGCACCTCTTTTTCAATTGTAGATGCTGATATCAAAAGTATTTCAGTAGTATCATCAATAATTTTGAACAAATATATTTTTGTAAACTTCTGTAAACAGAAAGTCTAGGTCTTTCAGCAGTTCCAACGATTCTTCTTCTCTATACTTTATGTTTTCTAGTTCTTACTCTATCTAGTTTTTATCACTCAAAATCTACCTCCTATCCTTTCTTACCTTCTTTCTTCTAATTACTTCATCAGCATATTTAACTCCTTTTCCTTTGTGCGTTCAGGTGGTCTCTTTAGTCTGATATTTGCAGCAATCTGTCCAACCACTGTTTGTCAATTCCTTCCAATAGAAATTTTTAGTACCTTCTCACTTTGAAAGTTATTCTTCAACAGCTTATTTCAACAGGGTGAGAATATCCTGTAAAGCTAATGTCAAACCTTTTCCGTTAGCTTGTACTCTGTATCCAACCCCTACTAATTCTAATCTCAAACCCTTGACTCAACACCAATAATCAAATTATTAACATTTGCTCTAGTTGTCCCACGAAGAGCCTAATGCTTGGTAAGTCATTAGGTCTTTTCTAAAAAGTTATTTTTCAGTGCTATCATTACTTTAATTTCATCAGCTTAATTCTCTCTTCCAATTGTCCCTTTAGGTCCTTTAGCGATAAATTCTATTACCATCTAATTCTAACTTCTACACCAGCTGGTATAGTTATAGGTTTATTACCTATTCTTGACATGACTCTTCCTCCCTATTTTATAAAATGCGTAAATTACCACACGTAGCAAAGAACCTTCCACCAACGCTATGCTTTCTGCATTCTTTTGTCTGTTATAACACCTTTGGTGTTGAGACAATGGCAATCCCCTAATCCACCTATCACTTTAGGTAAACTTTCTAATGATGGATATACTCTTCTTCCAGGTTTAGAAATTCTTTTCAACCCTTTGATTACAGCATCTCCATCCATATATTTTAATGTTACTACTATATCTTTTTGTACTCTCTTCTTTTACTTCGTAACTAACTATATCCTTCATTTTTAATATATTCTGCTATACTTTCTTTAATTCTTGAAAATGGCATTTAACTCAGTATGTTTTGCCATATGTCCATTTCTAATTCTAGCAAGCATATCAGCAATAGATCTGTTAAATGCATTTACTCTATTCCTCCTCTCGAACTTTTCTCACCAACTTGATTTTCTTACCCTGGATTGCAACCCTCCGCTAATTTTTCTAAACATTACCTAGAAACCCAAATTCTCTCATGAACCTCTGGTCTTCCATTAATTTGACATCTATTTCAATCTAGTAGGTGACGCATTTCTAGTAATTTAGCTAATTCAGCTATTGCTTCTATCACCTTTTTAGCTTTTGCTTTTAATTCTGCTCTTTTTTCTGCATATTTATCAACTATCTTCAAGTTTCTTTTTCAACCATTGCTTTTTAGCTATTTATTGAATTACACCCTTCAAATTGTAAACTATTTTGCAAACGGCATCTGAATGCTTTTACTAACGCCTTCCTTCTTCGTCGTTCTTGCAGTTGAAACTATTGTAATTCCTACTCCAAATGTTTTATCAACTTTGATCAACTTTCACTTTCAGGAAAACGATTTGTTCTCTAATACCTAAAGTATAGTTTCTTCCATCGAACCCTTTAGGTGAAACTCCTTCAAAGTCTCTAACTCTTTGGCAAAGTAATACTAATTAATCTATCTATGTACTCGTGCATCTTTCTTAATGTTACTTTTGTCTGATTTTGTCCTTTCTTTAATTTAAATCCTGCTTCGATTTTAGCTGCTCTAGCTACAGGCTGTTGTCCGTAATTTCGCCCTAATTCTCTCATTGCAGTATCAATCAATTTAGGGTTGTTTACCGCTTCACCAACTCCCATATTAACTACTATTTTTCAATTTTAGGTACTTGCATAACATTAGTGATGTTTAATTCTTTTCATTAATGATGCAACCAATTCTTCTTTATATAACTTTTTGTAATCTTGGAATATATTTCTCAGCCACTGAGTTTTTCCCTCCTTCATATTTCGTTACCAGAAACAACTGATATTCTTACTCCATCTTAATTTCACATCTTACTCTAGTCCCTTTTTGCACTTTCATCCTGAAAGCATTACTTTTAGATGAGAAAATTGGCATTTTTCTACAACTTCGCCTGTGGGTTCATTGCATTAGGTTTGATATGTCTTTTGAATATTTTCCACACTTCAACAAACTATATTTTACCCATTTTAGGAATACTTTTCATACTCCTTCCAACTTTTCCTTATCTCCAGTTTGACCTTGCTCATTTCTAGATAAGTCTTTTCGATTCACCACTAATTACAAACAACTGTATTCTAGTTTTAACATGTGAATCTATTAGGTATTGATTTTACACTTGGTTTAGCTACTATAGAAACTCTCCTTCTATAATCACTTCTATGTGCCAGAGACACTATTTTCATAAAAGTTTTTAGCTCTAGTCTTCTTGCTACAGGTCCAAAAATTTGTACCTTCTTTACTTTAAGTTTTGTATTTAACTAACTGCTGCATTATCATCATCTTAATATATGAACCATCTGCCTCTTTTAATTCTTTTCTTGTTCTACTACAACAGCTTTAACTACATCTCCTTTTACATTTCCATTAGGCATAGCTTCAACAGATGCTACTACGATGTCACCAATTTCACTGAACTCTCTTCTTGACCCTATCCATTACTCTAATAACCATGATGCCCTGTGTTATCAGCAACATTAAGTATCGTTTGTTGTTGAACCATTTAGTCTCCTCCTCTCAAAATTTCATTATCCACCATTCCTCTATTTAGCTTTTTCTAAGATAGTCACTACCTCCATCTTTATCTTACTTAATGGTCTAGTTTCCATGATTCTTACTCTGTCTCCTACACCACATCTGTTATTTCTTATCATGTGCTTTTATATCTTTAGAAGTTTTTCACTCTTTTATAGATTTTATGTAATCTCATTGTTTCTTCAAGAACAACTACTGTTTTATCCATTTTATCATGAAACAACAATACCTTCTCTTACTTTTTCTTTCGTTTTTTTGATTCTCCACTCTTGTTCCTCCTATTTAACAGTTTTTCAGCTGCGATAGCTTTTGTCTCTTGCTATCGTTCTTTAACTTCAGTTATTTTAGTAGTGTTTGTAATTCGTCCAAGAGTTTTTTGAAATTTTAAATTAAAACAATTCTTGTTTCCACTCTTAACTGCATCTAATCCTTCCAATCGACAATTCTCTTTATTTCATTTGCTGTCATTACTTATCACCACCTATCTTCTTTTTTCACAACTTTAACTTTGATAGTAGTTTATGTCCTGCTTTTTCTTAATGCTTCTTTAGCCTTTCTTCTGATCACCCAGCAACTTCAAACATTATTTTTCCTTTTAACCATGACAGCCACCCAACCTTCTGTATTACCTTTACCTTTACCCATTCTTGTTCCTTCTGGTCTTTTTGTATAAGGTTTATCAGAATATTCTAATCCAGATTTTTCCTTCCCTTTTAAAATGTTCTGTTGATTGTTACCCTCACAAGCTTCTATTTGTCTTGAAGTAATCCAACCAAATTTCTATGCACAATCCAAATTCACCAAAATCAACTTTTTGTTTTCTTTGTAGCTATACCACCCATTTTTCCTCTGAACTGTTTTTTCTATATTTCGTTCTTTAGGTATTAACATTAATTATTTCCTCCTTCCTTTTAGTAGAAAGAACTCTCACCATTGAAAAATCCATACTTTAATTCCTAAAGCTCCATATGTGTATGTGCAGTTGCAGTTGCATAATCAACATCTGCTCTCAATGTATGTATGATATACTCTTCCTGGAAAGTGTCCATTCACTTCTAGCTATTTCGGCACCATTTAATCTTCCTGATACCATTACTTTTAATCCTTTTACACCTGATTTTTCAGCTCTTGAATTGCTTGTTGAACAGCCTTTTATAAGCTCCCTTTTTCAATAGCAGTTGCTATACTTTCAGCCACTAATTGTGCATCTTTATTAGATTTTTAATTTCTTGTACTTTAACTCTGTACTTTTTGTTGAAATAATTTTTCCAAATTATTTTTAAAGCTTCAATTTCTTGACCTTTTCTACCAATTAGAATTCCAGCTTTCCCTAGTTTCTATATTACAGAAACATCAGTTGAGTGATGTTCTTTCAACTGAACTGTTGAAATTCCTGCATGATAGTAATTCTTTTTAATGTATTCTTTTATTTTATATCTTCATGAAAATTATTTAAGTATTCTTTCCCTTCAGCTGAACCATTTTTGAATCCCAAGTTTTTGTGATTCCAATTCTAATCCCCTAGGATCTACTTTTTGTCCCACGAGACTCTACCTCCTGATACTATTCTTTAGTCTTCTTTCCGAAAACTTCTACTGTTATATGAGCAGTTGGTTTTCTTATAACATCTGCTCTTCCCATTGCTCTGGGCCAATTCTTTTTAATACTGGTCCTTATCAATCTAAAAATTTTTAGAAAATATAATCGATCCAAATTAAAAATTATGTTCTGCATTTGCAATTGCTGATCTTAATGTTTTTCTATATATTTAGCTGCTTTTTTGTTTGTAAACTCTAATACGCTTTAAAAGCTTGTACAGCATCTTTTTCCTCTAACTATATCAGCCACAAGTCTAGCTTTTTGAGGGCTTAATCTTTGGTAACGTAATTTTGAGCTACTACTGCCATTAAATGGTCCTTCCATTACTAATTTTATATATTTTAATTAGATTCTTTATATTTAATTATTTTTACCTGCATCTTCCTGTGTCCATAGAAAGTTCTTGTTGGGTGAAATTCACCTAATTTATGTCCCTACCATTTCTTCTGTTACGTATACAGGTAAATGTTTTTCACCATTATATACCGCAAAAAGCATGTCCAATAAATTGAGGGAATATAGTAGATCTCTTGACCATGTTTTAATAACTTGTCTCCTAATGCTTTCTACTTTCTTCAATACAAGCATCAACAAAAGGTCCTTTTTAATGAACGTGCTCATTCTTCCCTCCTTATCATCTCATCTTTGTTGAAAATGTTAGCTCACACACATAAAAGTGTGTTGCCAACATTCATCATATATCATTTGTTAACCTGACTATCTTTCTAACAACAAACTTATCGCTAAGTTTTACCTCTTGTTTTCTTACCAAGAGTAGGCTTTACTCCAGTGTAACTGGTGATTTTTCCACCATAGGAGATCTACCTTCTCCTCCTCCATGAGGGTGATCCACAGGGTTCATTACTGATCCTCTACGTGTGGTTTTCTTCCTAAGTGTCTATTTCTTCCAGCTTTACCTAATGATACTAATGAGTGTTCAGAATTTCTTACTGCACCAATTGTTGCCATACATTCTTTATGAATTAATCTTAATTCTCCTGAAGGTAATTCAACGTGGCAATAAGTTCCTTCTTAGCTACTAATCTTGCAGAAGTTCCTGCAGATCTTTGCTACATTGTCCACCTTTCCAGGCATCAACTCAACATTGTGAATAACTGTCCCGATTGGTAAAATCTTTTTAATTTCAGCATTTCCTGGTTTGATTTTCAGCACCTTCACCAGCTAATACTACATCACCTTTTTCAATCCATTCGGAGCTAAAGATATATCTTTTTCTCCATCAACGTAATGTAATAATGCAATGTTTGCAGTTCTGTTTTGGATCGTATTCAAGAGTTGCTACTTTGCAGGAACTCCTAATTTATTTCTTTTCCAATCAATAACCTCTATATAATCTTTTATGACCTTTATGTCTATTTCTACCCAGTCTCTATGACCGTAGTTATCAATTCCATAAGATGAAACCTCACTGGTTCTACTAATGATTTTTCAGGTCTTACTTTATCTAATTCATTATTAACTAATATCGACATATGCCTTGTCCCACTAGGTTATTGGTTTTTAACTTTTTAATTGGCATAACTTTATTACCTCTCTTCCTTAATTTCATCACAACCTATATTATATCATTTTTATGAAATAATTCTATACTAAAAATATTTTTATATATTTTTATATCATAAAAGGATTCTGATAAATCAGAATTATCCTTCATATGCATGCGATTGTTTCACCTCAATTTAACCATTGCTATAGCAGATGTTTTATAAACCGACATCTCTAAATCTTTTTGCTTTTGGTCAATATTCCAAAGTATTTACGCTTTCAACTTTACATCGAATAATTTTTCAACAGCTTTTGATTTGAATTTTGTTTGCTTTCATCAACGATAAACACGTACTCATTATTTTCAAATAAGTTTCTAGCTTTTTCTGTATTCAATACTGGCTTTTTGATTATATCAGCAATATGCATTATGCTAACACCTCGATAGTTGCAGTGCTTCTTTAGTAACAATTACTTATCTTGTTTGATTAATGAATACATAATATCTCTTGATTTAAAATTGACACTTTTTAATGTTTCTCAGCTGATAAATACAAGAAGTAATCTCTATCAGAGTTTCATAAGAATCTCAGTTACATATAATTGTTTAGTATCAGCAAAATTTAATGCTGCAAATTCAATCAAATGTTTTTGTTTTTGGTGCTTCTAATGTCAAAAGTCATCTAAAACAATTAAGTTTCCTTCAATAATGAGCTAATGCTGATCTAAAGCTAATTTTCTAACTTTTTATTAACTTTTTAGCGTAATTTCTAGGTTTTTGGTCCGTGAACAACTCCTCCACCTACCATGTGTGGTGCCTCTGAGAACCTTGTCTAGCTCTTCCTGTTCCTTTTGTCTAAAAGGCTTTTCTTCTCCACCCTTACTTCTGCTCTTGTTTTTGTTGAGGCAGAACCTTGTCTTAAAGCTGCTAATTCAGCAACTAAAACTTCAGCATTACAGATTTATTTGGTTCAATACCAAATACTTCATTGTTTAATTCAACAGTTCCTGCTTACGAACCATCTAATTATAAATATTTAAAACTGCATTTTTATCCTCTCTTTTCCCATGCAGTATTTCTTAACCGATTTTTAATAACCATAACCATTTTTAGGTCCTGGTATTGCACCTTTATCTAATAAAGGTTGTTTTTCACATCAAATTTAATAACTCTTAAGTTTTGAACTGTTACTTGTTCATTACCTAATCTTCCAGCTATTTTTACCTCTTTTAGGTACATTACTGTTTGATGCAGCACTCCAGCATTTGACCCTTCCTAATCTATGGTTTCAGAAACCCCATGTAGCTCTGTTTCCACCAAAGTTATGTCTTTTTCATAACCCCTAGGTCCCTTTACCTTTTGAAAGTTCCTGTGATATCAACAAATTGATTCCTTCTAATCATTGTCTACTTTAAATTCTTGTCCTAATTCATATGAAGCTGTATCAGCAACTTTGAATTCTTTTTAAGAATTTTTGTAGAGTAATTCTGCTTTTTGAATAAACCTGCTTCTGGTTTATTTGTATTTTTCTCATCAAATGCCAATGTAATAGCATTGTATCCTTCTTTATTTGTTTTAATTTGAACCACGAAGTTTGAACCAGCTTCGATAACTGTTACTGGTATTACTCGTCATCTTCGGAAAATTTGAGTCATTCCGATACCTAATATCATTTTATTTATTTATCCTCCTATATATTGGTTGACATTGAATTAAGGAAAATTCCTCAATTCAATTGCCAACATGTACTAAAGCTTTATAATTGCTTAATTTTATTCTCACACCTGATGGTAAGTTTAATGATCCTAACGCAGCTATTATTTGTTGACTAGAATTTTTACTTTCAACAAATCTCGTGTATTCTCTATTTCAAATTGTTCTCTTGAATCTTTATTAACATGTGCAGATCTTAAAACTGTATATTTTTAGTTTTTAGTTGGTAAAGGTAATGGACCAGCTAATTCTGAACCATTTTTCTTTACTACTTCTGCAATGCAGATTGATCTAATAATTTATGATCATAAGATTGAAGATATATTCTGATTTTATCCAAAGTTTTTCCTCTATAATTTTTGACTATTTAGTAATAGTTGCAACTACTCCTGAAGCTACTGTTCTTCCACCTTCTCTAATCGCAAATCTTAATCCTTCTTCCATTGCAATTGGGTGAATCAATTCTACTGTCATTTCAATGTTATCTCCAGGCATTACCATTTCTACACCTTCTGGTAAGTTTACTTCTCCTGTAATATCAGTTGTTCTGAAATAGAATTGTGGTTTGTATCCTGTAAAGAATGGAGTATGTCTTCCTCCTTCATCTTTTGTCAATACATATACTTGATTTAAACCTGTATGTGGAGTGATTGTTCCTGGTTTTGCAACACTTGTCCTCTTTCCACTTCTTCTTCTTAGTTCCTCTTTAATGCTCCTATATTATCTCCAGCTTGTCCTGAATCTAATAATTTTCTGAACATTTCTACTCCTGTTACTGTTGTTTTTGAAGTTGGTTTAATTCCTACGATTTCTACTTCTTCTCCAACTTTTACTACTCCTCTTTCTACTCTTCCTGTTACTACTGTTCCTCTTCCTGTAATTGTGAATACATCTTCAATTGGCATAAGGAATGGTTGGTCAATTGGTCTTTCTGGTGTTGGAATATATTCATCCACTGCATCCATCAATTCTACAATTGCATCTATCCATTTTTGTTCTCCATTTAATGCTCCTAATGAAGATCCTTTGATTACTGGTACGTCATCTCCTGGGAATCCGTATTCATTTAATAATTCTCTTACTTCCATTTCTACTAATTCTAATAATTCTTCGTCGTCTACCATATCTACTTTATTCAAGTATACTACGATATAAGGTACATCTACTTGTCTTGCCAACAAGATGTGTTCTCTTGTTTGAGGCATTGACCATCTGCTTGATACTACTAAGATAGCTCCATCCATTTGAGCTGCTCCTGTAATCATATTTTTACATAGTCAGCATGTCCTGGACAGTCTACGTGAGCGTAGTGTCTTTTTCTGTTTCATACTCAAGTGAGCTGTGTTAATTGTAATTCCTCTTTCTCTTTCTTTCAGGAGCTTGGTCAATGTTTTCAAAATCAACTTTTTCAGCTAATCCTTTTTCAGATAATACTTTTGAAATTGCTGCTGTTGTTGTTGTTTTTCCGTGGTCAACGTGACCAATTGTTCCTATGTTTACGTGTGGTTTACTTCTCTCGAATTTAGCTTTTGCCATTTCTTATTTCCTCCAAATATTTTAAATTTATATTTTATTTCTAATTTGAAGACTTTCTATTCTATTGATAACTTAACAAATAGAAAGTCGTTCACATTTTATTTACTATTTTTCCTGTCTTTTCTTTAATAACTTGATCTGCAATATTTTTAGGGTACTTCTACATATTTTTCAAATCCCATTGAATAAGATGCTCTACCTTGTGCTTTTTAGATCTTAAGTCAGTTGCATAACCAAACATCTGAGATAATGGTACTTCTGAGTTAATAATTTTTCGCATTATTTCTGTCAGTCATTCCTGATACTTGTCCTCTTCTTGAGTTCAAGTCACCACAACATCTCCCATGTATTCTTCTGGAGTAGTAACTTACTTTGAAGATTAGTTCTAATAATACTGCATTTGCTGCTCTTAAGGCTTTTTAATTGCCATAGATCCAGCTATTTTTAAATGCCATTTCTGATGAATCCACTCTCATGGTAAGATCCGTCATATAATGTTACTTTTTACATCTTGAACTGGATATCCTGCAACAACTCCAGCTTCTAATGCTTTTGAATTCCTTTATTCACTGCAGGAATGTATTCTCTTGGAATAGCTCCTCCTGTAATTTGGTTAATAAATTCATAACCTTTATCTGGATTAGGTTCAACTTAATTTTTAACATGTCCGTATTGACCTCACCTCCAGATTGTTTAGCATATTTTTCTTCAACATCAGCGCTTCCGTTGATTGTTTCTCTATATGCAACTTGTGGTTTACCCTACATTTGCTTCAACTTTGAATTCACGTTTCATTCTATCTACGATACTCCAAGTGTAATTCTCCCATTCCAGCGATCAATGTTTGACCAGTTTCTTGGTTAGTTGTAACTTTTAAATGTTGGATCTTCTTCAGCTAATTTAGCTAATGCTGCACCCATTTTTCTTGGTCAGCTTTTGTTTTTGGTTCAACAGCTATTTGAATAACTGTATCAGGGAATTTCATTTTTCCAAGATAATTGAGCGTTTTCAGCACACAATGTATCTCCTGTCAGTATCTTTCAACCCTACTGCTGCAGCAATATCTCCAGAGTAAACTGTTTCCAATTCTTCTCTTTTGTTTCGTGCATTTTGAAGTAATCTTCCCATTCTTTTCTTTTTTTACCTTTAGTAGAGTTTAATACATAAGATCCTTTTTCTAATATTCCTGAATAAACTCTGAAGAATGATAATCTTCCCTACAAATGGATCCGTAATAATTTTGAACGCTAATGCTGAGAATGGAGCATCGTCTCCCATTTCTCTTTCGATAGGTTCTTCAGTTTTAGGATCAGTTCCTTTAATTTTTCCACCGTTGATGTCTAATGGTGATGGCATATAAGCAACTACTGCATCAAGTAATGGTTGAATTCCTTTGTTTTTAAATGCAGTTCCGCACAATACAGGCACAACAGTTCCTTCGATTGTAGCAGCTCTTAATGCTTTTTTGATTTCTTCTTCAGAAATTTCTTCTCCACCAAAATATTTTTCCATCAATTCATCATCAGTTTCAACTACAGATTCGATCATATGTTCTCTAGCTGCTTGAGCTTCATCAACTAACTCTGCTCTTATATCAACTATTTCATAGTCAGCTCCCATAGTTTCATCTTTAAATAAATATTCTTTCATTGTTACTAAATCAATAATTCCTTCGAAATTATCTTCAGCACCAATTGGTAAATTGATAGGTACACCGTTTCCACCTAATTTTTCTTTAATATCGTTAACGCACATATCGAAATCTGCTCCAACTCTATCCATTTTATTAAAGAAAGCCATTCTTGGAACGTTGTATTTATCAGCTTGTCTCCAAACTGTTTCAGATTGTGGTTGAACACCATCAACTGCTGAGAATACTGCAACAGCTCCATCTAATACTCTTAAAGATCTTTCAACTTCAACTGTAAAGTCAACGTGACCTGGTATATCTATGATGTTAATTCTATGTTTATTCCAAAATGCAGTTGTTGCTGCTGATGTAATTGTGATTCCTCTTTCTTGTTCTTGTTCCATGTAATCCATTGTAGCGGCTCCTTCGTGAACCTCTCCAATTTTATGGTTAACTCCTGTATAGAATAAAATTCTTTCAGTAGTAGTCGTTTTTCCGGCATCAATATGAGCCATGATACCAATATTTCTAGTATCTTTTAGCAACTTTTCTTGCCATTCTGATGTTTCCTCCTTCTAAATATTAAGCAGTTAAAATAATTCAGATAATTAAATAAACTATACTTTAACGAATTACCATTTATAATGTGCGAATGCTCTATTTGCTTCGGCCATTTTATATGTGTCTCTTTTTCTTAATTGATCCACCTTCATTGTTAGCAGCTGCTACTAACTCTTTTTCAATTTGTTTACCATTCCGTGTTCTTTTCTTTCTCTTGTGTATCTAACTAACCATCTAATAGCTAAAGTTTTGTTGTCTTTCTTTTCTAACTCTCAACTGGTACTTGGCAAGTAGCTCCTCCAATTCTTCTTGATCTAACTTCTAATTGAGGTCTAACATTTTCCATTGCTCTTCTGAACACTTCAATTCTCTTCTTGAGTTTCTTCTTTTTAATTTCATTTTAATGCTGTATAGAAAAATGTTTTTCAGCTAATGATTTTTCCATCTTTCATTAATCCATTTATGAATTTAGTTACTACTTTATCGTTATATTGAGAATCAGGTAAAACATCTCTCTTTTCCGCTTTTCTTCTTCTTGACACTTATTTGTCCTCCTTACTTCTTAGTTTTTAATTAATTAGCGCCTGCCGCTGGTTTTTGTTCCGTATCTTGATCTAGCTTGTCTTCTGTTTACTACTCCCGCAGTATCTAAAAGCACCTCTGATTATTTTATATCTAACCCCTGGTAAATCTTTTTGTTCTTCCTCCTCTAAAAGAACGATACTGTGTTCTTGTAAGTTATGTCCGATTCCTGGAATATAAGCAGTAACTTCAATCTCCATTTACTAATTTAACTCCTTGCTACTCTTTCTTAAAGGCTGAGTTTGGTTTTTAGGTGTAGTTGTATATACTCTTACACAAACCCCTCTTTTTGTGGATTACCTTTTAACGCAGGTGATCTCTGTTGTTTTTCACCAAATCTTACTAATTGATTAATAGTAGGCATATTTTCCTCCTCCCAACTTTTCTTCAAATTTTATATATAATTTCTCGTCATTTTTATAAACTAAAACTTTTTAAAAGCTCATCCCTTCAATCTACACCCTAACTTGTAGGGCATAATGTATACCCATTTATAAGTATAGCGATTTTACTCAAATTTTACTAATATGTTTTTACATATTTTCTGAAGATTTAGTTTATGAGTTATAACTTACTTATTTTATACTATTTAAGCCATTATGTCAAGGTCTTTATTGAGTTTTTGTTAAAATTATCGAAATTTTATTATATAAATTATATATCTTTTATATAGTTAATATTTATATAATATATTTTTGAAATAACAATTGTAATTGTACAGAGAAGTGAGCAACTTGACTCACTCCCTAAAAATTTTTAGTTTCTAATAATTCCAACGTTTCAATATTACACCTTGTTTAGCTTTTAGACTAATATTAATTTCTTTCCATTCATGCTAACTTTTACAAATTTCTTCTGAAATTAAATCTAGGAATCTTTCTCCTGGATAATCAGTTAAAAATTCGATATCTTTATAGTCATTGAATGAATTATTTATAACTGTTATTATTGGAACGGTCTTCATTTTTACGTTCATAAGCTATAATGTCTCTTTGATCATCTGCTACATAATTCTTTGAATTTACCATATACTAGCACTCTGTTTTTCTACGAATTTTTATTAATTTTTTGTACCAGAATAATAAGTCTTCGTCTACTTTTTTGCTCATATCTTTCTTCTTTATTCAAGAATGATGGATCTTCATCGTACATAAATTCTTTTCCAAAGCATTGGTTTTTCTACAATAAGGGTCAGTAGCTCCCTCACATTCCCACTTCATCACCGTAATATAACATCGGTGCTCCAATATATGTCATTTGGAAAATTGATATTAATTTTAATACATCTTTTGGTTTTATTTTGCTATTTATCCAGTCAATTGATGTATTTGGATGATAGTCAGAAGCTAGGTCTGGTCTTATTGAGTTATAACCTTTTTCTAATTGTTTTCCTTCTTCTAAGTTTCTACCTAAAATATCATTTACAATTCTTGAATATAGTCTATCTGTATCGTGTGAACCATTTAAATTTTGTGATGCTTGTAGAGATTGATATGGATACCATGAACGTTTTTCTCTCAATTCATTGAAGAAATCAGTTGCTTTTAATTTGTATCTTTCTCCACCTTCTCTACTGTGATTTATAAAATATCCGATAACAGTTTTTAGCCATTCGTAGTTCATAACTGTATCAAATTTATTACCATAATTAATATCATTTGAAGCATTTCCCCACAATTCTGCTGTAATATAGGCTTCTTGTTTGCATCCTTTAACGACTTGTCGCCATTCATTCCAGAAATTTTGATTTTCAAGACAGTTTGGTACATCTAGTCTCCATCCGTCTATTCCATCATCTTCCATCCAGTTTTTACTTTCTTTTCCATCAGGTCCATACATCCATTTTCTTGTAATATTAAAGATATAATCCTTATATTGTTCATTGAAAGTATTGAATTCTGGTAACGAATTAAATCCTCCCCAAGCGTTATAAATTAAACGTTTTTTATTTTTCATAATCAAATCATATGCTTCTTCATCTGACAAATCGTCTGTCACAGGAATATGATTTGTAAAATCTTAATTTTATACCAATCTTTATATTGAGAAGTTTCTCCATCAGCTAACACCATATTGAATGTCCAGTGTCTGTCACTACTATGATTGAAAAACTCCATCAAAAATTACTCTTATTCCATTTTTATGTAATTCTTTTATTAAATCAACCATAATTAAATCAGATTCTGTCCAAAACCCAAGTTTCTGGATCTTTCAGTTTCACCATAACCATTTTTTTACCTTTATTTTCACCTTTTAAGTTAACTTCTAATAATTTTAATTCACTGTTATTAATTGCTTGTTTTCCTAGAACGTCGATGTATGTTTTTATTGTTGTATTTATTGATTTATTAACTTTTTACATCGTATTTTTCACCACTTGTTCTGATTGTACCAAAGTCTGGTGAAATATGTCTGAAATCATTTGCACCATATTTATGATTTTTGGTATGAGAAAAAATACTGGGTTCAACCATATTGCGTTTATTCCCAATTCTTTTAAATAAGAATTTTTCTTTGATACCTTGAATATCTCCTCCGTACATTCTCGCATATTTCAAGCTATAATCAACTTTTTTTCTCCAGCTTTTTCCCAATCAGTTCTATCAGAGAAATCAGAAGTCCATCTATTTCTATCAAATTTTTCCATAGACATTATTTAATTTTTCCCATTTATATTTTTCGATAAATTTATTTTTCATGTAATTCATTTATACTAAATTCTTCTGGTCCAAATTCATTGAAAATGGCATCATTGTAGTGATTCCCATTGTAGAATCTATCTGGGAAAAGATTATACCAAATGGCTTCTTTTGACCAATCTGGAACATCAAAAATTTGAATATCTTCTCTAGTTGTTTTGATAACCATTCTTTCTGGTTTTTCTTCATGTAATTTTCCATTAAAGTAAACTTTCTTTCCACCATCTTCCAAAAATAAAAATAATACATGATTTTATCTACTTTTCTACCACAATCTACTATTCTTTGGAAATAGTCAAAAACTATTTGTTTTATCACTAAATCTTTCTAGCTCATAAATCATTTTCATAGCTATCTTCTTCTGATAAAACAATACTTATGTAGGCTCTTTCCACATCTTCAATTTGTGTTCTTATTTTTAAATTCATAGTCTCTGTCTGATATCTTATTAAAATATTTCAAACTTTTTATAATCATGAACAATTGCCTTTTAAATCGCTTTTCTTTTTCTTTTTCGTATCATAAACAAATTTTCCATCACCCATATATCCTTTTGGGAATAATTCTCTCTTTCTCCAAGAATTAATTTCAAATTTTCTCCTTCAGGATACCATTTTCCATCGATTACATATTTATACTCATAAACACCATTTCCAGGGATCATTGTTATTTCATAAATTGTATCTGACAGCTTTTTTTCACAGGTTCACTTATTGGTCTCCACCCTGTTTCTTCACTTGCAACTTCAACTTTTTCAACATCTTTCAAGCCATATTTTTTTATATCCACTTTCGTTCTGAAAAATTTTGTTTTTGATAAAATGAATTTTTCTCTTTCTGGATAATATTCTACTAAAATATCAATTCCTGCTTGGAATCCTGTTATTGCTTTTTGGTCTTCCTGTTAATTCTACCCTTGCTTCAAAAACAGTAGCAAAAAGGCGATGTATGGTTGTAGGTAACTGATTTTATAATTTCATCTTGATAACTTATTTCAAAATAATAACTTCCTGACTCAACGTCACTCCATTTATAAAAAAATATCTGACTCCATCAAATGAAGTAAAATTTTTCTTCTTTATAAAATTTATTATTTCTGTAAATGATTATTTTGTAATCTAATAAATTCATTTTTTTCTCCCTTATCTTTCCATGTAATTTAATTGATTGTAAATCTTTTTAATTTTTACAATCACTTATTTCTCATTTTCTCTTGCATAAATTTATATTTAAAACAATCCAAATACTATTTTATTCCAAAAAACACTTTATATGCTCGGTATGTTTCGTATAAATCTGCCTTTGAAGAAATTTCAAATAACGAATGCATTGAGATAAGTGCTGGACCCGCATCTACAGTTCTTATTCCATAGTACGCCAAAAATTTTGCGACAGTTCCACCGCCACCTTCATCTGTTTTGTTGAATCCTCCAACTTGATATGCAACTTCATTTTTTTCAAATGCTTGTCTTATTTCTTGCATAATCTCTGCATCAGCATCACTTGCACCTACTTTTCCTCTTGAACCTGTATATTTTGCAAAAGCTAATCCATAAGACAATCTTGCTACATTTTCTGGATCATGAACTGACGAAAATACAGGATTTATAGCTGCTGTTACATCTGATGATAACGCTTTTTGAATTCCATAAAGTTTCTCTTAACATTTGGTCATTGTAATTTTTTCTGTTAACGACAAAATTTTCCCAACAACATATTCTGGCAATGTAGTTTTCAAACTTGTCGACCCTTCGCTTCCAATTTCTTCTTTATCAGTCAAATAAACCATTACTGTTTTTTCAGGATTCTCTATTTCGTATAATGCTTTTAATGATGTATATGACAAATTCTATCATCTTGACCGTATCCTCCAATCATTGTTTGGTCAAGACCTACATCTCTTAATTTCCTGATGGTACGACTTCTAATTCAGCCGCAAAAATCATCTTCCTCGATACCATATTCTTCTTTTTAATTTATCTAAAACCCACTGCTTAACTTTTTCAATATTTTCATCTTTTACTGGTGTATTTCCAAATAATAATTTTAATTCTTCACCTTTAATTACTTCTCGTGCCTTTCTATCATCTTGCACTTTGTAAGATAAATGTGGCAAAAATATCTGGAATGCAAAAACTGGATCTTCTTCTTTTTCTCCAATCGCTAAAACTACTTTCGTATTATCTTTTAAATAAACTACACCATGTAAAAGCTAAAGGCGTTGACGCCCATTGATATTTTTTTATTCCACCGTAATAATGCGTATTTAATAACGCAAATTCTTCTGTTTCTTGAATTGGATGTGGCTTCAAATCTAATCTTGGTGAATCCAAATGAGAAACAACCATATTAATCCCATTTTAATATCTTCCTTACCAATGATAACTGCCACAAGATTTTTGTCTCGATTATTAAAATAAATTTTTGTCACCTGCTTTTTAAATCGCTTTTTCATTTATATTAACAAAAATTATTTTTCTTTAATTCTTTTTCTGTCACTACAACAAATTCTCTCTCAGTTTTTGCCGAATCTAAATATTTCTTATATCCTTCAGCAAAGTCGAAAAAATTTCTTCTTTTTTTCTTTTCAGAATAATTTTTTTCCACAAATTTTCTTTTTGTCATAAATTTTCCTTTCTTATTTTTATTTTTGTAAAAATTTTTGCATTGGATTTGTTTACTTTTTCCTTCTAACACTATTTTACAACTTTTTTCAAAAAAAGTGAACTATTATTATTTTTTTACATAAATTTATTTAATTTTTAAAAAAATCTTGAAAATATATTCAAGATTTTTTTATTATATATTTAACTATTTTTTTACTATTTTATAGAATTTAATTTTTTTCTTCTAATTTTTTTACCTTCTTCTTCGTATCCAGGTTTTTCCTAATAATGCGAACATATTTTTCTTATACGCTTCAACTCCTGGTTGGTCGAATGGATTTACACCTAAAACGTATCCACTTACTCCACATGCTTTTTCAAAGAAGTAGAATGCATATCCTAAGTGATAAGGAGTTGCTTCAGGAATATTTACTGTTAAATTAGGTACTCCACCGTCAACGTGTGCTAAAAATAACTCCGTCTCTTGCTTTTTTTGTTTACATAATCTAAAGTTTTTCCTGCAACAAAAATTCAATCCATCTAAGTTTTCTTCATCTTTTTCAATTTCAAATTCAACTTCTGGTTTATCAATTGAAACAACTGTTTCGATAAACATTCTTTGTCCTTGTTGAATATATTGACCTAAAGAGTGTAAATCTGCAGAAAAATCAGCTGATGAAGGATATAATCCTTTGAAATCTTTTTCCTTCTGATTCTCCAAATAATTGTTTCCACCATTCAGAAAAAAATAATGTAATCTTGGTTCATAGTTAACCATAATTTCTACATTTTTTTACCTTTTTCTCAATAAAAATGTTTCTAACTGCTGCATATTGCAATGCTTTATTTTCTTCTAATTTTTTGCTAGAAAAATCTTTTACTGCATCAGCCGCTCCTTGCATTAATTCATCAATGTTAATTCCAGCTGCAGCAATTGGTAATAATCCAACTGGTGTTAAAACTGAGAATCTTCCTCCAACATTGTCAGGTACAACAAATGTTTCATATTTTTTTCTGTGTCAGCTAATGTTTTTAATGCACCTTTTTGCTTTATCAGTAGTTGCATAAATTCTTTTTGCTAGCTTCTTCTTTTCCATATTTTTCTTCTAACATTTTTTTGAATACTCTGAAGGCGATTGCTGGTTCAGTTGTTGTTCCTGATTTAGAAATAACATTTACTGAGAAATCTCTATCTCCAACTACATCAATTAAGTGTTGTAAATAAACACCGCTCATATTTGTTCCAGCAAAATAAACTTCTGGAGTTTTTCTTTTATCTTTTGGTAAATTATTATAAAAACTGTGTGATAAAAAATTCAATTGCAGCTTTTGCTCTAAATAAGAACCACCAATTCCAATAACGATTAATACTTCTGAATCATTTTTTTATTTTTTTCTGCTGCTTTTTATTCTAGCAAATTCTTCTTTGTCATAATCTAATGGCAATGTTGTCCACCCCAAGAAGTCATTTCCAGCTCCTTTTCCTGATACTAATACTTCATTTGCCAATTCTACATATGGTTTGATTTGTTCTACTTCGTGTTCACCGAAGAAATTTTTGAAAATTTGTAACTAAAATCTAATTTCATTTTTAAAAAACCTTTCCTTTCTTTTTCTTTCTACAAATTAAAAATCCCTTTTCTTTTTTTATACATAAAAGATTAAATTTAACCATTTTAAAAAAATTTTATTTGATTTATATAAATCAAAACTTATTTCTTCACTATTTTATCACTAAATACATTCAAAGTAAAGCCCTAAAATAATATTTTTATAATTTTTTTCGATTTATTAGAACTTAGTGAAACCAGATAAAATAAGGTCCGCAACAATTCTTGTTTCAAAGTTAATTTATCCAAAAATCAATTCTTACAAAAATTATCGAGTGAAACTTTTTTTGATATTTTTTTCATATCTCGCTCTTGATCTTTTTGTTTCAACGATTCTCTCTTATCATGTAATTTTTTTACCTTTAGCAAGTCCAATTTCCATTTTTACTAATCTCTGTTTTTGTATAAACTGAAAGTGGCACAATCGTATATCCTTGCTCTTTAATTTTTGCTCCCCATTTTTCAATTTCTCTTCTATTTAGCAATAATTTTCGTACTCTCGATTCAGAAACATTATTAATATTCCCAAATTCATATGGCGTAATATGCATATTCATTGCAAAAAATTTCATTTTTTTATTATTCTGATAAAACTCTCTTTTATGCTCACTTTCCCAGCCTTCACAGATTTCACTTCTGTCCCAACGAGTTCAATTCCCGCTTCAAGTTTATCTTCTATAAAATAATCATGAAAAAGCCTTTTTGTTTCTAGCTAATACTGGCATTTTTTTCCTCCTTTTCAGTCATTTTTAATTCAATTTTTTTATAAATTATTCTTCGTCTCCATCATCTTCAATTTTTCAAAATTTCTTCCTCATAAGGAATTACTTCTATTTCCATTTTTTTCATACGAAGCACCTGTAACCACTACTTTTATTGTATTTCCCATTGTATAAGTTTCGTTTGTATTGGTGTTAATTATTTTAAAATTTTCTTCATCGTATACAAAATGATCTCTCGTAACATTTACATTATACACGACTTCAATGTGATTTTTCCAATTCCATAAATACTTTATTTTTTTATTCATTCCACTAAGTCTTGCGATGTATGTTTTACCAATTTTATCTTGCATATATTCGATTAATTTAATTTTTACACTGTCTTCTTCTAATTTATCAGCGACTCTTTCTGTTCGTGAAATTGCTGAAGCGACAACGTCAAATTCTCCAAAATATTTACTTTTGTCCTTATCATTAATGAATTTTTCAAGCGATCTTCCAAGCATTCTGTGAACAACCAAATCCGAGTACCTTCTTATCGGTGACGTAAAATGTAAATAATATTTCGATGCCAATCCAAAATGTCCTAAATTTTTATTTGCATATCTCGCTCTTTGCATTGCTCTTAAAATTAATTTATGAATCAAATACCCTTCTGGTAATCCTGTCGTTCTATCAATAATCGTTTGAAATTTCCCTGGATGAATTTCATCAAGATTTTTTATTGAGAAACCAAATTTTACAAGCGTTTCATTTAATGCTTTTAATTTTTCTTTGTCTGGATCTTCGTGAACTCTATATATCGCTGGAATTTCTTCCCAAAACAATTTTTCCGCCACAACTTCATTCGCTGCAACCATGAAATCTTCAATCAATCTTTCTGCCTCACCACGAGAACGCAAAACAATATCCTTAACCAATTTATTTTGATCAAGAACAACTTTTATCTCTGGTAATTCAAAATCAATACTTCCACGACGTTTTTTCGTTCCTCTAATTATGTGCGACAATTTCAACATTTCTTGCAACATTGGCACAATTTTTTTCATATTTTTTTCAAAAACTTTTTATTTTTCTTCTAATTTTTTTCGATTTCTTTTTCACTCAAATCAGCTTTTTCTCGATTATCAATGTAATCATAAATTTGATTTACACCATCGTAAGTCATTCTAAATTTCGATTTTATAACCGATTTATAAAAATCATTTTTCAAAACTTTCCCTTTTTCATCAAAATCAATTTCCACAGAAAAAGTCATTTTATCCTCATCTGGATTCAACGAACATAAATTATTAGACAATTTTCTCGGCAACATTGGAATAACTCTATCTACCAGATAAATCGAATTTCCTCTCTTCAGGCTTCATTATCCAATTCAGTTCCCTCTTTAACATAATACGAAACATCCGCAATACTTACAATCAACTTATATCCATCCTCTGTTTTTTCAACATAAACTGCATCATCTAAATCTTTCGCATCAGCTCCGTCAATCGTAATAATATCAAGATCTCTCAAATCTCTTCTATTTGGAATTTCAGCCGATAAATCTTCATCCAAGCTATCCAATTCCTTCAAAACTTCTCCAGGAAATTTCTCTTGAATCCCTTCACTTATCAATAATGAAGAAATTAATGCTTCCGTATCTTGAGGATCCCCTAAAATGCTAACCACTTCTCCTTCAGGTTTTCTCGTATCATCTCCCCAAAAATACACTTTTACCGCAACCAAATCCCCAGTTTTTGCACCTTTTATCTTTTTCTTGGAAATGTAAATATCTTTTCTCGAATTTTTTACTCGCACAAATCCAAAACTCATATTATGCTCAAAAATCCCAACGACAACTTCACGATTTCTTTTTACAACTTGAAGAACTTCCCCTTCTCTTTTTCTATCACCTTGAACATTTTCCTTCAAAACTCTAACAATAACAGTGTCTCCGTCCATTGCAGTATTTAAAAAAGGCCCAGGAATAAATACACTTTTTTCCACCTTGAACATCTAAAAATCCAAAACTCCCATTTGCAATAGAAATTTCACCTTTTAGTAATCCAGCTTTTTCTGGCAATGTATATTTCCCATTTCTATTTAAATAAATTTCTCCATTTTCTTCCCAAGTATTCACAATCTGCTTATACAATTTACGTTTTTTTGGACTCCAATCCATTAATTGCAAAAATTTCCTGAAACGTGAATTCATACTCTTACAACACTTGTTTCAAATATTTTAACTCTTTTTTTCTATTTTCATTTTTTTCACCTATTTTTCTATTGATTTGCAATTATCGCATTTCTAAATAATATTATGTTTGGATGAATTATCGAATCTTTCCCCAATAAATATTTCAATTTTTCATTAATTTCAAATTTTATTGCTGCATCCAAATCTGTTTTCGCTAATTCACGTGCTTCGTCCACGCCTTCCCATGTTCTCGCCGCTTCAATCGCATCTGACAAATACACAATTTTAGCCAAAGTTGACATTTTTGGACTTCCAATTGTATGATATTTCACTCCATCCAAAATTTCCTCATCATCAATTCCAAATAAATCGAAATTATTTCTCACAAATTCAGCTCCCGCAAAACCGTGTAAAATTGCAGTTGTTTTAGATAAATCATCTGACACTTCTGGATATTTCCCTTTAATCAAATCTATCATTTCTGATAAATCAAAAAATTTAGCCACATCATGTAAATACGCCGAAGCCTCCACTTTTTCCACATTCACATTATAAATTTTTGCCAATTCCACAGCACATTCTGCTACTCTTACCACATGATTATATCTTTTTCATCAAGATATTTTTCTTACATTTGTTTTTATTTTTTTCTATATTTATATTACTCATTTTTATCTCCTTTTAATAAGTTTTTCATGATACATTAACAATTTTATACTTTTCCTATTTACTATTTAATAAAATCTCACATTATTTCAATATATCAAATAAAAATTTCACTTCTTTCTATTATAATTTTTTTATTATGATAAAAAGAAAAAAAGCAACTATTGAATAATTGCTTCTCCATCTATTTGAATTATAACCTTTTTAATATTACTAAAATTTTTTTCAAAAATCGTATTTGATACTGATTGTGCAAATCCATTAAATAACGCTTGATTTGATCTCAATCCTGTAAATTCTGAATTTAATTTAATTATTGTAGTATTTTCTCCATCAATTCTCAAAGTATAAGCACTCATAAATTTCATGTTTTTAGTTAAAAAATTTTGTATCTTTAATAACTTCATTAATATAATCTCCTTCCACCAAATTCTTCTGTTTCGGAATATAAGCTTCCTTTTCTTCAACCATTTTATTTGATGGATTATAAATAAATATATTTATTTTTTTGTTGAGCATTATTAGATGATGCTTTTACTAAATTTTTATCTACTTCAACATTTATCATTTCAGAATTTTTCTTTATCATAATAATTAATTGCTATCGACATTCCAGAAAGTAAAATTAGAATTATTATAGAAAAATTTTTCCCTAAAAAAACTTTTTTTCTTTGACATTTGTACATTTTTTTGCTTTTTCCCTTTTTCCATAAATTTCTCCTTCTTAAAAACTTTCTATCTAAAATGTCTTCTAATCGCATCAGCAATTGCACTTGCTACATTTTCTTGACCTTCTGGAGTAAGATATTTTTGATAAATCAGAATAATTTGAAATAAATCCTATCTCTGCAAGAATTGCTGGTGAGTTGCTTCCTCTTAACACAGCAAAGTTAGCTCCCTTAACTCCTCTTCTTCTTAATCCTGTCACATTTATAATTCCATCCAATACTGATTCAGCAATTTCAGCACTTTTTCTTGATTTACTTTATAGAATATATCTTTTTAAAACATAATCAGAAAAAGGTGAACTTCCATAACTTTCATCTACTTTATTTTCAAATTTAGCTACTTCTGAAGCGTAATCGCTTGATCCGTTTTTTTACTATAATAATAAACTTCTGCTCCATTAGCTGAACTACCTCCTGAATTTAAGTGAATACTTATAAAAAAATCTGCATTTACTCTATTTCCAATTGCTGGTCTTTCATCCAATGTTACAAAATAATCTGAATCTCTTGTTGTAATTACATTATAATCTGCACTTAGATTTCTAGCTAATCTTTTTGCAACTTCTAAGGCAATATCTTTTTCTCTGTATCCATTTGCTACTGCACCAGAATCATGTCCACCATGTCCAGGATCGACTATAATTGTATATTTTTTGTTTCCAGTTCTAGTTGGTGCTGGAGTATATACATTTGTATTTGGATTGTTTGTATAATTTTTTTGTTAACATTGTTATAAGTGTTACTGTTGTAGTTATTATTAGTGTAAGTATTGTTATTACTATTGCTGTAAGTATTTCTATTAGCGTTAGCAGTATTGTAATTATTGTTTGTATATGTATTGTTATTACTGTTACTATAAGTATTATAGTTACTATTTTGATAATTATTGTTATTGTAAGACTGTGCTGAATAATTATTATTTGTTGTTGTTCTACTTGCATTATTTCCATTATCTATAACTACTTGTTTTACTGAATTACTACTTCCTGTTACTGCTGCATTTGGATTGTTAAATGTTACTTCGATTTCATTACCTTTACTCAAAATTTTTAAACTCTGTTTGAGATTTCAAATAAAAATGTAATTGATGAATTTTTCGCCATTTTGTAAAGTATCAATTCTACTAATAAACTGGTCATCAATACTCATCGAACCTCTACCAACTTTTTCCACCTAAATCGACACCTTGATAATTTAATGTTAAAACTTTATCAGAACCATTATTCAAAACACTTGCACTTGGCAATTTATTCGTATTTTCTTTAAATGTACCTGTATAAACACCATTTCCGTATGTTACTTTTTCCAATGTTTCCGCAAACATAAACGTACTCATCATAAGTAACATTACCGCTATAATTTTTTTCATTTCTCCTCCTTTTTATTCTTTCCCAACATTTCCCTTTTTAATATTTCTTAATTTTTTTAATGTGATACAATTTCATTCTTAGATTACATTTCAATTAATCTAAGAATAAAACTTACCACATCACTAATTTTTTTATTTTACAACTGATGAAATAGATGATTTTGAAATAGTCATTCTTGCATTTTTGTCTATTTTTACTTCTACTGTTTCAGTTAAAAATATTAACAACTGTAGCATGAATTCCTCCAGTTGTAATAATCTTATCTCCCACTTTTAATCCATCCATCATTTCATCAAAAGCTTTTCTTTTTCTTTTTATTTGACAAATATGAAGGCAAAATCAATAGTGCCATTATAAAAGATTATATAAACAATTAAAAAAATACTGTTTGATTCATAAAAATCTCCTCACTTTTTATTATAAATTTACATTATATTATACCATAATTGAAAAAAATTTTTTTCAATTTTACAAAAATATAAAAATTCTAAAAATAAAAAAATATGAAATTATATCTAATAGTTCTCAAATTTAAATACTTTTAGAATATTCATTCCATCTTTCTATTATTTCATTTGATTTGAAATTAGCGGCTTTATATTTATTATTGTTAGTATTCCATTTTGTTCCCTTATAATAACATCCCGCACCATTTTCTAAATCATTATCATTACCATTATAAAGATCAAAAAAATTTGTCTAATTTGACTGATCTCTTTCAAATAATATTTATAGGCATCATCAACTTCTGTATAAGTCACCTCTCTAAAAGCTTTTTATCACTTCCTGGCATTATTCCTCTATCTACTTTTTCTATTTCATTAACCAATCCACAATAATCTTTATAAGCATTATTTACTTCAGAATTATTATAAAAAAATCTAATCCATTCACATAAACTTTATCTAACCACGGAGTAATAATATTTTCAAAAGATGAAGTTTTTGAATCATCCTTCCTAAAATTATTATACTATTACTTTTTCTTATTCTATTAACAGAAGTTTTTTTCAATTCTTCTTCTCCAATAGGTTTTTCCTGAAGCAGGCACAACTCTTTCTTTCCCCACTCTCTTATACTTTCTATTTTTTTCAGGACTTGTTTGAGACAACGGCACTATATTTACAAATATATTTACTATATTATCTTCATTCAATTCAAAATTTTCATTTGCAATAACTCTGTATGCCAGCTCTCTCACAGCTGATTCCAAATCAGCTCCTGTAAACCCTTCTGGTGGACTACTCCCGCTTTTAGAAGCGGGAGCTTCTTGGGAAGTATCTGCTTTTGTTAGCCAAATATATTTACCAAGCTCTTCGGGTAGTTCCTACCCTGTTTTTTTTATTTTCCTAATATTCCAACATCAATTTTCCAATGTTTTTTATATTCAATGCCGCATTGTAATCTCTATCAATTTCAATCCCACAGCAATTACATTTATAACTTCTTTCTGATAATTCCAGTTCCTCTTTAACATTCCCACATCTACTACAAGTTTTCGACGATGGAAACCACTTATCTATCTTCAAAAATTGTTTCCCTAAAAACATCAACTTATACTCAAGCATTTTCAAAAATATTCCCCATCCATTATCTCCTACACTTTTCCCAAAATTTAATGCCTGGCTCATTCCTTTCATATTCAAATTCTCAACAACTACAGCATTATATTCTTCAGACAATTTTTTCGATAATTTATGTAAAAAATCTTTTCGACAATTTTTGATATACTCATGTAATTTTGATATTTTTCGCTTTTTGCTTATACCAATTTTTTTAGAAAAATTTTTACTTTTCTTGATAATGATTTTTGTAATTTCTTTAATTTTTCTTCTAACATCCTAAAATATTTTTGGATAATCAGCTCTTTGGTTCTCAGAACTGACAAATAATTCAGACATTGAAAAAAATCAAGTCCTATTACTTTATCATTACTAGCTACCTTTTTGTATTTCTTTTTTTCAAATTCTGTCAAAATAGAAACATAGTAATTTCCATTACTGTTTGTTAGTGTTACCGACTTTATCTTGTAATCTTCTGGTATTTCTCTATGATATTTCAATTTTATTCTTTTCAATTTTGGCAAAAACCAAATATTTGTTTTTCCTCAATTCGTATTGAATTGTTCACACAATTTGTCGTGTAACTTTTAATATTATTCTTTTTAGATTTGAACCTTGGAAACTTCGCTCTTTTTGAAAGAAATTCGTAAACGATCGTTTTACATTCAATTGAGCATTTGAAAGTGCAAGACTGTCTACTTCTTTTTAGAAATTGATTTTCACTTTTTCAAACTGGCAGGTGTAATTATTTTATTTTTTTCCAGTTTTTTTCATAAATTTTATTAGCAATATGCAAAATTGTATTGTAAACAAAGCGAACACATCCAAAAGTTTTATTTATCAATAATTCTTGCTCTTTATTTGGATAAATTCTGTATTTGAATGCTAAATTATATTTCATAAAATTACACCTCCTTTTAATTTTTGAATATTATTTTTTTTCTTTAAAAAAATTTTTATCATTAATGACTTTTTCTTCGATATTTTATAAAAAAATTGTATCATAAGTGTATTCTTTTTCAATTTTTTTTACAAAAAAAGTAATTCATCTCCCACTTGTAGAAAGCCTACGACTTCTTGCTATCTTTTTGTTAAAGAAAAAAATAAACGGTGAAACAGATTATATTGATTCTTCAATAGGAGTTTTTGAATATAAAAATGCAAAAATTAGTCAACAAAATGGAATAGTAATTATCAATGGAACATTAATTTATAAGAGTGATCCAGAAAAATACAACACAAAAATGTAACTCTTACTATACCATGTTACGATAGTGAACACAATGAAATTGGGAATGCAATTGCTAAAACTAGAATATCTAAAAAGGAGATCCAACACCATTTAGAGCTACTATAAAATCTGATAAAGTTAGATTTTTGTGCTCTTGAATACGGAACTATTACAGGTGAATAATTGAAAAATATGAATTGCATCTCAAGAATAAGAGATTGTTATATAAAAATGATAAATAAAATCCCAAGTTATAATTAATTTTATAAACTTGGGGTTTTTTTATAATTTAAGGGTGTGTAAATATAGCGTTAAAGGAAAGTGTAAAAATTTTTTGTATAAATAGAATAGCGAAGTATTGAATTTACTAGATTTTTCTATTCGTTTACACAAAATTTTAGACACTCTCTAAAAAAACTAAAATAGTGAATTTTTTTATTTTTCTTACATGAAACTTTCGAATTTTTTTCATTTTTCTTCCACAATTCGATATTTTTTTCTTGCGCAATTCGTTGTTTTTTTCTTCTACTATTCGTTGTTTTTCTTCTGCTATTCGTTGTTTTTTTCTTCTACTATTTGTTGTTTTTTTCATATCCCAAGGTGTTTCATTAAAATCCTGAATTGCTTGTTCTTTTTTTCTTCTGAAGCTTTTTATTTGTTCGTCTATAGCTAAACTCCACTCTTCTTGGGCTAAAAAACAATCTACTATTGCGAACTCCTTTTCTGCTTTTTCAAATCCATGTTCTAAAGACTTTTTATACCACTTGTATGCTTCCTTAAATTCTTTTTCGATCTAAATATACTGCTCCTACTCTATATGCAGCTTCTCCTGAAGCTGAATCTCCTAATTCGTAAACTTTTTTATACAATTCTAAAGCTTTTTGTTTGTCTTGTGGTACTCCTGTTCCATCAGAATAACAATATGCTAAATTACAACCTGACCAATCATACCCTTTTTCAAATCCTTTTCTATACCATTTGACTGCTTCTTCTGAATTATTTTGATTGTCATATATAAGCCCTATTCCATTTGCTGCTTCCCCTGATCCTAATTCATAAACTTTTTTATATAAATCTATAGCTTTTAATTTATCTTGTGACACTCCTATTCCATTAGAATAACAATCTGCTAAGTCCATTATTGATATCCAATGTCCTGCATCAGCTGATCTTTTCAACCATTTTACACCTTCTTCTTCATCTTCTTCTATTCCATCGCCATATAAATACAGATTTGCCAACTCATGCTGAGCAAAAATATCACCTGCTTCAGCTAATTTTAAAATATCCCTAAATAATTCAAAACAAATTCTATTTCTTTCATCTGAATCTTCAGGTAAAGAATAAGCCACATTTAAAGCTGCTAAAACATCTCCTGCTTCCTTACCTTTTATTCTCCATTCTTTTGATTTTTCATTATCTTTCTTTGTTTTTCCATATGGATAACCATAAAATTCACCTAAAAAGTACATTGCTCTTCCATTACCATTTTCAGCAAGTTTCTTAAATAATTCAAATGCTACATCTAGTTTATAATTAAGAAATAATTGTTCTGCCTTTTTTTATTTCTAAATTATCGTTATTATTATAGCTTATTCGATTTCCTCTTTGATTTTTGAATTGATTCAACAGGTATTAATCCTTCTTTTTACTTCAATTTTACTATTTATAAAATTATCATAAACTTCATTTATAGATAACGTAATAGTATCATCCAACCCTTCTCTTTGAATAAGGTTTCCTATTATTTTTTTCCTTTTTTTCATCATTTTTTTCTTTGCATATCTGGAAGAAAAATGATAGTCTTCAATTACTCCTAAAATCAAATTAGCAAAAAAATCATTTCTAATTGTTGATAATTCAAGATATATTTTTCCTATTTCATCTACTGAAATATTCATAATATCCATTAAATAATCTGTCAATAAAACTTCATCTTCTGTAATAATTTCTTGTTTTTCCATACTTCTTCTTAAAAATATCAAGTTTTCTAGGTTCTTCCATTATTCTGTTATCAAATTGTGACATTACTTTTACATATTGCAATTATTTTTTTCATTATCAGAATAAACACCTTGTTCAATTTCAGTATTTAACATGTGAAAAATTGTCTACACTGTCTATTTTTTTTCATTTAATTTTACTACAAAAAGCTCCCAACATTTGTTTTAATTGCAAGTGTTCTGCATAAAGTTCATTTAACTGTGTCCCTAAACTTATCATTACTTGACTATCAATACAGTTTCTATTGTATAATTCAGCTATTGCTTGCGACATATAGGCATTTAATTTATCATGATTTCTGTTTTATTTCTTCTCTTGTTGCTCTATTTTTTTCCTGTTACAGTTTTTACCATTCTTTGAAACCAATTTTGTTTCTCCATCTTTTCTGTTTTATCTTCTGTATCATTCATCAATGCTGTCATTCCTGATAAAAATCATGTTTATTTTTCCCTTGTGATTGTTGTGCAAGATAATTCATATCTTCTATTGGTATTAACTCATTCATTTTTTTCAATTCTCCTATCTATTTTTTTATATTTTATCGTATAATTTTTTTAATTCGATATTTAATTCTAAACTTTTCTCTTTCATTAAATTGTTTACTTTATGTTGATTTTTTTCATACTTGAAACAAAAATTATAGTACTGATTTGAAGCATTTTCCATACTTATCAGCAAATTATCGTATACATTTTCTAAATTTTGATAATATTTAGCTTGTGATAAAATTTTTCTATATTCCCCTCTTCCAAAACAAGGTGCAACTACTTTATTTACAATTCCTCCTACTACAATAGCAATAGGAATAGTTACTACTGTAGATACTCCTGCTGCTGTAATAGCCGCTGTTACAGGAACCATAATTCCCGAAGTTATTCCAGCTGTAACCCCAGCATCTCCTCCAGCTTTAAGAACTTCTTTCAAATACTCTTCGTCACTTATTTGACCTTTTTTCCACGCTTTATAAGAAAAAACAGCTTCTGTACCCATACCGATTACACAACCTACCAATCCAGCCTTTGCCATAGTTCCACCAACATTTTTAAAATTATAAACTGGTTCTGCACTTCCATTTTTTATTTCCTCTAAACGACTATCAGTAGATTTTTTTATTAATTGGTTATCTTGATAACTTTCTACACTTTCATAACCATTTTTTTGTACAACACTCACTTTTTCTGCATTCGTCACAACTGTCATATCTGTAGGTGTATTTTTTAAATGAGGGTTCGATTTTCCTGTATAGGCTTTCATCTGATATTCAGTTGATTTTCCTGTAAATATATTCATTTTCAGTAACATCGCTCGCAGCTCTATTTGCTACATCTCCAGCATCATATCTATTAAATAAATTTTTTATATTATTTCTTTGTTGTGCCATCCAATCCCATTCATAACCTTTTCCTTGAAGTTGTTTCACAACCCATTCCTCTTTTCCAGCTCCTTGTGAAATATATTCCTGCATCGAATTATTACTAGAAAAAATTCCTGATCCTGCATAATTTCTATCCATCCACTTCCAAAATTCTACTTTATTCGCAAGTGCATTACTACTTTGAGCAGCAACTGCCCCTTGAGCAAGAACATTAATATTCTTTTTAGCTACAAGTTTACTTGTATCATCAATCATTTTTAATACTTCTTCCTCTTTCAATTCATCATTTGATTTAAACGAATTTTTCATTTGAATCCCTCACTTATTAACTTTATATTTTTTTAAAAATTCTTTTGCATTTGTAGTATACCAAATAAAATTGTATAATTCAAATATAAATCTATATCTAACAGAGTAAAAAAACATATCAAAAATATTTTTTTGACTATCTTTTTACAATTTCAAACCAAAAATTTCCTATATTTTTTTCATAAATTTTTATTTAAGTAGAATTTTTTTCTTCAAAATGATTCTACACAATAATATTTATAAATTTTTGTTACATAAATTTCAAAAAGACAAAAAAAGACCACTTAAATTAAGATTTTCTCTCAATTTTAAAGAAGTCTGTTTGATATCTTTTATTATTTCATTTATTTTTTTTGACTTTTTTTATCCTGTTTCTGCCATTGGAGATATTCTTCCCAAGCCTCATTATTCCAAATCAGATTCATTATTCCACCTCAATTATATCATGTATTTGTACATTTCCCGCTTCTACTTCTTCTTTTCTTTTTTTAACAGTTCATTATAATATTTCTTATTTGACATAATATAAAGATTTTTCCATCAAATTGTTATATTCCTCTTCACTCATCAATACCACATTTTTTTATCGTTTTTTTCTTGTTATAATGACTGTTTCATAATCATCCGTTGCCTTATCACAATATTTTTTTAAATTATTTCTCACATTTGAATAATTTGTAGCTATCATACTAATCACCTCTATTTATTGTACATTATTTTTGACAAAAAAATCTACATGTTTTATATCATTTTTTTATTTCTAAAGTCAGTATATGCTACAATAAATTCTTTTTATTCTAAAATCCACCATAATATTCTGTTATGCACTAAATAAAAAAATTTGAAAAACCTTTACCAAATGTAGTAAAAATACTCATAAGATATTATTTTTTTACCATACTAATATGATGGCTTAAAACTGGGATTTTTTCTCAGTTTTCTTGTTACAAAAAATATTTTCTCTTTTTTAGAGAGAATTTTATCATATTTAAAAATTTTGGAAAGGAAGGAAAAAAATGGGAAAAAAACGAAAGCAATAAATGAACGAAAAAAACTAAATTTGGTACAGAACCTGTTGGAAAAATTGCTGATTTCACTTGCAGTTCCTGCTATCATTGCTAACTTGGTTAATGCTCTTTACAATGTTGTGGATCAGATTTTTATTGGACAAAAAATCGGGTTTCTTGGGAATGCGGCTACGAATGTGGCTTTTCCGATTACGACGATTTGTCTTGCGATTGGGCTTATGACTGGAGTTGGAGCTGCGACTAATTTTAATTTGGAATTGGGAAGAAAAACGTCCGAAAAGGGCAAAAAAAGCGTGGTTGGAACTGCGGCTACAATGTTACTTTTAAGTGGTATTATTTTGTGCATATTAATTAATATTTTTTTAAGACCAATGTTGACGGCCTTTGGAGCTACTGATCAAATTTTTGATTATGCGATTGAATATACTCAAATTACATCTCTTGGAATACCGTTTTTACTATTTTCGATAGGAGCAAATCCTATGGTTAGAGCTGATGGAAATTCTTTTTATTCAATGCTTGCGATAGTTATTGGAGCTATTACAAATACGATTCTTGATCCGCTGTTTATGTTTGGATTTGATATGGGAATGGACGGTGCCGCTTGGGCGACTGTAATTGGGCAATTTATCTCAGCAGTTATGTTAGGATTATATTTTTTTAGATTTAAAAGTGTAAAGTTTGAATTGAAGGATTTTAAGATAAAAATTCGAGAAATTTGGATTTTGTTTATGTTGGGAACATCGCCTTTGATTTTCCAATGTTCTGCACTAATTGTTCAAATTGTGACAAATAATTTATTGAAAATTTATGGTGCGAAATCTATTTATGGAAGTGAAATTCCTATTGCCGTTGCTGGAATTGTTATGAAAATAAATGTCATTTTTATAGCGATTTTATTGGGATTGACGCAAGGAGCACAGCCTATTGCTGGATTTAATTATGGAGCAAAAAAATTTGCAAGGGTTCGAGAAATTTTAAAATTATCCCTAAAAGTGGCTTTTTATTATTTCTTTAGTAGCATTTGCAATCGCTGAACTTTTCCCTGTTCAAATAATTTCTGTCTTCGGTAACGGAAGCAAACTCTACTTTCAATACGGAACAAAATACATGCGAGTATTTTTATTCTTCATATTCCTAAATGGTATTCAAGGTGCTATTACAATGTTTTTAACATCAATTGGAAGGGCCTCAAAAGGAGCATTTTTATCACTTGTAAGACAAATTATATCACTTTTACCATTACTAATAATTTTACCATATTTTTATGGGTATTGATGGAATTATGTTTGCATTCCCAATAGCAGATTTCATAGCTTTTGTTGTATCTGTGATTGTTTTGAAAGGGAAATGAAGAGTATTCCGAAAAGTGAATCAAGATGTATAAAAAAATTTAGAGAATTGTAAAAAAATTAGAAATTTAAAAAAACTAGATTTTTATTGAATTAAAAGCTGTCTCGTGAAGGTTATTTTTATGAAACAGCTTTTTTTATAATATTTTTTTGCAAAGAAAAGCTTTTTCGTTCCATTTTTTTATTTGTCGTAATATATTATATAATTTGTGTATAGAGCTATTTTTTTAAAATTTATCCTATCACTTTTCCTCTATATTTCCACAATTTATACCAAAAAGGTAACTATATAACAAAAAAAGTGCATTCTTGCTATTTGTTTCATTATGTTATAAAAATAAACACATAAAAGAAAAAGGAGGAATCATATATGAAAAAAATTATTCAATAGGAATTGCGGATGGAGCAAGAACAGAATTCCATCAAACATTAGGATTAACAGGAGCGGAAGTAAGTTTTAACAGTTTACCTGCAGGTGTAAGCGTACCATTTGTTCATTCACATAAAGAAAAATGAGGAAATATATATAATTACAGAAGGGTAAAAGGTACTCTGACAATTGATGGTGAAGTTGTTAAAATAAAAAAAGGAAATGTAATTAAAATATCCCCTAATGGTAAAAAGACAATTTGCAGCCGCAGATGATGAAGGTATTAGCTATGTATGTGTTCAAGTAAAGGAAAAATTCATTAACTTCATATACTGAAAAATGATGGTATTATATATTAATAGGGTTTTGTCTCAAAAAAATTTAAAAAATAATGTGGGAGCTGTATTTTTTTGAATTATTTAAAATTTTAAAAATTTTTGAGACAGCTCTTTTTTTGTACTTACTTAAAGTATCATATGATGATATAATGAATACAAGAGGTGATTTTCATGAGAAAAAATATACAGAATGTCCAGTTGAATATACTGCTTCAATGATAGCTAATAAATGGAAAAATACTAATATTGAGGGATTTATTAACTGGTACAAAAAGATATAATGAATTAACAAAAATCTATAGTCGGAATCAGTGCAAAAGTTTTAACTGAAAATTTAAGACAACTTGAAAGTGATGGAATAGTTGTAAGAAAAGTATATCCAGTTGTTCCACCAAAAGTAGAATATTCTCTTACAAAGAAAGGTAGTGAACTAAAACCCATTTTTGATTTAATGAACGAATATGGAAATAAATATAAGAAAAAAATAAGTATACTGCACCAAAAAAATTTTTGTATACACCCTATAAAGTGATATTACAAATTTTAAGCTAATATCACTTTTTATTTTAAACTTATAACCTATTTCCTAAAAAAATTCAATTTAAATCTCCTAATCTCTTCATCTTCTTCTCTCATCTGTGAATCATTTTTCGTGAATATTTCCTTTTTCATCTACATATCTTACAATTTTTTTCCATTAGAATCAAAAATAATATCTTGTTTTATAAATTGTAAGAACTTTTAGGATTATCTGTCCATATAATATGTTCTGTAGCTGTTAATTTTTGATATACAAATTAAACTCTGTTATTTTTTTAATATAATTATTCCCTGTATTCATTTCCTGTTTCAAAAATAGAGATGACTCACTATTTTTTTTTAGTACATTTCCTTTTATAGTAATAGCTGACTTCTCCTATAGCTCCATCATCTACCTCTTCTTTTCGTACTGTCAATCTCTCTTTATCTGTTCCATCCTTTTCATTTCTTATTTCCTGTATTACAGAATTTACCTTAGCTACAGCATACACAGCAGTATTGAATGAAAAAAACATACCATAAACAATACAAAATTCGTTATTTTTTTCTCATAACAAAATATCTCCTTTTTCTATTCTTCTTCAGGATAGGTCATTCCTCATTCTTTACGTAATTTTCTCATAATATCTATTCCAGCTTCATTTTGTTAATTTCTACTCAATAAAGTATATCCTTGTTTCAAAGTGAAGTCAAGAAGAATACTATTGTTTATTTTCTTCTTTTTGCCGCCTTATATTGTGCGGGAAGTACAATTCCAAGTAAAGTAATATAAACACTTATCATCATTGCAGGCGAATAAAAGGTGCACGATATTATTAACCCCATAATTTTTTTATAATTATATCAATACTTAACCATCTCATCCTTATTTTTAATGATTCCTGTGATTTCTCATCGTTTCTATTTGCTTTTCCTATCAAATGCCCAGAAATTATATTACAAAATGTAACAGCCAGAACTATTATCCCATAAAATCCTTGTGCTACACTACTGTTGTAATATGAAGTGACAAAAGAAGTCACATAAGGAAAAAACGAAGAAAAAAACAGTAAAACTACGTTTGCCCAGACAACTGCCGGTGTAATGTATTTTATTTTATGCCATTCATAATGCAGATTTACCCACATTGTTCCAAGCCAGAAAAATGAAAGCGTATATGCAAAAAAATCTACTCTCAGATTCCAAAGTGCTTTTAAAGTTGCTGTTTCAGGTTTTTTCAGTTCTAATATAAGAATTGTCATAATAATTGCAAGTATGGCATCCATAAAAGCTGCCAATCTTTCTTTATTCATAGTTAAACTCCATTCCATGATTTTATAATAGTACAAGTATATCATAAATCAGTAGGAATTTCAATTTTCAGTTTTTCATATATAATCTTCTTCATTTTCTTATTTTTATTTCCTTATCTTTATATATAGTTATAATACTAAAATTTAAGATAAAAAGTACAATACCGTTTAGAAAAATGTGCTATAATTAAAAATGCATACTAGAAATAAAAAAATTATATAAGGTGATTAATATGATAGAATTGGAACAACTAAAACAGCTTATTGCGTTTGCAACATATGGAACATTATCAAAAGCTGCTGAAGAATTGTATATTTCACAGCCTGCCCTTTTCCCGTTCGATACAAAAGCTGGAAAAAACTTTAGGGGTTGAACTTTTTGACAGGAAAAAAATAAGATGGAATTAAATGAAAATGGAAAAACTGTTATCCAGTACGCAGAAAAAATACTTAATCTTGTAGATCAAATGGAAGAAAAAGTTAATAAAAAAATAATCTGGTTCAAAATAATTTTTTTCAATTGGTTCATGTGCTCCAGCTCCATTGTAGGGATATGATTTCATTATTTGGAAGATTTTATCCTGAAAAAAATATTCTTCATAAAATAGAAAAATAATCTTCAGTTATTTGAAAAAAACTTAAAAAATGATAGTTATCAGATGATCATACTTTCTGAACCTATTGATAATTCTGAATTTTTTTCTGCATAAAAATACAAAACTGAACAATTATTTTTTTATCAGTTCCTTTGCAGCATCCACTGTCTAAAAAAAGGAAATACATTTTTTTCAGATATTACAGATGATAGAATGCTCTTATTCAATCCAATAGGAATATGGAAGGATGTAGTTTTAGAAAAAAATGCCTAATATGAACTTCCTTATCCAAAGTGACAGGATTATTTATCAGGAATTAGCTGAAATGCAAAATTTACTACATTTCCGTTCAAATTTCACACTTGAACGTGAAGATAATTTTAAAAAAATAATATTTCAATTCCAATTGCTGACAAGGAAGCAAAAAAATAACTTTCTACTGTGTCTGTAAGAAAAATATAAAAAAATGAAATTGAGAAACTTTTTGATAGTTTTAGTAAAAATTCTTAAAAAAATAAGAGGGAAGAAATCTCCCTCGTATTTTTTTATTATTTCCTTCCATTAAGCCATTTTTACTATTTCTACATCATCATGGTTTAAAAAAATAGACTTTCCTTTTTTTATCAAGTTCAGATATTTTTTTCCCATATCCTCACTGTTCAATTCAAAGTCAAATACATTAAAATTTTCTTCAATTCTTTCTTTTCTGACTGATTTTGGTATTACAACTACATCTCTTTGAATTAGCCATCTTAAAATTACCTGAGCCACAGATTTATTGTATTTTTTACCAATTTCAGACAAAATTTCATTTGTAAATATTCCATTTTTTTCCCTTCTGCAAAAGGTCCCCATGATTCTATTTGAACTCCATATTCCTTCATTATTTCATTTGCTTTAACCTGCTGATTAAAAGGATGTGTTTCCACCTGATTTACAGCAGGAACTATTTCATTATTCAAAATAAAATCAACAAGTCTATCAGGATAGAAATTACTTACACCAATTGCCTTTATTTTCCCTTCCTTGTATAATTCCGTCATTGCTCTCCAAGCTCCATATACATCATTAAATGGCTGATGTATCAGATATAAATCAATATATTCCAAATCCAATTTTTTTAAAGAAGTTTCAAATGCCAATTTTGCCTTTTCATAATTTGCATCACTTACCCATAATTTTGTTGTAACAAAAATTTCTTCTCTAGGTATACCACTTCTTTTTATAGCTCTTCCCACTGCCTCTTCATTTCCGTATGCCGCTGCTGTATCAATTAATCTATATCCTGCTTTTAACGCATTATAGACTGCTTCCTCACATTCTTTCATATCATCAATTTGAAATACTCCAAATCCTAATATAGGCATTTTTACTCCATTGTTTAAAGTTACGTATTTCATAATATTTCCTCCTAATTTTTATATGTCATTTTTTAATTACAGTTGTACTTTTAATTTTCTTGAACTTATTTTATCAATTTTTTCCTCTGAAGTCTAATATCAATTTTGCAAATTCACTATAACTAAAACGCATACTATAAAGTTATCCATCATAAATTGTAATATTAAATACAACATTCTTTTTATCTTGACAACAACAATTTTTTTGAGATACAATATATTAGAGAAAAAAATAAAGAAGTGAACTACTCCCGCTTTTATAAGCGAGAGCTTCTTGGGAAGTATCTGCTTTATGCTAGCCAAATATATTTACTAAGCTCTTCGGGCAGTCCCTGCCCTGTCTTTTTTTATTTTCCTAATATTTCAACATCAATTTTCCAATGTTTTTTATATTCACTGCAGCATTGTAATCTCTATCAATTTCAATTCCACAGCACTCACATTTATAACTTCTTTCTGATAATTTCCAGTTTCTCTTTAACATTTCCACATTTACTACAAGTTTTCGACGATGGAAACCACTTATCTATCTTCAAAAATTGCTTTCCTAAAAACATCAACTTGTACTCAAGCATCCTCAAAAACATTCCCCATCCATTATCTCCTACACTTTTCCCAAAATTTAATGCCTGGCTCATCCCTTTCATATTCAAATCCTCAACAACTACTGCATTATATGTTTCAGACAATTTTTTTCGATAATTTATGTAAAAAAATCTCTTCGACAATTTTTTTGATATATTCATGCAATTTTGATATTTTTGCTTTTTTTGATTATACCAATTTTTTTAGAAAACTTTTACTTTTCTCGATAATGATTTTCTGTAATTTCTTTCAATTTTTTTCCTCCAACATCCTAAAAATATCTTTGGATAATCAGCCCTTTGGTTTTCAGAACTGACAAATAATTCAGACATTGAAAAAAATCAAGTCCAATTACTTTTATCATTACTAGCTACTTTTTGAATTTCTTTTTCAAAGTTCTGTCAAAATAGAAACATAGTAATTTCCATTACTGTTTGTCAATGTTACTGACTTTATTTTATAATCCTTTGGTATTTCTCTATGATATTTTCAATTTTACTTTTTTTCAATTTTGGCAAAATCAAATATTTATTTTCCTCAATTCGTATCGAATTGTTCACACAATTTGTCGTGTAACTTTTTAACATTATTCTTTTTAGATTTGAATCTTGGAAACTTTGCTCTCTTTTGAAAGAAATTCGTAAATGATCGTTTTACATTTAATTGAGCATTTGAAAGTGCTAGACTGTCTACTTCTTTTTAAAAAAATTGGTTTTCACTTTTTCAAACTGGCAGGTGTAACTATTTTTATTTTTTTTCCAGTTTCTTCATAAAATTTTATTCGCTGTATACAAAAATCTTTGTTGTAAACAAAACGAACACATCCAAAAAGTCTTATTTATCAATAATTCCTGCTCTTTATTTGGATAAATTCTGTATTTGAATGCCAAATTATATTTCATGAAATTACACCTCCTTTTTGATTTTTGAATATTATTTTTTTAATTATTTTTTTATTCAATATTTTTATACAAAAATTGTATCATAAGAGTATACTTTTTTTCAATTTTTACAAAAAAAGCAATTCATCTCCCACTTGTAGAAGTCGGAGACTTCTTGCTATCTTTTGTTAAAAAAATTTTTTTATAACATAAATTGCACCAATCTATTGATGTAATTTTTCTCCCTAAATTTATCATAACTTAAATAATAAATATCTAATATAATCAATGAATTTGTTATTTTAAATCCCTATAAAAAAATTTCTACCATTTTTCCGTATTTTCTCTAATACAGATTGTTTTTTTACCTCTCTTGCCCCTTTTTCTTCGTGAAGTTGGCGGAAGAATACTATCTAATTCAGAGCCAGCATAATCAACAAAACCTTTATTTATAGATTTTTTTCAATAAATCTTCTAGAATCTTCTTTTAAATTCTCATCTTTAACTAATTCATCAATTTTTTTCCTTCTTTTTCTTCTTTTTGCATATTTATAAAAAAAGCGTCAAGAATTTCTCCATTATTTTTTTCAATTTTTTTAAATCTGTTTTTATTAATAAAATTTATAACTAAATTCTCTTTAGCTCTAGTTCCTAAACTTGTACGTATAATTCTTCTTATTTCAGATTTCAATGTTTCAATATCATCATGTTCTTTTTGTCTTTTCTAAAAATTAACTCTAAAATATAATCTAAATTAATTTCATCTGTTTCTAAGTAAATCAATTTGAAATTCAATATCAGAAAAAAATCAATTCCTTGTTCGTTACTATTATTTTTGATCATCTTTTTCCAGCATTTCTTATTTCTTCACAAATATCCACATAAACACTCTTCATATCCTGCATTTGTCTATCAGATATAATTTTCTCAAAATTTTTCAAATTCATCGAAATTCTTAAGTATATTTTTCTGTTTTAAGCAATTCTCCAAATAATTCTGCAAATTCCTTTTTTTATCTTGATTTTTTTCAATTTCAATAGGCTTTTGGAAATTTTTTTTAACTATTTCATTACACAAATCTATATATCCTTTTTACTGATTTTCCTGTTTCCTCATCTTTAAATCCCTTTTATATAGTCGTTATAACTTTTTTTCAAGAATTATATTTACACTATTTTCATCTCCAAAAGTTTTAATAGCATTTTTTTGTAGCCTTTTCCAAATCTCTAAAACATACAATATTTCCAAAAAGTTTTGACTTTTATTCAAAAATACGGTTTGTTCTTGAAAATGCTTGAATTAATCCATGGTATCTCAAATTTTTTTATCAACAAACAAAGTATTTAATGTTGGTGCATCGAAACCTGTCAAAAAAACATTCCCACAACAATTAAAAATATCAATTTTTTTATCCTTAACTTTTTTTAGACAAATCTTTATAATAATTCTGAAATTCGTTTCCATTTGTTGAAAAAAATTTGTTTTAAAAATAATCGTTGTAATCAGATATCACTTTATCCAAAAAAATTCTTTCGCTGTCGATTCCATTGCACTTGGCTCAAAAATTTTCATCAGGAATATCTCCTATCACATTTCGCTCTTCATTCGCAGCAAAACTATAAATTGTCGCTACTTTCAGTCTTTTTTTCTTCAGGCAAATTTTTCTTGCTGTTTTTTTGAAATTCTTCATAATAAAAGTTTTGCCGCTTCTACACTTTGAACAGCAAACATAGCATTAAATCCGTTTAGCCGTTTCTGTTTTATATTATAATATTCATTTCTATGAGTTTTTTTGTATTATATACTTTTAAAATATATTCTACTATTTTAGAAATTCTCTCAGGATGCAACAACATTCTTTTTTTCAAGTTCCTTGAGCTTTTTTTATCATTTGTTTCTGTTTCAGCCGCTTTAAATTTTGCCCTAATATCATTATAATCCACTTTAAATTTTAAAACTTTTTTTATCACGAATAGCATCTGTTATAACATAACTATGTAATTGAGCTCCAAAAAAATTCCAGCTGTTGTATCACTTCCAAGAGCATTTTCAGGAAAAAAATTGGTGTTCCTGTAAATCCAAACTGATAATAATTTTTAAAAAGATTTCCTAATATTTTTTTGTGCATCTCCAAATTGTGAACGATGACATTCATCGTAAATTATGACACAATGTTTATCGTAAATTTCATGGCTTGGATTTTTTTTGACAAATTCATTTAATTTTTGAATTGTTGTAACAACTATTTTGTTATCCTGTTTTTCAATACTTCGTTTAAGTTCTTTTGTATCTTTACTACCATTTACACTATCAGGCTGAAATTTCTGATATTCCTTCATTGTCTGATAATCCAAATCCTTTCTGTCGACTACAAAAAACACTTTGTCTATATAATCAAGCTCTGTAGCAAGTTTTGCCGTTTTAAAAGAAGTCAAAGTTTTTCCTGAACCTGTAGTATGCCAAATAAATCCTCCAGCTTCAATTTTCCCAGATTTCTTATTTTGATAACTGGATTCTATCTTCCATAAAATTCGTTCAGTTGCTGCTATTTGATACGGTCGCATTATTAGCAAAATATCATTTGAATCAAAAACACAATATTTTGTCAAAACTTCTAAAATAGTTCGCTTTTCAAAAAATGTTGCTGTAAAATCTTTAAGATCTCTAATAACTTTATTTTTCGCATCTGCCCACTCACATGTAAATTCATAATGATTTTTTTATTCTGTGCCGTAGTATTTGCAAAAATAACGTGTATAAGTCCCATTTGAAATTACAAAAAAATCTGAACAAATTTATAAAGTGAATTTTCAGCATTGAAACTTTCCTTACCATATCTATCAATTTGACTAAATGCCTCATGAAGACTTACTCCACGTTTTTTTCAATTCTATATGAACAAGTGGCAATCCATTAACTAATATCGTTACATCATAACGATTTTTTTATGCTTACCTTTTTGCTTAATTTGATTACAAACCTGTAAAATATTATTATGTATATTTTTTTATCAATAATTTTTATATTTTTTTCAAATGTCCGTCATCAAAAAAATAAAATCATAGATATAATTTTTCCTGAATCTTTCTAGTTTTTCTCAATCATTCCGTCATTTGGACAATCAAGATATTCCACTAAAAAAATCTTTCCCATTCTTTATCTGTAAAAAGCAACTTTATTTAATCTTTCAATTTGAATCTTCAAATTTTTTTATAAAGTTCCTCCGATGTCTTCCCATAAAAATCTTTCATATCCCTTGATTTTCTAAATCCCTTATCATCCCATCTTCAAGTTCTTTTTCACTTTGATATGTATCTTGAACTTGAAGTATTTCTTCATAATTAGCTAAAAATAATTCCATTCGTCATCTCAGCAATTGTTGATCTTTCATAAATCGCACTTTTTTTCCGACATTTAAACTCACTTCCTTTATCTTCCCCTTTTTAAATGTCTATTTTTCAAAATTCAATAATTTTTTTCCCTGTAATATTCATACTGTTTTTTTGTCTTAAGGCTATTTCTTTTTGGTAAACCCCTGTGATAAATCATTAACTAAAGCATCAAATTTATCTAAAAATTGATACGATATATTCTTTGTACTGCTAACGATGGTAGTGGAATTTTTTTATTTTTTTTCCATATCTGTTACAGAAATTTCTATTACTTTAACTCCTCTAGCCATTTTTATTTTTTTGCTTAATCAATTCAGAATATCCATTAAACACGTAAGATAGATATTTAGCATTTTGATTGTGACTGAATATTGCGGAATGTCCACCAGCAACAGCTTCATCATAACCTAAATATGCTACTGTTTTCATTATATCTTCAATATTTTCCGAAGTCTTTGCAATAACAAGATCCCTTTTATTTACTTTTTTTCAATTTTTTTTTGAATTTCCATTACTTATTTTTACAATTGGATTATAAACAAACATATTGTATTTAGTGTATATATGTCCATAATGAATTGCTCCAATTTCTCCATTTTCATCAAACATAGTTTTAGGCATTCCTGAACCGTTTACAAAACTTCCTATTTCACCCAATGTTTTCCACTCAACTTTATCATTTATTTCAATGCCAACAATTTTTGCTGCTTCTTTAAGTAATTCAAAAAATTCACTCGTTATTTGTCGCTGTGCTGTGCTGTGCTGTGCTGTGCTGTGCTGTGCTGTGCTGTGCTGTGCTGTGCTGTGCTGTGCTGTGCTGTGCTGTGCTGTGCTTAGAGCATACCCTTCTTCTTTATCAAATGTCAAGAGTTTTTCTCGATAATATTCATATTGTTTTCTTCTTTGTTCTATTTCTAAAGGAAGTAGTCCTTTTGTATCAGAAAGAAGTTCTTGAAATCTATCTAAAAATCTTTTACAATTTTATTTTTGGATAATAATAGAAGGCAGCCAAATTTTATAATTATCAGTAATGCCTGTTGATATTTGAGGTAATTTCCTGATATTGCTTTTATCTTCAAAAATATTTTTATATTTTTTTCAAATAATAATATAAATATTTTTATATTTAATATATTATCATCATTTGATGAGTAAGACCATAATTCATTTTTATGAGAAAAAGGTTTATCATAAAATTCAAAAATCTATATTCCCACGTGATTTCACTATGATACTTGGTTTTTTTAATTATATTTTTTTTATCAATATTATACTCATCTATATTTGCTGTTGTTTTTCCACCTGCAAATATTTTAATTGGAGCATTGTCTTTATGAATTTCCTTCATTTCACCAGCTGTTATACTAAATCCCCTTTGTCTTATACAAACTTCTTTAATTGGTACTAATGCAAGTGTTCTATTTTCTTCGATTTCATAAATCTTTTTAGAAATTTTATTCAAATAATCTTCACTTAACAACATATCTCTATAATAGTTATACTGCTTATTTCTTGCCTGTAATTCTGCCTGTAATTCTGTAACACATTTTGTGAAATTGTCAAGTATTTTTACAATTTTTTTCTTGTATTTCTAGTGAAGGAATTGGAATTTTTATTTCTTTCATATTTGCTTGATTTATTTTAGGTGGAGTGCCTTTTTACAATAGACGAAACATCCACTATTGATAAATAATAGTAGATATATTTTTAAATTATATCTTATATTCAATTGACCTAAAAACATGAGCGTGATTATTTACCCATATTTTTTTTGTTGTTTATCCAATGTAATACTGGACTTTTTATCTTTATTGATTACACTTCCATCTTCTCCCATTAAAATGAAACTTCCATCAAATATATAATTATTAACAAAACTCTGTATTCCATTTGCACCATAATACGGATATGTTCCTATTATCCTATCTTTTTTCGCAATAGGTTTTCTTTTATTATCTAAAATTTCACAAACTTCCCCCAATTTCTTCCACTCAACCTTTTCCCCCACTAAAAGTTTTTCCATAAATTTCATTATTTCTCTCCCTCTTTTAGTCGTTTTCCCTCAATTTTATTTTGTCGAGTGGCAATCAACAGAAGAGTCTTTTACCACATTTTACAAATTCCCACCCACAATATTGCTTACTTATTCACTTTCAAGCTCCTTCACTATTTCATTTATAGAAGCTCTTAATTCATCTATTCTTTTTACTGTTTCTTCAATTTCCTTATTCAACACATCGATATCTATTTTTTCACGAGTATCTTCCTTTTCCACATAAGTTGAAACTGACAAATTATAGTCATTTTGAGCTATTTCACTATTATCAACTAGTCTTGCAAAAATATTCTACATCAGTTTTTTTCTCTAAATTCACTTACTATTTTTTTCAATATTTTCAGGTTGCAAAAATATTATTATTCGTTTCTTTTTTTAAATTCCTTACTTGCATCAATAAATAACGTTTTATTTTCTGTCTTATTCTTTGCCATTACTAAAATACACGTTGCTATTGATGTTCCAAAAAACAGGTTTTCTGGAAGCTGTATTACACAATCTACAAAATTGTTGTCTATTAAATATTTACGAATAATTTTTTCTGCGCCTTTTCTATAAAAAATACCAGGAAAACATACTATTGCTGCTCTTCCTTTGCTTGACAGATAACTCAGAGAGTGCATTATAAACGCATAATCTGCATAAGATTTTGGTGCAAGTTTTCCTGCTGGTGCAAATCGTTCATCATTAATAAGTGTCGGATCTCCGTCTCCTATCCATTTAATCGAATACGGCGGATTTGAAACAATCGCATCAAAAGGCTTTTCATCATTATGCAACGGATTAAGTAAAGTATCTCCACGTTTTATTGAAAAATTATTGTAGTTTACATTGTGTAAAAACATATTCATACGAGCCAGGTTAAAGTTAGTCATGTTTATTTCCTGTCCAAAAAATCCCTCATCAATAATATGTTCCTCAAACTGCTTTTTCATTTGAAGTAATAAAGAACCACTTCCACATGTCGGATCGTATACTTTATTGATATTTTCTTTTCCTTCCATTACAAGTCTTGCCAGAAGTTTAGAAACAGTCTGTGGTGTAAAAAATTCTCCTCCTGACTTACCAGCATTGCTGGCATAATTTGAAATCAGATATTCATATGCATCTCCAAAAGCATCTATATCATTATGCTGAAAACTCCCAAAATTAATTTCAGAAATTCCTGTTAAAATATCTGCTAATCTTGTATTTTTTTCAGCAACTGTTCCACCTAAACGATTACTCGTAGTATCGACATCTTCAAATAATCCTTTAATATCATCTTCCGACTCAAATCCAACAGCACTTGCTTCAATAGCTTTTAAAAAAATATTTGCTAAATCTGTATTCAAATTTTCATTGGTTCTCGCTGTTTTTTTACTACATTTTCAAAAAAAGTTGACTTGGTAAAATAAAAAAATCCTTTATCTTCCACAGTACCAGCTCTAAAATCTTCTTTGGCTTCTTCATCAGAAATATCCGCATAATTAAATTTCAAATCTCCAGCTTCATGTTCTGCTTTTATTGAAAAAAATTCTGTCATATTTTCTGAAATAAATCTATAAAATAATATTCCCAAAAATATATTGCTTAAAATCCCAACCATCCACCGCTCCACGCACATTATCTGCAATTGCCCAAATTTTACGATGCAATTCTGCTCTTTGTACCGTTTCATTTGATTCTTTTGTATTTGCCACTTCTTTTCTCCTTATATCTATTCATAATTTATTTTTTTGTTAATATTATACCATAGTTTCACATAAAAATTTATTTTCAGTACAAAACTTTTTTTAAATATTGATTTTTTTCCCCATTTTACTATGCAATCCTTTAAAATATTTAAAACTAATTTTATTGTCTATTTTTCAAAAACTTAAAAAGCAGTATAAAAATTAGAAATCTATTTTTTTCTCTAAAACTATTGCATTTTTCACTATTTCAAGGTAAAAATCATATTAGGATTATATGATAATTTTAAAAAAATAATAAACTTTTATTAGGAGGAATACTTATGAATTTATGGATACTTATTGGTATTGTTATTATTGTAGTGGGATTTTCTTTGAAGCTAGATGTGCTGGCTGTGGTGCTTACTGCTGGTATAGCTACTGGAATTGCTGCAAAAATGAATTTTTTTGAAATTCTTGGAATTATTGGAAAGGCTTTTGTGGATAATAGGCTTATGTCAATTTTTTTGATTAGCTTGCCAGTTATTGCAGTCCTTGAAAGATATGGACTTAGAGAAAGAAGTGCGGCTTTAATTGAAAAATTAAAAAATGCAACTGCTGGTAGAATCTTAGGACTTTATATGGTAATTCGTTCAATTGCGAGTGCATTGTCAATTAGAATTGGTGGACACATTCAGTTTATACGTCCTCTTATTTACCCAATGTCTGAAGCTGCTGCAAAAGCTCATAAAAAAATAAGGATTTAACAGAAAAAGCAAACTGAAGAGTTAAAAAAAGTTTAAGTGCTGCAATTGAAAAATTATGGAAATTTCTTTTTCACAAAAACATATTTGTCGGTGCATCGGGACTTCTTTTGATTCAGACTACACTGAAGGAAAAATGGATATGCTGTATCTTTGAAGCAATTGGCGCTATCTTCAATACCAATTGGGATAATTGCAATAATTTTTACTTTTATTCAAGTATATATTTATGACAAAAAAATAATTTTGAGCAAAGGAGGTAAAAAAATAATGGAAATAAAAAGCTCTTTAAAACTTTTTGACACAAATTATTTATATTCTTTTGCGGACTTGTTAGTATAAGTACTGGAATTAGAGGGTTGAAAAAATGAAAAAGGCAAAAAAATAGGAACATTTTTGTTTTTGGACTATTCTTGGGATAATATTTATTTTTTTGGAGAAGCTATTCCATATAAGGTTACTGGCGGACTTCTTGTAATTCTTGCCATAATTACTGTAACAAAAACAATTACATATTGGAAAAATTTGAAAATATTTCTTCACAATTCAAAAATCGCACAAAGTGAAAAAAATTAAAAAAATAAAATTTTTCATCCCAGCTGTATTAATTGAATTGCCGCTTTTCTGATACTTCAATTTAAAATTGGAAAAACTGCTATACCACCTGCATTAGGTATCGGTGGAGGTTCGCTTGTCGCCCTTCTGGCAGCTGCAATTATCATAAAACCAAAATTCAGCGAAACAAACGAAGATACTTCAAAACTCCTTATGCAAATTGGTGCAACTGCCATTTTGCCACAGCTTCTTGCTGCATTAGGTGCTGTATTTACTAAAGCTGGAGTTGGAAAAGTAATAGCTGCCAGCATTTCATCGGTTGTCCCAACTGGAAATATCTTTGTAGGAATCGTTATTTATGCTATTGGAATGGTTATATTCACTATGATTATGGGAAATGCCTTTGCTGCATTTTCAGTAATAACTGCAGGAATTGGAATCCCATTTATTATCAAAAACGGTGGAAATCCAGCTGTTATTGGTGCTTTGGGAATGACCGCCGGCTATTGCGGAACTCTTATGACTCCAATGGCAGCAAACTTCAATATTGTCCCTGCTTCAATTCTTGAAATAAAAGATAAATATGGAATTATAAAAGTCCAAGCTCCAATGGCTTTATTACTGCTTGTAACACATATTATACTTATGATGCTGTTATTTGGAGTAAAATAAAACTGAAAAATACTATGTTTATTGAGATTTCTAAATTTTTTTACAAACAAGTAAATTAAAAAAATCTAGAAAGGAGAGTATGAAATTATAAATTAAATCTATTTTTTTATAAAATCATATAAAAAAATACTATGAAAATATTAGTTACTGGCTTTGACCCTTTTTGGAGGTGAGCCCATAAATCCTGCCATCGAATCAGTTAAAAAAATTGCCTGATAATATTGCAGGAGCACAAATTATCAAATTGGAAATTCCGACAGTAAAAGGAAAAATCTATTAAAAAAATTGAAAAAAGCTATTGAAGAGCATAATCCAGATGTTATCTTGTCAATCGGACAAGCAGGCGGAAGATTTGATATTTCCGTTGAACGAGTTGGAATAAATCTTGATGATTTCCGAATACCTGACAACGAAGGAAACCAAACTATTGATGAGCCAATTTTTCCAGATGGAGAAAATGCATATTTTGTAGATCTTCCTGTAAAAAGCTATGGTAAAAAAACATACAAAAAAATAAAAATTCCAGCTTCAGTTTCATACACTGCAGGAACTTTCATCTGTAATCACGTTCTTTACGGTACACTTTATTTAATAAATAAAAAAATACAAAGACAAGAAATCTGGATTTATCCATATTCCATTTTTACCAGAACAAGTTATTAACAAAAATACACCATCGATGGAATTAAATACTATTGTAAAAGGTTTAACCGCCGCAATTGAAGCTATTGTAAAAAAATGATAAAGATATTAAAGAAACTGGTGGAACTATTTGCTAGCAACATTTTTTTCTAAACATTTAGATATATCAAAAATAAAAAGCCTGCTTTTATTAAAAAATTCTAAAAGCAGGTTTTATTATTTATTTTTACTTGCAAAATACTAAATTCCTAAAAAAACAGAAAACTAGATTTTATTTATTTGCTGTTAAGAGCCAGAATTTTATTGTTAAAAAAATCTACTATTCAAATAAAATTTCTATTTAATCTCTTCCATTAACAAATCCACAACTGTACCATTCACAATTCCAACTAATTTTTTAGTTTCCACTTCCATCTGCAATCCTCTTCTGCCAGCTGAAACCATTATTTTTTCAAATTTCTCCACTTCCTTATCAAAAAAAGTTCTATACAGCTTTTTCATTCCCACAGGAGAACATCCCCCACGAATATATCCTGTTTCCTTCTCAAGCTCTGAAAGCGGCAGCAAATCAATATTTTTTTCCCCACAAGCCTTCGCCACCTTTTTCAAATCCAAGTGAGCTGTTCCATGAATAACACAGACATACAAATTTTTACTTTTCCCCTTCAACACAATTGTCTTAAAAACTCTTTCTGCAAGTTCAGGAAATTTTTCAGCAACTCCAAGTCCCCCGCTTTTATCTTCACTCCATTCATAAGTATGAATAATGTATGGAATTTTTTGTTTATCCAGCTGTCTTAGAGCATTTGTTTTTGCTATTTTATCTTTCTTATGTTTCATAATTACTCCTTCGTTTTACAAATCATTTGATAATACCCAATCACATACTCTGCGCATTTTATCCCATCAACCGCCGCCGACATAATCCCGCCAGCATATCCTGCACCTTCTCCGCAAGGCATAAGACCTTCAATATTCGAGAAAAATTTTTCATTTCTAGGAATTTTCACTGGAGATGAACTGCGGCTTTCCACTCCCGATAAAACTGCATCATAACTGGCAAATCCCTTTATTTTTCTATCCATCAAATTAATTCCCTCTTTTAGAGAATCATTTATGTATTGCGGAAAAATTTCATTTAAATTTGCAAATTTATAGCCTGCCAAATAACTTGGTTTTACTTTTCCTAATTCTGTCGAAATTTTATTATTTACAAAATCCCCAAACAGCTGAACTGGAGCCTTATAATTCTTTCCGCCAAGTTCAAAAGCCTTTTCCTCCAATCTTCTTTGAAATTCCACTCCAGCCAGAACGCTTTCTCCAGGAAAATCTTCAGGAAATACATTTACCAAAATCGCCGAATTTGCATTTTCCAAATCCCTTTGAGAATAACTCATCCCATTTACAACAAGACGGCCTTCCTCACTTGAAGACGGCACAACAACTCCGCCTGGACACATGCAAAACGTATAAACTCCCCGCCCATTGCTTGTCTTAACATTCAATTTATATTCTGCAGCCGGCAATTTATTGGCAAATTTTCCATATTGAGAATGATTTATCATACTTTGAAGATGCTCAATCCTAACTCCAACCGAAAAAGTTTTTCGCTCCATCGCAACATTTTCCTCATTTAACATAAAGAAAGTATCTCTCGCACTGTGCCCAATCGCAAGAACTACAATATTAGCTGGAATTTCATAAGTTTTATTTTCATCGGAACTTTCAACATTCTCAACTAAAAATACTTTTTTTATTTTTTTCTTTTCTGAATCAGATTTTTTTCATAATTTACTTTTTATTAATTTTTGTACTAAATCTATATTCTCCACCAAGACTCTCAATCTTATGTCTGATTTTACGCATTATTTCAATTAATTTATCAGTTCCAATATGCGGCTTTGCCATATAGTTAATTTTTGGATCAGCTCCAGCAAGAATTAATTCATCATAAACCTTTTGAATCCTAAAATTATTTGTATTCGTATTCAATTTTCCATCTGAAAACGTTCCAGCACCGCCTTCCCCAAACTGCACATTTGAATACTTATCTAATTTCCCAGTTTTAAAAAAATTATAGACATCCTTTTCCCGTTCATCCACACTTTTCCCCTGCTCAATAATAATTGGCTTTAATCCCGCTTCAGCAAGCACAAGCCCAGCAAAAATTCCCGCAGGCCCGCTTCCAACGACAACAGGACGCTTTACACTTTCATTTTCTGTAAAATTCTCAATTTTCTCTGTAAAATAAGGCTTTTTCTCAATTTTTCTAACATTCTTTACATTTTCAAATCTTTTCTTTTCCTTCTCTTCATCAAATTTAAAGGAAATATCCACTGCATAAACAAATACAACATTATCCTTTTTCTCGCATCAATTGCCTGTCCTGCAATTTCAAAGGACTTTACTTCTTTTTCATTAATTCTGTAAAGTTTATAGACTGTTTTTTTTAAATCATTCTCGGTATGTTTCACAGGCATTTTTTTATATTATTTATTCTAATCATTTTTTTCTCCTTTATATCTCCTGTTAAATAAAAAAATTTTGTAAAAAAAGAATATTTGGTTAAATATTTTTTTCCCTAAAAAAATATCCAGATGTCCAAGCCCATTGCAAGTTAAATCCTCCACATTCACCATAAACATCCAGTATTTCCCCAGCAAAGTAAAGATTTTTTTAACTTTTTTTAGACTCTAACTTTTTCTAAATTTACTTCACTTAACGGAATTCCGCCAGCAGTAACTTGAGCCGCCTTAAAAGCCATTTGTATCAGTAATTTTTATTTTATATTTTTTTCAAAGCCGTACAAATTTTTACGAATTTCATTATCTGTCAAATCACTTATGCTTTTCGACAATTTCTCTATTCCAGCCGATTTTTGTCAAAAAAACTGTCCCAATTTCTTATTAACAGCTCCATTAAAAAAACTGCTCCATTGTAAAAATTCTTCAATATTTTTTTCTACGTTTTTTTCAATATTTCAAATATTTCATTATATGTAAACTTAGGCATAAAATCAATTTCAAATTCTACATTTTTTTATAAATTGGAAAAAAACATAGGAAATATTAAAAACAACATTTCCAGAAATCCCAAAATCTGTAAACAGCAGTTCTCCATCATAAGTACATATTTTTTTATTTTCTCCATCTTCATTTTTCTCCAAAAAGCCGTAACTTCCACATCCGACTTAATCCCCTTCAATCCCCTTTATTTTCTCCTTTTTCCGCCTTCAACTGCACAATAACAGGCGTTAATTTCGTAACAGTATGCCCAAACTTTTTTTCGCCAGTTCATACCCACTTCCATTAGATCCCAGCTCAGGATAAGATTTACCGCCAGTGGCAAGGACAACCTTTTTGCAGTAATTTGCCTTTTATCTTCTGAAATTATCTTAAAATCAAACATTTCCTTTTTCAATTTTCACAACATAAAAAAATCTGTAATTATCTCTATCCCAAGGCTTTGTGCATAAAATCTAAGCCCATCCACAATCGAAGCTGCCTGCCCGCTAAGCGGATAAACCTTCCCTCGATCCTCCTCGTTGCAAATAATTCCAACTTCATCTTCAAAAAATCTCATTGCATCCTGCGAAGTAAAACTTCCTAAAATTTCCTCAATCGGCTGCTTCATTTTCTCGATCCCAAAATAATTTTGATTAGAAGCATTCACATTTGTCAAATTGCACCGACCATTCCCAGTAGTCAAAACTTTTTTTAAAACCCTGTCCTTTCTTTCCAAAAATGACAACATCTTTTCCATTCTTCTTGGCAGTAATCGCTGTTAAAAATCCCGAAGCGCCACCACCAATTATTGCTATTTCTCTTTTCATCTTATAATCTCATTCTCCTAAATTTTATCCCAGTAATAACATTTCAACAATATTTTTCATTTATCTAAACCATAAAATAAAAACGAGCCGTGTGCTCGTCTTTTTGTATGAAAGAAGTCTAAACATAGAGATGGGGCATCTCTATTAGACAATTTATTTATATCATATAAATACATTTTTTTGTCAAGATAGAGTAAATTTAAAAATATTCAAAAATAATTCAAAATAAAAATTTATCCCCTCTCTCCACTTTAACAGTTAGAATTTTTTTAACGAGTATCCATGATTAAGCAAGCAAAAAATAATTTCCCTTCATCAATCTTCCTTAATTTCCATCGCCTGCGGATAAATTTCCTTAATTTCATCTGCAATTTTATCAATTTCGGCAGTCAAATAATCTGAACTTCCACGATCCCCCTTCATTGCGATTCTAACGTGAACACACCCTTCCTTCGCATAAGGAGCAACAGTCGGATTCGACATTTCAAAATAATCCTTTAACCTGTCATCAATTCTTCCTTCTGGGACTCCCTTTATTTCAAGAGTCTTCATTAATAAAACATCATTTGAATATTGCTTCAAAAGTGGCAAAACTTGATTGTCAACCATCCATGTCATTTCTCTTGGAGGTCCTGGCAAAACTATTATTTTTTTATTATCCTTTTCATAAAAAAATCCAGGTGCAAGCCCAACTTCATTTTCTAATAATTTTGAATTTTCTTAAAATTGAAGCCTCCTTTCTTCCGCCAGAAGCCACTTCTCCAAAACCTCTCTCATTATATCTTTTCACAATCAAATCATAATATCTCTCAATAACTTCCAGCTCTTCTCCAAAATAATCAGCCACAACTTCCTTCGTAATATCATCAACCGTAGGCCCAAGCCCTCCAGTAGTAATTACCAGATCAACCCTTTTAAAAGCATTTTCCAAACATTCCTTAAGCCTTCCGTAATTATCTCCAACAGTAGTTTGATAATACAAATCAATCCCAATATTTGTAAACTTTGCTGAGATATATTGCGCATTTGTATTTACAATATCTCCAACCAGCAATTCTGTTCCAACGCATATAATTTCTGTTTTCATCTCAGTTTCCTTTCTTTTTTGTTTTTCTGCTTTTTTTATTTAAAATACCGCCAAATAAGTTTTAAAGCTAAAAATCCTATTCAACGGTAAATTTATATTTTTCAATATTTAACTATTTTTTTTAAAAAATAATACTTTCATAAGGTTTTTAAAAATAATTTTTATCATTTGAAATTTTAGGCCCTTCAATGTAATTTGACAATAAAATTGACGCATTTTCTAAATTCAATTCTTTAACATCAAACTCACAAGTTTCATCATAGAAATTAGAAATTACTATTAATTCAGCATTTTCTCCAACTCTCTTATAAGCATAAACCTTTTCATTTTCAATATCAAAAATCTTCATATCTTCCAGTTATCAACAATTTCTTTCATTTCTTCTCAATTTAATCAAATTTTGATAATGATAGAATACAGAATTTGGATCTTCCAATGCTTTTTTTCACGTTAATTTCTTTGTAATTTTCTGGAACTGAAATCCAAGGTGTTCCTTCCGTAAATCCTGCATTTTTTTAGAATCATCCCATTGAACAGGCGTTCTTGAGTTATCTCTTGATTTCTGCATTAAAAATTTCAATAGCTTCTTCTTCAGAACATCCTCTATCCAACAAAAATTTTATAAATGTTAGTCGATTCAACATCACGATATTTTTCAATTTTATCAAAAATATGGATTTGTCATTCCAAACTCTTCACCTTGATAAACATAAGGTGTTCCTTGTAATCCATGAAGAACTGTCGCTAACATTTTTTTTGCTGATTCATCGTGATATTCTTTATCATTTCCAAATCTTGACAATGCTCTTGGCTGATCGTGATTATTCCAGAAAGTTGCATTCCATCCATTCCTTCATACATTCCAATTTGCCATTTAGATAATATTTTTCTTCAATTGTACAAAAATCAAACGGTGCTTTTTACCCATTTTTTTCACCATTTGGATAATCAACTTTTAAATGATGGAATGAAAATGTCATAGCAAGTTCTTTTTTTCATCAGGATTTGAGTATTTTTATACAATTTTTCAATGGCAGTAGATGACATTTCTCCAACTGTCAATAAATCACTTTCTCCAAATACCTCTTTATGTAATTCTTTCAAGAACTCATGAATTCTAGGTACCCATCTGTGTAATATCTTCTTCCATCAGGCACAAATCTAGTATCAGTTCCATCATCATCCAAGAATCTTTGGTCTTTTGAAATCAAGTTAATTACATCAAATCTGAATCCATCTACTCCTTTATTTAACCAATATCTAATCATTTCATACAATTTTTTTTCTAACATTTTCATTTTTCCCAATTCAAGTCAGCTTGAGTAACATCGAATAGATGTAAATAATACTGTCCTCTTTTTCACTCCATTGCCAAGCATTTCCACCGAATTTTTGATTCCCAGTTTGTAGGTTCTTTTACCATCAACTGGATCTTTCCAAATGTAAAAATCTTCGAATTCTGGATCTCTAGCTTCAGATTTTTTAAACCATTCATTTTCAGTCGAAGAATGATTTATAACAATATCCATCACTATTTTCAATCCTCTTTTGTGAGCTTCGTTCAACATTTCCTCAAAATCTTCCATTGTCCCATAACTCTCATCAATATTGTAATAATCACTAATATCGTATCCGTTATCATTTTTGAGGCGATTTATACATCGGTGTTAGCCACAAAACTTCCACTCCAAGTTTCTTCAAATAATCTAATTTTTGCGTAATTCCTTTTATATCTCCTTGACCAGTCCCAGTCGTATCTTTAAAACTCTTTGGATAAATCTGGTACACCACTGATTTATGCCACCATTTTTGCTCAAAATCTTTTTTCATAAATGCACCTCTCCTAAATATTTGTTTATTTTCTATTTTTTTATAACTTCAACTTTTATTATACCCTATTATTTTTCGTATATACAAAAAAATTTTTATTTTTTTAAAAATTTTTAAATATTTCTAAACTTCTATTTAACGTTAAGATTTAACATCTCTCTAAAAATTTGCTATTAGATACGTTTGATAACCTAAATTTTTTTACTTCTACAAAAGGTAAGACCTTTGCTTCAAGATATTTATTTTATAAAAAAATTAAGAACAGCAAATAACTGTTCTAACATTTATTTATCTTTATTTGCATTACCGCCTGTATATCCAAAAAAACATAATCCAAATTTATATTTCTCATTGAATTGAACACACTTTGCTTTACTCCTGGATTCTTTTCTTCAAGTTCAGCCAGCAGATTTTTCACTTCCCTACGTTTGCTTGAAGTTTTTCCGGCTTCAATTGTACATCCGCAGTTCATTGCACGAATCCCGTTTGTTTTTGTATAATCAATTATATCTGCTTCCTTTACGTAAATTAACGGACGAATCAATTCTAATTTTCCAGAAGTTGAGGGAACTTTTGGAGTCATTGTTTTCATTGTCCCAGCATAAAGCATATTTATAAGAGTCGTTTCAATTACGTCATCAAAATGATGCCCAAGCGTCAGTTTATTAAATCCAAGTTCTTCCACTTGCGTATACAAAATTCCACGTCGCATTTTAGCGCACAAAAAGCACGGATAATCTTTAGCCTTTTCATTTGCAATTTCCCAAATATTTGTATCAATAATATCACAGTCAATATTTAACTTATCCAAATTATTTTTTTAAAAATTATCTAAATCAGAATTTCTAAATCCCGGATTCAGACTAACTGCCTTAAATTCAAAAATTTTTTTCCGCCTGTCTTTTTTTAATTCCTGAAATAATTTTTACCAAAAAGTAAACTGTCCTTCCCTCCAGAAACACCAATCGCAATTTTATCCCCATCTTGGATCATATCAAAATCACTGATTGCCTTCAAGAATTTTTGACCAGATACTTTTTTTATAAGTTGTCACTATACTTTTTTTCAATTTCCTCCACATCCTTCATTGGACAATCTGGAAGTATTGCTTCACATACTAAATTTACCACTTTCCTTCTCCTTATACTTTTTTTTATTTTTTTAAATAATAAACCAGAATCCTCGTCAAATTTTTTTATATTTTTTTCAATTTTAAGCAAAAAAATAATAAAAAAAGCTGTCATAGATAAGAATTTCACTCCTTATTTTAAGACAACTTTTTATACTAAAGATTTCATTTCTTATTCACTTAAATTCCCAAACTAATTTTTTTATATGCTTTTACTGGCTACATATTCAATTTTTTTACTATTTTATCTAATGACCTGTTTGATGACTGCAAATATAATTAAATAATCATTATATAACAAAAAGGGGAAAAATTTCTTGTAAAAAAATAAAAAAATATTAAATTGCCAAACATATCTAAATTATTTATTTAATACTAAATAACTTCTGCATTTGTAGCTTTAAGATTTAATTTTTTTATTTTCTTCTTGATTATATTTCCATATTTATCTTCTATATAATGTATTTTTTTCAATAAGCCCTTCATCTCGTGAATCAATTCTAAATGCCGCCTTATATTCTTCCAAAGCCTTTTTGTGCCGCCCCATGTGCTCATACTTTCTAGCAAAGTCAATATGTGCAATATACATATCAAAATCAAGGAATATCGCAAGGTCATAACAGTCAACCGCCTCCGATATTTTACCCTTTCTTGAATAAATATTTCCCAAAAAGGAACAAAATAAACGGTTCATCCTTTTGTACTTACATCAAGTGCCCTGTTAAAGTTTTTCTTCAGCCTTGTCAAGCTCTTCATTTTCATAGTACAAATAACCCAAAAAAGCTCGTATTTCAATTTCATTTGGCTGCAACTTTGTTAATTTTTCATAAATTTCAATTGCCTTGTCATTTTCCCTTAGTGCATGATAAATAGAAGCCAATGTTTTTTTAATACTTCCACATCATCTGGATTATTTTTTTATTTTTTTCCTAAATTTTTCTTTAAGAAGCTGTTCATTATTTTCGTTGTATCTTATCTCTAAAAAAATCAATGTTTCTAACATTATTTCCCATTGCTACCATATCTACTTTTTAATTAAAAATGCCAGTTTTTTTCTTAATTAAATAGTCTGTTAATGTAGCATCTCCTTTCTTTTTCTTAATTTTATAAAAAAATTTCAAAAATTATCTAAAATCTAATAAAAAAATCTATAATTTGGAGAATTTATAATTTTAGGTTATCTCTGGGATGAATATTGTAGTTATAATTTATGAAGTATTTAAAATTATAAAAATTAATAATTAAATTTTTTTAAAAACTATAGAATTTAGATTTAATTAAAATAAAAAAATTATAGAATTGCATAAATATATTTAAATTTCTTAACTTATTTTTATCACAAATAATGATTTTTAGTAAATAACATTATTCATAAATTTTTTTCAATTCTTTTTAAAAATTAAGATTAGAAAGTCAAACAAAATGGGAATTTCAAACATTATTTCAATTTAGCCAATTTATTTGTCGCCTCTTGACTTCCAGATTTTACAGCCTTTTCATAATATTCCTTAGCTTCCTTCGTACTTTTTTCTACACCTTTTCCATCTGCATACAGATCTCCAAGCGCTTCATACATTGGGGCCGTAGTCTTATCCATTCTGCCTTCGGCTTTTTTTATAAAAACTCTATTGATTTTGCATAATCTCCAACTTTTTCATAAAGTTTTCCAAGTTTATAACTTGAAACTAAATCTCCGCTGCTATCCCCAATTTCATAATAAAATTCTGCATCATCCAGGCTTTTTTTCACTCCAAGCCCATTTTCAGACATTATTCCCAAATATCTAGGCCCTTGGGCATCTCCGCCATCAACAGAACTTGAAAATGATGCAAATGCCTTTTTATAATCTTTTTTTACCCCCAAAGCCTTCCAAATAAAGAATTCCAATATTTCTCATTGCACGATAATTCTTATTTTCAGCGGCTTTTTTTTACTCCATTCCATAGATTTTTTATAATCCGCCTTAATTCCATCTCCCTGAAGATATATTTCCCCAAGTTCCGCCTGCGCCTCTACATCCCCCTTTTTAGCCTTTTCTGTCAATTCCTTAATTTTATCATTCATTTTATTTTCTACAGTTACATTATTTTTTTGGAATTCCTTGTTCCTTTATTTTTTCCCGCAACTAAACACCAGAATTAATATTAATATTGCAATAATATATTTTTTTCATAATTTCCTTCTTTTCTATTTCTATTATTACTTCTTTTGCTAAACTTTTTAATTTTTTTAATTCAATAACTTGTTTTTTTACTTTAACAAAAAAATTTTTAATAAATTATAATTCCCACAATAGCCGCAATTACTGTCAGCAATATTGGACTCATCTTCCACTTTAGCACAAGTGCCATTGACACAACAAATATCACAACACTTTTCCAGTCAATGAAATTATTTTTATCGATCAATAGCATTGCAGCCGCCAAAATTAGTCCAACAACAACAATTTTTAAACCAGCAAATGCATTGTCTATATATTTATTATCTTGAAATTTTAAATAAAATTTACTGAAAAAGGACATTACAATAACTGACGGAAGAATCAGCCCTATTGTTGCAACTGTTCCAGTCAGAACTCCGTGCCAAATTCCTGCTTTGTTCCCAACTAAATATCCAACATAAGTTGCCGAATTTAGTGAAATTGGACCTGGAGTAACTTGAGAAATTGCTACAATATCTGTAAACTGCTGTACATTTACCCATTTATGAAAATCTACAACATCAGCCTGAATAAGCGGTAAAAATCGCATATCCTCCACCAAAACTGAATAATCCTATCTTAAAAAAATATAGAAAAATAATAGTATCAATAACATCATTTATTTTTTTCCTCCAAATCATCCAAACATTACCTAAAAACAGCACCTAAAAACAATCATCGCAATAGGCGGAAATTTCAAAAATGCAACCATTGCCGCTACTAAAAGCACAATCCACAATGTCTTACGATTAATTTTAGCTGACTTTCCAATTGTATAAACACTCGCTGCAATTAATGCAACTACCATTGGTCTTATAGCTTTAAAAGCCTTTATCACATAAACATTATCCTGTATATTGCTAAACAATGAAGCTATAAGGAGAATTACTATAAATGACGGTAACGTCGAAGCTATAACTGTAACTGCCACGCCTAACATCTTTTTTATTTTATATCCCACAAAAACTGATATATTTACTGCCAACGCTCCTGGCGAAGACTGTGCAAGAGCCAAAAGCTTTATAAATTCCTCTTCTTCAATCCAATTTTTCTTAGCCACAATCTCATCTTGAATAAGCGGAACCATAGCATATCCACCACCAAGAGTGAAGGCGCCAATTTTAAAGAAAATCCAGAATAATTCCAAATAAACTTTCATTTTACCTACTACCTTTCTAAATCATTTATTTTTTATTTTATCACAAATATCATAATATTACAAATTTAGATATTTTTTTAAATAACTGAATACAAAAAAAGACAGCCAGATTCTGACTATCTCCTTAAAAATGACATATCCTACTCTTTTTGAAAAAAATTCCTTTGCCAATTCCTTTTAAATAAAACACATCAAAAATTCCACATAATTCCCTTACCGAATGCATTGCAAGCATCGGAACTCCCAGATCCACTCCATCTATATCCAGATGTGTCGATGAAATCGGACCAATCGTAGCTTCCACCAAGTTCATTTGATTCATTTACAAATGGCTGAATTTGTATTTCAGTGCCTTCAATAAGCTGTTTAATTACTGCAATCGAATATCCGTCAGAAGTATATTTTTGCTTTGCACTTATTTTTATAGAAATCCCTTCGTTTATTTTCCCACGATTTGTAGGATCTGTTTTGCCTAAATGTGCAGGATGTGCCGCATGTGCCGCATCAGCTGATAAAATATATGAACTTTCCAGCATTTGCAAAAATTCCCCTCGGCTAAGCCCAAGAGCCAGCGAAATTCTTTCCAGCGTATTTAACAAATAATTAGAATCTGCCCCTTGCTTTGTAGCACTTCCTATTTCTTCATTATCAAACGCCACAAAAATATTAATTCTATCCTGATTTTCTTCGGCTTCCAAAAATCCAATCAGCCCTGTATAAACAGAAGCAAGATTATCAATTTTTGGTGATGACATAAATTCTTCATTTGCCCCCAAAAGACATCCTTTTTCAGTCGCATACAAATACAAGTCAAAATCAATTATATCTTCCTTTTTTATTCCAGTTTTCTCTAAAATAACTCTTTCAAGATAACCTTCCCTTTCAAAAATTTTTTTGTTAATAAGTGAAATTACAGGCAAAACATCATTCTGCTTATCAATTTTTTTACACCATTATTTACTTCCCTGTTTTTGATGAATTGCCAGATTTGGTATTGTCAAAAAGCGGCTCATCTATCTTAATTTTCACAGTTCTTGGAAAAAAATGAATTTTCCCCTTCACAATAACACGTCCAGCAATAGAAAGCGGTCTATCAAACCAAGTGCTTAAAATAGGCCCTCCATAAACTTCCGTATTCAATCTCACTACATTTTCTGTGACTATTTCAGGACTAGGCTTTTATTCTAAAACAAGGAGAATCTGTATGTGCCCCAAATATTTTTAAATCCATTTTTTTCACATCAAAATCCTCTCCAACCGTAAAAGGCAATTATAGTGGAACTAGATTTTTAAAAAAATACTTTCCACCCTTTTTTTAATTTCCCATTTTTCACGTGGCATAATTCTTTTCAAACCCATTTTCATCCAAAAATATCCGAACAGTTTTTTTCACAACGTGATAAGTACTTGGACTTTCATCGATAAATTCGATAACTTCCCTTGCAAAACTTTTTCACTTCCATCTCAATAAAATTTTTTTCTGTATCTCTTCCAGCTCTCTCGTTGTGTGTATCATCTCTATTCATTCCTCTCGATTTCTAAATTTCAAATTATTTAAAAACATTTCCCTATTAACAATATTGTACCCCATAATTTTTAATATTCAAAAAAATTTTTTTAATATTTTTTTCAAATTTTTTTGCAAAAATTCATTGATTTTAAAAATTTTATCAAATAAAAAAACTGGATTTTACTCCAGTCTCTTTACAATTCAAAAAATTTTTTTAATAAAAAAATAATTAGAAAAATTCCTTTTTCTTTAAATACTTTAGTTAATTTTCCATAAGTGTCCGCTTCAGCTGCAACCAATGGCAATCTCACCACATCATTATCCATTTTTCCAAGTATTTTCATAGCCGCCTTTACAGTCACAGGATTCCCTTCCACAAACATATTTCTGCTTACATCATATAATTTCGTATGCAATTCAAATGCCTTATCAAAATTTTTGTTTAAGAATGAACTAATCAGATCGCTCATTTCTTGTGGCATTATATTAGCAACTACTGAAACTACTCCTTTTGCTCCAATCGAAAGCATTGGCAAGATTAGATGATCTTCTCCTGACAAGATTTCAATTTTATCTCCACATAAATCTTGAATTTTTATCATTTGTTCCAAACTTCCTGTTGCTTCCTTTACAGCCACAATTTCAGGCAGTTCAGCCAATCTTTGCAATAGTTTCTGCTTCAATGTTTGTTCCAGTTCTTCCTGGCACATTATAAAGCATTACAGGAAATTTTGCCTCTTTTGCAATTGTTTTATAATGTTCATAAAGCCCTCTTTGGCTAGGCTTGTTATAATATGGGCAAGTGCTTAATGCCGCATCTGCTCCCAGCTCTTTTGCATACTTTTGTCAATTCTACTGCTCTTGCTGTATTATTTGAACCTGCTCCTGCAATTACTTGTATTCTTCCTTCACTTCTTCCACAACTATTTTTTTATCACTTTTTTTCATGTTCTGCAAATGTTAATGTTGGAGCTTCTCCAGTCGTTCCACAAGGCACAATTCCAGCTGTCCCATTTTTCAATGTGATAATTTACCAATTCTCTCAATTTATCTTCATCTAATTCCGTTCCCATTATTTTTTTAAACGGTGTTATTAAAAGCTACATAAGATCCTTCAAATTTCATTTTTTTCCTTCTTTCTTTAATTTTTACTTTAATTTATAATTTTTTTATTTGAAACTCATATTTTAGTAATAAATTTTATCATTTAAACTAGAAATAATAAAAAAATTATCTTTGAAACTTATATAATCCTTCAGCAATTTTTTTCACTAGGTCCAGTCATAAAAGCATCATTTTCTCCACCTTCGTATTCAATAACAAAGCTGTCCGCCAGGCACTTTTTACATTTACCTTGTCATCTACAAAAGCCAAAAGTTTTTGGCAAGCACTGCTGAAGTTTGTTGCACCTGTTCCGCAAGCCAATGTTCTTCCTGCTCCACGTTCCCAAGTAATTACTTCCATTCGCTTTCTGTCATACACTTTCACAAAATTTACATTAACTTTTTTAGGAAATAAATCAGTATAATTTTCAATTTTTTTCCCAATTTCATCAATATCATAATCACTAAAGTCATTTACAAATATTACAGAATGGTCAGTTCCCATAAAGATATACGAAATTTCAATTTCTTTTCCATCAATGTTTATTTTTTTCTCGCAAAAACTGCTCTTTTTCTGTATTTATCAATTCTTTTATGTTAAAAAAATAGGTTTTCCCATATTTACTCTTGCAGAAAAAAATCATCCTTTTCCTCATCATAATTCACCCTTATTGTCAAATCTCCAGGAACTGTCTTCACAACAAATTCATTTCCATCGACTAAATGATTATTTACAAGATAATGTGAAAAAACATCTTATTCCATTTTCCACACATAGGCGCCTGACTTCCATCTGCATTAAAGAAAAAAACATAAACGGCATACTTGCCACATATTTTAAAAATAATCAGTCCCATCTGCACCTATTCCAAAATGTCTATTGCAAACTTGGCTTGCAAACTCTCCATATTCAGGTATCCCTTTTCAATCAGCTCTTTTTCGCTAACAATAACAAAAATCATTCCCTGCACCCTGATATTTCTCAAATTTTAACATTTCAAACCTCCATTAATTTTTTTATTTTTTTCTTCTCCTGCAACTTTCCAGCCGTTTTTACAACAAATTTTTCTTGATAGGAATCTAGTCCCAAAAACTGCAATCCTATTGAAAATTCCAGGAATTATAACCACTTTTCCCTTCTGAAAATCTTTATATCCCAATTTCAGCCACTTTCTTCGCAGTCATAACTTTCAATCTCTCAAACAGCGAACTTTCCTCCAAATTGCTGCTCTTCTCAAAAGCCAGTATCTGTCGGTCCAGGACAAAGTGCCGATATTCTAATATTTTTTTCCTCGAACATCATTTCTCACTTCTTCCCTAACTGCTTCCGTAAACGACTGCACAAAAGGCTTTTACTTGCATAATACGTACTCATTAAAGGCCCTGGCATAAAAAGGCGCAATTGAAGACACATTTAATATCCCGCCATTTCCATCCTTTAGCATATCATTTTAAAAAACAGTCTTGTCAATTCTACAACTGCCTTTATATTCAAGTTTATCATCGCATCATTTCTTTTTCATTGTTTCTTCATCAAATTCAGAAAATTTCCCATAAATCCCAACTCCAGCATTATTCACGAGTACATTTATTTTTCAATTTTTTTCAGATTTTCACTTGATTATAAAGCCCTTTAGCCGCATTTTTCCAACGACAAATCATTTTTCAATTACAGTTATTTTGATATTTTTTTAGAAATTTCCTCAAAAAAATCTCTTTTTTTAAAAATTTCCAACTTTATCTTTATTTCGTGCCACAACAACCAGATTATGCCCGTTTTTTTGCATAAATTTTTAGCAAGTTCATAGCCAATTCCGCTGCTTGCTCCTGTTATTAAAAACCGTTTCCATAAAAATTCCCTTTTTTTATATTAAACTCAATCCTGTAAAAAGATATTTCAGTAGACCTGCTCGACAACTAAATTTTTTTCCATAAGAGTTCAAGAATCCTTGCTTCAGAATATTTATTTTATCAAATTCTAAATGCACTTAGTTTCCGAACAAGTCCAATAATTTTTTTATATCAAATTCTCTAGCAAATAATTCTGCAACTTTTTTTACCCATAACTTCATCCACAACCAATGAAATACTAATTTCTGAAGTCGAAATTTGGTGAAAACTTATATCATTTTCAGATAAGATTTTAAACATTTTTTTGCAGTTTACACCAACGTTACTAATTAATCCAATTCCTACAATTGAAACTTTTGTAACATATTGGTTTATTATAAATGATGTTTTTCGGAAAATTCAAACTTCTATTTCTTTTCCCAATTTTTTTCAAGTGCTGCTATATCAGTTTTTGGACAAGTAAACGCAAAACTTCCGTGATGGCTAGTTACATCATTTTGACTTATCATATCAATATTTATTCCATTTGCTTCAGCTTTTTCAAAAAAATCTCATATACATTTTTGTGCATTTGTAGGAATTTCTTCCACGTTTACCATTAATACATTTTCATTTATCGACACTCCAGTTATTACTCTTTCTTCCATTTCTTTAATCTCCTTTATTTTTTGAATTGAAGTTATAATCGTTCCATTTTTTTCACCTAGTGATTTTCCAACATAGATTTCTACTCCATATTTCCCACCAAGTTCAACGGCTCTAGGCTCCATTACTCCAGCCCCTAAATAAGCCAATTCCATCATTTCATCATAAGAAATATATGGCAATTTTTTCGCATCGCTGTACACTCTCGGATCAATTGAATAAATTCCATCAACATCCGTATAAATCTCACATTTTCCTCCCAAAGCTGCCGCAAGTGCAACTGCAGAAGTATCAGAACCTCCACGCCCCAAAGTAGTTACATCTCCATCTTTATTAACTCCTTGGAATCCAGCTACAACAACAATTTTTCCTTCATTCAAGTGACCTTTTATAACATCACCATTTATATCATCTATTTTATTTTTCATATAATGCCCACTCGTTTTTATTCCCGCTTGAGCCCCTGTCAATGAAATCGCTTCATATCCCAATGTTTTCAACGCAATACTTAAAAGCGAAATTGTTTGTTGTTCTCCAGTCGACATCAATCTATCCATTTCCCTAGAATCTGGATTTTCAGTAATTTCATGAGCCAATTTAATCAACGCATCAGTTGTTTTCCCCATAGCCGAAACTACTACAACTACATCATTTCCTGAATCCTTTACGCTACCTAAATATTTAGCAATATTCATAATTTTTTCAGTTGTGGCAACCGAAGTTCCACCATATTTATGTACAATAATCACAATAAATGCACCTCTATCCTTTCAATCTGTCTTTTTCTTTTTATCATTACAAAATAAAGAAACAAAATTATAATTCAAAAATTTCATCATTTCTCAATAAATCTTCATAAGATTCTCTTCTAACAGCAACTTTTTGCTTTTACCATCTTTTACAAATACAACTCCTGGCGTAACCATTCTATTGTAGTGGCTTGACATTGTATAACAATAAGCTCCTGTCGTACCAACTGCAACTATATCCCCAACTTTAGTCGATTTTGGCAATTTACCATTTTGAATAATAATATCTCCTGATTCACACAATTTCCCAGCTAATGTAACATCTCTTGTGTCAGTATCTTCCATTTTTATTAACAACACCAGCCTCATATTCAGCTTGATAAAGTGCTAGTTCTTATATTATCTGACATTCCTCCATCAATAAACACATAAGTTTTTCCACCAACAGTTTCTTTAATTCCACCAACTTCATACAAAGTAGTTCCCGCATTTCCGACAATACTTCTTCCTGGCTCAATACAAAGTTCTTTAAATCCAATTTGATATTTAATTTCCATTGCTTCAGTATAAGTTATAATTTCGCTAAGCACTTCTTCTATTGGCTTTAGGATCATCTCCATTTTTGTAATAAACTCCAAATCCTCCACCCATATTTACTGTGTGAACTACAATTCCCTAATTCTTTTTCAATCTATCCAAATATTTGAAAAAATTTCATCTAACGCAAAATATAAAGAATGCAGATTGGAATATTTGCGAACCAATATGCGTATGGAACCCTTTAAATTCAATATATGGACTATCATTCAATCTTTTTTTACAATATCAATCAAATTTTTCTTGGAAAAGTGAAATCCCAAATTTTGATGTAAGTCCTGAAGTTTTTTTATAATGATGCGTATGTGCCTCAATTCCTGGATCAATTCTCACTAAAACCAGCTTGTTTCTTACCTTTTTCCTTACAAACTTTTTTTCAATCTTAGCAATTTCATCTTCATTATCTACAACAATCGTATCAATCCCATATTCAACAGCCATTTCAATCTCATTCACCAATTTATTATTCCCATGCAAATGCACTCTTTTTCATCGAAAATCCTGCTTTATGTGCCGTATACAATTCTCCACCAGACACAACATCTAAATCCAATCCTTTAGATTCAACCAATTTAATCATCCCAGTTGTCAAAAAAATGCTTTTCCCTGCATAAAGCTATTCTCGTTTTAAATCTTGTAGACTGAAAAAGCCTCTTTCATTTTTATCAATAGTCGTTTCAATCAATTCCTGATCCATTACATAAAGTGGCGTTTTTAAACTCTTTTGCCAACTCAATCGTATCAACTCCTCCTATTGATAAATTCCCTTTTTCATTAATTTTTGCCGTTCCAAATAATTTCATATTTTCACAAATTTTCCTTTCCTAAAAAAATTTCTTCTGTAAATTTTTTTCTACAAATAAAAAAATGCTGACAACGAACATCAGCATATAAAATTATATAATCTAAAAATCAAAAATCACATTTATATATCTGACAGCTCACCATTACACATTATAATGACAGTCCTATAGATATTCTCCATAGACCCAGTAGCAAAGTTCGTCACTCTTTTGTACTTCGGCGATTTCCCCTTTCAAGTTATTTCATCGAATTGACCTTCTCCATAAATCTACTCTTAAAAAAACCGCACCTCTATCTTGTTTTACATTATACTAAATTTTTTTCTTTATTTGTAAACACCTTTAAAAAAATTTTTTTATATTATTTTTAGATCTTTTTGTTGAACTCCACTTGATAATACACCTATCTTAACTTTATCCGTAAGACACCTCCCAGAATTTTTAATATACAATTTTATGTTTTTATTATTTTTAATAAATATTCTTCTATTAAACTGTCACACTCTTTCCTTTTTCTCCATTTTTATTGCTAAGTTCCTTTTTATTGTATTCCAATTCTTTTAAATCTACCTTTTCTTTTGTTTTATAAACATAACTTAAAAATAGATAACCTACATTTTTCAAGTAATATCTTTTTCATTCGAGTACAACTTTTGAGATTCCATTAATTTCTTTTCTTTCTTTAAATATTTCTAGTAATCTCTCATAACTTTCTGGTTTTATTTTATTATTTCTTTCAAAAAAGTTTCCGTTCTAATAAACAAAAATATTATCTTCTTTTGATTCTCTTTTTATTTAATATAACCGTTTTCCAAAAGAAGGTATCCAGTCGCTACAAGGTATAGTTATTATCGTTTCTATCCAATTATTTCTAACCGCTTCTTCTCTTACTTCTAAAGGTAAATAACTAAAGAGTTTCTATCCACTATTATCTTATCATTTTCATTAAATAATTTTAAAAATCATCTCCCTTGCTTTGAAATCTTCCAGCTCTAAACTCATTACTATTTTACCATTATTAGAATTAGTCATTGAAAAAAAGTATTTTTAAAATTTCTCTTTTTTTCATTTTCGTGAATTACCACATCCCCAAAGTGATTAAATATAAAAAAACTCAACATTATATAAAATTTTTATTATTTTTTTCATTAAATATTTCTAATAAAAATCACCTGTTTCTTCTCGTATAATAGGTAAATTTATCACTTTACTTATAAAAATTTTTGTGTAATTTTTACATATTTCCCTCTTAAAATATCAAGCTTTAAATCTAATTCCATATTCCTCAAACTATTTAAAAATCTCTTCAGATTCTTTAGTTTGAAATATAAAATTATAAGATCCGTTAAATAATTCTATCTTATCGGATAATATTTTCATATTTTCTGAATAACTTTTTTTCCAAATCATACTCAAATCCATTTTTGTTTTAAATATTCTAAAAAAATAAATAATTATCATCTCTTAAATTTTCTATCTCTTCAAAAACCACTTTACTTATACAAACTACATATGAAAAAAAGACAAGCTTTAAGAATTTTCTATTACATTATCACTCTCTCTAAAATGTCCTCTTCGAAAAACGACCTATTTTTTTCAAAAAAATATCAAACAAATCACTCTTCATTTATTTTCACCCCATTTTTAGAAATTATACTTTCTTCAATATATTGTTTTTTTAGTTTTTAAATATTGCAACGTCATATCTTCTTCTTCTTCAAAACTTTTTTTATTATTTCAACCATCCTATCTTGTTCTTCCCTTTCTGGCAATTCAATATCTAATTCAACAAGATAACTTTTTATTTATGGCTCTAACAATACTTATTCTTCTAAATTTTTTTCAAAAATATAATAAAAAGCAATTCTGTTTTTAATAACCAGCAAAGGTATTCTGGATTTATTTTTTTCATTTGTTCTCAAAAATAAAATAAAGAGTTGATGGCAACACATTTTTCATAATCTTTTTCTACATACACAACTTCTATCTTACTTCCTTTTGCTTGAAACAATATATCCCCTTTTTTACTGAACCTCCCATGACTAAAGTCGCAGGGTTCTAAAAATCTTTAAAAACATTTAAAAAAATTTTTCTAAGAAGTTTGATAGCTTTACACTACCCTTATTCTTTTAGGTGTGTTCAGCTCACCTCTATTGTATAGGACACTTAAGTCCACAACTTTACTTTTTCTTAGAATATTTAATGCTCCATTACAATCTGCATTTATGAGTTTACCTGCACTTGTTTGATATAGTCCTCTTTTTATTCTTTTTCCACTGAATATATATTCTTGCAGATTTTTCTTTATCATATATTGGAATTTCATCTCCATCAAAGAAACTTGCTTTTTGATGTATAACTCTCTTCTTGCAGTTTAAATTCTATTCCATATAGTTTACATAGATATATTAATTTATCTCTTAATTTTCCATATGGTATATTTACAAAGTTTTGATTATTTATACTTCCAATATTTGAATTTTCTTTGAAAAATCTTCATTATATCCTAGAACTATTCTTTCCTATATCATTATTAAGACAATAATTTACAATTATTCTTGCTGCTTTTTGAAAGATAATCATTTATACGATTATTTCTCTTTCTGGCTATTCTCTTTTGTCTTAATGTTGTTCGCTCAATCTTTTGCTTATCTTTTATACTTTGTAATTTTGCATTTATCTTATTATAGTATTGATTAATAGATTTTAATTTTCTACCATCTATTATGAATGAAAGCTCCAGCATTTGTAACACAAGTACAAAGATTGTCTATACCTAAATCAATTCCTAGTGCATTGTTTTTTTATTTAATTCCCTTTGAACTTCTTCTACTTTATAAATGTATTGAATTTCAAAGTACCTAGAATGTTGTTTTGGTATTATTCTAATCTCTTTTTATCTTCTTGCCTTTTTAATACTGGTGGCAGCTTAATTTTAACTTCCTGATGAGTTTTCTTAAACGAATTTGAATAAGGAACTATCAGAATATCATCTTTTAATCTTACAAAAACCTATAACAAGAGTTGTAAAACCCATCTTTAGCAAGATATTTAGGTAATTTTATTTTTCTTATTATCATATTGACCATTTCTTTAGCAAGTTTTAAAAAGTCCAAAAAAATGATTTGAAACTTCCGTCTACTTCTTTTTAGAATTTGTTGAGCCATATTAGAATTTAACTTCTTTATAGTTCTCACTATTTTTTTAAGCATTTTATAGTTTTTCATTATAACTTAAATACTTTTTTTATTTTTCAAAAATAGTATTGTCTAACATTATATATAGCTTGATTCTTTAAATTCTTAGCTATATGAGCATAAATATTTTAAATTCCTAAACTCTTTTTTACTAAGATGTTTTACCTGTTGTTTTAAAGTTAAATACATAGATATCACCTCCTTTTTCATCAGAGATATTATACCATGTATTCTACATTTTATCTGTTTATTTTTTTAAATATTTTTTTAAAGTTTTTAAAAACCCCACAACAGTGGGAAGCGTCGTTCACATAAGTGCGCTACTACTTATGCAGTTCTCTGCATATATCTTTAATAAATTAGAGATTAGCTTTGAACTTTGTTATCTCTAACAAGCACAGACTATATCTTATCCATATCCTATTTCAAGGACTTAGGCGAAAACCACTTCCAATACCAATCGCTTGTATTGTACTCCCTCACGAGGGATAGTCGTTGAACTTTCCTTTTTCAGGATTAGCTGCTGATTGTCTATTATCATAATGTTTAGGATTTAACCTTGCACCATCTAGTATATTTTTTCTGCTTTCGCCACCTTCACACTTATACCATATTCTCATTTAGATATTATGTTGTGGTTATACTAGCTTTAAGAGTTCCCAGCAATTCAGTTTCTTTGTTGCACGGTTTTGCTCCGTGTCTACATACAAGTTTCCCTATATGCTTACTAAAATTTTTCGTGCAATTTCATCTCACGACTAAAGTTGCGAGTGTTCTTGCTTTATTTAATAAAATATTTATCATCAATCTTATTTTCTCCACTTTTATACCTGTCTGGCACTTCTGCATTTTCAAAGCCTGTTATCTTGCCGTTAGTTATAAGAGTAGGATTTAACAGTAAATAACCTGTTTCTTTACTCCGCTGTTTTCACATTTAACGGTGCAACCACATCTACATTCTCTCCCAATTTCATTATTTCACATCCTTTTTTTCTATAATTTAATTTCATATTTAAACAACCATTCAAATTGTTTTTTTAACTACAATAATTTGCAATTTATGTATATTTTACTGCCAAAAGTATAGAATATTTTTTTATTCTTTTATTAAGTTATTACATGTTTTTCTAAAATTTATCTATATTCAATTACCGTTTTAAATTACAGAATTATTATACTATTAATTTTAACAGAAGTCAATTTTTATTATTTTTTTAATTGAATTTTTTTACTGTTATTTGCATTAATTTTCCTAAATTTAATACACAAAAAAATTTAAAAAAATATTAATTTTATACTAAACCCCTATTTAAATAATAATTTTAGCAATATTTACTTTTAAATTAATTAAAATATAACTTTTCCTTTTTAAACAGGGAATAGTATTATTTATCAGTCTTTTTTTATACTATGCAAAAATTTTTTTGAATAAATTTGTTCATAATTTTCTACAAGTTCTATTTCTATATCATTTAATATTGTTTTTATTTATTAAATTTATACTACTTTCATTTTTCTTTCGGAATAAAAAAATCTTTTTATTCCAGATTTATAGACTCCTTCTATCTTTCTAGCCACTCCTCCTACAGGGAGCACTTTTTCCCAAAAATTGTGATTTCTCCAGTAAAAAGCCATATTATGTTTCATTTCTTTTTCATTCAATGCTGAAAGTATTGATGTTACAATAGCGATTCCAGCAGAAGGTCCATCTTTTGGAATAGAATTTTTCGCTAAAATGTATATGTATGTCATTTTTTTCAAAAAAATTAGGATTTTTTTCAAATTAAATTCTTTACTTTTTACTTCTTATGTATGTCATAGCTACATCTATTCCTTCTTTCATAATATCTGAAAGATTTCCTGTAATTTTTTTGTCTTACCATTTCCTGGTACAATAACTGTCTGAATTGGCATAGCTCTTCCTCCAAAAAGAAGTTACTGCCATTCCCATCACTTCTCCTACACTTTCTTCATCAGCATTTATCTTTAATGATACATCAGGGATTTTATCTGCACAAATAAATGAATCGATGTTTTCTAGAGAAATTTGAGGAATTTCTTTCTTTTCCAATGCATCTTTAGCAATTTTTTTCCATAAATTTTCATCAAAATTGTCTTTAATTTTTCTAACTCCATCTTCATTTGTGTAATTTTTCAATTATATATCTCAAAAATATCATCTTCAAAAAAACTAACTTGGAAGCAATTTTTTTATTTATACTTGGAATTATATTTTTTTGCAATTTCAACCTTTTGCTCCAAACTATAACTTTCTAGATGAATAATTTCCATTCTGCTTTTTTTAATGGTTCTGAAATCTTGCTTAGATCATTAGCAGTGGCTAAAAAAATATAATATTTGATAAATCATACTCTATTTCTAAATATTCATCTCTAAATCGTTTATTTTGATCTGGATCTAGTATTTCAAGCAAAACTCCTTCAATATCTCCATCATAATTTTATTGATCTTATCAATTTCATCTAGTAAAATTACAAGATTATCACTTTCAAACTTTGCTAAAGTTTTTATAATTCTTCCTGGAGCAGCTGATGTATAACCTTTTGTAAGCCCTGTTAATTCAAATACTGTTGTTACACTACTCATAGAGATCTTTTTCAAATTCTCTACCCAGACCTTCTGATACTGCTTCTGCTATTGAAGTTTTTTTCCTATCCCTGCCGAACCTGCCAAGCATATTATCATAGGCATTTTTTTCCCCTGACTTTCGCATATAATATCTTAATGCTAAACTTTCTAAAATTGTTTCCTTTTACTTTTTCCATTCCATAATGTTTTTTTATTTAAAAACTCTCATTTTTGGAAATATTAATTTTTTTCTTCTTTTAGAGTTCTCTTCCAGTCAAGTTTACTAATAATTTCAAGACATTTTTGTTTTTTTATAAAAATCTGAATCTGTAGAACCCATATTTTTCATCATAGTAATCTTTATACTCTTTTATTTTTATTCTATTTACTTTACTTATGTTTAATTCTTCCATATTTTCAGTTACTAACTCAATCAAAATCTGATTCACTTTCAGATATTTTTTTAAAAAAATCTTTTTCCATAATTCTACTCCTTCAATTTTTATTTTCATAATTTTTTTACTTATTTTTATTTACCGTAAATATCTTACATAATTATTATATCACTTTTTTTAAAAAAATGTCAAGTTTTATTTATTTTTATTTACCGTTATAAAAAACAGTATTTTTATATATAAAAACAAAATCCAAGTTATAGAAACAGAAAATTCCCAAAGAAATAAATTTTTTTCTATATTTGAATTCAAATTTTACTAACCAAACTAAACAAAGAAAATCATAAGATATTTTAAAAATTTCTCAAAAAAAGTGCTATAATAATAAGATACGATAAATTTTTAAAGAAAGGAGAAAGGAAAAAAGAAAATGAAAACAATATTCAAAACCCAATCTAATGAAGAACGCCGTGAAATGATCTTAAACGGAAAAGTTATAAATACTCTGCTTTTCCTATCCATCCCAACATTGCTGGTTGGAATCATTCAGGCACTTATTCCGCTTTCTGACAGCTTATTCCTAAATAGGCTTACAAGCGTTGAAGTGGCTAGTTCTGTTACATTTAGCCAGCCTGTGCTGAATATTATGATTGCATTGTCGCAAGGGGCTTGGAGTGGCTACTCTTGTTATGCTTGGAAGGCTTTATGGGAAAGGAAGAATGCTGGCTGTAAAGAAACGATGCTGCAGATTTTTGTTTTCAGCTTTGTTATTGGACTTTTTATAATTCCAGTCTGTATATTTTCAGCCTTTATAATTTCCAAATATACAACCGCTGAAATTCGTGACAATGTCTATATTTACATTGCCCTGTATTCACTTGTAATGCCCTTCGTATTTTTGGCTGCAATTTATAATTCATCGAAAAATGCGATTGGTCGACCTGAAGTTACATTTATTAGAATTTTTTTATTATTAATTTTAAAAATAATTTTTAATTCAATTTTTCTATATGTTTTAAAAATGGGAATTGTGGGTGCAGTAATGGCTTCGCTTTTTCCTATATTGTCGTTACAATCTGGATGTTTTACGATTTATTTTTAAAAAGTGGAGATGTTAAGCTGGATTTAAGAAATTATTCAATGAAACTGCCTATAATAAAAAGACTTCTAAATATCGGCTTTCCAGCAATGCTAAACTATGCCTTCCTGTATCTTGGATTTTTCCTTATAAACAAGGAAATGGAAAAATTCGGCGCAATCGCCCTAAATGCACAAGGAATTGCCTCTAACATCAATGCAATCTGCTTTATTTTGCCATCTTCAATCGGAACTACAGTTTCCTCAATGATTAGCATAAATATGGGAACTGGGAATGTGAAGAAGTCTAAAGATGTGTTCAAAATTGGCTGGAGAACAGGAGTCATACTTTCTATTTTAACAATTATCTTAATTTTACCAATTTCAATGCCTCTTGTGCTCACTTTTACAAAAGTTTCAAAAGTTATTGAGATTGCCGACAAGGCTTTGCACATTTATACATATTCGGTAATTGGATTTAGCATTTTTATGATCTCTAAGGAGTTTTTATAGCACTTGGAAGAACAAAAGTGCCTTTAATTATGTCTATTTTAAGAATATATCTATTAAGGTACATTTTTATCCTGGTAACTCAAAAATATCTTGGACTTTACTCAATTTTCTGGGGAAATTTATTTTCAAATACACTGGCAGGATTAATCTTCTTTATTTCTGTAAAAAGTATCGACTGGACAAAAGATTTTTAAAAAATAAAGGAAGCAATAATTATATAATTTACAAAAATCTCTAGATAAGTAAGAACTTTTCTTGCTTAAATAGAATTTTTATTAATCTGAGATTAAAAACTATTTTACAACATTCAATACAAGTGTTTCTCCAGCTACTGCTTTTCCAGATTCAACTGGGATTTAATGAACTGTAGTCATCACTATTTGAAATTATTACTGGTGTAATAATTGATTGTGCATTTGCTTTTAAGAAGTCGTAATCATATTTAACAATTGGATCTCCTGCTTTTACTACTGCTCCTTCTTCTGCAATTCTTTCAAATCCTTTTCCTTCAAGTTTAACTGTGTCCATTCCAAGGTGTACGAAAATTTCGATTCCAGCAGGCGTTACAATACTAAAAGCATGGTTAGTATCAAATATTTTTTCTATTCTTCCAGAAGCTGGTGCAACCATTACACCTGATGCAGTTGGTTCAATTGCAATTCCATCTCCTATCATTTTTTGTGCAAAAACTTCATCAGGCACTTCTGACAAAGGCATTAAATTTCCTGAAATAGGAGCTATTACTTTCCCATCAAATTCTTTTTTAACTTCTTCACCTTTGTTACCTTTTTTGAATAAATCAAATAATCCCATTTAATTCCTCCAATTTATTTATTTATATTTTAATTATCTCATTTTAATGTTACCACATATAATCAAATTAGTCAAATTTTTCTTTTTAATAATAAAGAAAAAAATTTAGAAATAATTATTAAATATTACAATAATGTTTCTTCAACTATTATTTTTACAGTAATTTACCTATAACACTCTTTCAAAATAATTAATCAACTAATACTGGATTAAAATCTTCAACCCAAGGCAATCCAAATTTATTTAATGCATCCATAAATGGATCTGGATTCATTTCTTCTACATTAAACACTCCTGGTTTTTTCCATTCTCCAGTAAGCACCATTGCAGCCCCAATCATCGCTGGAACGCCTGTTGTATAGGAAATCGCTTGTGAACTGACTTCCTTATAGCATTCTTGATGGTCACACACATTATAAACATAGTAAGTTTTTTCAACCCCATCTTTTTTACCTCTAAAAATATTTCCGATATTAGTTTTACCTTTTGTTCTAGGCCCAAGCGAAGCTGGATCAGGCAATACTGCCGTCAAAAATTGTAATGGCACAATTTGTTTTCCTTCAAATTCTATCGGTTCAATCGAAGTCATTCCAACATTTTCTAGCACTTTCAAATGAGTTAGGTAACTTTTGTCCAAAAGTCATAAAAATCTGATTCTTTTTAATTCCTTTAATATTTACAGCAAGTGATTCTAATTCTTCATGGTGCAATAAATACATATCTTTTTCACCAATTTGCGGAAAAATTATATACTCTTTTAATTTCCATAGGTTCTGTTTCCACCCATTTTTCCATCTTCCCAGTAGCTTCCGTTAGCAGTAACTTCCTAATATTAATTTCAGGATTAAAATTTGTAGCAAATGGATAACCGTGATCCCCAGCATTCGCATCAAGAATATCAATATAATTTATTTCATCAAAATAATGCTTTTGCGCATAAGCTGAAAACACTCCTGTAACACCTGGATCAAATCCGCTTCCCAAAATAGCCGTAATTCCAGCCTTTTCAAATTTTTCCTTATAAGCCCATTGCCATTTATACTCAAACTTTGCAGTATCCAATGGCTCATAATTCGCTGTATCCAAATAGTCAGTCTTAGTCTCCAGACAAGCATCCATAATTGTCAAGTCTTGATACGGCAAAGCTACATTTATCACAATGTCAGGCTTATATTCATTAATCAGTGCCACCAGTTCAGGCACATTATTAGCATCCACCTGTGCAGTCTGAATCTCAATCCTTCCAGCATACTTGCTTTTTTCAATTCTTTCCTTAATTTCATCACATTTCGCCTTCGTACGGCTAGCTATCATAATCGAACTAAATACTTCTGAATTTTGTGCACATTTGTGGCAAACTACATTTGATACTCCCTCCAGCTCCAAATTACTAATGCTTTTTCCCATTATTTCCGCCTCCTCAAATTTATTTTATTTTTTTACTTTAAATATTGCCTTCAATCCTTTTTACTAACATACTCAAACTCATTCAAAATTAAACCGTTAAAAATCATACAAATTTAAGATTTGAGTAAAATAGTCACAACTTTTTGTTTCTGATTTTTAGATTAGTTTCACTATGTTTATTATAGTATAAAAATATTTATTCTGTAAATTCTTTTTCAATTAATTTTTACTTTTACAATAATATTATATCACATCTGATAATTTTTCAATCTGAGATTTTTAAAATTAGATTAATATTTATATGTGTCTAAAATTTTAGCAATAAAATAAAAATACTCAACTAGCAAACTATATCGCCATTTAAGTATTTTTCTCTCTTCAAAATTTTTCTATTTTTTCACAATAAAAAGTCCATCACCGCTATATTCAACAATGAAAAAGTTCACCAAGATCAGTAACGTTATATTTCGCCAACTCTTCCTTCAACCAATTATCATCTTTTTCCAATATGTTTCAAGTTATCCTCTTGTATATTCCTTCAGAAACCAATAAATTTGAATAACCGTCTTCACCTTTTTTTATAACGATAAGTTGTCCATTTGATTCCATAAAAGCTTCTTCTATATCTGATATTTGCATAACACCTTTTGTTCTCAACTTTGTGTAAAAATCAGGAATTGAAAAGTGTCGCTTTATGCAAAAATTTTCTGTTAGCATTTTTCCATCTCTTATTAAGTACACAACTTGTCCATCTATCATTTTTACGCTCTTTATTTGTATTTTTAGAAAATCAGTTACTGTCATTAAAAGTCCCATATCAAAGAACTATTAAAAATTGAATTATTGATATATTTGGACTATAAATTACACCACGATAATTCCCCCAAGGACATAATTACCTATTTGATCTTCTGTTGATGTTGGTGCCAATTGGCTGCGTCCATTTAAATTCATAAACAAAACTAATGCAATAAAATCCGATTATAGTTTATTGCTACAGAATTATAGAAATCCAAAAATTACATCATCTTCCTTTCTTTTATATTTTTCAGCTTAAATGCATTATTCTTTAATTGTTTTAACTTCATCCACATAAGGCACTGTCATTTGTTCTAACTTCAAGATATTATTTCCTACCCAGTGAATTTGGTAAAATTTGTCTTTTATCTTTATAAACAGTATCTTCTGTTATTTCAGGCGTATTTATAAAATATCATTTTTCATTAACTTAAATTTTTTCAGACAATTTTTAATATACACGCTGCCGAATTTTTATAAAACTTTTTCTTCGTTATTTTTCGCTCTATATTATCATAATGATATAATGCAAATAAGAAAATAAACATCAATCCAAAGTAAAGCTCAGTTGTTTATCTCTAAAGCGAAATGCTTCCTTTTAAACCATTTCCAAAAATGCAAATAATATAAACGCTATCACTAAAATTATTACAACAAGATTTATCTGTTACAAATTTTTGGTTTTTCTAAATAATTAAAATTATAAAATTCCATATTTTTAGTATTTCTCTCCTTTCTAATAATTTTATTTAGTCATTTGTCAAAAGTCTGAAAAGTACGATAAATACAGTATTTTTACATTTAATTTTTCTTCTTTTCTCTACTTTTGGACAAGGGCTTAACCATAAATACTACTGTTATTCAATTTTACTTTTTACAACTGCCTAGATAATTTTTATTATTTATCTTAAATAAATCAAATGACTTTTTAAATTTATCACAATTAATCAAACTTGTCAAACCTTTTTAATCTTTAAATCAACTTTACACAATTAAATATTTATGTTTGTAAAATATTTCTAGAATTGACATTGAATGTGGTATATTTATTTTAGAATTAAATAATTTAAAAGGAAAAAATAGATGGAGAGTGAAATGTTTTTAAAAATAAATCTTTTTCACCATACATGACAATATTATTGTCATTTGTAATAGTGACAATTTTAGGCGGAATTTTTGTTATCTTTGCCAATTTCATTGAATTATGGAAAAAGTGTAAAGCTGATTGATGGATTTTTTATTGCAACTTCGGCTATTTGTGTAACAGGGACTTTCCAGTATTGACATTGGCAGTGTTTACAATGCTTTTCGGGCAAATTGTGATTTTAATTTTGATACAGCTTGGAGGGCTTGGGAGTTATAACATTTACATCAGTTATTATTATTCTGATTTCAAAAAAATCGGATATTATACGAAAAATAGTTCAAGAAGATATAAATATTGACACGACTTTTCAGAATTGAAGAATATGTGAAAAAGTTATCTTTTCTGTAATTCTGATTGAATTTGTTGGAGCTTTTGTTTTATTTTTGAATTTATAAAAAGATTTAATTTTTAAAAGCAGTTTACTATTCACTTTTCCATTCTGTCTCAGCATTTTTGCAATGCTGGATTTGCGTATTTTTCAGACAATTTATACGGATTTAAAAACAGTTTTTTTGATAAATATTACAATTCCACTTCTAATATTTCTAGGCGGAATCGGATTTTTCAACAATTTTAAATTGCTACAATGTTTTTACGAAAAAGGAGAAAAAGACTGACTTTGACAACTAAATTGAGCATTAAAAATATCTATTTTTAATAATTGCTGGAACAGTTGCAATGTTTATCTTGGAATATTCCAATAAAAAGCACGATTGGAAAACTTATCTTTTTGTGCAAAAATTAGAAGCATCATTTTTCAAAGTGTATCAACGAGAACCGCTGGATTTAACACAATTTCAATTTTAGGTCTAAAAAGGTCAACTTCACTTTTTATTTATTATTTTTAATGTTTATCGGCGCTTCTCCAGGCTCAACTGGTGGCGGAATAAAGACTACGACGCTTGGGCTTATAGTCTTAGGAACTTTGGCAACACTTAAAAAATAAGGATGCAGTCGAATATGACAAGAGAAGTATTAGCTGGAGAATTTATAGCAAAGCAATCGCTATATTATTTATTTCACTTATTTATACGGTAATTTGTGTATTTTTATTAATTTTATTTGAAAGAAATAAAAATTTTTCTGGATTTAGCATTTGAAGTATATTCAGCATTTGGAACAGTTGGACTTTCTAGAGATTTGACACCAAGTCTTTCGGATATTTCAAAAATTTATACTTATTGTTACAATGTTCGTTGGAAGAGTTGGACCGCTCACAATCACTTTGGCATTGTCAAAGTCAAATTTAAAAAAAGGACATTATACCTATCCACAAGAAAATATTTTGATAGGATAATTTTGAGGAGGAAAAAATGGCAGGATATTTTAGTTATAGGAGCAGGAAAAATTCGGGAGAAGTATTGCAAAAAAACACTTTATAGACACAATGAAACTGTACTTGTAATCGACAAAAATGAGGAACTTATACAGCAAATAATAGACGATAGGTACCGTCGAGAAGCAGTTTCTTTTGATGTAACAGAAGAAAATTCACTAAAGAAAATGGTAAATAGCGATGATTTTGAGGTAGCATTTATTTGTATTGAGGGCAGTTTGCAAACAAAGTGCATTAGTCACGGTTATGTTAAAAGAATTAGGAATAAAAACTATTATTTGTAAAAGCTATTACAAAAAATTGAAGGAAAGGTTTTTGGAAAAATTGGAGCAACTAAAGTTGTATTTCCTGATGAAACTGTTGGAAGAGATTTAGCTTTTGAATTTTTAAAAACCAGATGTGACAGAGCATTTAAAAATTTTCTGAAAAATACAGAATTTTTGAATTTAAAGTTCCAAAAAAATTATAGGTAAAAAAATCTCATTGAGCTGAATTTGAGAAAAAATACGAAATGAATGTAATTGGGATAAAAAGGGAAAGTGAAGAACTTAGAATATCACTTTTACCAGATGAAAAAATTTTAGAAAATGATATGCTTTTAGTTATTGCAAATGTCGAAAAAAATGATACAATTTAATAAAGAATATTTGGAAAAATTAATACTATTCTTTTTGAAATAACAAATTTATAATTTAAATATATTTTATTTTTCTGGCAAGGAAATTAGAATCTCTTGTTAAACAGAATTTATTATTAAGCAGGAAAAAATAATATTAAATGCAAAATTTTAAACATACAAAAAGGATTGACAGCTGTGTAACAAACAGAAGTTAATCCTCTTATTTTTATTATTACCAAAAATATGAAATTCTTAATTTTAAATCTTTCAGTGTAAAAACTATTTTACTTTTTCAAATTTTCTTCCAATACTTTCAAGTTATTTTTAGCATGCTCATCTCCCAATGCCGCAGCCTTTAAGAACCACTTTTTTGATTCCTTAAAATTTCCTTCGTTTCCAAAAATTATTCCTAACCTATTCATCGCATCAATATCGTTTTTCCAAGCCAAATGCAAATACAAGTCTTTTGCTTTCTCAATCTGATTTGTACTATTGTAAAACATAAGCAGATTCTTTTCCGCACCTTCACAATTTTTCTCAGCCGATTCCAAATAATATTTTTCCGCCTCTTCAATTTTCCCATATTGCTCATACAAAATTGCCAAATTATTCAAGGCATCATAATCATTATTTTCAATTGCAATCAAATAATACTTTTCTGCATTTTCAAAATCGTGCCGATTGGCATATAAATATCCCAAATTGTTGGCATATTCATAATCTCCAGCTTCAATTGCCTTCAAAAACCATTTTTCTGCATTTTCATCTTCATAGTTATTTTGAAAAATAAGAGCAATCTCATTCATAGCCTTTGTATCTCCAGACTGAATCCTCTTTACATATTTATCAAATAACTTATCCATTCCAGTTTTTTTCATATTTTCTTCACCTTCTTGCCTTTATGACTTTTTAGTTGTTTTCTTCTTTTTTGCTGTCGCTGTTTTTTTAGTTTTTGCTTTGGAAGTTGATTTTTTAGCTGTTTTTTTAGAAGCCGCCTTTTTAGTTTTTGTTTTTTCTTCCTTTTCAGTCACTCTTGTCACTTTCCCAGTTTTTATATTCTTTATTGTCTTGCATTCTGGGTAACCTGTACAGGCAAGGAATTTTCCAAATCTTCCAGTTTTTATTTCATAAGGTCTTCCACAAAACTCGCAAACTCCAGCTTCTTCTATTATTTTCCTGTCAATTTCAGAAATCCGTTTCATTTCCTCATTTATTTGCAAAACGCCATCCAGCTCAATTACAGAACCTTTTCTATATTTTTGCTTCAATTCCAGTGGCAGCGACATTCTTTTTTCATCATTTTCATAATTTTCACTTTCAAGATATTCTCCATATCTTCCAACTTTTAATACATATTTAACTCCATTTTCATCAAAATAATCAGTCGGGATTCCCTTTTTATTATTTTGAAGTTTTTCAACCGCTTCCTTTACGAAGATTTCTCCCTTTCTAATCTCTTCAGGCGATACAGGAATTCCCTTTAATGAAATTTTTTCCTTTTCATTTGTTTCACTTATCAAATATTTTCCATACAATCCAGTTTTTAAAACCATTGGATTCCCTTCAGAATCCATCACATCCGCCACAACTCTACGATTTTTTATTTCATCAATTTCCTTTTCAAACTTGACAATATCCTTTTCCAGCGAACTATAAAAATCCCTTAAAAGCTGAACCCATTCAACAGTCCCTTCTTCAACTTTTGTCCAAATCCTTTTTCCATATTCGCAGTAAATTTCACATTCATAATGTCTTTAAAATTCTTCACAAGTTCATCTTTAACTTCATATCCCAGATATGTCGGGAAAAAACGTTTTTCAATAATTTCCACATATTCCCTTGTTTTCAAAGTTTCAACAATTGAAGCATAAGTTGACGGACGTCCGATTCCTTCAGATTCTAATTTTTTAACAAGAGTCGCTTCTGAAAATCTTGTTGGCGGCTTTGTAATTCCTTCTTCAATGTTCAATTTTTTTCAATTGGATGAACGCTTCCCTCTTTTAATTCTGGAAAATCTCCAGTCTTAATTTCATCTTCATCTTTAAAAAATCTTGTAATATCCATCAAAAAAATAACTTTGTTAATTGTTCCTCTAAAACGGTAATCTTTATTTACAGCATTAATTTGCATTTGCTCATACTGCATCGCTGCAAACTGCGAAACTAAAAATCTGTCCCAAATCAATTTATACAATTTATACTGCTCATTTGTCAAATATCCCTTTATTTCATCAGGAACTAAATTTATATCTGATGGACGAATTCCTTCATGGGCATCCTGAACATTTGACTTTGAATTTTTCACCACATATTTTCCCACATATTTTTCCCCATAATTTTGGGTAATATAATCCTTTGCCATATTTATTGCATCAACGGAAATTCTTGTAGAATCAGTTCTCATATAAGTTATAAGCCCTTTGTTTTCACCATCAATCTCAAGCCCTTCATAAAGCTGCTGCGCAATTCTCATAGTTTTACTTGCGCCATATCCAAGATATGAAGAAGCAAGCTGCTGCAGTGTACTCGTTTTAAACACAAGTGGCGGTCTTTGTGACTTTTTCTTAACTTCTATTTTTTCAAGTGTCAACGATTCATTTTTCAAGTCTTTCTTTAATTTTTTTATAACTTTTTCATCAAATATTTTATCCACTTTTTCATCTGCAATTTTTACCAAATTAAGATTAATATCCTTTTCAATTAATGCACTGACTTCCCAATATTTTTGCGGCACAAATGCATTTATTTCATCTTCCAGGTCACAGATCAATTTCAGTGCAACCGACTGAACCCGTCCAGCACTTGCATTACGGTTAATTATTTTCCATAGAAGCGGACTTATTTTATATCCCACTATTCTATCCAGCAATCTTCTGGCCTGCTGCGCATTAACAAGATTATTATTAATATCTCTTGGGCTATTAATTGCATTATTTACAGCCGTCTTAGTTATCTCATTAAATTCAATTCTTCTAGTTTTTATCAGGCTGCTTAATGTAATTTGAAATATGCCAGGCAATGGCTTCTCCTTCCCTGTCCTGATCCGAAGCCAGATAAACATTGCTTGCCTTTTTTTGCCTTTTCCTTTAATTTTTTTAAAATCTCACCTTTCCCCTTTATAACCTTATACTGCGGCTCAAAATTATTTTCCACATCTATCCCAATTTTAGTTTTTGGCAAATCAATCACATGCCCATAAGATGCAACAACTTCATAATTTCTACCAAGTATTTTTTCAATGGTTTTCGCCTTTGACGGTGACTCAACAATAACTAACTTTCTAGCCAACTCTAATTTCTCCTTATTTCTTTATCTATTTATAAATATTTATTTTAAGTCATTTTCAATTAATAATTATTTTTATTTTCATTTATAACAATTTTTCAAGCAAGAGATCAAACATCATCTCCCTGCACCCACGTTCTATACAAAATTTTTCTTATAAAAGAAAAAAATAGAACTTGCTTTTGAATATAAATTATTTCAATTTAAATAACTTTATTTAATTTAAAAATCTATTACAAAAAGCTCAAACAGCCATTTTTCTTCTAACAAAATATTACTTATTATTTTTTTACTATTACTGATTAAAAATATTTAGACAAGCAGGGAATACAAAAGGTATGGCAATTGATACCCTGCTTTAATTATACTATTCTTATATACTTCGCCCCATTTCGTTTCTGTAATCAATCCTCTAATTTTTTTAAACTCATAATTACGGAAAAATAATTTATTTTTTTCTCAATTTTTTTCCTTCACATTTTGCAATATCTGCTCAAAACTTACTTCCTCTGTAATTACTTCAAAAACAATCTGCTCTTCCTCTGTCAATTTCTGTAATTTGCTTTTTTCCTTTTTTATATCCCACAAAAATTCAATCGCAATATCATTTCCACAAGTTGTTAATTTTGCCTTATTATTTTTAATCAAGTCATTACAGCCTTCAAAAGATGGATAATTTATAAATCCTGGAATGGCAAAAATTTCACGGTTCATACTAAATCCCAATTCCGCAGTAATTAATGCGCCGCCTTTTTTAAAACTTTCAGCCACCAAAATTCCATCTGACATTCCCGCAATAATCCGATTTCTCCTTGGAAAAGTCCATCTAGTAGGCTGTGTTCCCAACGGATATTCACTTACAATAGTTCCATTTTCCGCAATCCTTTCCCACAAGCCTCGATTGTCATAGGGATATACAATATCCAGCCCAGTCCCCACTACTGATACAACTTCTATTCCCTTTATCAAGCGCAGTTTTTCAAGGCAACTGTGTCAATTCCCTCTGCAAGTCCGCTAATTAAGGTCACATCATAATTTACAAGTTCATTTACAATTTTTTCGCAAGCTGTTTTTCCAAATTTTGTAGCTCTTCTTGTACCTACAACTGCTATATTTCGTTTATTTTCCACTGAAATCTTATCTTTATCAATTTTTTTATTTTATCATAATCCTTCAGTTTTTTTCCCCTTTAAGTACAAAAAAATACTGGATAATCTTTTATTCCCTTTAGTTTCTTTTGGATATTCCTTATCATTTGCACTAATTATTCTAACTCTGTTTCGCTCGTAAAGATTGAGCCTTTCTTTCATATCAATTTTCATTGATTCATCAAGCTGATGTTTTAATTCATCATTAAATAATTTAAAATTTTCCTCATAAAATAATTCTTCAAAAATCTTGAAAAAAATCAACATCAATTTTTTTATATGGTTATTTTTTTCATCCCATATTCCTTTTAATCTAAGCCATTCCACAATAATCCCCCTATTTTTTTATCTTGAACCAGCTAATATTTCATTTAATATTGTAATTTCTTTTTACTTCATCATCGGCATGTGTAGAATTATAATCTCTTAAATATCCCAACGCCTTTGAAAAATCCCCTTTTGATTTATAGGCAATGCCTATCCCCAATTTTGCTTCAGCCTGATTTTCATCCTGTGATAAAATTCTGGCATAATAGTCAATCGATCTGTCATTATTCCCCATAAGCCGAGATCCAATCGCAATTACATACATCACAGGAATATCAGGATTTTCATCCTTCAATGCCAGATTTACCGCCTTTTCATAAAGTCCATCACGAAAATACAGCTGAGCCATTCTAAATGTTGCTGATGAACTTTTTTTAGCAAGTGTAGCATTCTCATAATTTGCATAGGAATTATATTTTGCCTCTGTAGATATATCTTCTGTCTGTGTCGCCGGCATTGTTCCAGTATCTCTTTCCTTTGGCTTCACTGTTTCTTCCTTTGGCGGTTTAAATGCCTTTTTCGTAGTTTCATCAGCCTTAGTTGTTGGTGGCAGAACGCTTTCTTCATCACTGTTTACAGTTGTTGCATCTCCGCCTTCGGTTTCTGTATTTTCAGCAACATAATAATTTCCTCTTACAACTGTTGCAAAAGTGAGAAGAATTGCCACCATCATTACTATCCTTCTTGTTTTCCCCATTTTGTTCCTCCTAAACAATTAGAACTCTAAATTTTTAGTTGTTCTTGGGAACGGAATTACATCTCTAATATTTGTCATCCCTGTAATATACATAAGCATTCTGTCAAATCCAAGTCCAAATCCTGAATGTGGCACACTTCCATATTTTCTTAAGTCTAAGTACCACCAGTAATCTTCTTCTTTTAATCCCATTTCATGAATTTTTCCTAAAAGAATATCATAATCATCTTCCCTTTGGCTTCCTCCAACAATTTCTCCAATTCCAGGCGCCAACAAGTCAACCGCTCTTACAGTTTTACCATCTTTATTTAATTTCATATAAAACGCTTTTAATATCTTTTAGGATAATCAGTTACAAATACTGGCTTTTTTTAAAAGTGTTTCTTTCAGCCAAATATCTTTCATGTTCAGTTTGTAAAGTCAATTCCCCATTCCACTTCATATTCAAAATTTCTGTTTTTGAATTTTTCAAAAATTTCAATAGCTTCAGTATAAGTAATTCTATCAAATTTATTGTTTACTAATGTATCAAGTCTATTAAATAAATCTTTATCTACAAATTTATTGAAAAATTCCATTTCTTCTGGAGCATTTTCTCTCACATAATTCACAATATATTTTATCATTTCTTCAATAACATCCATATTTACATCTAAATCAGCAAATGCAATTTCTGGCTCCATCATCCAAAATTCTGCCGCATGTTTTGGAGTATTTGATTTTTCAGCTCTAAATGTAGGACCAAAAGTATAAGTATTTTTAAATGCAGTTGCAAATGTTTCAACATTTAACTGTCCACTCACTGTCAAATTAGCTTCTTTCCCAAAGAAATCTTGTTTAAAATCAATATCTCCCTTTTCAGTTCTAGGCACATTATTAATGTCCAATGTAGTCAATCTAAACATTTCTCCAGCACCTTCAGCATCACTTCCAGTAATTATCGGTGTTTGCACATACACAAAGTTCTTTTCCTGAAAGAATTTATGAATTGCATAAGACAAGATTGAACGTACTCTGAATGTTGCAAAAAAAGCATTAGTTCTAGGACGTAAATGTGCAATCGTTCTCAAAAACTCAAATGTATGTCTTTTATTTTGCAATGGATAATCTGAGTCAGCCTTTTGGTAGACAGAAATTTTTGTTGCCTTAATTTCATAATCCTGTCCTTTTCCCAACGATTCTACCACAATTCCTGTAACTTTAACAGAAGTTGAAATTGTAAGTTTAGAAATTTCTTCAAAATTTTCCAACGCTTCATCAAATACAACTTGAATCCCAGTAAAAAAAGTTCCATCATTTAACTCAATAAATCCAAAATTCTTTTGACTTCTAATTTTTTTACCCATCCGTTAATTTCAATTTCTTTTCCCAAATACTCTTTTGTATTTGTCTGAAGTTCTCTTAATTCTAATAACATATATTTTCTTCTCCTCTTCCAAAAAAATTATTTTATTTTTTTATTCAATTTTTTTATTTATACTTATATTTTCACATTATACCACAATTTTTTTATATATTTTAATAATAAATTCAAAAAAATTTATTGTAATTTCCAATAAATCTAATACTAAATCATATTATAAATTAATTATATTTCTAAAAATTTCATTGACAAACACCCTCTAAATGAAGTAAAAATTTTAACAAAAGATAGCAAGAAGTCTCCGACTTCTATAAGTGGGAGATGAATTGCTTTTTTTCTGTAAAAAAATTGAAAAAAAGGATATGCCTATGATACAATTTTTGTATAAAAATATCGAATAGAAATAATTAAAAATAATATTCAAAAATCAAAAGGAGGTGTAATTTTCGTGAAATATAATTTAGCATTCAAATACAGAATTTATCCAAATAAAGAACAGGAATTATTGATAAATAAGACTTTTGGATGTGTTCGTTTTGTTTACAATACGATTTTGTATACTGCTAATAAAATTTTATGAAGAAACTGGAAAAAAATAAAAATAATTACACCTGCCAGTTTGAAAGAGTGAAAAATCAATTTTTTTGAAAAGAAGTGGACAGTCTGGCACTTTCAAATGCTCAATTGAATGTAAAACGATCGTTTATGAATTTTCTTTTCAGAAAGAGCGAAAGTTTCCGAGGTTTCAAATCTAAAAAGAATAATGTTAAAAGTTATACGACAAATTGTGTGAATAATTCAATACGAATTGAGGAAAACGAAAATATTTGGTTTTTGCCAAAATTGAAAAAAAGTTAAAATTAAAATATCATAGAGAAATACCGAAAGGATTATAAAGATAAAGTCAGTAACATTGACAAACAGTAATGGAAATTACTATGTTTCTATCTTGACAGAATTTGAAAAAGAAATTCAAAAAAATCCCAAGTAATGATAAAGTGATTGGACTTGATTTTTCAATGTCTGAATTATTTGTCAGTTCTGAAAAACCAAAGAGCTGATTATCCAAGATATTTTAGGATGTTGGAGAAAAAAATTGAAAAAAATTACAGAAAATCATTATCGAGAAAAAGTAAAATTTTCTAAAAAAATTGGTATAAAGCAAAAAAAGTGAAAAATATCAAAATTGCATGAGTATATCAAAAAAATTGTCGAAAGAGATTTTTCTACATAAATTATCAAAAAAATTGTCTGAAGCATATAATGCTATGGTTGTTGAGAATTTGAATATGAAAGGGATGAGTCAGACATTAAATTTTTGGTAAAAAGTGTAGGAGATAATGGATGGGGAATGTTTTTGAGGATGCTTGAGTATAAACTGATGTTTTTAGGGAAACAATTTTTGAAGATAGATAAGTGGTTTCCGTCATCGAAAACTTGCAGTAAATGTGGAAATATTAAAGAGGAACTGAAATTATCAGAAAGAAGTTATAAATGTGAGTGCTGTGGGATTGAAATTGATAGAGATTACAATGCGGCACTGAAATATAAAGCATTGGAAAAAGCGATGTTGGAAATATTAAGAAAATAAAAAAACAGGGCAGGGACTGCCCGAAGAGCTAGTAAATATATTTGGCTAGCAAAAGCAGATACTTCCCAAAGCTCCCGCTTCTAAAAGCGGGAGTAGTTCACTAATAATACTAAGTCCCTTTTGCAAAGATAGCAACTATAGTTTATTTTTTTGACAAGGAGTCTTGAACTCTTGTGTAGTAAAAAGTTATAACAAATCTATTATTTTATGGGAAATAGTATAAATATAGTCTCATACAAAAAAATAAAATTAGGAGGAAACTTAAATGGCAAAAACAAAAAAAATAGTATCAAAGATTGGAAGGAATGAAACAAATATAACTTTTCCAGCGATTTTAACAGGAATTATCGGAGCAGTTCTAGTATCTTCAAGCTCTTTTTATATCGCACTAAAATTTGGAGCATTGCCGTGGCCGACTATAATGGTTACGCTCTTATCTATGATGACGTTAAATTTATTTAAAAAAGCGAATAACAAGGAAATTACAATTTCACATACTATTATGAGCGCTGGATCGATGGTAGCTGGAGGAGTTGCCTTTACAATGCCTGCCTACATTATTCTAGGCGGAAAATTAACGGATATTAATCAGTATCAGCTGCTTTTAACTATTTTGGGCGGAAGTGTCGCAGGAGCATTCTTATCGTACATTTTTCGTGCAAAATTGATCGAAGAGGAAAAATTGGAATTTCCAATTGGAGAAGCTGCCTATAATCTTGTAGATTCAGGAAAAAGTGTGAAAAACATCAGATATGTTGCTTTCGGAACATTATTTAGCTCAATTATTGCTTTTTTTCGTGACTTCAGCTTTTACAAAGGGAAAAGCGCCTGTAATTCCAACAGTAATTACACTAAAAAATGGGCTTTTTAGCATTTATCTATCGCCACTTCTGGTTGGAATGGGATATGTGCTTGGATTTGTAAATACATTTGTCTGGTTTTTAGGCGGAGCAATTGTCCTTTTCATTGGAGAGCCGCTTGCAAAAATGTTTAAAATTGCTGATTTTCCCATTATGAAAAACAGTTTTGGAATGGGATTTATGATTGGGATTGGAATTGCTATAGTTTTTAAAAAAATTATTTTTTTGCAAATAAAAATGAAAAAAAGGATACAGAAAAATAAAAAGCATTGTAGCAAAATTACTTGTTTTATCGGTTATTTCCATAATTGTTATAACTTTTTATTTATAAATTACCAATTTTTTTCTTTTCATTAGTTTTAGTACTGATTTCAATTTTTATGTACAATAATCGCTGGATATTCAACTGGAAAAAAACTGGAGTCAACCCAATGGAAATTTACGCTATAATCACAATTTTACTAATTTCATTTTTAAATAAAAATGCTAAATGGCTTAAACATTGGAGGAATAAAATTTTATACAAATTTAAATACTTTAATATTATTTATGCTGGCCTGCATTATAACAGTTGCTTGCGGACTTGCAGGCGATATTCTGAACGACTTTAAATCAGGATACAAAATGAAAGTAAAACCTTCAGAACAGCTTTTTGGAGAATTAATCGGTGCAATCGTAAGTTCATTTGTAATAACGTTTTTATTTTTCGTATTTTTCAAAGTCTACAAAGTAATCGGACCTGTTGAAAATACTGAATTAATCGCATTACAGGCTTCCATCGTAGCGACAGTAATAAATGGAATCCCATTTTTAGGAATTTTCTTTATGGGCCTTGCAGCTGGACTAATTTTAAGCCTTTTAAATTTACCAGTCTTAACTTTTGGAATTGGAATTTATGTTCCATTTTACTTGACTTCAACAGTATTTTTAGGAGGGCTTGTAAGTTTTATAGGAAATAAGGTTTCAAAAAATTCCCATTCAAAACTGCTTTTAATATCAAATGGACTAATGAGCGGAGAAGCGATTGTGGGAGTTATTTTGATCAATTATGGCCTACATTGGATTATTTATGAAGTAAAATTACTAGAAATTAAATGAAATTGTTAAAAAAATAAAGAAATTAAAAAAATAGTTTTTTTATAGAAAGGAAAAAAATTATGATTTTAGGATTTGATATTGGAAATACACATATTGTACCAATTTTTTTTATAATGAAGTTGGAAATATTTTTAGCAACATTTAGAATACCGACACATTTGGAGTTTACCGAAGATACTCTTTTTATAATGTTAAACGAATTTGCAAAAAAAGCAAAAAAATCTGGAAATTTCAAATATAAAAAAATATTATAGTTTCATCGGTTGTTCCAAACATTAATGAAAAACTTTACAAGGCTTGGAAAAAAATATTTTTGAAATTGATCCAACTTTTGTAACGCTTGACAATGTAGAAAAATAAAAATAAAAAGAAATAAAAAAATTTTGCCAAATATGGAACGTGGGCTTGGAGCAGACAGAATTGTCGATATTTTGGCGGTAAAAAAACTTTATCCAGAAAAGGAACTTTTAATAATTGACTTTGGCACAGCCACAACCTTTGACATGATAAAGGATTCAACTTATATGGGCGGATGCATTATTCCAGGAATTGCACTTTCGATAAATGCCCTGTTTAGCAATACTGCCGCTTTGCCTAAAATCGAATTTACAGAGCCTGAAACTGTTCTGGGAATAAATACAGTTTCTCAAATTAATGCTGGCATCTTTTACGGAAATGTCGGCTCAATAAAAGAACTAATTCTGCAATACAAAAAGTTTTTCCCAAATGCTTATGTTATCGCAACTGGCGGGCAAGGAGAAAAAATTTCAGAATATATTGAACAAATTGATGAATATGTTCCAAAACTTGGAGAAATGGGGATTTTTGAATTTTATCGACTTAATTTTTTGAAAGGAAAAATAGTGACGGAATATGATGAAAAGGAATAACCGTAAAAAATGAAAGAAATAATGAAAGATATATTAATTGGTTCAACATTTAAGGCAGCTGAAATTATTATAGCAAAAAAATATCATAGCAAAACTTCTCTATCACGAATATAAAGTTAAAATCTATTATAAAAAAGAATGATGATTCTCGGAAAAAAATCAGGATTTTTTTGGTACTTCTTCATGGTATTTATGGAAAAAAGTTCAGATATGGAAAGCATTGCTCAAAAATTTTAAGGACAATTACAGGATTATTAATATTCAGTATCCCACAACAAAAAGAAACTGCTGAGGAAATTTCTGATCTTTATATAGAGCCAAATATTGAAAAATATTAAAGAGCAGATTTTTCTCAGAAAAATTTTCATAAAAAAATAGAAAAGTCAATATTATGAAATAGATAAAAATAGTAATAAAAATAAACAAAAAAATTTTTAATCAAAATGTAAAAAAATTAATTTTGTGGCACATTCGATGGGAACTGGAATCCTTCGGTATTATTTAAAGGAAAATCCACTTGAAAATCTAGGAAAAGTCGTATTTATTTCTCCACCATCACACGGAAGCCATCTAGCAGACGTTCCTTTTGTAGATAAACTCCCATCTATGCTTGGAAAAGTCGTTCCCCAATTTAGCACAAAAAAAGACAGTTTTGTAAATCAGCTTGGCGAGCCTGATTACGACTATATGATTTTTAATTGGAAATAAAACAAATAATCCGCTGTATTCGATGATAATTCGTGGAAAAGACGACGGGATGGTGCCTCTAAAAAAACTGCAAAAATGAAATCTGATAATTTCAAAATTATTGAAAATACGACTCACACCAGTATTCTAAAGGATAAACGAACGATGAAGGAAATTTCTGAATTTTTTTCAAAAGTTCAGATCTAAATAAAGAGAAGGAAAAAAATAATGAAAAAAACTACAACAAAACGGACAAATAATTCAACAAAAAAACTGTAAAAACAAAAACTGAAAGAAAAAGCATCCCAAAAATTTGAACAATCTTTTTTTAGAAGGAATTTCCTGTGATATTTATGTTGGGAAAAAAAGGCTGGAATTAGTGTTAGAAATGCAATACGGAAAGCTAAAAAAATCAATTACGGTAATTTCTCCTTTTTAAGCGGGGATATGATAACTGAAGATATTTTTTTGAGGCATTAAACAAAGATGTTCAAGTAAACATTATTTCAAAAAGATAATGAAAGAATTTATCCCTTCTTAAAAAAAGAACTTATATAGCCAAAATCCTATTTTTAGGTTCTGAAAAAAATGGTTGTTTCTTTTTGGGAAAATCCCTATTAATGTTTTTTATATTATTTTATCCATCGCAGCGTTAGAAATCTTTACATCCTTTATTTTCGATGTTTCCTTTACAAAAAAATATACTCCCAATTTCCAAAAAAATAATTTTTTTTAGCACTTACCATTATTTTTTTGGAATATTAACCCTTTTTTTAAGAAAAACTAACAATAAACCACGAATTTTACTACTCAAAACGAGATAATTTCAATGTACATATTCTTGAAAAAAAGCTACAATCTTCATAGTAAAAATCTACATAATCGACAGCAAAAGTTGCCTTTTTTTAGGCTCTTTAAACTTTACTACTACAGGCTTTCTCTTTAATCACGAAACTTGTATAAGAATAACCGATAAATCTGTAATCAGGCATTTAAATAATGTCTATAAGGATTTGATAAAAAAACTTCCAAGCCAATTCCACTAGGAGAATTGAAAAAAAGAATAAATCAAAAATACAAATAATATTTTATTTTTTTAAAATGACAAGGGATTTTACCCCTTGTTAAGTAAATTTCAAACAAATCTAATATTTAGGGTGTATAATGAACAAAATCCAGAAATAGAAAGTGCCTTTTTAGGAAGTCTGTTTTCGCCTTCAGATAGAAATTTCATAAGAAGTGTGGTATAGGAGGATATTATACACTGAATTGCAAACAGGGGTAGGAGCAAAAAAACATTTGCTCTTGCAGAGTCTGCAAAAATCTTTATTTGAAAAATTCTGATGAAAGGCATGATGCTAATAAAAAAGCAAAAAAAGTATAGCAGGGGAACCAGGAATACAGATGTATGGTTTTGCTAAAAGAAACGGTAGGGAAATATAGAAACTGCTGGCTTTATGAGTAAAGGAATTTTTGAAGCAGATATGTTTTTTTGAAAAAAATAAAAAAACTTGATAAAGAAATTATTCAAAAATAATGTAAAATTAGATTATTTAACAGATATTGAAATAAAAGGAGTTAAATAAAAATGTTAAAAAAAGCAATAATACTGATAATACTATCATTAGCAACAATAAGTTGTGAAAAAAACCTGAACCCTCAAGAAAAAAATCTTATACAATAGTATTAAATAAAGAAGAATACGAAAAAAAGAGTTGCTGAAATAGAAAATGAAATTAATAATAAAAAAACTATAAAAAAAGCTGAAGAAATGCTACTGGAAATAGCCAAATATAATAAAGCGATATATGTAAAAAAATAGCGACTATGTACTATGAGGCAGGAAAAAAACAGATGAAAGTGAAAAAAATGGTTTAAAAATAGCATATGATAAAGGAAACAAAGAAGTAGCAGGGATATTAGGAACTTTTTGCTGATAAAAGAAAAGATTATGAAAGCTGCTGAAACAAATATTATTTAGAATCTATTAAAATTAGGCGATTTGGAATATTATAAAAATTTAGGATATATGTTTGAAAGACAGGAAAAAGTAAATGAAGCAGTAAAAGCTTTATACAGAAGGATCAAAATTAAAGGATGCAAACTCTATGTATTCACTGGTAAGAATAGGTTATTTAAAAAAATGATATAAAAAAATGTAAATTACTGGAAGAATAGATTGTTAAACGATACAGAAGTTATTGATTTTAATTCTAATATAAAAAAATATCTAAATTATTTAGATGGAAATGAAAAAGAAAGAAAAAAATAGCAGATTTATATATAAAATCAGCACAAAATATCATAATTAAAAATTTTTTTGAAAGCTGAAATAGAACAAAAGGAAATGGTGAAATATTCTCAAGATGAATTAGTAACTTTGGCAGGATTTTATAATGTATTTGGAGATAAATCTGTTGGAAGAAAAATTGTATAAAGAAGCATATGATAAAGGATTAAAAGATTCTATTTATTACATGGGAGTTATCGAATTTGAGGAAGGGAATATTGAAAAAGCGAGGGAATATTTTTAAAGAATCGGCGATAAAGGAAAAATAGAGCTGAGGCACAGATAGGCTATGCGGATAAGTTGAAGGAAGAAGGAAATATTGAGGAAGCAGTTAAATGGTATAAAAAGGCTGCTGAACAAAAAGGAAGCAGGGGCATTAATAGAGTTATGTTCCTACTATCTGAACAAACGTGATATTGGAAAAAAAGCGAATGAAATGGTAAGGAGATTAAAAAAACAACGAAGGGGATTAAAAAATTATACTTTAGAGTACAAAAAAATTTGCACATGAATATAAAGAATAAATAAATTTTTAAAAATAATAAATTATAAAAATTATATTTGAAAATAAGGATGGAAGAATGAAAAGTAAATAACTATATCTACACTGATTCAGAAATAATAAAAAAATAATGAAGATATATTGAATACAAAATGAAAGTACAGGATATTAGAGAGTGTCCAGATAACACTATTCATCTTTTAACTGATTCAATAATTTTTTTCAATATCAATTTTCTTAACTTCCCCAGTTTTTTTAACAAAAATTTCAACACGACGGTTATTGTATCTTCCAATTTCTGTATCATTCATATCAATTGGATTTTCAGATCCTTTTCCGATCATTTTAGTAATTTTTATATCTTTTCTCAATCCATTTTGTTTTAGAAATTCTGCCATTTTTTTCAGCTCTCAATAAAGATAATTTATTTTTTTATTATTCTCAGTTTTATCAGCATATCCAACAATTTCAAATTCTTCATTTTTCAAAAAAAGATATTTAAAATATATTCTATTTCTTTTCTAATTTCCTGTTTTTTTCTGTTTCAGTTACTTCTTCTTTATCAACAGGAAATCCGCTTATTACCATTTTTTTTCTATTTTTTTCCATCTTCCTCTACAAATCTAATCGTTGTCCAATTTTCACATATCGACCTTTCAGGACATAATTTTTGGAAGTTTATTTGCTATTTCAAGATTTTTTTACTAGCAATTTCAGAACCATTTTTTTATTGCCAATCTATAATATTCTTTTCGCTTTTAGGAATATTTCGAGAATTTTTATCTTTTTGCATACAAATTCCCTAAATTATTAATCGCTTTTTTTATCTCCATTTTTTTTATTTTTTTCTTTCAATATTTCTACTTTTTGAAAAAAACTCATCATATGACATGCTTGAAAAATAAATTAAATTCTAAAAATTATTGTGAAAAAGTAAAATTATTTTTTTCATTTAAATTTATCCTTTCTTAATAGGTTAAAAAAATTCAACGGTTCTGTTTTCATTACTTTTTCCCCATTCATTCAATCCGAGAGGCTTTTTCTTTGGAATCTTTAAAAAAAGGCATAGATATATTTATGTTGCTCTTCTGTTAAAAAAATACTAATTTTCCGTCATTTCCACCTGATATTAAATAAATTTTTTTCATTTATTCCCTTTTTTTCAAGTTCTTTATTTATAGCATGTGCTATTCTCATAGGAGCTTCTCCCCATCCACCTTTTTTTAAAAATTTTTAAAAAATTTCATACTCTGTGCCATTAATTTTTAATTTTGGGTGCTTAATCCTTTTTCATCATCCCATTCTTCTGAAAAAAACTGCCAATTTTTATTTTAACTCCAAATTTTTTTCAAATGAAGGTTGTAGATCATTTATCAAATCTGGTATTCCATCCCTTCAAAAAACTGTTTCCCCATCACAAAAAAATAAAATCTATAATCCTTTTGCTACATTTGTATTTTTCATCCCAATAACGTAGTTAATGTTCCTTCACTTCCATATTTTCTTATCATCTCTAACATTTCTTTCTTTAAAGAAGGAGCATCTTCTCTTTTAGCATACTTAAAATATCCTAATTCATCGAGTTTATTAACAAACTCTTCAGCTGTATGTCCTAAATTTGGTTTTGTCTTTTTTTTGTATAATTTAACAAATATTATGATTAAAAATTATTATAATAATTAAAACAAAAAAATATTTTTTTCATAAAAAAATCCACTCCTTCATAATATCATAAAAAAACTCAGAACCATACTAAAACAGTTCTGAGTGTGAACCTATTTTTTTATACACCAAGTGCCTCTCTCAACTCCTCTATGCTGTCATATCCCTTTACACTATCATCTCTTGCAATTCTATCAGCTTCTCTCATTGCTTCTAAAGTCACTTCATTTGGCTCTTCTTCCAATTTCAATTCAAAAGGGATTCTATTTTTCCCTAATTGCAGTTTTTTTAAGAACATATTTACTGCTGTTGTCATTGTCAAGCCAAATTTGTTAAATAATTCGTTCGCTTTTTTTCTTTTGTTTCTTTATCAACTCTAATACTTAAATTTGTATTTGCCATAACAAATACCTCCTTTTTATTCATTATACCATTTTTTTAATTACATTGTCAATACAACGTTATACAAAAAAATAAATATTTTCTTTTCTATAAATTTCATTATTTTTTTCTACAACTTTCCAATCTCTGCTTCCAATTTATCCAACAGCAAGTCAAACTGCTTTTGCCACAGCCTCGATCGTTTTCAATTTTCGACAAGTCAACTCCTGCCTTTTTTTAAGTTGTTCCATTGGAAAGTCATTTCCTCCTGAGCTTAATAATTGAATGTATTTGTCTAGTGTTTGTTTTTTCTCGCTTTCATCACTTGAATTTATCATTTTTTCATATAAAATCGCTGATGAGGCAAAGCAAGTTGCATATTGATACACGTAAAATGGCGAGTTGAAAAAGTGTGGAACTCTTGCCCAGAAAATATAGATTAAATCATCTTTTTCAATTATGTCGCCGTAATATTTGTCAAACAAGTCTTCCATAATTTTGCTCAAAACTTCCGCTGTGATTGGCTCTCCAGCTTCTGCCAGCTTGTGTGCCTGATATTCATAATCTGCTAGCAATGCCTGAAAATAGAATGTTCCAACAATATTTCCAATTTCCTGCTCTAGTAATGCGATTCTTTCTTTTGGATCATTGGTATTTTCCAGCATATAGTCAAGCAGTAATCTTTCGTTAAATGTGGAAGCCACTTCCGCTACAAAAATTGTGTAGTCTGCCATCGAGAAAGGCTGATTTTCATCTGAATAAAGAGTGTGCAAGGTATGTCCCAGTTCGTGTGCCAATGTAAATACGCTGTCTAAAGTCTTGTTATAATTCAGAAGCATATATGGGTGAACTCCGTAAACTCCTGCAGAATATGCTCCTGTTCTTTTCCCTTTCGCTTCAAATACATCCAGCCAGCCTTCTGAAATCGCTTTTTTCATTTTTTCTACATAATCTTTTCCAAGCGGAGCAACTGAATTTAACACTATTTCCTTCGCATCATCATACTCATATTCCTTGTCAAATTCTATTAGGTTAATTGAGCCGTCAAAATTATAATATTTTTTAAGTCCTAAAATTTTCTTTCTCAATTTTAAATATCTTTGCAACGGTTTTGTATTATTTTTCGCCGTATTGACAAGATTTAAGTAAATTTCTTCTGGAATATTGTAGCTTTCCAGATGGCTTAACAAAAATGAATCGTAATTGTAGGCCTTCTTTGAAGCAATCCCTTTTTGCAAAATTGAGTTATAAATTGCAGCAATTGTATTTTTTTCTTTTCATAAATTGTATAAAAATGTCTGAAACATCAGTTTTCTGTCTTCCTGATTTCTATTTGTAGACAAAATTTTAGAATAATTGGCAGGCGTTACATCCACTTTTTCTCCAGAACTAAGCGTAACTTGAGGCCATTCCACATCCGTAACCGTAACTTCCGAATAAATGCTTCTTGGTGCTGAAAAAAATGAGCTGTAGTACGATAGCAATTTGCTTTCCTTTTCCTCCAGAATATGCTTTTGCAATCTAAATAAATTTTTTTAGCCCAAATCTATAATCATCAAATTCTTTTTTTCAATCCATTTTTTTCAATATTCTCACGATTATCAACCAGTTCCGAATTTACCCAAGACAATTCAGTAGAAATCTCCGCAAACAAAAACTGAACTTTTTGCAAATGCTCTACAGCTTCCTTGTCTGATGAATTTAAATCTCTTGCAAGCTGTGGATATCTATACAATTTATATGAAATTTTATCCATCTCCTCCTGTTTTTTTGAAAAAAATTCCAGCAATTTGCCTTCATTCCCAAATTGCCCTTTAAATTTAGCTAATTCTCCTTTCAATTCTCCAACTTTCTCAAAATCCTTTTCCCAAGCCGAATAATTTTCATAAATATCCGATAAATTCCATTTATATTCTTGCCCTATATTGTCTCTTTTAAATTCTTTCTTTTCCATCTTATTTTTTTCCATTTCATTCTTCCTTTCAAAAAAATTAATACAAACATAGTATACCTTTTTTTTCCAAAAAAATTTTTAAAAAGATATTTTCCCAAATTTATTCTATTTTATTTTTTTTATTTTTTTATTTCTATTAGACCTGTCCGATAACCTAACTTTTACTATTTAATTAGAAATCAAGATTCCTTACTTCAGAATATTTGTTTTATCAAATTCTAACGAATAATTCTAATAAATTCATTCTCTTCTAAATTTTTATCTCAAATTCTTTTTCCTAAAAAAATGCAATCCCAATTTTTCAACATTCTCTCGATCCCAGCATTTTTTTCAAAAATAGAGCCATATTCTTTCTCATCAATTTGATTCAATGCAATTTCACATTCATTTTCAAGTTTTGCTTTAATTTTATCTTTGTCTAATTTTTTTGTCATATTTAAAAGCTTTTTAATTCGATAATAATTCCTTCTTTTTCCTTTCAAAAATATTTTTTTAGGCTTCAAAAAGCAAATCATATCGTCCTTTTTCCAGCAAAAACCATTCGATACGATTTCATACTTATTTTTTTCAACATTAAAACTAATCCAAGCATAAGTCCGTGATAAAATTGCTCTTTATAATTTCCATTAACATCAAAAAAACTCCAGCATTTTCTAACAAAACTTTATTCAACTCTAATTTAAATTTATCAATATCTCCTTTTTTAATGCATTAGTCAAAGACCAAAAAAATTTTCATAATTTTCAAAAATATATTTCAATAAACATTTCAGAGAACATTTTTTTAAGATTTCCTCATTTGGAATTTTTCAAATATGTTTCTTCTTTATTTTCCTCGTATTCTTCTGCCAAAGTTAAATATCCACTATGAAAAAAACAAATTCCAAATATTCTTTTCAAAATTAGCTTCCAAATTTCCAAAAAGTCATATTATCATTAATTCGTTTGAAAATACTTTCCTTATTTAAAAGTTTTGAAAAAAATCTTCAAAAATTTCATTTTTTTAATTTTTTTGTAAATACAACTTTATAAGTCCATTTCCACTTGTATTCACCCAATAGGGCTTCAATTTTCCTCTTTTTAAAAAAATTAATAATCGACCAAGGATTATAAACTTTTCTGTTGCCAAATAAATAACCATTATACCACTTTTTGAACATCATCCAATTCATATTCCAGCTCAAAAATCTTTAAGAGAATTCTCCACTTCATTTTCCATAACTCCAAAAATATTCTGTAAATTCACTATCCAAAAATTGTGTGAACTTCTAAATTATTCAATCCCGAAAAAAATATTCTCTTTTGCAACTCTTAATATCCCCGTCATAACTCCCATCTCTAAGTATTCATTATCTTTTAAAACTAATCCATAAAAAAACTTTTAAAAAAACTGATAGCTTTTGTCATAATAACCTTTTACATAAGAATCTATTATTGGCTGATCATATTCATCTATTAACACCACAACTTTTTTTCCCATAATATTCATATAAATATTTTGACAAATTGATAAGCGATGCCTCCCATTCTACTGAATCTAATCCCCTTCGCACAGAATTAAATTCTTCAATTTCAATCTCATCCATTTTTTTCAGTTAAAAATTTATAATCTGAATATAATCTTTTTACAATTCCTTTGATAGCCTTGAATCCATTTTTCCCAGTTTTTCTTCTTCATAATTTCTAAATGAAATAGAAATTACTGGATAATTCCCTTGTTTTTTTCAAAAATATTCACTTTTTAGAAATTTCTAAATTTTTCAAATAACTTTTTATTTTCATATTTATTTTTTTAACATTAAAAAAATATTTTTAACATTGAAATATTTAATGTCTTTCCGAATCTTCTTGGGCGAGTAAATAATTTAACTTTAGAACCATCTTCCAAAAATATTTTCTATAAATTTTGTCTTATCAAAATAATAGTAATTATTTTCAATGACATCCTTGAAATCAGATATTCCAACTGGTAATTTTACTTTCTTATTACTTCTCATATTTGATTTCCTCCTTTTTTTCTTTTATACAATTATATCATATCTGTATAATAAAACAAAAAAATTTATATTTTTTTAATTATCTAAATTTATTTTTTTAGGCTTTTAAATATTCTTCTTTTTTTGTTATAATATTAGTAAAAAAATAACACTTTGGAAAGGAAAAAAATAAAAATATGAAAAAAATGTGGGAAGGGCGGTTTCATAAGGAAACTAATAAATTATTAGAAAAAAATTTAATGCTTCTATTACTTTTTGATAAAAAGAATGTATGAAGAGGATATTACTGGGAGCATTGCACATAGCAGAATGCTTGCTAAGCAAGGGATTATTGCGGAAGGTGAGCAAAAGGAAATTGAAAAATGGGCTGCTTCAGATAAAAGATGAAATTAAAAAAATGGAAAAATTTGAATTTAAGATTGAAGATGAAGATATTCACATGTCAATTGAAAAAGAGACTGACTCAAATTATTGGGGCTGTGGCTGGAAAACTGCATACTGCCAGAAGCCGTAATGACCAAGTGGCTCTTGATGTACGTATGTATGTGCGAAAAAGAAGCACGAGAAATTTCAAAATTGCTTGTGAAAATGGAAAAATGTACTATTAGAACTTGCTGAAAAATATAAAAATGTTATTATTCCAGGATATACGCATTTACAAAGGGCTCAGCCTATTTTGTTCTCTCATCACTTGATGGCTTATTTTCAAATGTTTAAAAGGGATATTTCACGAATTGAAGACTTTTTAGAAAGAAGTGATGAAATGCCACTTGGAGCAGGAGCTTTGGCTGGAACTACTTTTGACTTAGACAGACATTTTGTTGCAAAGGAGCTTGGATTTTTCAAAAGCCAACTGAAAAATAGCTTAGATTCTGTAAGCGACAGAGATTTTATAATTGAACTTGCGATGATTATTTCTGTGATTTCAATGCACTTATCAAGATTTTCAGAAGAAATTATTATTTGGTGCACTTCTGAATTTTCATTTATAAATCTTGATGATGCCTTTGCAACTGGATCTTCGATTATGCCACAGAAAAAGAATCCTGACATTGCTGAACTTGTAAGAGGAAAAACAGGCAGAATTTATGGAAATCTTATGGGAATTCTAACTACAATGAAGGCACTTCCGCTAGCCTACAATAAAGATATGCAAGAAGACAAGGAAGGAATTTTTGATTCTATTGACAATATTAAATTATCAATTGAAATTTTTTTACTCAATGCTTAATACACTTACAGTAAATAATGAAAAAAATTTATACTTCAATGAAATCTGGTTTTTCTAAATGCAACAGATGTAGCTGATTATTTGGCAAAGCACAACGTTCCATTTAGACAAGCTCATAAAATTGTTGGAGAAATTGTATCTTACTGCGAAGATAAAAAAATTGCAATTGATGATATGAAACTTGAAGAATTTCATAAATTTTCAGATGTCTTCAAAGATGACATCCTTTCTGAAATCACAATCGAAAATTGTGTAAACAAAAGAAATTCTTTCGGTGGAACTTCAATAAAAAAATGTTGAAATGCAAATTGAAAATGGGAAAAAAATTTCTACAAGCTCTTTTAGTTAATTTTATACTATTTCCCATTAAAGCAATAGATTTATTATAAATTCTATTTAACAAGAGGTCATGATCCTTTGCCCAAAAAAATAAATAAAAATATAATTTCTATTTTTTTTAAATGGGATTTAGTATTAGTATTAACCCTTTTCAATAATTAAAAAATAATAATGAAATAAATAGAGAAAAAAATCTCAAAAATATAAATGAACAATTAAAAAAATTGAGAGAAAAGAGTAGGTAATTAAAATGAAAAAAATTAAAATTGTTGATATTATGTTTATTAAGTATTTTCTGTTTAAGCTCTTGTTTTACTATTTCATCTTTTGTTATGGACTATGGACTTGCACCTGACTCTGAAAACGATCCTTTTTACTTATAAATTAGAAAGTTTAACTCCGCTTCTTGCTAAAAAAAGGTAATGTTAAAACTACCTTCAGGAGCGACTATATCTGTTCCTGAGGGATTTGAAACGATAAAATATAAAGATTCAAAAATATTCTGATTGGAAAGCAGGACTTATTAATAGAAATTCTAGTACTGTTGAAGATGAAAAATAAAAATGTAACTAGTTTATCGCTTTCTGATGGTGAATTATTACTACAAAAATAAAAAAAGAAAAAAATCTTATTACCTATAGTAATTGTGAATTTAAAATTGAATGAAAGGATAAAAATCAGGGATGATTAAATTAAATGAAAAAAACTTATATAATAAAAAGCTAAATTACCAAAAAAAGAACCAACTGAAAGATATTCTGATACTCTTGTAAAAAGAAATAGATGAAAGTACTTATGCTTTTGTTAATATTTCTAATACATCTGATTATATAAATATTGAAGAGCATGAAAAAAATTGAAAAAAATTTTTATTTAGAATTAACTAAAGATTGGTAATAAATATTTAGATATTAAGCAATTGAATAAATTTTAAATATTGTTGGTAAGATTATGAAACGGGAAGATTTGATTAAACAAAGAAAGGACAAATATTTATGAATGTTCCAAGAAATAATCCATATAAGAATATAAATCCTGATGAAGGTGTAAATATGCTAAAACCTGAAATAAATAAAGAAAAAAATCTCAAGATATAAATGAACAGTTAAAGAAATTGAGAGAAAGAATAGGTAATTGATATGAAAAAAAGTAAAGTATTTTATAGTTGGATTTATCTTTTTATTGTTTCTAAATTCGTGTGGTTATATTAAATATGCTTATGATCAAATGACATTTGAAGCAAATGAACGATCGATAGCTAAAAACATTGCGGGAAAAAAAGATAAAATTGATGCTATTAATAATCCCAAATATAAGAAAGACATAGAGAATATATTAATTGATATAGAAAAAAAGAAAAATCATCAAGTAAAAATTATCTTTGAAGGTTTAGAATTAAAAAGTACCTGAAGGCGTTAATCTAAAAAAAGTGAAACATTTATAGATGAAAAAAACAGGATATGGACTTCCATTAAGAATATATAGTTTAGATGAATGTGAAGGGTACAATAAGAACTATAGAGTTAAATATTTTAATAAAAAAATATTATGTACTTAGATCAGATATAAGTATAGATAATGAAAAGTCTTATTCTTTATTTTTTTTAGAGTGTCTGACTAAAAATGGTTTTTAAAAAAATAATTGTGGCTTGGGAAGACAATAAAAAAATTTCACCAGACTCCAATAAAAACTAATTCTTCAGAATTAAACAAGGCAATTGAAAAAAAGCAATAAAGATGTTTTTAAAAAAATTAAGAGAAAGAGTAGGTAATTGATATGAAAAAAAGTAAAGTATTTTATAGTTGGATTTATCTTTTTATTGTTTCTAAATTCATGCGGCTATGTTCAATATGTTTATGAACAGGCAGTAGTAGCTGCTGGAGGTATTCCTTCAACCTACACTGATGGTAATGCAGATTCTTATAGAAAAGATGAGCTACGGGCAGTTCAGAATCCTAAATACAAGCAAAAAAGTAGAATTATTGTTGCAAGATATAGCAAATAGGGAGTTAACAGAAAAAAATATATATTCTGTTAATGGAAAAAGAAATTGTATTGTGGTTGCCAGAAGGAGTAGTAATAGGAAAAATTTGTTAAAACTCTTAAAGATAAAAAAAGACAGGGTATGGTCTTCCTTTCAGTATTAATTATGACGAAGTATGTCCAGGAGGTATGATAGAGAAATCAATGAATCGGTATAATGGATTAAAAAGTTATTTCTGACTCAAAAAGAATATATATCTATATATACTTTTGAGTCAGAAGAACTTACTAAAAAAATATAAAGGAAATATTAATGAAAATTAAAGAAAAAAATGGATTTACTCATCGTTGTGTTGATGGTAAATTTGAATAATTAAGAAAGGATACAATGAAATGAAAAAGTTAATGTTGTTGGGACTAATAACTATAATATGTCGTTTAAATTTATGTGCTAAAAAGCAATGAAGTGATAAAAATAAATAATTCTTCAAGACAAGTTGTGGCTGATAAAATTGAAGATAATTTAAAAAAACGTATTGAATTTTTAATCAGGCGAATATAATCAGCACAGAAGCATTGAAAAAAAGATGAACAGTTCAACCTATAAAATTATTTACAGAAAAAGAAAAAGAGTGGGGAATACAAATACACTTTTAGAAAAAAATTATCAAATTTTAATAACGATAAAAAAATTTAAAAAGTATTTGTAAATGGAATTGAAGATAATTTAGACAGTGTAGTAAAAAAAGAGGCTAACGCCTCTTTTAAATTATCAAACTATTCTATTTTTTAAAAAATCATAAATTTTTATCATTCATATCAATGTCAAATTTATATTGAATTTACATTAAATGAAATAGATTCCAAAACTTTTAATAAGGCATCTGTTGTATCAAGTGAAGTAAGACAAGCAATTTCCTGTTCACTTGCAGCACGCTCTAATTTTTAAAGCCGTCATTTCTGGCAGTTTTCTTTTTAGCCGCTGTATTTATTACCATATCAACAAGTCCTTTATAAATCAGTCCTAGCACATCGTGTTCATATATTCCTTCTTCATCAATTTTTCCAACAGTTTCCACATGCAGACCTTTATCTTCAAAATATTTAGCAGTTCCTTTAGTAGCCATTATATGGTATCCTAAATCAGAAAATCTCTTGGCTAATCCATAAGCCTCCTCTTTAGCAGTTCCGCTAATTGTAAATAAAACACTTCCTTGATCCTTGACTTTTATTCCAGCTGAAACAAGTCCTTTGTAAAGTGATTTTTCAAGGTTTTCATCACTTCCCATAACTTCTCCAGTCGATTTCATTTCAGGTCCTAATGTTGTATCAACATCTTTTAATTTTTGGAAACTGAATACAGGAACTTTTGTATATACATTTTTACTTTCTTCAATTAATCCAGTTTCATATCCTTTGCTCTTCAATGACTCTCCAAGAATTCCCTTCATTGCAAGATTTGCCATTGGAACTCCTGTGATTTTACTCAAGAACGGAACTGTTCTCGAACTTCTCGGATTTACTTCCAGTACATAAACTTCTCCATCGCTAATTACATATTGAATATTCAAAAGACCGATAATATTAAGCCCTTTTGCAAGTCTAACTGTGTAGTCAATCAATGTACGCTTATGTGCTTCAGAAACATTTTGCGGAGGATAAACGGCAATTGAATCTCCAGAATGGACTCCTGCTCTTTCAATATGCTCCATAATCCCTGGAATTACAACTGTTTCCCCATCGCAAATCGCATCTACTTCGATTTCCTTTCCGACTAAATATCTGTCAGTCAATACTGGATGATCAGGGTGATACTTTTTACTGCATTTTCCATATATTGTCTAAGTTCTTCTTCACGATATACGATTTCCATTGCTCTTCCACCTAATACATAAGATGGACGGACTAAAACTGGATAACCAATTTCTGCCGCATTTTTTACAGCTGTTTCTGTATCAAACGCAGTTTTTCCTAATGGCTGAGGAATATTTAACTTATGTAATAATGCTTCAAATTTATCACGGTTTTCAGCATTATCAATTTCCTCAAGTGATGTTCCCAATATTTTTTTACGCCGTGTTTTTGTCAATTTTTTTCAGCTAAATTAATTGCAGTTTGTCCACCAAATTGAACGACAACTCCTTCTGGATGTTCAAGTTCAATTATTGCCATAACATCTTCTTCTGTAAGCGGCTCAAAGTAAAGTTTATCTGAAATTGAAAAATCTGTAGAAACAGTTTCTGGATTGTTATTTATAATAATTGCCTCGTAACCAGACTCTTTTTATAGCCTTTACCGCATGAACTGTCGCATAGTCAAATTCAACCCCTTGCCCAATTCTAATAGTACCTGAACCAAGCACAACAATTTTTTTCTTATCTCCTATAACACTTTCATTTTCCTGCTCATAAGTCGAGTAGAAATAAGGCGTTTCCGACTTAAATTCAGCTGCACAGGTATCAACCATCTTAAACACAGGCTTAATATTGTATTTTTCACGAAGTTTATAAACTTCATCTTCTGTCGTATTCCAACGATGTGCAATAACTTTATCTGAAAAATCCATATCTCTTAGCAAAAAAAGAAGTACATCTGGATTATTCACATTTGCCTTTAATTCCACTTCAATATCAATAATATTTTTTTCATTTTATCAAGGAAAAACATATCAATTTTTGTCATTTCATGTATCTGCTGCGAGTAACTCCACGTCTTAACGCTTCTCCAATAAAGAACAGTCTTTCATCTCCAGCCTTATGGATTCTCTTTAAAATATATTCCGAATTAAATTCATCCCCATTTGGAAGCCCTAAATGATGAACTCCGTATTCAAGTGAACGAATAGCCTTTAACAAACTTTTCTTCATAGGTTCTACCAATAGCCATTACTTCTCCAGTAGCCTTCATCTGTGTTCCCAAATGTCTATCCGCCTTTTTCAAATTTATCAAATGGGAATCTTGGTATTTTACTTACAACATAATCAAGTGCAGGCTCAAAGCAGGCATAAGAGTTTTTCGTAACAGGATTTATAATTTCATCAAGCGTCAATCCAACTGCAATTTTTGCAGCGATTTTTGCAATCGGATAACCTGTCGCCTTTGAAGCAAGTGCCGATGAACGTGATACTCTCGGATTTACTTCAATAATATAATAATTAAATGAATGTGGATCAATGCCAATTGAACGTTACATCCACCTTCAATTTTCAATGCTCTTATTATTTTTAATGAAACATCCCTTAACATGTGATATTCCCTATCTGTCAATGTTTGCGATGGTGCAACTACAATCGAATCTCCAGTATGAATTCCAACTGGATCAATATTTTCCATGTTGCAAACAACAATTGCCGTATCATTGCTGTCACGCATTACTTCATATTCAATTTCCTTATACCCTGCAATTGATTTTTCCAATAAACATTGAGTTACTGGCGAATATCTAAGTCCATTTGTAACAATATCTTCTAATTCTTCATCATTATGGCAAATTCCACCACCAGTTCCACCCATCGTAAATGCAGGTCTTACAATCACTGGATAACCAATTTTTTCCACAAATCTACGTGCTTCTTCCAAATTATGAATAATATCCGATTCAGGCACAGGCTCTCCCAGCTCATTCATCAAATCTCTAAATAATTCCCTGTCTTCAGCTTGCTTTATAGATTCAAGCTTAGTTCCCAGAAGTTCCACTCCACATTCTCTCAAAACACCAGACTCATGCAATTCCACAGCCAAATTCAGCCCAACTTGCCCTCCAAGAGTTGGAAGTAACGCATCTGGGACGTTCTTTTTCTTATAATTTTTGATACAAATTCAACAGTCAATGGCTCAATATAAACTTTATCTGCAATTTCCTTATCTGTCATAATAGTTGCAGGATTGGAATTTACAAGGATAACCTTATATCCTTCTTCACGCAATGAAAGACAAGCCTGTGTCCCCGCATAGTCAAATTCAGCAGCCTGTCCTATAATTACTGGATATCGATCCTATTACTAAAAATCGTCTCTATATCTTTTTCGTTTAGGCATTTTTCTACATCTCCTTCAGTTATTTTTTTATTCTTTTTGTTTGTTTTTAATTAATGTTAAAAAAATGTTTTTTTCAAAAACTGCTAACTTCGATTTTTTTCATATTTTCAATAAATATGTCGAATAAATAGTTTGGATCGTGCAGTACTGGTGAAGCTTCCAGGGTGATATTGTACTGAAAAATACTGGATATTTCTTATGTCTTACACCTTCACAAGTTCTGTCATTTACCGCAATATGTGTCAATTCCAGATCTGTACCCTTCAATGAATCAATATCCACTGCAAATCCGTGATTTTGTGCCGTAATGTCAACTTTTCCAGTTTGCAAGTTTAATACTGGCTGATTTGCTCCACGATGTCCAAATAATAATCTATATGTCTTGGCTCCACATGCAAGCGAAATTAGCTGATGACCCATACAAATTCCAAAAATTGGAACTTTGCCTATTAATTCTTTTAATGCATCAATTGTTTCTGGAACATCTGTCGGATCTCCAGGCCCATTACTCAACATTATTCCATCAGGCTTTTTGTCTTAAAAATTTCTTTTAGCAGTTGCATTATGAGGCATTACAACAATATCACAATCCCTTGAATTAAGGTCCCTCATAATTCCTGATTTCATTCCCAAATCAATCAATACAACTCTCATACCTCTTCCAGATGAAAGAAATGCCTTTTTTGTCGATACTTGTTCAATTTGATTAGTCGGAAGTGAATTGCTTCTCAAATTTTCCACAACTTCTTGCGGATCTTTATCTGCACTTACAATAATTCCCTTGATTGTCCCATGTCTCTAATTTTCTTTGTCAAGCTACGTGTATCAATCCCTGAAATTCCTGGAATATTCAAGTCTTTCAAAACTTCATCCAATGTAAATTCATTTCTAAAATTAGAAGGCTTTCTACATATTTCACGAGTTATGATCCCTTTAATACTAGGATTAATAGTTTCATAATCATCCCTATTTATCCCATAATTTCCAATTAACGGATAAGTAAATGTAATAATTTGCCCATTATATGATGGATCTGAAATAGTTTCCTGATATCCGGTCATCGCAGTATTAAAAACAACTTCTCCTGCCATCTCCACATCTGCTCCAAATCCATATCCCTTATACACGCTGCCGTCTTCCAAGACAAGCTGTTTATCCAATGCGTACATAAATACTACCTCCCTAAATTTTAAATGATTTAATATTATTTGTCTTTTAATTTGTTTAATTGTCATTAATATGTCTGATTTGCGATACAGTAAAATCTCTTCAAAATAAAGTTCAAAAAGTTATACTAATATCTCTAATCTCATAATTATACTATATTTTTTTGAAGTTTTATCAATACCGTAACAGAATTATTTTTTTCAATTTAAAGTAAAAATTTTTGATTTTTATTCAAAAAAATATGCTATAATTTCAACATCTTTAGAATATTTTCAAATAATTTCAAAATTATAATAATTAAAAATATATTATTTGAAGGAATTATTTGAATCAAGGAGGAAGTTATGTTTTGTACTTTAGTTTGCTGTATGGATGGAAGATTTATCCATATCTTAAATGAATATATTAGAAGTAATTATAGATATACTTTTGTGGATACTATTACCGATGCTGGAGCTGTATATAAAAATTGTTAGTGATGAAAAATTTTTTTAAGAAGCATTGAAGATAAGGTTGTCTTAATTTCAGTAAATAAGCATAAATCTGATCGTATTTTTTTGTAGCAGGGCATAGTGACTGTGCAGGATGTCAAACTAGCGATGAAACTCAAAAAGAAGTATATTTGCCAAGCCGCTGAAAAAGATGCACACTGATTTGCCTCACGAAGCTGTTACAGGACTCTTTGTTTATGAAAATGGAGAAATTGAAGTTCTAGTTGATTATGACATGGATTTTAAATAATTAAAGAATAATTTTCGCTTTAAACAAGAAGTAGTATAATAAAAAAAGAGGAACTTTCTCAATTAATGGATAGTTCCTTTTTATTTTTAAATTAATAATAATGTTTAGCATTTAACATTTTTTCAGCCACTTTGTAATTTGGCATATACCGCTCTATATAATTATAAAAAAACCTTTTTCCATGATTTGGATATTTCAAATGTGTCAATTCATGCAAAATGACATACTCTATTTCAAAAAGATGTCCTTTTTATAAGTTCTATATTGAGATTTATATATTTTTACATAATTGCATGAACCCCATCTAGTTTTTCATCGGCTTTATTGCCACCTTTTCCACATGTTCATCCAGTATTTCCAGCCATTTTTCCATAAATTTCAGAAACAATTTTTTTGGCATTCTCAAAATACCACTTTTTCCATAACTTTTTTTCTTTTCATCAATATTTTTCAAAAAAATATTTTCATTTACAGTTAAAAATCATTACATTTGATTTGGCATCATTTTTTTAAACTTACACCATTAAAAATTCCCTGTTCTTACAATCAAGTTATATTCTTTTCCCAAAAACTTATGAATTTCTCCATTTTTTTATATTCAAGCCCCTTTTTGTTTTTTTCCTTTACATCCTCAACCTTTTTTTCAAAAACACTTTTTATCCACTCTTCTTTAGAACGAATAAAAATTTTTCAATATAGTCACGATGCAAATTCATTGGCACAGAAATATAAACCTCCATATTAGGTTTTTATCCGCAAATTTATGTTTTTTTACTTTTTTTCCGATGAACTTCATATCCTAAAAATTTTTTTCTTTATTCATTTTCTACCTAATTTATTTCCTAATTTTTTTATTCTAAATTTTTTTCTTTTATCATTTTTGAACTGACAAATACTTTCCTCGCATTTTCAAGCACATCCTTTTTGCAACTTATAAGTTGTCAATTTTAAAAGCCTCTTCATAGGTGCACCATTGAAAAGCCTCAATTTCAGAAGTATCAATTTTAACATCCTCATCTTGAGTAATTCCCACAAAAGATCGTAACTTTTTTTATAGTTTTTTTCATTTGGAATATATTTTTATCAAACGTTCAAAACCTGGAATAATTTTTATATTTACATTTGTTTCTTCAAAAACTTCACGAATTGCCGTTTCTTCCTTAGTTTCATTATTTTCAATATGCCCTTTTGGAAATCCCCAGTTCCCGTTGTGCATTTTCACAAGCAGAATTTTCCCTGTATTTTCATTAAAAACAATCGCCCCGCAAGAATTTTCATATTCAAAATCACCCTTCAAATTGTAATGTTTCACAATATATTTTACCAGCTCTTCCTTCTCATTCTCAATTTCATCCCCAAGAACAAGTTCATACAGCCTGTTTTTCACTTCTCCGATCTCACGATTGCTAAATTTAAGATTTATCAAGTCAATCCCCGTTATATCCAAATCATTAAACTGCGGAACTTCCCCCTGTTCTTTTATATTTTCAATTTTATTTCTAAAATTTTGTAAAATTTCATTATTTTCCGCACGAGTTCTTATACCCTTTGAATTTAAGTCAGCAGAAAATAAATTGAACAGCCTTTTTAAATTCCTTTCATCCATCTCAATAATCAGTTTTTTTAGTGTCTTATCTGAAACATCCTGATAAATCAGCATATGATTTTTAACAATTTTTTTTACAGAATTCGTAAATTCATTTGAAGTCCTAAGCTGCCTCAATTCTTCTTCAGCAATCAATGCGCTTTCCTTTTCATGCCCATAAAAATGGAAAACTCCCTTTGCATCGATAATTTTTACATTAATTTTCCCCAAATCATGAAAAAGTGCAGCAAATCTAGTAACAAGATCATAATCACAAAGATGAATAACTTTTATTATATGATGAAATAAATCATCTGGATTATTCGGATTATTCTGATCAAAATTATATGCATAACGAAATTCTGGAATTAACATTTCCAGGACTTTTAACTTTTTCATTTCAATAAATGCCTTTTTTTACAAAATTTCCCATCAAAATTTTTACTTAACTCATCAAAAAAACTCTTTCCTTTGATATTTTCAGCAAAAATTTTTCTTTTTTTATAAATAGCCTCCGCAGTTTGCTTATCCAAGCTAAATCCTAATTTAGAAACAAATCTAAAAGCCCGCAAAATTCTAAGCGCATCCTCTTCTATCCTCAATTTAGGCTTTCCAACAAATCTTATCACTTTCCGCCCTAATATCCTGCCTCCCCCATACAAATCAATTATCCCGGTCTGCTTGCTGTAAGCTAGTGAATTTATCGTAAAATCCCGTCTTGCCAGATCTTCTTCAATTGTTTTTACAAATTTAATTTCCTTTGGATATCTGCTATTATAAATTCCTGTTTCTTTACGAAATTTTGCTATCTCATAATTTTTTTCCCGTTGACTTTTTATCATAAGAATCCCAAAATGCGCTCCCATTTCCTTTGGATTGTAATCTGCAAAAAAATTCTTTTTAATTCTGAATACTCTATATCAGTCGCAAAAATCATAATCTCCTGGATCCCTATTTAGAATTTTTATCTCTAATTGCTCCTCCAACAATAAATCCTTTTTCCATTTTTTTATTTAATTGTTCCAATATGAATTTCACATCATCATCCAGATCAAATCGCATTCCAAATACGTCCTTTCAGTTATTTTTTTGACTAACCCCTGATAGTTACTTGATATAATTTTAATTTTTTTCTCAATTTTGCAATATAAAACCCATCCATATATTTATTTTTTTATACGAAATATAAGCTCCACTAAGTTCATCCTTTTATAATTTCCACATTTTCTGGAATTTCCAAATCCAAAATTTCCAAATCTTCATATTTTTTTCCAAAAAAATATCGAATATTATTTGTATTTTCATTTTTAGAAAAAAAGTACAAGTGCTATAAACTATTTCTCCTCCATTTTTCAAGCATTTATATGCGCTTTCAAATATTTTTTTCTGAAGTTTTTTCAAAGTTTTTATATCATTTGAAGTTAATTCGTATATTTTCTCTGGCTTTTTCCTAAGCACTCCAAGTCCGCTGCACGGCATATCCAGCAATATTTTATCAAATTTGACTTCTAAATTTTCAATTTGCGTAGCATCATTTAACCTTACTTGAAAATTACCGTAACCATACTTATTTTTAAGTTCATTTAACAATTTCACCTTATGTTCATGAATATCCGTAGAAATCAATTTTTCTGGATTAAATAATTGCAAAATCGCAAGAGATTTTCCACCTGGAGCGGCACAAGCATCAAGCACAGCATCCCCATCCTTCACAGCCAAATTTTTCACAGCCAAATAAGATGAAGCATCTTGAATTACAGCTTCTCCATTTCTATAAATTTCCGTATCAAAAATATTCGCATTTGACAAATAATAGACTTCATCAACTGAAAATAAAACTTCCGTATTAATTTCCTTTTAACAATTTCTCAAATTTTTTTCTTTAGTCATTTTATTCTTATCAAATCTAACCGACAGATAACTTCTCTTTTTATATGACTCCATTATTTCCAAATAATTATCTGGATAATCAATTTTAAGTTTATTTACAAACCATTGAGGATACGATAAAGCAATACCTTCCCTTTTATCCATCGGAATCTCATTATCAAACTTTTCTTTATTTTTCAAAATTGCCTGTAAAGCCGCATTTACAAATCCAGCTTGATGTTCATTTATAATTTTTGCAACTTCTCCAGCCTCAAATATCACTCCTGCATTATCCGAGTCCATAAAAAATAGCTGTGCAGCAGAAACTCTCAAAAGTTGCTTTATTTTCCGTTTTTTTACATTTCGTGTCCCTTTTTCAATTAAATAATCAATATAAATCAGGTTTTTATTACAGTATTCACAACACTTGTAATAAAAGTTTTTTTCCTTTTGAGTATAATTTTTTTAGAAAAATAATAATTTAACTGAATATTGCTATATTTTTTTCTCATACAAAATATCGTCAATAATATTTATAATATCCAGTTTTATATTTCCTGCCATTTTATTTTCTGTTAATTTTTTATTCTTTACCAATTTTTTCCCTTCTAGATTTTCTAATTAATTTTTTTATTTCCATTCCCATTTTTCAATTTTCACACTTGCATCTCCATCTGCAAACACACTTATCCCATCTGCACCTTTTTCAGGGAATATTCTCGATGAAAACACTTCCTGTCCACCGTTAATAAACACTTCCACAGAAGAATTATCTACAAATACTGTAAGTTCCAGTTCTGAAATATCTCCCAAATAAACTTTTCTTAATCTCTTATCAGGCTGTTCACCCTTTGTTCTGTCCAATACGAATTTCTTATCATTGTAATCAAATTTCAAAACAGTTTCACTATTTTTGCCAGTTCTCAATTTCAATCCAAAATCAGAATTAAAATCAGCAAATTTAGCTTTTAATTCATAAGTTGTCCCAGTTCCAACCTTTACTTCTCCAGCCACTTTTTCATTAAATTCAATCTTCTCTCCACGTATACTTTCCATTTCTTTTATCGGCAATTGATAAAGTCTTCCATCAATTACTTTTAATTCTCTTGGCAATGTCAAGCAATGAATCCATTCATTTTTTACAGTTGGAAAATCTTCTTCTTCAGGAACTCCCATCCATCCTACAATAATTCTTCTTCCTTTGTCATCCTCCATTGACTGTGGCGCATAAAAGTCATGCCCTCTGTCAATTTCCACAAAATCTGATGAAATTTCAAATTCAGGTTTTTCATAATCCAGCTTTCCAAATAAATATCCTGTCTGATATTTATTATTGTACAAATCTCCTTCCGGCTCCAGTCCTTGCGGCGAGAATACTAACAAATCCTTAATTTCTCCAGTTTTTTCATCCTTTAACTGAAAATAATCTGGACACTCCCACATAAATCCAAAATCTTTAAGTTTTCCGTGATTCGCTCCTGCAATTTCTCCTTCAAACTTCCAATCCTTTATATTTTCTGAACTGTACAAAATTACTTTTCCCTCTAAATTTTCACTTTGTACTCCAACTACTGCATAAAATTTCCCATCTTTTTTCCAAATTTTAGGATCTCTTATATCCCGAGTATACCCATCCGGCTGATTTACAATACTAGGTTCCCATCTTTCAAAATGCTCTCCATCGCTAGAAACCGCTAAACATTGGTAAGATTCTCTATTCCCTTCAGCATCCTTCACATTTCCAGTATAAAATAAATAAAGTTTTCCATCATCCGCAATTGCGCTTCCAGAATAAACTCCATCCTTAGAGTACCAAGTATCAGGCCGTAAAGCTGTTTCCAGTCTTTCCCAATGCAGTAAATCTTCACTTATACTATGAGCCCAAGTTTTATTTTTATGAACTGTCCCTAGTGGATTCCATTGATAAAACATATGATATTTCCCTTTTAAACTGTGAAAAATCCATTTGGATCATTAATAAGTCCTACAATTCCTTGAATATGATATTTTTGTCGCTAAAAATCCTTTTTCCACAATCTCTCTCCAAAACCGATTTTTTTCTTCATTTTTTTAACATCTTTGAAATCCATGTTTTTCTCCACCTTTCATATTTGCAATATTTATTTAATATAGATTAACTATTTCTTAATAAAACTTAAAATTTATCAGATTTGTCATAAATACCATTTTTACTTAGTTTTTATAACTTTCATTTTTTTACAATTTTTTTATAGCAAATTCATTATATTTTTACCACATTTTATTGCTTTTTCCAAATTTTTTTGCCCCATTTAATTCTGTAATTCTATCAAATTATTAACTTTTTATGATACAAAAATTATAAAAATAACCTGCTTTTTAATGTACTCAAAAAAATACTTTAATTTGAAAAATAAATTTAATACTATTTTATAAAAAACTTTTTTTAAGAAAGTAAAAAAATTGAGCACCATCACAGCACTCAATAAAATTTTTCTACACTTCCTCTTCAGGATAAGTCATTCCCCAATCTTTACGCAATTTTGTCATAATATCCATAACATCCACAGTATAATCAAGTTTCATTTTATTAATTCCAGTTCTTACAGATTCTTCCATATTTTGAAGTTCGTATTGAAGTGCATTCGCTGTTACTCCTGATAATACTTCTTGAACTTCACCTGTTTCAGTATAAACGATTTTAGCTTTGTCAGCTCTTGGATATTCTGTGATTTCAATGTATGCTTTTTCACAGGCGATTACGACTCTTTTTGGTTGTTTTGAATGAAGTGTAAGAGCGATTGTTGACATTTGCTGTTCTTTATTCATCATAATTATACCTACTTGTTCATCTACCCCTGTTGGTGCATATTTTACTTGAGAAAGTATGTTATTAGGTTTTGAAGTCATAAATAGTCTTGTAATTGAAATTGCATAAACCCCTATATCAAGCAATGCTCCTCCTGCAAGATTTCTATTGAAAAATCTGTTTGTCATATCATATTCCTTATAACTTCCAAAATTGACTTGTATCATTTTCACATCGCCAAGTTTTCCAGAATTTACAATTTCCAAAAGTTCACCATAAAGTGGCATGTTAAAAATTGTCATTGCTTCACCTAAGATAAGATTTTTTTCTTTTGCCAATTTTACAGCTTCTTCCAATTCTTCGCTATTTAATGTAATTGATTTTTCACATAATACATGTTTTCCATTTTTCAATGCTTCAATCATAAATTTTATGTGCGTATTATGAGGCGTAGTAATGTAGATAATATCAGTTTCATCGTCATAAAAACATATCTTCTATTTTATCATAAACTTTTTTTCAACTCCATATTTTTTTCGCAAAATCCACAGCCTTTTCATGAGTTCTGTTAGCAACTGCATAAAAGCTTTTTACCCATTTTTTTCAAGAGCTTGTGCCATTTCATTAGCAATTATTCCTGTTCCTAAAACTGACCATTTTAAATCTTTTTTTCATAATTAATTCTCCTTCTTGAAAATATACTTTCTTGAAAAATATACTTCAAATAATCTTTATTTGTATTTTTATCTTATTATTTTACAAAAATTCAACTGTGGTATTTTAATTTTTTTGATAAGTTGTAGAGTAATGTAATCTTGATAAAATATAGTAAAATGTTATATTTCATTAAGATTAGAGTAAAACTACTTTAAAAATTTAAACTCAAAAAGTTATGGTTTCTTACTCAAAATCTAAATTTATATAATTTTAGTAGTTTAATTTTAAATAGATTCAAGTATAAATACAAAAAGAAGTACCATTTCTGATACTTCCTTTTTCTATTTTTTTAGAAAAATCAATTTTTAAGAATTAATTTCGAAAGACTAATCTAAAAATTATTTTCTTATTTTATTTTTTTCCACTTTATAAATCAAATCTTTACCATCGCTATCAACTTTAACAACACTATTTTTCAGGAACTTCTCCACCTAAAATCATTTTTAGATAAATTAGTTTCAATATCCTTTTTGCACAAATCGTTTCAATGGTCTTGCACCGTAAGCTGGGTCGTATGCTTCGTCTACGATGTAATCCAACGCTTTGTCAGTAAATTCAACTTTAATGTATTGTTCTTTCAATCTTTCGTTAATACCTTCAAGGATAAGATTAACAATGTTTTTAACACTTTCTTTTCCTAATGCTTTAAACACGATAATATCGTCAATTCTGTTTAAGAATTCTGGTTTAAATCTATGTTTCATTTCATCTAAAACAGCTTCTTTTGTAGGTTCGCTTACCATTGGGTCATTCAAGATGATTTCACTACCGATGTTTGATGTCATAATTACAATTGTGTTTTTAAAGTCAACGATTTTACCTTTACCGTCAGTAAGTCTACCGTCATCTAATAATTGTAACAATACATTGAATACATCAGGATGTGCTTTTTTTCAATTTTCAGTCAAATAGGATTACAGAATAAGGTTTTCTTCTAACAGCTTCTGTTAATTGTCCACCTTCTTCGTATCCAACATATCCTGGAGGTGCTCCTATTAATCTAGTGACGCTGAATTTATCCATATATTCCGACATATCAATTCTTACAATATTGTCTTCATCATCAAACAAGTTAAATGCTAATGTCTTCGTCAAATAAGTTTTACCAACACCAGTAGGTCCTAAGAATATGAACGAACCGATTGGTCTGTTTGGATCTTTTAATCCAGCACGAGAACGAATGATTGTATCACTGATAGTTTTAATTGCATCATCTTGTCCAATTACTCTTTTCATCATATGTTCAGCCAAGTGTAAGATTTTTTCTCTTTCCCCTTGCAATAATTTCGCAACTGGAATTCCTGTCCATTTTCCTACAACTTCAGCAATTTCTTCACTGTCAATTTCTTGTTTCAATAATTTATTTGCAACAGAAGAATTATCTTTTGCTTTTTCTTCTTCAGCTTCTTTTTGTTTTTCTAATTCTGGCAATTTACCATATTGAAGTTCAGCCAATTTGTTATAGTCATTTTTTCTTTGAGCTTCTTCAATTTGTAATTTAATTTTTTCGATTTCTTCATTAATTTTAGCAACTTTTCCAGCTTCTTGTTTTTCTCTTTCCCATTGTGATTTCAATTCTTTTTCTTCATCCTTCAAATCAGCAATTTCCTTTTTCAAGAGTAGTCAATCTTTCTTTAGAAGCCTTGTCAGTTTCTTTACTCAATGCAACTTTTTCAATTTCCAATTGCATCAATCTTCTTGTAATTTCATCCAATTCAACTGGCATCGAATTGATTTCAGTTTTTACCTTTGCAGCAGCTTCATCAATCAAGTCAATCGCTTTATCTGGCAAGAATCTGTCATTAATATATCTGTCACTCATTGTTGCAGCAGTAACTATCGCATTGTCAGTTATTCTAATTCCATGGAAGATTTCAAATTTTTCCTTCAATCCACGAAGAATTGAAATTGTATCTTCAATTGTTGGCTCATTAACCATTACTGGCTGAAATCTTCTTTCAAGAGCCGCATCTTTTTCAATATATTTTCTATATTCATCAATTGTTGTCGCACCGATTACTTTTACTTCACCACGAGCAAGCATTGGTTTTTAAAAAGGTTTCCGGCATCCATTGAACCTTCAGTTTTTCCAGCTCCAACAATGTTATGAACTTCATCAATGAATAAAATTATTCTGCCTTCACTATTTTTCAATTTCTTCAAGAACCGCTTTTAATCTTTCTTCAAATTCCCCGCGATATTTAGCTCCAGCCACCAACGCTCCTAAATCCAATGAAAAGATTGTTTTATCCTTCAAGTTTTCAGGCACATCTCCTTTCAAGATTCTCTGAGCAATTCCTTCGGCGATAGCAGTTTTTACCAACACCAGGTTCCCAATTAAAATCGGATTATTTTTATTTCTTCTTGATAAAATTTGGATTGCACGACGAATTTCTTGGTCACGACCAATTATTGGGTCCAATTTACCTTTTCTCGCCAACTCAACCAAATCCTTACCAAACTTATCTAATGCTTCGTAAGTACTTTCAGGGTTGTCTGTCATAATTTTTCTTCCTCCTCTAACCTCATTTAATACATTTTCAAATTGTTTTTTATTAACGCCATTTTCCTTCAAGAAAGAGTTGTTATCAAATGCCGCAAGAAACAAGTGCTCTGTACTAATGTAGCTGTCACCCATCTTTTTAGCATAATCTTCAGCACCGACAATTATTCTATTAACTTCAGCGTTCGGTCTTACTTCACCAACTCCGCCTTCAATTTTTGGCATACTATTCAATTTTGCCTCAAGCTTTTTAGTCAATTCGGCAGGATTAATTCCCATCTTTTGTAGAATGTTAGGAATAAGTCCATCCATTTGATTAATCAAAGCAAGAAGTAAATGCTCCGTTTTTATCTCGGAATGTTTATATCTAATCGCAAAGTTATGAGCTTCCGAGATGGCACTCATACTTTTTTGCGTAAAGTTTTGTTCCATATATATCACCTTTTTATTAATAAATTTATCTTACTTTTTATTAGCACTCTATCTCTTTGGTTGCTAACAAATATGTTATATCATATTATGAAAAAAATGTCAACACTTTTTTTAAAAAAATTTTTATTTTTTTCAAAAATTATATTAAAAAGTGATAAGGATACGATAAAATAAGGGTTTATTGATAGGGAAAAAGCTATAAAAGTTTGATATTTTATAAAAATAATTTATGGTAAAAAGTCAATGGAGAACTAAATTTTTCTTAACAAAAAAACTGCACCTTCATACTATAATGTAATTTTTAGGGTGCAGTTAAGTTAATAATTTGTGTCTATTTCTTAATGAGAATAGTAATGGTATTCACAATCATCCCCACTACAATCTTCACGATATCCAACTGTACTAGGGAAAAAGGAAACAACTAGATAAACTAGCTCCAACCAATGCTAAAAAGAAATATTTTTAAATATTCTATTCATAGTAACCACTCCTAATTTTTTTGTTTTTTTGTATTTTTCTTAATAATCTGCATATTCACAAATTTTTCCTCTTGTACTATATTTTTGAGGAACAATTTATAAGCCTTCTATCTTTATAAGGCACTGTTCTACACTCTTTCATACGTCCATTTCTGTCAACAAGACAATGTGGTCTTAAATTTTCAGTTCTATTACCATTATATTCACTACCTAACATGTCTTTTTTTCTCTTTTTAAGCTCTGCCCATCCTTTTTGGATCAAGTAACTCACAGCTTACTATTGTCATACTTAATAAAAATTAAAGCCAAAATTTTTAAATACTATTTTCATAGATTTTCAACTCCTTTATGTTATTTTTATTCACTAAAAAAATTATACCTTATATCTTATAGATTATAATTTTAATCTACTTTTGCTTTTATTGGTAATTATAAGTTAATTTGAGATGATTCATGACACTATTTTTTTATTTAAAAAAAGGAGATATTTGTTAATGATTTTTGATTTCGATTATGTAAAAATTTTTATAAAAAAATTAAATATATGTTTGATTTTTAAAAAGATTTGTAATGTAAAAATAAGATGAGTGATTGTATAATATTAAATTCCATTAAGTTAACAGAATATAATATGATAATTAAGAATAGCAAAAGTATATTAAATAACTAATTTATTATAAATTCTATTTAATAAGAAATTTTGACTCCTTGTCAGTTAAATTTTACTTTAAAAAAATAAAAAAAGAACAGTAAAGTTATTTTCCCTACTGCTCTTAAATTTTAGTGGAATTCTAATTAAGTGGTTTTTTAAACAGCAAATATACCATTATCTATTTAAATAATTCATTAATTTTCTGAATCGTATAATTTACATCATTTTTAAAAGTAAAATCAACAATACTTGTCCCTACAATTACTCCATCCGCATATTTTCTCATTGTATTGACATTGTCGTTATTTTTTATTCCAAATCCCAAAGAAACTGGTAAATCTGAAACTTTTCTTATTTCCTTGATAAATGATTCCAAACGTGGTAAATCAACCTGTTTTGAACCTGTTACTCCTAACGAGCCGATTGCATAAATGAAGCCATCTCCTTGGGAAACGATTTTTTTTATTCTATTTCCAGAAGTAACGCTTACAAGCGGAATAAGAGCAATTTCATTTTCCCGTAATTTTTCTGACATTTCAAAGGCTTCCTCATAAGGCAGATCTGGGATGATTAACCCTTTAATATTGGCTTTTTTACACTTTTTAATAAATTCATCAATTCCATAGGCAAATATTAGATTGTAATAAATCAGAAAGATCAAAGGTTTTGAAATATCGTCTTTTATTTCAGTTAGCAAATCAAATACGGTATCAGTAGTAACTCCAGCTTCTGAAGCTAGAAATGATGCATGCGAAATTAATTTTCCATCAGCTAACGGATCTGAATATGGAATACCAACTTCTAGCATATCAAGGGTAGTGTTATCTAAATTTTTGTAAAAAAATTTCTTTTGTAAAATCAACACTTGGAAAAACCTGCAACAATATAGCCAATATTTACTTTTTTTCTTTTTCCTTAAAAACATCAATAATTTTTTTACTCATTTTCAAAACCTCCATTTAACTCATAAATTCCATTTTCTCCGCCACTTTCCTTATCTTTTAATACAGAAAAAACAGTATGCATATCCTTATCTCCACGTCCAGACACGTTTACAACGATAGTTTCCCTCTTGTCTTTAGAAAGTGCAGGACATAATTTTTCAAGATATGCTAAAGCATGTGAACTTTCAATCGCTGGAATAATTCCTTCTTTTCTCGTAACGAGCATTAATGCCTTCATCGCCTCATCATCGGTAACTGGTGCATAAGTTGCCCTTTTCGTGTCAAACAGATGCGAATGTTCAGGACCTACTCCTGGATAGTCAAGTCCAGCGGAAATTGAATGAACTGGACTTATTTGCCCATATTTATTTTGCAGCACATAAGTTTTCATTCCATGAATAATTCCAGGTTTTCCAAGTGTCAATGTGGCAGCATGCATATCTGTGTCAATTCCATAACCTCCAGCTTCCACTCCATAAAGTTTAGTTGAATTGTCATTTATAAATGCGCTAAAAAAATCCCAATTGCATTACTTCCGCCACCAACACACGCAATAACATGGTCAGCATGTTTTCCAAGAACTTCAAGCTGCGCCTTTTGTTTCATAACCAATAATTGACTGAAAAATCACGTACAATTGTTGGATATGGATGATACCTACAACTGAACCGATTACATAAAATACAGTTTCTATTTCAGCAACCCAAGACTGAATAGCCGCTGTTGTCGCTTCTTTTAATGTTTTCAGCCCATCTTCAATTGAAATAACTCTTGCACCTAAAAGTTCCATTCTAAAAACATTTAATTTTTGCCGTTCAATGTCAACAGCCCCCATATAAACATCACATTCCAAACCTAATAGAGCGGCAGCAGTAGCAGTAGCAACTCCATGTTGTCCAGCCCCAGTTTCAGCAATTACTTTTTTCTTCCCCATTTTCTTAGCAAGCAAAACCTGCCCAAGCGCATTATTAATTTTATGAGCTCCAGTATGGTTCAAATCCTCTCTTTTCAAGTAAATATCGTGATTATAATATTCGCTTAAATTTTTTGCATAATAAAGCGGAGTTTCACGCCCAACATAATTTTTTTAACAAATCATCAAATTCCTCAAAAAAATTTCTTATCATTCTTCAATTTTTTTCATACTCTGCTTCCAGTTCCGCCAAAGCGAACATAGCAGTTTCTGGCACAAATTGCCCACCAAATTGCCCAAAAATATGCCTTTTCATTAAAAATGTTTATTTCCCATATTTCTTTCCTTTCACATTTATTTTTTTAAATTATTATTTTCCCTTTTTTACTAAATTTACAACTTCCTCAACTAATTTTTTATTTTTTTTATTATTAACCTCAACTTTACTGTTTACATCCAAAATTGCAGGCTTACATTCAAGTGCCTCACAAATATTTTCAGCTGAAAGCCCTCCAGCCAGCACAAATGAATATTCCTCCAAATCCTTTAAAATATCCCAGTCAAAAACAATCCCATTTCCCCCACGATTTTCTCCCTTCGCATCAAACAACGGATATTCAATATACTGCTTATAATCTGCAATATCTGGAAGTTCATCAGTTACTCCAAAAACCTTCCAAAGTTTAGTTTTAGGCGGAAAATTTTTACGCTTTCTAAAGCAGCTTTTCTCATAAAGTTTTTCCAATTTTTTCGTAAGTTCCACACAATATTCCACCGATTCATCCCCATGCAGCTGCACAACATCAATTCCAGTTTCCTCCACAATTTTCACAACATTCTCAATCATCGCATTCACAAACACTCCAACAGTTTTCTTCCCGTGCCTATGCGCAGTCCTAGCAATCTTAGTCGCAAGCTCCGTATCTACCTGCCTTGCACTCTTCGCAAAAAAATACATCCAAAAATAATCAATATCCAAAGTTTTTTTAATTCATTAATTTCAGTAATGCTCCTAATCCCGCAAACCTTCAATTTAGTAGCATTTTCTGTAAAAATCATCAGTTGCCACATTATTTTCTTTTTTTCTCCAATTTTTTTCCTTCCATAAATTTATTTTTTTCTTTCTAAAGAAGCCCTTTCATAAGCGCCTCTCCAATCAGCAGACCATCCACATTCAATTTTTTTCTGCATATTCCACATCCTCTTTTGACAAAAAAATCCACTTTCACTTACAATAGTCAAATTTTTTTCAAAACATCTCTTGGAATTTCATTTATCAATTTTTTTCTGTAGTTCTAATATCGACTTCAAAAAGTATTCAAATTTCGATTATTTATCCCCAAAAATCTCCAAATTTGGAATCTTTAAAGCCCTTCTTATTTCCTCTTCATCATGAGTTTCCACCAAAACATCCATTTCCAAATCCTGTGCCAATTTATGCAACTCACACAAAGTCTTGTCATCCAACATTCTCACAATAAGAAGTATCGCTGAAGCCCTAAAAAAACTTAGCATGCGCCACCTGAAACGGAGTATAAATAAAAATCCTTCCTCAAAATCGGCATTTCTGGAAATTTCTCTCTTACAATTTTTATGAAATCATTCTCCCCTTTAAAAATATTCCTTTTCTGTCAATATTGAAAAAAAGCCGCAACCCCTTTATCCACATAACTTTGTGCCTGTTTTAACAAATCAAAAATCATCATTCGCAATTTTTTTCCCTTCGATGGAGAAGCCCTCTTAATTTCTCCAATAATTCTTACTCCATCCTGTTTCAATACCTCTTTCAACGACGGCTGCTTAAAAAGATTTTAATTCTTCTTCAAGCTGTACATCTCTTTTTATTTTTTTATTTTTTTCTAAAAATATCCATATTTTTTTCCTTTCACATTTAAAAAAATTCATTGTTATATTTGTAATTTCTTTTATCTCAGGAACAAAAAAATATTAAAAAAACACTGAATATTATTACATTAATCATAAAAAAATTATTATTTTTTTCCCCTATTTTTAAATTTTTTTCTTTTTCTACCTCATCTTGGATTTTTATTTATTTTTTTGAAATTTTTTTAAAAACTAAAAATATATAACTATCATTTTTAAACAATAAATAAATTAATATTTGTCTAATTCCTCCAAACAAAAACCAAATCCATAAAATTAGAGTGCCTAGTGGAAAGTAAACTATGTTTACAATTACAAATAATATTATTTCCAGTATTATAAAATACCTCAAACATTTTTTTCTTTATATAAAGTTTTTATCATCATCTAAATCCTACTTCCAAAAAATTATCTCACATAATTTTCAAAAAACTCATAAACTTTCCCACTCCCAATCGCCTCCAAGACCATATCCTTTGCTTTCGCAGGATGATCCACCACATCCGCAGTATAAAGTGCGAACATTGCATTCAATACAACAATATCAAATTTTGCTGATTTTTCTTCACCTTTTAAGATTTTTACCAAAATTTCAGCATTTTCCTCTGGAGTTCCGCCTTCAATTTCAGAATGGAAAGCCCGCTTAAAGCCAAAACTTTCAGGCGAGATTGTATATTCGAGAATTTGTTCACCTTTTACTTCAATAATTTTAGTGTCATCACAAATTGTAATTTCATCAAGTCCATCATTTCCACGAACAACCAACGCATGCTCTCTTCCCAATAATTGCAATGTTTCAGCATACAATCTGTGAACAGGTTCATGATAAAGTCCAACTAACTGATATTTCAACTTTGTATTTGGATGAAGAAGTGGACCTAAAATATTAAAGACAGTTCTGATTCCAAGACGGCTTCTAACTTCTCGCACTTCTCCGACTAATTTATGGAAAAATGGAGCGTGGAAAAAGGCAAGATTTTTTTTGTGCAGCTTTTCAATTTGGGTTGCCAGTGATTTTTCAAGCGGCACTCCTAATTTATCAAGTACATCGCTGCTTCCACTTTTGCTGGAAATTGCACGGTTTCCATGTTTTTGCGACAGTTACTCCCATTGCTCCCAGAATAAATGCAACGGCTGTTGAAATATTTATTGTCTTGAATCCATCGCCACCAGTTCCGCAGACATCAATCATTGGAGTTTCATCTTCAAAAGTTGTGCTGTATTCTAAAAATATTATTTACAAAAAGCAGTTAATGATTCTGGATAAAGGCTTTTTTTCTGAAATTAGCACAAGCAATGCTCCAAGCTGTACAATATCATAACTTTTATCATCAATAATTTTACAGATTTCTCTAAAATCAGTATCTGTCAATGCAATATTTTCCTGTAATTTTTTTCAAATATTTATCCATGTTTTTCAAAGTTTCCTTTCTTTTTACTATTTTCAAAAATTTTTTTATTGTTTTGCAAATTTTCTGAAACTTCAATATTTAAAAAAGTTTCGTATCATATTTTTTTCCATATTCAGTAAAAAAATGATTCTGGATGAAACTGTATTCAAAAAATATTTTTTTACTTTTTGTGTTCCACAGCCATTGCAACTCCCATCTTCAGACCTTGCCGTAACTTCAAGCTCTTCTGGAACATTGTCAACATAAAGCGAATGATATCTCATGACTTTAAATTTTTTTGGCAAGTTTTTTTAAATAATACAGAATTTTCCGATAAAACTGTAATTTCTGAAGTCTTACCATGCAACGGATTTTTCAAGCCTTCTTATTTCTCCACCAAAATTCATCCCAATTGCCTGATGCCCAAGGCAAATCCCCAAAAATTGGAATATTTCCCATCTCATCAATATTATTTAGAATTTCAAGACAAATTCCACTATCCTTTGGATGCTTTGAATCTGGAGAAAAGATTATTTTATCAGGATTCATTTTTTTATATCATCAATCGTAACTGCATCATTTCTCACAGTAATTACTTCATCATCAGTCATTTCCTTCAAATACTGCTCAACATTAAAAAAACAAACGAGTCGTAATTGTCAATCATTAAAATCATTTATTTCACATCCTTCCCTTTTTCATTTTTTTCTTTTCCTTATTTTTTTAACCTTTTTCAATTTCTTTTTCTTCTTTACAAAATTTCTTAAAAATATTCAGTACAGATGCTCTTTTTATGGCAAATTTCATCATATTCCTTTTCCTTTACCGAATCAAACACAATTCCAGCCCCAGCTTGAATAAACACATTTCTAACCTTGTCAACCTTATTCAAGTCATAATTTTTATTTTCAAAAAATGCAGTTCTAATAATAATCGCAAGCTGAACATCCCCATTAAATCTCAAAAATCCGATTCCTCCCGCATAAACATTTCTCTTAAATACTTCTAGTTCTGAAATAATCTGCATAGCACGGATCTTGGGCGATCCAGAAAGTGTTCCCGCTGGAAGAGCTTGAGCAATAACTTCAAATATCGACACATCCTTTCGCTTTTTCCCATAAACATCAGTCACAATGTGCATTACATGCTCATAATTCTTAATATGCATAAGATTTTTCACAACAACTGATCCACTTTCAGAAAATTTTCCAATATCATTTCGAGCCAAATCAACAAGCATTCTATGTTCAGCACATTCCTTTTCATCATTTAATAAGTCATTTGCTAAAAATGCGTCTTCATTGGCGTCTTTTCCTCTTGGGCGAGTTCCAGCAATAGGAGCGATATAAATATTATCTGATGAAATATCAACTAATATTTCGGGGCTTGAACCAACAATATCTCCATATTTTGTAGGAAAATGATACATATATGGACTAGGATTAGCCTTTGACAATTTTTCATAAAAATCAAGAGAATCCATATTTGTCGCAAGCTTCAACTGTTCGCTTAACACAACCTGAAAAATATCTCCAGCCTTGATATATTCCTTCGCTTTTTCAAGAATGCCATAAAAATGTGATCTTTCCTCATCAAAAATCTGTTTTTTTATATCATAAAGCAATTCACTATTTTCAATTCTTTTCTCAATTTCATCATTCAAAAAATCAAAATACTTTTTTTCATCCCCATAAAATGAATATTCCTTGCTAGTCTTTGAATAATGCAAATAAGCCTTCGCATTGGCAAAAAAATAAACTGCGGAAACTTAAACTGCTCCTTTTCAATTTTTCTCAATCTTCTCAAAAAAATGTATCGACTCATAGGCAAATGTCCCAAATAGCCCTGCAAACGGAGCAACCTTTTTTTTGCTTCACAAAAGAATTATAAATTTTCTTTAAGGAATCATAGCTATATTCATTAGAATCGAAATATTCACAATCAATTCCAATAATAACTTGCCGTTCATCTTCAGCAAAGTAAGAATTATTAAACTTTTGTCTGATAATTGAATAATAATAAGTAGGTTTGTTTATCAACATAAAATATCTCACTTTCTTTAATTTTTTTTCTTTTTTTCGCTTTTTCCCAAAAATTTGTTGAAATTTATAAAAAAATTCTCTCAAATCGTTTTTACCGACTAAGAGAACTGAATAAAAATAAAAGCATTGATCATACTTCACCAATGCTTTTCTCATAATATTTATAATCGTAATTACAATAAATCTCAACACAGCTGGCAAAAAAATATTAAATTGTATTTAATCTTTTCCACCATATCCAACTTTGTCTAATCACTGTAATCACTCCTTAAAATTTGTCTAGTATCTTAATTTATAGTTATTATACTATAAAAAAATTTATTTTGTAAAATATATTTTATTAATTTAATCATAAATTTGATTAATCATTAATCAGCATTTATTAACCCATTTTCTTCATCAAGCTTTCTCTTATCCCATAATTTAAAGAATGGATAGTAAATAATAGCTGTTATAAAGAAATTTACTACCTGCATAAGCAATCCGCTAAAAATGACCGCCTGTTGCTAAAAAAATCCTGCAATAAATGGAGGAGTAGTCCAGGAATAACAATTCCCGCTGTTTTTGCCACTAATCCAAAAATACATAGCCCAATAAGTAACTGATGATGAAATTAACTAGTCTAAAAATAAATGGAATAATCAAAACTGGATTCATAACTATTGGCAATCCAAATAAAATTGGTTCATTAATATTGAAAAATGCAGGTGCGATTGCTAATTTTCCAATTTCTTTAAGCTGTTGGCTTTTTGATAAAAATAATAACATTATCGCAAGTGCAAAAGTTGCTCCAGAACCACCCATATTATGAAACACATCAAAGAACGGTGTAGTTACCACGTTTGGAATGGCTTTTTCCAGCTGCAAAAGCTGCTCTGTTTTGATCTGCTAAAGCTAATAAAGCAGGACTTGCAATACCACCTGTGATAAGATTTGAACCGTGAATACCACATGACCACAATAAATTATTCATTAATGACAAAATAACCATACCAGGGAAAGAAGCACCAACAGCTGTTATAGGATATGTTAATAAAACTTTAGCCACTTCATGGATATTTTTAAATGGTGATACTTCAAATCCAATACGAATTGCTAATGAAAGGAAAATGACAACAAATCCTGGAATTAATGCTGCAAATGATTTTTGCGACTGATGGAGGTACTGAATCTGGCATTTTTTTATAACAATATTTTTTTCTTGACTATAAAATTAAAAAAACTTCAATAGTAAAGATTGACATAATAATCGCAACGAATAAACCTTGACTTCCCAATCTAGTTAAAGGAATAATTCCATTTATAGATTCTCCAGTTTTTTTCAATTATAAAAAGTAAACGGAGTTACAAGAAAAAAATGAAAGCAGCGATAAAATTACTCCTGAAACTTCATCAAGTTTGTAATATTGAGCTAATTTGTACGAAATACCGATACATGCAATAAATCCTAATAAATTAAATGTTACATCAACAGGGTAAGAGAGCCATCTTGCAATAACTTGTCCAGTTGCATTATTTGTATAAAAAAATTAGCTAGTGCTGGTATTGGCAGATTTCCCAAAAATCAAAAAAATACAGATCCTACAATAATGAATGGCAATGTAATAACCATTCCATCTTTTTATTGCTGCCAAGTGTCTCTGATTAGCCACTTTTCCAGCAACTGGCATTAATTTTTTTCTTCTAAAAAAACTGTGTAAATTTATCCATAATATTTGTCATTTTAATTCCTCCTAAATTATATTTATTTTAAATTTTAATATTAATTTGTAAAATTATATTATCCTTCATCTGAATTAATATTTAATTTTAATCAATAAATAAAGCGTTTATTATACATTAAATGAGTTGATAGTGTAATTAATCGGTTTGTATAAAAAAATATTTATCAAATTAATTTATAAGAATAAATTATTAATCATTAAAATAATTATGATGTGGATAATTATGAAGTTTTTAAATCGTACTTTGTATTTAATTTCTGAAAAAAATTGAACTAAAAAAATTATAAAATTTAAAGTTTAAGTAAGATTTTAAGTTTTAAAGTAGTTTTTTTCTAATTTAAATAAATTTATTTTAAATCCAAATACCAATATTTAATAATTATTTAAAAATTTTGAATTAATTTTTATGTATTATTTTTAACAAAAAAATTCTTGGTACTTTGTTAAATAATATTTGTTTTTAGTATAATTTTAAATCTTAACAATATACATCAAACAAGATTTTTCTATAATTTTGCTTGAAATTATAAATATCAGTATTTGAACTTTAAACAAAAAAATATATTATAAAGAAATAGACATCTTAAAGTAATTTTAAAAGCTTGATCCAATACTTTTAGCATCATTCATCATTCCATAATCAACCATATTAATTACATCTATGTTAATGTTATTTTCTTCGGCAATTTTTTTAGCTTCTGGTAAAGCGTATTTTTACTTAGTACTTAATAAAACAACATCAGCTTTTTGGAAATTCTTCTTTTGCCTTGTCAAGCGGTTCTGCCCAAATTTCTGCTTCAATTCCTCTTTTTTTCAGCTTCTGCTTTCATTTTGTTTACTAATAGGCTAGTAGACATTCCTGCTGCACAACATAATAAGATCTTTTTCATTTCTGATCATCCTTCCTTCTTTTCTTAAATTTTTTTATTGTTTTGTAATTTCATTGTTTTATCAAATCAATGAGTTTAACTTTTATATTTATAGTATACCATTAAATTTTAATAAGTCAAATTTTATAAAAAAATTATTATTTTTTTCGTCTGTAATTTGTTTTTAAACATAGCCAAAAATAAGGCTTTATAAATTCAAAAAAACAAAATAAGCGATAAATTGTTTGATAATTTTTCGTTTATATTTTTAAGCCAAATATTTCAAAAAAATAAAATTTTATATTTTTTTACAAAAAAATTTAGTAAATTTTATGATACTTTCAGCGTTTTGGAAATATTGAATGTAAATTTTGAAATCATAAAACCTTTTTTTCCATAATTTGTTTATTTTTTTTAAAAACAAGAATTTCATTAAAATAACCATCATCAACTATTATTCTTAGCTCATTTTTCCAAATAATTCTGTCGCATAAGATTTGCTACATCCAGCTGAAGAAAAAAAGATGTAGTGTATTTTCTTTTAACATTAAAAAAATTTCTGTTTCTTTTTCTAAAATTAGTTTTTGAAAAATTGTGCCAAATCGAGCAGTAAAACTTTTTTTAATTGCTTTTTCTACATTATTTTTAAATTGCTTTTTTTGTAAAAAAAGAACATTTGTATAGACATAATCATAATTTCTTTTTTTAAAAATATATTTTTTTATCAGTTCATAAGTGGAGTGGAAATCTTTCACATCGTTTTTTTTATCAAATCCATAATACTATTTATATTTTTGAACAAGTTGTCTGCTTTTTCTTCAGAAGTTTTACTATTATCTACTATTTTTAAACCGAATTTTTTTCGACTTTATTATTTACATGCTCCCCAACCTTAATTTTTTTCATAAGTCACCTTTATATCTGAAAAAAAGATTTATAGTTTCAATCGCTTTTTTTAAAACCTGTTTTTCAAAGTCAAAAACGTTCATATTTATCCCCAGTATCAAACATTTCTTTTAGTCTTTCTAAAGTAATTACAGTATCATTATTATAATTTTTTTATCAGAAATTAAATAAATATAAAAAAATTATAAGTAGCCTCGTCTCCCATAAAAAAACCAGAAAATCAAATTGAAGAAGTGAAAACAAAGTATTATTTTTTTCCTAGCATTCTGAATCTCCCTTGCAAATTGAAATTCAATTTTTGAATAAACAATATTGTAAGAGACCAAAAATCGGAAACCGTCCATGAAGCACAACTTTATCATTGCTAAAAATCGAAAAACTCCAGCTTTTTAACCTGTAAATTATCCAAAAAAATTTCTTTAACTGCTCAAATCTGCTAAACTTAAGCACATCCAAAAACTTCACTTAGTTCAACTTCTTGCAAAATCACCGTTTCCTCAAATTTTTTTCCAGTAATTTATACTCTATAAAAAAAGAAATTTTAAAAAATTGTTTCTCCTTTTTATTTAACGGTTTTGAAAAATAAAAAAACTTTATTTTTTTGTTTTCTAAAAAAATGTTTATTAATTGGTTTATAAATGTCCATATGTGATTTTTTTCCCCTTTATAAAGATTTTTTTACAAAAATATTTTATTAAAAAAATTTAAATTTTTTTAAACATTTCAATATATATTATACACGAAAAAAATATATATTTGTAAATCGTTTATTTAAAAAAATGCTGGAAATATAGCATAATTAATAAAAAAATTAATGAAAAATAGACGAAAATTTAATTGAAAAATATGAAAAAAATTGACATACAGGGAAACGTGTGTTATAACAAAATTGAGAAGAAATTTTAATATAAAATTTGATAAAAACAAAAAAATAATTATTTAGGAGGAATTACCATGGCTGAAGAAATATTGGATATTGAAATGATTGCAATGACATTGATTGGACACGCAGGGGAAACTAAAAGTTTGGCTTATCAGGCTATGAATGCGGCGAAGGCAGGGAAGTTTGATGAAGCGGAAGAATTTATGAAGCAATCTACTGAGGAAATGCTGAAGGCACATGAATTACAGACAGATTTGATTGTAAGGGAAGCTGGAGGAGAAAAAAATTGATGTTGGATTAATTATGGTACATTCACAAGATCACTTGATGACGGCAATTTTGTTTAAGGAACTGGCAAAGGAATTTATCGAAGTGTACAAGAGATTGGAACAAAAATAGTTTTGAACTGAATTTTGAAATATATTAAACAGGACAATTGCGTATAAAAATATTATTTTATGTGTGAATGTCCTGTATTCATAATAAAGGGATTTAGATTAAACCTCGTTGAATAACAAAGTTATTAAAGACTTTTTTTAATAAGGGATAAAAAACCAATATTCCAAAAATAATTAAATATAACTTTTGCTTTTTTTATAGGAAAGTATTAATTAAAAAGACAATGATAAGGCTGTAAAAATTGAAAAAAATGATGTATTAGGTGAAAGTTGATGAATTTTTACAAAATACTGTCTTACAAATACAATTTAGGAGGGTGAAAATGATAAATAAAGGATTTCCAGAAGGGTTTTTGTGGGGAGGAGCGGTCGCCGCTCATCAGCTTGAAGGTGGATGGAATGAAGGTGGAAAAGGACCAAGCACAGCGGATGTAATGACTGCTGGAGCACATGGAGTTCCCAGAGAAATTACTGATGGAATAATAGAAGGAAAAAATTATCCAAATCATGAAGCAATAGACTTTTATCATAGATATAAGGAAGATGTAGCATTGTTTGCAGAAATGGGATTTAAATGTTTTAGAACTTCTATTGGATGGAGCAGAATTTTTCCTAATGGAGATGACGAACAGCCAAATGAGGCAGGACTGCAATTTTATGATGATTTGTTTGATGAATTATTAAAAATATGGAATTGAGCCTGTAATTACATTGTCGCACTTTGAAATTCCGTATAATCTTGTAAAAAAATTATGGTGGATTTAGAAGCAGAAAAAGTAATTGATTTTTTTGAAAAAGTTTGCAATTACCGTTTTTTTGAAAGATATAAAAAAATAAAGTAAAAATACTGGATGACATTTAATGAAATCAATAATCAGGCTTCAAATCTTGATGTTGATATATTTGCATTCACTTGTTCTGGAGTTACTTACAAAGATGGCGAAAACCGTGAGGAAACAATGTATCAAGTCGTTCATAATGAGTTTGTGGCAAGTGCAAGAGCTGTTAGAGCTGGTAAAAAAATAAATCCTAATTTTGAAATTGGATGTATGGTTGCGTTTGTACCTATTTATCCATATTCATGCAATCCTGACGATATGATAAAAATCTGTAGAAGAAATGCATAAGAGATGGCACTTTCTTGATGTTCACGTAAGAGGGGAGTATCCTGCCTACACTAAGAAAAATGTGGGAAAGAAAAAGGATTTAACATACATATTGAGCCGCAGGATCTGATTGACTTGAAGGAAGGAACTGTTGATTATATTGGATTTAGCTATTATATGTCGTCAGTTGACAAGGCAGATAAATCAGATGTGGAAAGTGGGGACAAATTAGTCGGAAGTGTTAAAAACCCATACATAAAAGAATCTGACTGGGGCTGGCCAATTGATCCTGTTGGACTTCGATATGCTCTTAACGTAATGTACGAAAGATACAACAAACCTTTATTTATTGTAGAAAAATGGTTTTGGAGCAATTGATGTGAAGGATGAAAAAAAGGCGAAGTTCATGATGATTATAGAATTGATTATTTAAGAAGACACATTGAAGAAATGCAGAAAGCGATTGAAATTGATGGTGTGGAACTTTTGGGATATACTCCTTGGGGATGTATTGACTTAGTTTCATTCACAACTGGAGAAATGAAAAAGCGATACGGATTTATTTATGTGGATAAAAATAATGACGGGAGCGGAACGCTGGAAAGAAGTAAAAAAGACTCATTTTACTGGTATAAGAAAGTAATTGAAAGCAATGGAAAGGAATTGTAAAAAGGATAATTATTATGATGAAAATAGGAATTATTGGAAATGGCAAAAGTGCAAACAGATATCATCTGCCATTTTTACTGCAGAGAAAAGATAAAATAAAAGTTAAGACTATTGTTACAAATAATTTGGAAAATAAGACTTGGGAGCGAATAGAAGGGATTAATTATACTGATAAAATTGAAGAACTGTATAATGATCCTGAAATTGATCTGGTTGTTATTTGCCTAAGATCTGACTTGCATTATAAATACGCTAAAAAAGTGCTGGAACATGGAAAAAATTGCCTTGTGGAAAAGCCTTTTGTTGAAACATTGGAAGAAGCACAGGAGTTATTTAGGTTAGCTAAGGAAAAAGGTCTAATTGTGCAGCCTTATCACAATAGAAGATTTGACAGCGATTTCTTGACCACAATGAAAGTTATTGAAAGTGGGAAATTAGGAGAAATTTTAGAAATTGAGTCTAACTATGATTATTATAGGGCAGAAGTGCCTGAAAATGTGAATGAATATGACGGGAAACAGGCAAATACATTTTTATATGGGCATGGAACGCATGTCTTGGATCAGATAATTTCACGATACGGTAACCCTGATAAAGTGCATTATGATGTAAGGCAGCTTCTTGGGACAAATCGGATGAATGACTATTATGATATAGACTTGTTTTTATGAAAGGGAAAAATGGTAAAAGTTTAAAAAGTAAGTTTAAAAGGAAGCTACTTTAGGATAAAAACCTAGAGCATCATTTATTGTATACGGAACTAAAGGATGCTTTATAAAAGAAACGGAGGATAGACAAGAAGAACATCTGAAGTTATTTTATATGCCAGATAATGCAGATTTTGGAATAGATTTGCCAAAAACATTATGGGACGTTAATTTATTATGATGATAATGGAAATTATCATGAAGAAAAAAAGTTATTTCGGAAAAAAAGGTGATTATGGCAGAGTTTATGATGATTTGTATGAGGTAATAAAAAAATGGGAAAAGAAAAAAACTATTAAGGATGAGGAAATACTTTATCAAATAAAGATTTTGGAAGAAGGAAGTAAGAATTTAAAAATAAATTTTTGATAATTTATAAAAAAATTAAATTAAGAGAGTGTACATAATTTTGTGTAAACTAATAGATGAGTTCAGTAAATTCAATGCTTTGCCGTTCTATTTACACAAAAAAATTTTTACACACTCAGAATTACCTATTTTGAATTTTTTTCAATTTGGAATAGGTTTTTTTATTAAATTACTTAGGATTAAAAAAATAAAATTGTTTTTAAAGTTAGATTCCAAAATCAATTTTTTTAAATTTTTTTAAAAAAATATGTTATAATATTCATAAGTTTAAAAAAATTAGGAGGAAAAAAATAAATGTCTGAGGGCAGTTTATTATTACAAATTGTAATAATAATAATTTTAACGGGAATTAACGCTTTTCTTTTCCAGTGCGGAAATGGCGATTGTTTCGTTAAATAAAAAAATAAATTAAAAAATATTAATTGAAGATGGAAATAAAAAAAGGCAATTTTGCTTGATAATCTACTAAAAAGAGCCAAGTAAATTTTTTTATCTACTATTCAAGTTGGAATTACTCTGGCTAGTTTCTTTGCATCAGCATCAGCGGCAACTGGACTTTCACAATTTCTTTCAGAGGCTCTAAAACCTTTGAAAAATTCCATATAGCAGCCAGATTTCAATGATTTTGATAACTTTTATATTATCTTATGTTACACTTGTCTTTGGAGAATTGATTCCAAAAAGAATTGCACTTAGAAATTCAGAAAATATAGCTTTATCATCAGTTGGAGTTATTGTCTTTATTTCAACAATATTCTCTCCTTTTGTAAAATTTTTGACATTTTCTACAAATTTGGTACTTACAATTTTGAGAATGAGAGAAGATAATATTGAAGAGAAAGTTTCAAAGGAGGAACTGCGTTCACTTGTGGAAGTTGGGAAGGAACATGGAGTTATTAATGAAACTGAACAGGAAATGATTGAAAATATCATTGAATTTGATGAAAAGATTGCACGGGAAATAATGATTCCAAGAACAAAAGTATTTTTAATTGACAAAAAAATATTTCAATTCATGAACTTTTTGAAAAATAAGGAAATTGAAAAAAATATTCACGTATTCCAGTTTATGAAAAATGAAGCAGATAATATTATTGGAATTCTGATGGTTAAAGATTTGATGATAGAAGCCTATAAAAAAAGGATTCGACAATATAAAAAAATATCTGACTTGGTTCAAGAGGCATACTTTGTTCCTGAAACAAAAAAATGTAAATGAACTTTTTTTAATGAAATGCAGCTTGAAAAAAACATATTACAATATTAATTGATGAATATGGCGGATTCTCAGGAATTGTAACACTTGAAGACTTAATTGAGGAAGTTATGGGAAATATTGATGATGAATTTGATGACGAAGACTTGTCAATTCATCAAATTTCAAAAAAATAAATATCTAGTCAATGGTGATGTTTCATTATATAACTTAAATGACAACTTTCACTTTGAACTTGAATCTAAATATTATGATACCTTAAGCGGTATTTTGATTGAAAAATCTGGGATATATTCCAGAAGATAATGAAAAATATCGAACCAATTACAATTAATGGCGTTATATTCAAGCCTCAAAGAGTAAGAAATAAAAAAATTGAGAAAGTTGTTATGACATTTGACAAGGAAAAAAATTGGAAGAAGAAAAAAATGAAAAAAACAAAGAAAAACGAAGAAGATTAAACGATTAAACTAAAACAAAATAAACATTGTAAAAAGGGGGCAAAACCCTTATTAAAAATAAAAAAATAAATAAAAAAATAGAAATGGAGTTGATTAATCAAGATGAGTACATCTAATATTCATGAAACAAGTGGACTTAAACGACTTTTTCCCGCTTTTTAACAAATGAAAATGTCAATATGAAAAAGGAAATTATGGCAGGAATTACAACATTTCTTACAATGGCATACATAATCGCCGTAAATCCAAATATTTTTATCAAAAACTGGAATGAATGCAGGTGCATTAGTTACAGCAACTTGCTTTTCAGCCGCACTAGGATGTTTTCTTATGGGACTTATTGCAAACTTGCCTTTTGCTCTTGCTTCTGGTATGGGATTAAATGCATTCTTTGCATTTACAGTTGTATTAAAGGGCGGAATTAGCTGGCAAACTGCCTTAACTGCCGTATTTTGTGAAGGTATTATATTTATTGTTTTGACACTTTTTAAAAATACGTGAAGCTGTGGTAAATTCTATTCCAGAAAAATATGAAGCATGCTGTTACTGGTGGAATTGGAGTATTTATCGCATTTGTAGGATTTTCAGGAAGCGGACTTGTTGTTTTGAATGAATCTACAAAAGTAAGCATGGGACATTTTTCTCCAGCCGTTATAATTTCATTCATCGGACTAATTTTAATATCTATTTTTAGATAAAAATGTACGTGGTTCAATTCTTTATGGAATTGTTTTAAGTTCTTTGCTAGCTTGAGGGATATGCTCTTTTAAATCCTGCACATGCAAAGGAATTGGGAATTTATTTACCATCCGGTATTTTTTTAAATATGAGTCAATGATGCCTGTTATGGGAAAAATTGGACTTTTTCATTATTTACAGATTTTTAAAATGTTTGGAAATTTATTTGTCATAATTTGTACATTCCTATTTGTAGACTTTTTTTGATACTGTTGGAACATTAGTAGGAGTATGCTCAAAAGGCAGATATGCTAGATGAAAACGGAAATGTACCAAATGTAGGACGTGCCCTAATGGCAGATGCAATAGCAACTACAGCTGGCGCAGCACTTGGAGTTTCAACAGTTACAACTTATGTGGAAAGCTCAACAGGAGTTATCGCAGGTGGAAGAACTGGATGGACAGCCATCACAACAGGAGTTTTATTCCTAATATCAATGTTTTTCTCACCAATATTTATTTCAATACCAGGATGTGCCACAGCTCCAGCCTTAATTTACGTTGGTTATTTAATGCTAAGTTCAGTTAAAAACATAGATTTGCATGATGTCTTGGAAGGTGTTCCATCATTTATCACAATCACTACAATGGCTTTAACTTATAGCATCGGAGACGGATTAACATTAGGAATTTTATCCTACGTATTAATAAATTTATTTTACAATTTATTTTCAAAAAAAGAAGACAGAAGACCTGTTTCTTGGGTAATGATCATTTTAGGAGCACTATTTATAGTTAAATTACTATTTATGTCGTAAGCTAAATTTATTTAAAAAAATATGATTTCTCGTACATTAATTTGTATTTGAAATCATATTTTTTTATTATATTTAAATTCCTTAATAACTTTAAAGAAAAATTTATTTTTTTAAAAAAGTAACTCCTCTTCTAAATTTTCCTTCATATTCAATTGGCTCTGTTCCCTGCCTTAAACAATGCTGTACGTTTATTTACACCATCTCTGTCAAGAAGTCCAATTTGTAAGTCAATATCTCTTGTTGTCAAATCTTTTCTCATAATATAATCATCTATAAACTCAAAAAAACTCCAACATTGTAATTTGGTAAATCAACTACCGCCTGCATATAATTCTTCCAGATTAGCGCAGCTGCAGCTCCTCCTGTCATTCCAGGTCCCATTGACTTATTGTCATCATTTCCAACATAAACTACTGTCGCAAGAGTTGGCGTATATCCTGTAAACCAAGCTGAAACATAATCTGAAGTTGTTCCTGTTTTTTTCCAGCCATTGGAATCAATTTACCATCTTTAAATACTTTAGCTGGCTGACCAGTTCCATAATTTACGGCATTTTCAAGCATATAAGTTAATATTGCCACATCTTTTGAATCATATACTTTCTTCATTTTAGGTTTAGCTTCATAAATAACTTCACCATATTTATTTTCAATTTTATAAATATATTGAGGCTGTACCTGATATCCTCCATTTGCAAGCGCCGCATAAAACATTGCCATATCCACTGGTCTTGTGGAAATCGAACCAAGTGCCAATGTGTAGTTTTTAGGAAAATCTCCACCGACAATTCCAGCATTGCGCCAAACCTTTTCAGCAGCATCAATTCCCACATATTGCAATAATTTTACTGGTATTACATTATTTGAAATTTCCAGAGCTTTAGCAAGTGTCATGCTGTCCCTGTAGACTCCATCATAGTTTTTCGGACTCCAGTTTCCAATTTTTTTACTGGAGAATCTTCCATAACACTATTCATCGCCATTTTTCTTTTTGCAATGCAGCAAGATAAACTACTGGCTTAAATGACGATCCAGGCTGTCTTAACGAACTTATTGCACGGTTAAAGTTCCCTTTTTTATAATTTTTCCCCCCAACCATCGCTTTTACAAATCCATTGCTTGGATCAATTGAAAATAAAGCGCCATTTAAATCTGCACGGCTTTTTAAGTTATAGTTATTATTAAATGCCGTATAAGCTGCTCTTTGTAAATCCAAATCAACTGTTGCATAAATTTTTGTAACCATCAAATAAGAATTTTTGATCTTCTTCAGGTATTTTCAATATTTTTTTCTTACTTCACTTAAAACAACTGTCGTAAATTCAGGCGCAACATTTGAAGTTGAAATTTGTTCTTCTTCATTACGGCTTTTTTTATATTTCCGTTTACAAATTTAATTTTTTTCATTAATTGCTTCATTATACTCTTCATCTGTTATAAATCCATAATTTTTCATTTGACTAAGAACAAGTCTTTCTCTTCCCAACGCATTTTCTATCTTTGAATATTTTGTCGGCGACTTCGGAAGGCTGGCTAAAAATAGCTGCTTGTGCAATAGTCAACTGTTTTTGGCTGCTTATTAAAAATATTTTATCGCCGCATTTTTTATCCCATAAGCTCCCTGCCCAAAATAAATCGTATTCAAATAATTTTCCAGAATTTCATCTTTCGTATATTTTCTTTCAATTTCCACCGCCAAAATTGCTTCCTTAATTTTTCTTGTTATCGTTTGTTCAGGCGATAAAAAGGCATTTTTCGCAAGCTGCTGCGTAATTGTACTTCCACCTTCAATCCGTCTTCCTGTAAGTGTTAAAAAAAGCCGCTTTTTGCTGTTCTGATAAAATCAAATCCATGATGTGTTCTAAACTTTCTATCTTCTATCGCCAAAAAAATGCATTTTGAACATAGGGAGGAATCTCTCCTATCCCTATCGGCGCACGATTTTGAACCATTATTGTATCAATTTGATTCCCGTTTATATCATAAATTACCGAAGGTGATACAGGAGCATAGCCATCTATCAAATCAACAGGCGTTTCCTTGCTCACTGTATACACCAAATATGCTCCAGCTCCAATTCCAATCACAAACAGAAATAAAAAAACTTTGAAAAAAAACGAGAGTAAACTGAATTTTTTCCTAGGTTTTTCCACTTTTTACTTTTTTTATTATTCTTTTTCATTACTACCTCTTTTTCGTAACTGCTACAATATTTATTTAAATTTTTTTTATTTTTTTTCAAAAAAATCTTCAACTAAATTGCTCTAACATCCTTTTCTCAATTTACCTAAACATTTTGAGAAGAATCCATCTGTTTTTTTGCCTTCAGCTGTCCACAAGCCGCCGCAATATCTTGCCCTTTAGTTTCACGCAATGTTACATTAACATTTTTATCTTTCAATAATTTATAAAATTCCCTTTGTTTTTTTGTTTTGAAGGAGTTTTTATACGGCTTTCCTCCAACAGGATTATACGGAATCAAATTAACAAGGCACGAGAACGAATTTAAAAATCCAGCCAATTCTCTCGCATCCTCAGGCTCACAGTTCAAGTCATCAATCAAGATATACTCAAACGTAATCCGATTCTTAGTTTTCTTTTGATAATTTAAAAGCGCCTCCTTTAACTGCTTCACTCCCCATCTTTTTATTAATCGGCATAATTTCACTTCTACATCATCCCTTACCGAATGTAACGAAATCGCTAGATTTATCTGATTTTCACTTTCCGTAAATCTTTTTATCCGTTTACAATTCCACTTGTAGAAATTGTAAAATTCCTCTTTGAAAAAAATTTTTGCCCTTTTGGAGAATTTAACATATTAATAGATCCAAGAACCGCATCATAATTTAAAAATGGCTCTCCCATTCCCATATAAACCACATTTCCCAATTTTTCTCCACGTTTCATAAGATGCTTCTGAACATAATAATACTGCAGCAAAATCTCTGAAATTGACAAATTTCTTTCATAAGTCATTGTCGCTGTCGCACAAAAGTCGCACCCAATAAGACACCCAATCTGCGATGAAACACAAAGCGTATGCCGATTTTTATGGGAAATAAGCACACTTTCAATCAGCCTTTTTATCCTTCAGTTCAAACAAAAAAATTTCTCAGTATCCCCATCTTCTGAAACCTGATGTGTCTTAAACTCAAGTTTTGCCACATAAAAATTTCTCTTTAAGAATCTCCCTGTCTTTCTTTGAAATATTAGAAAATTCATCAAAATCAAACACCAATTTATTATGCAGCCAATCAAATACCTGACTGGCATTAAACTTCTTCAGCCCAATCCCAATAAATTTTTCCTGCAAACTTTCCAAATCCATCCCTAAAATATCAATTTTTTTCAATTGTATCTATATTTTTCACATTTTTCATCTATCATTTCACTATTACTTCTCTCCATATTTTATATTCTTTTCAATTTCCTCCTTTTATTTTTTTCAGTTTTAATTGTTTATATCATACCACATTTTTGAGAAAAATATAACAGTATAAAGATAATTTTAAAATAAAATGTAAAAATTCAATATAATTCTGAACAATTCTTTTTGAACATTTTTTTTATCTTTTAAGGATTTTTATAACTTGTCTTTCTTTTAATACTGTTTTGCAATATAGAAAAAATTCAATGATCAAATAGCTTCATCATTTAACATTAGGAATTGTCAATGTTTTTTAATAGTTGATTTTTGCCTTTTCACAAAGTGGAGGAAATCCAAACATCATATATATTAAAATTCACCATCCTTCAATTAATTTTTATTTTTTCAGAACGACAGGTGTATGTTTACCATCGTAAATAATGTTCCGATAAAACATCTTTGCATTATTACAACTTCTTCAAGGTTTCACCATCGGTAAACATCCTCAAATCTAAAAATTGGCAAAGTCCCATCTTCCTTTTTACAATACACGGATATAATAATCTACTTTCATAAAGATACCCTCTAAAATATTACAAGGCTAAAATTTAAGCTATAGCCATCTATATTGTTAAAGTTCAGAAGGAATAGCCTTTGCTTCACATTTTTAAGGACATATCTTTCCATTTTTGCTCAAATTTCGAACCAGTCTGACATGATCGCTCCCATCCATTCTTTTTAGAACTTTAACAACACTTCTGTAAGGTTTAGTTCTTGTATTCACTCCTTGTCATTATACGTGTTTTTTTTGTACGTATGTCAATAGCACAAAAATTTTTTGGTTATCAATAATTTTCTTTCTCATGACAACTTCTTCTATAATATTAAAATTTACTATATCCATTCATTTAAAATTTATCAATATTTTTAAATTCATATATTTATTTACTCCCAAAAAAACTTTTATTATCATAAAAATGATATAATTTACAAAACAATTTTAAACAAAAGGAGCAGTCGTGAATTTATTTAATCAAGAAGAAAACAATGAAAATCAAAATATAGAAAAATAAAAATAATAATTTTTTTCTGAAATTCAAGAAAAAAATATACAAAATTAAGAAATGAAATCGAATACCACAACAATCTTTATTACAATGAAGACAATCCCATTATTTCCGATATGGAATATGATTTTTTTAATACGTGAATTAAAGGAACTTGAGCAAAAAAATATCCAGAATTGCTGGAATATAATAAAAATGAGGGAAAAATTCGCCTACTGAAAAGATTGGAGGAACTGCGAGCGAGAAAATTTTTCAAAAAGTGCGACATAGAGTGCCTATGCTTAGTTTATCGAACACTTATAATATTTCTGAAATTGAGGATTTTGATAAAAAGGGTTAAAAAGATTATTTTTAGCTGAAAATATTGAAAATAATTCTAAAGAACTAGAATATATCTTAGAACTAAAATTAGATGGGCTTAGCATAAGCTTTGATTTATGAAAAATGGGATGCTTGTTCAAGCTGTGACTCGAGGGAGATGGACAAGTTGGGGAAGATGTTACTGAAAAATATCAGGAAATTCCAACTATTCCAAAAAAATTGAAAGAAAATGTCTCACTTGAAGTACGTGGAGAAATTATTTTGCCAATTTCCAGTTTTAATCGAATAAATCAGGAACGTGAAGATGAAGGGGAAGATGTTTTTGCAAATCCAAGAAATGCAGCTTCAGGAACGATAAGACAACTGGATAAGACTATAGTTGCAGAACGTGGTCTTGACTGCTACCTTTATTATTTGGTAAATGCTGAAAATTATGGGATTAAAACACATCTGGAAAGTATTGAATACATTGAAAAAAACTTGGATTTAAGACAACAAAAAAATATTTGAAAAAAATATACTGATTTTTAAAAAAATTGGAAAGAGGCTATTGACAAATGGCATGATGATCGGAAAAAAACTTGATTATGAAACAGATGGACTTGTTATAAAAGTAAATAATTTTTCACTATATGAAATACTTGGCTATACAACTAAAAGTCCACGATGGGCAATCGCCTACAAATTTCCTGCTGAACAAGTAAAAAAACAAAATTAATGGATGTAACTTTTTCAAGTTGGGCGGACAGGTGTAATTACACCCTGTTGCTGAACTGGAGGCTGTAAACTTGTCAGGTTCTGTTGTAAAAGGGCTAGTTTGCATAATTTTGATGAAATTCGCAGAAAAGATATAAAAATTGGTGATAATGTTATTGTAGAAAAAGCGGCTGAAATTATTCCGCAAGTGGTAAATGTTGTATTCGATGACAGAACTGGAGAAGAAATTGAAATCCAGGAACCAGCAAACTGTCCTGTCTGCAACAGCGAACTTGCACATGAGGAGGGACTTGTCGCCTTAAAAATGTCACAATCCACTTTGTCCAGAAAAAAAGTCAAACGCCAAAATTGCCTACTTTGTTTCTCGTGATGCAATGAATATTTCTGGACTTGGCGATAAAATTGTTGAGAAATTTATTGAATTAGGAAAAATAAAAACAATAGTTGATATTTATTCGTTAAAGGAATACCGTGAAGAATTAGAAAATCTTGAAAAAATGGGTCAAAAAGTGTAGATAACCTAATAAATAATATTGAAGCCAGCAAAAAATCGTGATTTTTCAAAAAGTCCTTTATGCACTTGGAATTCCTTTTTGTTGGAAAATTTAATGCAAACCTTTTGACAAAAAAATTTCAAAAATATTGAAAATCTAAAAAAATCAGTCAATTGAAAAATTTATTATCTGTAAAAGGAATCGGCGATAAAAGTAGCAATCGCTGTAAATACCTTTTTAAACAATGAAAAACAACTGGAAAAATCATCACAGATTTGCAAAACATCGACTACAATTCGCCATTAATGAATCCGATTTAAAAAGAAATAGCCGACAACCCAATAAAAAGGCAAAAAAATTTCCTTGCAACTGGAAAAACTCCAAAAATACAAACGAAACGACATAAAAGACATCATCCTTTCTAAAGGCGGAAATTATCTGTCAGCAGTTTCAAAAAATCTAGATTTTCTAATTGCTGGAGAAAAAGGCTGAAGTAAGCTGGAAAAGGGCTGAAAAACTGGGAATTCGAGTGCTTACGGAGGAGGAGTTTGAGAGGAATTTTTAGAAATTTAATTTAAATAAAAAGCTGTGAATGAAAATTAGTCAAATACAGCTTTTTCCTTTTTATAAAACTCAAAACAAAAACTTATTCATAATCACTCAAAAATTTCATCCAATTTTTCAGAATCATAAAGAGCAGATGTTATAAAAAGTATGATCCATAATTCTATATATTTCTATCAATGAATTATACAACAATAATCCCCTTTTCGTTCTTTCACATTCAATTTTTCCTTCAAAACTTTACTTACATTTTTCTTGTAATCTCAATTATTTTTGCATGTTCTTCATCTGTCGTAGCCGAATCAAAAACTGCTGAAAAACAACTAATTATCAGAAAAAGCAAAACTATTTAATTCTCTTTTTACACCCAATGGATCTTCCACATTTACAAAATAATAAACAGCATAATTTCCATTATCATGCGAATTTGATAGCTCACTTTTTATAATATTTTTCAATTCTTTTGGAGAAATCCCAAAATTGATTTTTATTTGTAACTTTTTGCATTGACAGTTCCTGCAAAAACAGTCACTGAAAATAACATCATCATAAATAATAAGAATTTTTCATTTATCACTCCTCATAAATAATTTTTAAAATTGATTCAACATAAGTATACTGCATAAAAAGTAAAAATCCAAATAAAAACATGATTTTTCAATTGTTCTGAAATAAAAAGAAATCCAAGACCAATATCTCAAATTCCTTTTTAATATTCTAAATTTTCTAATTTTAATAATTTTCCAAAAACTTTATTTTATTTTTCCAAAGTATTTTGAACTCTCTTCAAGTTCTCTCTTTTCCAATAATCGTAATTACAGTATACAAGTCAGCTCCTCTAGCTTTTCCAGTAACAACTGCTCTAAGTGGCATTAATACTGCTGCTGGTCCTTCACCTAGTTCATCTTGTAATCCGTGTAAAAATTTCTTTCTTTGCTTCTTCAGAGATTTCTTCATTTAAAAGCATTAATTTTTCTACAAATAATTCGATAGATTTTTACCAACTTCTGTTTCCAATGAATTTCTCAATCTTTCAACAGATTTTCTTGCTTTTTGTTCATTCCTTCTTCAACAACTGGCACTTTCAAACTCATCTTCAAAGTAAATTGATGAAATTTCAGGCAATTCTTTTCAAAGTATGAGCTCCTCTCTTGAAATCTCTGCAATTCTTCTCAATTTTGCAAATTCTTCATCAGATAAGTTTTTCGTCAGCATAATATCAGCTTTCACAAAATACGGAATCGCTAGTTTAGTCAATTCATCTAAGTCTTTCAATCTCATATGATGATTATTTACCCAACCTAATTTAACCAAGTCAAATACAGGTCCTCCAAGCGAGATTTTATCAAACGAAAAGTTTTCAATCATTTCTTCAATTGTAAAATTTCTTTGTTTTTCTCCAAAGCTCCATCCCATTAAAAGCCAAGAAATTTAAAGTCTTCCTTCAAATATCTTCTTCTTGATAATAGTTCAATGAAACTGGATTTTCTCTTAGAAATTTTAGTTTTATCACATTTTCTCAAAAAGTGCATGTGATACCATTTTAGCTCTCCAACCAAACGCTTTAAGTACAATTGAATATGTTTGGGTGATAGAGCGAAATCCATTCTTCATTTCTAATAATGTGTAATTCCATTAAATGGTCATCCACGATGTTTGCCAAATGATAAGTAGAGATCATCAGATTTTAACAATACTTGGTCATCAATTTTACTATTCCAAATCTAATTTCTCCTCTTAAACCATCATTTACAATAGTTTCCCCTTCATAAGGCATTTTCAATCTAATTGTATAAGGTTCTCCTGCAGCCAATTTAGCTTCAACTTCCTCTTTAGAAAGGTTTCTACAATGACCGTCATATCCAGGTGCTTGTTTCATTGCGGTTTGTCTTTCTCTCAATTTTTGCAATCTTTCAGGTGTACAAAAACAGTAATATGCCTCACCTTTTTTACCAATTTTTCAGCATATTCTTTATATATTTCAAATCTTTCAGACTGTCTGTGAGGCCTCTATCCCCCACCAACATCTGGACCTTCATCATAATTACAGTCCAAAGCCATTTCATCGCATCAAAAAATTTTGTTCCAGATCCTCAGAAAAATCTAGTTCTATCCGTATCTTCAATTCTCAATAAAAAGTCTCCACCATTATGTTTTTGCAAACACATAATTAAAAGACCAATGAGGCAGTTCCCATGTGGATCTCAGTTGGAGACGGTGCTATTCTAACTCTTACTCTTTTTGTTATCATTATTTGACATTTTCTCTTTTTCTCCTATCTATTTGTTATTCTTTTTATATTATATAATAAAAATGAATTATTGTGCAACTTAACTATTGTGTAAATTCAATTTTACAACAGTGTATCTAAAAATCCTAACTTTCTTCTTTTAGGTTATATATACATAATCTTCCATCATTTTCCTGCTATTGGTCTATTAAACCTTCTCGCAAATTCAATTACTGTTAGTCCCCATTTATCTTTTTACTAAAAGAGGAAGTCCTGGTTGAGAAAAATATTAACTGATATAATGGCAACATTTCCATTTCAGAAGTACCAGTATTAAATATTGTCTTAAATGAAACTGTCCGTTCTTTCTTATAAATTGTTGTTATATCGCGCCTTTTTTTCCAATAATGTTTTACATAATATTGTTGTTTTTACTATATCTGTCCAACCATATGAGAATAACGGGAAAAAAATAAACTTATCCCATCTTCTGTTACTGCTTTTAACATCAGCTCCTTTTATTTATTAAAAAAATTAGTAATTTCATAACGTGCAATGCTATTAGTATTTGCTAATGCATCAAATAAGATACTATCTCCTGATGCATCTCCAATTTTTTTCATCTCCTTTTTTTGAATATTTCTATGACATCTTTTAATGTTCCAAATCTTACTGCTTCCCAAATTGTTGTATATTCTGACATTTTTGATATCCCCTTCCTATTATTTTTGCAGGTATTTTTCATTTGTTGTTTTTTTGAATTATATTTTTGTATATTATTTATATAATCTGGGTTATATTTTAATAATGGTACTATTTGTGATCTTTTCCACATCTTGCTTTTACGCCTCTATTTGTAAAGCAACTTTCACTTCTTCTGCAATTTCCAAATTATTAATATTTCTATAACTTCCTATGTTTAATAGACGAGATTTCTTTTTAATATAATAGAAACCTCCAGATATTATATAGTTATTTATCATATTATATTATTTGAGAGATTTACTAAAAATACACATACCTGATAGCCATTATATTTTGAGCTTACACACAGTGTATGGACTCTTTTACAAATCATTTATATTTCCTAAAATAACTTTCTAATACTTTTTGAGCAGCATTAAAAGTACTCCCAATAGAACTCTTTTATATTCTTCTAAGTACAGCTCCAGTCTGGCCAATCACTCATAAAGTCCAGTCAAACTCTGCCTGTCTTTATATACCGGGTAGAAAGAAATATCTCTGTTCACTGTTTTAAAGCACTCCTATTTCACTCTCCACTCTTTTCTATTTCATCAGTTCACCAAATCTACATCTGGATCCTAATACCATACAGCTCAGCTAAATAACGCTGAGTAATTAACATCATATTTTTCATCATCTACTGTAACATCACGAGTCTGGAGCCCATGATTCTCCATTTTGGCTGTTTCATAAAATTTTGCTGTCATTGTTACACTCCTTCCTTTATATATAGGATAAACCCTTGTTCCGTGATGATTGTTACCTTCTATTTCTACTCCCTTGGAAGTCGCTCCATTCAATACCTTTTCTTGTTTGTTCTATTTTAATTTCCACACCTTATTTTAACCTCTATTTATAAACAGATTCCCTTTTCTATTCATATTATTAAATATTTCTATAACTATATTTTAACAAACAGTTCTTTTTAGTATAACAAAACCTCCAAATATTATATAGTTATTTTATCATATATTATTTAGAGGTTTAAACAAAATTCTGGACACTCTCATTTATTTTATTTTCCATTTTGTATGTTTCTCTTTTATCTTTATAAGTTTCTTTCTATCTGAAATTTCTATAATTAATATTAATAAAATATCATTTTTATTTCAGCTACGATTCTATAAGAACCTCTCGATATCTCCATAATCCTTTTAAATTTCCTGTAAGTGCTTTTGCCTCTTGCTTTGGTTTTGTGTACCGACGTTAAATTTTCTGAAAATCCATGAAGTTTGTGAGTGCTTTATTTGATTTAATTAATGCGATCTTTTCTGCAGATTCAGTAAATTTTACTTCGCACAAATCCATTCTCAATCCTAGCCTTTGTACACTTCTTCGGCAGAAGCATCGAGATTTTGAATTTTCATCTTCTTAATATTCTTTTTCATCTTCTTCAGTTATTTCATCCTATATTTTTGTCTACAAATTAAATTACGGACAAAGATGACATCAGTAAGATTATTTATGTTGAATATTCTTTTAAAGAGTTCTAAATCTTCTTTTTCCATTCTCAATGATAATGTGGCATTTTTATCCCTCAATTGTAATATTTATATTACAATTGTACCAATATTATTCTGTTTGTCAAGATATAAAATTTTAAAGATGGCCAAATCGATATGGATTTTACTCAAGGCGATATTTCAATAAACTCAGTAGTGAATCTTTTAAGAAATGTTGCAGAAATGTTCCTTTTTATACAAAACTTTTGAATGTCCCTACTATCCTAGCTTAAAGTTAAAGTGATTGTGTAAATTTTATCATTATATTTCTACACCTTGCTTTAACTTACTCTGTTTATAAGCAGATTCCCACTTCTTCTAGTTTCAGATTATTAAATATTTCTACTATAATTTATCCACAAAAGGTTTTGGACATTTTCAATTTCTTTTAGATTAATCCTAATAACGGTTTTAAATATATTATTCATTT